>Ga0164243_10001516_pt1 | contig 39340 bp, 14 predicted proteins | sample OricompcompostOP_FD_108781 | JGI IMG/M metagenome (GOLD analysis project Ga0164243, IMG submission 108781) | Organic Plus compost microbial communities from Emeryville, California, USA - Original compost - Organic plus compost (OP) | ecosystem: Engineered > Solid waste > Mixed feedstock >... | reverse complement strand
TGGATCAACGCTCAGGAACTTGCCTATACGTGGATCGTATACGCGCATACCGTAATCGATCTGATTCCCCTCCCCCTTCACCTCATTATCATTCTCCTTCCCATTAAACCCGTACCTGTACCCACTCAATGCCTCGCTACTGCCACTACCCGCTCCGGTATCCGTGCTACCCCCTGCATAGCTTTCATCCGCAATCGTGGCAATGAACGCATCGTCTGCACCGCTCCGGAAGCCTTCCGTGAAACGGATGGTTTCCGAGGCCACATATTCCCCGGGCTCGTTGCCGCTTCTGCTGCTCAGCGCCAGGGCTGCCGGTACGGTATAGCCATTCACCGTGCTGCTGCCGGTAGACCAGCCGCCAGCTACCTGGTGACCGTTGCGGCCCGGCATCAGCATACCAAAGGGATAATAGTCCTGCGCAGACGTGATACTGGCCTCGTAATGGTCAATAGTGCTGCCATCAGTAGATACCGCCTTTTTCACGTCGCTGACGGTAGCCAGCACGTTGCCCAGGTGGTTGCTTAATTCAAAGAGCTTTTTTCCGCGTGTAAAAATAATATTTATTCCTGTTCCTAAACCTGGCATATTCGTGGTAACTGGCGCGGTTATATTCTGCACATTAGTGTACAATGTGCTCATTCCCAGCCTGCTGCTGCCGTACAGGTGCGTTTCTGTACGGGTAAGGTCGCCGTTGTTAACAGAAGCATCACCGGCGGTGTACACGCTGATTACGTTGCCGCTGGCGTCCCGTACATACCAGGTTTGCTTGCCGTTCACATCCTTGCTGATGCGGTTGCCGGCGGCGTCGTAGGTATAGTTAATGGTAACGCCATTGGATTTCTCGATCTTTTTGATCTTGCCATATACCGTCCATTCAATGTTGCTGATACCTTCTTTCGTATCCCTGATAAGGTTGCCAATCGCATCGTAGCCATAGTTCCCCTCACCCTGCGCGTCTATATCATTGCCATAAGTACCATCATCTACCAGGTCATTGATATGGTCCAGCCGGTTCCTACCCGGCAGGTAAGCATAGGTAAGGTTGTCCATATCATTGGACTTACGTGCAAAAGTTTCGCTGCCGTTACGCAAATAACTGAGTATGTTGCCGTTGGGATCATAGCTTACCCTTTCCTTAAAGTCATTCAGCGGGGAGGGTGTCCAGGTATTGGAACCTGTATTCAGGTTGCGCAGGGCGTCCATACCGGTAAGGCGGTTCAGCACGTCATAGCGGTAGGCGTACAGCAGCGGTTCGCCCAGCGAGGGCAGGTGCACGCTCATGGCGCCTATGTTACCGTTAAACAAACGCTTGAAGCCCGCTCCTGTAACTTCCGCTTCTGCAAAGGGTTTTACCCCCGTTCCAATAGGATGATAATCCCGGCTGCCGTAGTAATGCAGGGCAAAGCCAAACGCATCGCGGGCCGTTATGCTGCCTGCCGCGCCGTCAGCTCCCATATCATAGTCGGGCGTCAACGCCGTGCTGTTCACGCCTTTCAGCCATCCCTGCAGGGTGTAGGCATAATCCATGCCCTGTACCTGCTGCTGGCCCAGCACCGCCCTGGCCAGCGGGCCATGCTTGTAGTAGCGGTAGTAGGCGTCGTTCTCCCAGTATATACTGTCAAAGCTGGTGGCTACATTCGTCAGCCTGTTCTCTGCGTCGTAGCTGTAACGGTGATAGAAAGCGTCCGGCTGCCCCGGTTGATAGGCCACATGGTTCACCTTGCCGCTGATGAGGTCATAACGGTACACCAGCTTCTTCCAGCGATTATCCGTGCTGGCCATAATGCCCTGCTTGAAATCCTGTACGAGCGTATCTACGTTGCCATGAATGTCATAGCTGTAGAATGTACCAGTGGTATATTCATTCGTGGCCAGGTCGGCGGCATTGTTATACAGCGCGGTCCAGGACACCCGGTTACGCAGGTTGGCCGCCTTTAATACATAATCGTCACCTTCGCCTTCCAGTGGCGTATATGGCTTATCGTAAGTAGTACGGGTGATCTGTGCTTTTGTAGCCGCGGCATCGTCCATCCACTGCGCCAGCGCGGTTTCGCTGCGGCTGATATTGTCGTTCATGGCGGCGCTGCTCGTAACCTCTCCTACTTCCGTGATCCTGCCCAGGGCATCGTACAACGTATAACTATAAGCACCGCCGGCAGCCTGTTTTGCGTTCTGTGAAATAGCCAGCCTGCCCAGCCGGTCGTACCAGAAATGGCTTTCTCCACCGTCGGGCGATACTTGGGCCGTTACCTGGTTCAAGGTATTGTACCGGTACTCCGTAGCCATCGTATGAGCGGGCACTTTTACCTCACCAGCAGCCTTGGCGGCCTTCACCTCATCCAGCCATTGCTGGTCATAGTTAGGCTTTACCCCGGCCGGAGGAATCGTTTTCACCAGGTTACCTGCCTGGTCATAATAATATAAGGTATAGTGATACTCCAGTATGTCGTAAGTAGCGGTGAAGCTTTCCAGGTTCGCGGCCTGCAGGGCAGTGTTGATATATTCCCTATCAAACTCACTTTTAAGGGAGTCCACATAGGCTTTGTACAACTCGGTTCCTGTGCTGATAGCAAAGAAATCATTATCTGAGCAGTTATTCACCTCATCGCTGACCTTGGGGAACAGCGGTTCCGCATTGTCACAAAGTAGCGGCCCCCTGCTGAGCGTGTAACAACTGTCGGAGGTTCCGTTACAGGTAAGAACGGCTTCGGAAATGTATACATTATTGGCTACCAGGTTAAGCAGGACATCCGTGTTGGCCAGGTCTTTTAGCGTTACGGTTACACTTACCGGTACTACATTTACGTTCTGGTAAGCAGCGGCAATTGTACTGTCGCCGCAACCCGTTCTGCCGGATGCTGAAGCCAGCAACAATAAGCCTTGCTGGTTATGAACGCCTACCCCCGCAATGCTGCCGTCCGGGTTCTGTATGATTCGGTTCAACCGCTGGGTGCCATTAATATTCACCTGGTTGGCCCATTCCAACGCGGTATTGGCGGCATTGATCTTAAACATTGGTATATCAGATAAATTGCCGGAATTCTGGGTGGCTATCATACTGCCGTCAGCAGCAAGGTATGTGGGCATCCAGTCCAGGTTAACGCTCGTATTGGGACGGGGGATTTTCCTGGCCGATCGAATGCTTTCATCTGCATTTATATCCAGGATAACGCCTTCTCCGTTCAGGTTGGTCCAGTTAGTTGTATTCAGTATCTCTATCTTATACCCGGCAGCTGTTTTGTAAATATCCCCTGTCCAGTTAGTACAAGCATCCAGGTCGTAAGCTGCTGATCCGTATAAGGAGCCTGTATGCCGGTTAATCTTCATCACTACAGCATCAAATCTTGTAGATCCGGAAAAATAAGCTGTACCGGCAACCACCAGAGTGTCTCCGTTTTGCAGCAGGTTGATGTTGGCATCCGAGCTGCTTGTTCCCAGCCACTTCAACCAGTTTACTGCACCTCCGGCTGTTAATGATCCTACCACCCATTTCGAAACACCATCGGAATAATTATAAATTCCGCTGAAAGCATACCCACCGTCGCTTAGTGGCACAACATCCTGTCCCAATTCCCCATTATCTGTTCCAAATCCTACTGCCCGGCTCCAGCTCACATTTCCGGCGGCATCCATTTTAACGATAAAGATGTCGCCCCGCGAGTGGTAATAAGACTTTGTATTACCTACGGCAATGTAGCCGCCATCAGTTGTCGGTTTTATTTTATAGAACAGGTCGTCTCCGGTTCCCCCATAAGTTTTAGCCCATTGCCACTCACCGCGGCTGTTTGTTTTAATAATATAGGCGTCTGTTCCGCCATTCCCGGCGCCCGTTGTGTAGCCGGCCAGCAGGTAACCTCCATCAGCAGTCTGCTTAATATCGTTCAGCACATCCGTGGAGGAGCTGGCAGCAGCGCTCACATCAGACCTGGCAGAACTGGCGCCGCCATTATATGCCGAATAGCTCCTTACCGACCGGGAAGGCACACACACTACTGTATCTCCGAACGCTGCACTGTGGCAGCTGTCCCTGAACTGAAGATATTCCCAGGCCTGCTTGCTGAAACCCAGCTGATTGTTCATGTAATTGGCAAATAGCCGGTTCTTTAGCTGTTGCGTTGTATCCGGTTCCTGGGGAGTGGGCGTTATCCCCGGATATATGCTGGCAAAGCGGTTATACAGGCTATCCACCACCTCGCAGGTAGCGCAGGCTGGCGCCATATTACACTGAATAAGCGCAGGTATCTGCAGCGGTGTGGGCAGATAGGTACAGCCAGGCGTGGACGCGCTACAGGCATTCAACAGCAACTGCAGGTCGGTCTCCTTAATGCTCACCTGCCTGGTGCGCTGCAGGTAGGCGGAAAAGCTGGCATCTGTTACCAGCCTGTTGGCCTCGTACTCGCGGTGCAGCTCGTTCAGCTTGTCACACTCGCAATCTTCCGGCTTCGTATAGCTTGCCTTATTACCTATGGCCGGCTGTTTGCCATAAGCATTGGGAGTGGTGATCAGCTGGGCGTTACAGTGCAATGCATCAGTGATACCATGCTGCGCGTTATACTCATTGATCACGTCCTCAAAGCTGCGGTAGGTATAGGTGCTGGACGGGCTTACAGAGCTGGCCCCGTAAGGATGGCTGGCATCGGAGCCTTCCTTGCAAACCTGCAGCAGCCTGGGCTTAATTTCCTCCCACGCTGCATCGCTATAGTATACGCAGCCAGACAGCTGCTGGCGCCATAACGCTACATAGGCGTTGCAATTATCATCATAGGCCTGCTCCAATGCAGCTTTTGCGGCAGCCTCAGCAGCCTGTTGATTATTGGTGTTGGCATACTCACCCAGCCCATACTGGTTGATAGCGTCTGCTGCCACATTAAAACGGGGGGTTTTTTCGGCCGCAATCAGGGTGCTGGCAGCAGGCTGACACCTCTCCGCTATTTTTTTATTGATAAGGTCATGCTTTGCTTCCAGGTACAGCTGCCTGAAAATACGCCATGCCATATCCAGGTCGCCAGTGCACAGCGTACTTTCATTAAAAGCGGTAGCGGCGTTCTGATAGTTTGCAGCACAGCCGCTTTCATATTGCCTGCATTTAGCGGCAATTACGGCTACGCTCCACAAAGAATAAGCTATTCCATTATCAGACTGGTAGCTGGTAAGAATATTTTCCAGCTGGCCTTGCATTGTGGCGGCTAAAGGATCCCTGTTGGCGCTTACTGCCGGATAGGCATTAAAGGGTGCGGCAGCAGCGTTGGCAGTAGGGTTCAGGTAACCGGCAGCCCTGGCTGCCGCATAGGTGTCCACTGCTTCAAATTCCCTGTCCCAGCTATGGCTGGAAGCATACTGCTGCAGCACCTGCAGCTTGCAATACTCCGGGTGCAAGGGCAGCAGTGCCTCCGCCCAGGATGGCTTGAACTTTGCAGCAAACTGCTCCGGCGTTAGCTGCTGTGGTATTACAAATGCCTGGGTGCGCTCATCAAATACCTGATCAGGTTGGCCGGCTTCATCGAGGTAGGTAATAGCAGCCTGATTATAACGAGGCGGAGTATTTGCATCCGGCTGGTAAAAAATGGAATAGCTGTTTGCTGCATCCTCCAGTTTTGCATACTGCCCGGAAGGTGCAGTTACATCCATCAGCATTGCCTTCCTGATATCGTCTGTTTCTGACAGCTGGTTGCATAATGCATTGCAGGCGTCCACAGCGCTCTGGTAGGCTGCCAGTGCTTCTCCCCTGTAAGCCGCAGTATCCGCCGCATCAATTCCCGCCCGGGCCATATATTTTGCACGGAATGTATTCCAGTTGCCAGTACTGTCCAGGCAGGACTGGCAGGTGGGCGTACATTCCATGTCTAGCACCAGCTCCCGCTGCTGCTGGATAAAATCGTCCAGAGTTTTCGTACAGGCCTGCTGCAGAAAAACATTGTCGCGATAGTGATCCAATCCTTCCCGGCTGATCGTAAGGCGTTTATTAACAGTGTAGCTGCCTGGCGCCAGGCGCACGGTAAAAGAGAGGTTGAAAGGCTGCGGCGCATCGCAGGTAGCGCTGATAGCGCCGGAAGTATAATTGTGCACCACCCGCTGAACAGGCGATCCGCCCAATAGTTGGTTATAGCTATCGTCCGTGATGGTTACCTCCAGATCATACAGCGCATTATAGCAAACCGGGTTGCCATCACAATCTTTCCGCAGTACAGGCGGGTCCAGCGTATAGTTAAAAGCATAGTCGGATTCCATGGTAACGATCAGCGCCTTCTGGTTCTCCATTACCAGGTCTTTGATCACGTTGCTGCCCGGCCCTGACAATACATCCGTAGTAGTACGGGGCTGGGCGCCTGCCAGCGCATCCAGGTGAACGCTGTCCGATAGTCCGGCAAGGGCGGTTGCCACGGTACGGCCGTGCATATCAATATAGCTTACTGAATGCTGGCCATTGGCATCGCGCACCATATGCTTAAAATAATGGGTTTTGTCGCCTGCTTCGGTACCAAACAGGGCGTCCAGGTCATTGTCACCAGGGCTGCCATAATAATATCTGGTCTCATGATTGCTTCCCAACCGGTGGGTAGGCCCTATCCCGCCCTGGCGGCTGATCCTCCCGGTATTGTCCTGGGTATAGGCGGTTTCTGTAAAGGCATAGCCTTCCGCATCCGGTATGAACCGGCTGATGCCGCTGGCATTGTCAGGGTCCGGGTTATTGGGAGAATAGTACTGGCTGGCGCCACTGTTCGGGGACATTGCTTTTGCGCTGGCAGCCAGGAATTCAGAGGGATCTGCTATGTAATCATAATTGTCCTTGTCATACTCCGCATCATTCAACCCGCTGTTAAAGTTGCGGCTATACCTGATAATGGAATTAAGCGTGGGCGCAGGCAGTACCTGTATGGCCGGCCGGCCCTGGTAATCGTAATAGGTTTCGCTTACCAGCGTTGTACCGGTACTGTTATCTTTGGTAACCGTCTGCCGGTTACGCAGGCTCCCGTCAAAATACTGCACTACTACTTTGCGCTTCCCCTCCTCTGCAAAGGTGATAGCAGACTGCCAGTTGAGCCGGCGCTGGTGTCCCATAAAATGATAGCTGCCCAGGCCGTCCTCAAAGTCGGAGCTCCAGGCGGTCTCCACCCTTGTCTTGTTGTCTTTCTCCTGCACGGCCCTCACCCGGAAAAACAGCACGCCACCGTTGTCGTACATCAGAGGTACTGCATAAGCGTTATCACTTACAGTCACCCGGGCTGCATTATGCTCAAATATCAGGTCAGGGTTGGGCGGAGCGCCATACCTGCCTAACGCGCTTGAATCAATATACGCCCATTCCAGGTCATAGGCATCTGCCCCGATGGTAACCGGCCAGGTGATCCTGATCTCGTCCGTAGAGTCTGTGTTGGGCGCAGGATCGGCGCTGATGCTTTTCACCGCGTCCTCCGTGCATGATAGCTTATAAACCGGCCGCACCTGCATTTCATTCTCTACCATCAACGCCTGCAGTACTTCCGGTGTGGCAGATGTAATATCCAGCAGTTTCACCGTCACCTGATGAGCATTGTGAAAAACAAAACTGCTCCTGGCAGTATAGGCCCCGGCTGTATCATAATTGATCTCCAGCGTTTTGTCCACAGAATCCACGGTAAGGCTGCCCGTGGTATAAATGATACGAACATTTGCCGTAGCACTGAAGCGGGCGGGTAAGTACAATGTGCTGTATTCATTGATCTTGAAGATCACTGCATTAATGACCTGGTATGGAGTGTCCAGCCTGCTGACAGTGGTATTAAAATAAACGCTGTCCTGGATAGTTACTTTTGCGTCCTTCACCAGCTGTTCATGGCTTCCATCCAGCACTTTCCTGAATACTATGCCTGTCTGCGCCTGTACGCTTCCAGCCGCTAGCAACAGCCATAACAGCATGCAGCACAAAGGCCCTGGTTTCATCCGTTCCATTAAACAAGCCGTGCTAAGTGTCAGCAAATGCTTCATGTCTTTTTAAAGATTGGGAGATCCTATAAATATTTTATAATCCTGGTATGCCTGCGTTACCTTAAAATCGTTTCCTTCACGGTAAAAGAAAGCCTGTTCATTAAACCGTGCAGGGTCCGGAGATATTCCCCTGTAATGATCAAAAAAGGCCTGCACAATAGCATATTCATCATATCCCTGCGCCTTTAGCGTTTCGTCACCGGCAGTATTACCTGTGAGCAAGGCTGTTTTTACAACATAGCGCATCCTGGACAGGTGGCCGGTAGTGGTATCAACGGCCATCTCCATCTGCCGGAAGGGCGCCCCCAGCCGGAAGCGCATACGCACCATTTTAAACCGGCTGCTGTCCGCAATTTCACAACTGGCTATACCTGCTTTTTCCAGCACCGTCTTCACCAATTGCAGCGGGTCCGTCATACCATGGCCTGCTGAATCTCCTTTTGCGAGGTACATGATCTTATCCTCCCTGAACAGGAGGATCGTATACCTGCTGTTATGGATGGTTTCTGTGTTTGCCAGCAAGCAGCGCGAGTCTGTTCCGGATATTTCCATTTTTCCATGCAAGGAGTCCAGTATCACCTCCGGTGAGCGCTCATTGCTGTAAGTATATTTTATATCAAAGGCTACCGGCTTTCGGGCATAGGCTGTCTGTAGCTCTTTCATGACCGCTATCACCTTGTCAATTTCCGGATTGGGCTGTGCGAGCCCTTTCATGGCGCCGGCCAGGCTTATACAGTTCAGTAATATTAAGATCCAATACCTCATTTTCACTGTATTTATTATTCTTTCAGCAATGCGCTTCTTGTTTCCTTAATGGTTTTAACCCCTCGTTCCGTTTCCTGCTTCAGCCGTATCAATGTTCCGTCATCATCGTACTCGTAAAAGGTGGCATAATTGTTCTCATCCAGCTCCGCCATCAATCGCAGGTTCACCGGGTTATACACAAACGATCTCATATTGGCATTGTAGGGGTGTACCCTTATGTCATCAAAATACACCCGGGTAGCCCCTGTGGATTGCAGGTTAATAGAAATACGTTCCGTTCCCTCCGGTACATTCACCACCTGCTCAATACGCTGCCAGCCTTCGATAATGCCGCCGGCAGGCTTTGCGATCACTACCGTGTTGCCGCTGTCCTGCTCCACCACAATACTCACCTGGCTGTTGGCATAGCTTACGCAGTTGCAGTCCTGCTCCTCCTTTACCCATGCGCTTACCAGCAGTTGCTTACCTGCCAAAGGGGAGAAACCAGGCAGTAGCGCATCCGCGTTCGCCTTTATGCTTTTCAGTACCTGTCCGCCTTCGGCACAATTGTTAAGAGCTGTATTAATTGTAAGGCCAAAGACATTGTCATCTGCCGGTACCGGGGTAGCGCTGATACCAGCCGAGGCTCCGGCTTCCAGCCGCAGGCTGTACTTGCCCGTATGGTGCTGTGTAGTATCGAGGTTGTTCTTATAGGAGGAGAAGTCAAAGTTGCGGCCCCCTGCGCAGGCGGCATCGCAAATGACCGGCTCAAAGTAATAATCCTCGAAGCCCTCAAAGGCACTTTCCCGGTAACGCCCGTTCTGTACTACGGCAACAGGCAATGCGTGATCATAGCCGTATAAGCCGGCGTTAAAGCGGCCCAATGGGTCTTTATTCTCCAGCTCAAATCCTTTACGGTTGAAAAGTGTGCTTTCCATATTCCATACCCACCTGGATTCATCATATTGTGGCGTCATAGCCCCGTTATCCTGTATGGCCCAGAAAGGAGCAAAAGCGCCGAAGGTACCGTCACGGCGGATGTTGGTCCCTTCCGCAAACCCGGTTTCCTTACGCGGCCCGTAATAAACATATGTCCTGAAAGGACGCCAGTTACCGGCTATGCTATACAAATACGGATTAATGATGGTGTCGGTAACAGTGCTATAGCAAATGCCTGACGTCACCGTAGTACAGGTGTAGCAGGCTTCCAGCCGGAGCCGCGCCGCCAGCTGTTCCGAGGCGTTATAATATAGGGCCACATTATCGTTGCAGACACTGTTCTTTAACCCATAAAGGTCTATGGCGCTTCCGCTGGTGGACGTTAAGGACACCTCACAATCCCCCACTCTGGCCTTATAGGTTACTGCAGTGGCTTCCGTAGTTAAGGCATAGAATGGCTTGTTGATGTTACTGGCCAGCACTTCGCAGCCAGTAAAGGATACCGGGTACCCTGCATCAATGGCATCCTGAACCAGGAATGCGGTAAGGGTGTTGTCAGTAGCGGCTATAAATAACCGCTGTGAAGCGATCAGGTAGTCAAACAGCGGTTTCAGACAGCTGCAGGTACAGGAGCCGGCCTGGGGGGCACGTACAATGACCATTACGGCATTGCTGGTGGCTGTTGCCCCGTTGCTGGCAGTCACCACACGGAAATAGGCGGTAGAGGTAAGCTTGCCTGGCGTGTAGTGCTGCGAAACAGCATCGCTGATATTGCTCCAGTTAATATTATCAGTGGAGCGCTGCCATTGGTAGCTGTACGTACCGTTACCGCCGCTCACCGTATTGGTCAGCTGCCCCGGGCTGCTGTCGTAGCTAATGCTGGCACTGGGTGGTGTTACGCTGGAAGTCAGCTTGCCATACACTATTACTGCTGAGGTATTGCTGGTTACCGTTGTTCCATTGCTGCTGGTAATAACGCGGTAATAGGTAGTATCGGTCAACCGGCCTGGCGTATAATCCCGGGAAGTAGCGCCGTCGATATCGTTCCATGAGACATTATCTGAAGAGCTTTGCCACTGGTAAGTATAACTGCCGTTACCACCATTCCGGTATTGTGTAAGCTGACCGGGCAAACTGTTGTAATTAATACTGATACTTGCCGGGCTGATGCTGGCAACAAGCTGTCCATACACATAAATGGCTGCAATATTGCTGGTGTCCAGCGCTCCGTTGCTGTTTGTAATCACCCGGTAATAAGTAGTAACGGTTAACCTGCCGGGCGCATAGTTCTGGGAGGAGGCACCGGGAATGTTGCTCCAGTTGCTTCCATCGGTGGAACGCTGCCACTGGTAGCTATAGGTTCCGGTACCGCCGCTTACGGTATTGATCAGTTCCCCTGCCGTAGAGTCGTAGTTGATCACCGCACTCACCGGATTTATTGAAGTGATCAGTTCCGGGTATACTGTTATCGTGGCAGTGTTGCTGGTAACAGATGCGTTATTGCTGGTGGTAACCACACGGTAATAAGTAGTGCCCGTTAGGTTACCGGGAGTATAATTTTGAGAGGTGGCGCCGGGAATGTTAGTCCAGGTGCTGTTGTTGGTTGACACCTGCCATTGGTAGGTATAAGTACCATTGCCACCACCTCGTGTATTGGTCAGCGTACCGGGAGCCGTATTATAGTTTATACTTTGGCTGGCAGGACTGATGCTGCTGGTCAGCTGTGGGTATACCGTAATTGTAGCAGTGTTGCTGATGCCCTGCGCTCCATTGCTATAGGTAATTAAGCGGTAATAGGTGGTTTTTATCAAATTACCAGGTGTATAATCCGCGCCATTAGCGTTAAGAATGTTGCTCCAGGTAGTCCCGTTCTCCGAACTTTGCCACTGGTAAGTATAAGTATTGGTGCCGCCGCTGGCTGTACCTGTCAGCTTACCGGGGCTGGTGTTATAATTAATGGCTTTAACGGAGGGACTGATGCTACAGCGTACCTGCGGATATACCGTGATCGTAGCCGTATTGCTGACACCCTGCGCTCCATTGCTATAGCCAATTAAGCGGTAATAAGTGGTTTTTATCAAATTACCGGGTGTATAATCCCTGCCATTAGCATTAGGGATGTTGCTCCAGGTAGTCCCGTTCTCCGAGCTTTGCCACTGGTAAGTATAAGCATTGGTGCCGCCGCTGGCTGTACCTGTCAGCTTACCGGGGCTGGTGTTATAATTTATAGCTTTACCGGAGGGACTAACGCTGCAAAGTACCTGCGGGTATACCGTAATTGTAGCTGTATTGCTGACACCCTGCGCTCCATTGCTATAGGCAATTAAGCGGTAATAGGTGGTTTTTATCAAATTACCAGGCGTATAATCCCTGCCGTTAGCATTAGGAATGTTGCTCCAGGTAGTCCCGTTCTCCGAGCTTTGCCACTGGTAAGTATAGGTATTGTTGCCGCCGGTAGCGGTGCCAGTCAGCTTACCGGGGCTGGTATTATAATTAATGGCTTTACCGGAGGGACTGATGCTACAGCGTACCTGCGGATACACTGTAACTTTAGCCGTATTTGTAGAATAAACAGTAATTCCATTATTAGTAACAGCACGGCGATAATAAGTAGTTGTTATTAAGTTCCCCGGAGCGTAATGCTGGCCCGTAGCGCCACTGATGTTGTTCCAGCTTGTTCCATTGGTAGAACTTTGCCATTGGTAACTGTAGCCCAGGAAGCTGCAGCCCCCGGAAGCTGCAGAGCAACTGATAGTGGCCGGCGTAGTATTAAAGTTGATCGTTTGAGCGGCATTGGCAATCGTTCCGCCGGCAATAGCAGGTGTAACGACCGTTACCGTAGCTGTGCTGCTGGTAACGCTGTAGTCAAATGAAGTTACAACTACCCGGTAATAGGTAGTGGCACGTAACCCCGCAGGAGTATATGTGCTGCCATTGGCGCCGCTGATATTGCTCCAGGTACTGTTATTAGGCGAGCTTTGCCACTGGTAGGAATAGGTGCCGTCCCCGCCGGAAGGCGGGCTCGCTGTAAGCGTAGTCCCTGTTGCACCGCAGTTGATAGTTTGGGATGAAGGGCTTACTGTTATGTTGCCTGCCAGGGGCGGGACAAGCGTAACCCGCATAAGCCCGGATCTGCCGCATTCATCCTGTGCATATACATTCACCTGTGTAGGGCCGGGAAATGTATTGAATGTAACTCCCATAGTTAATGGGCATCCACAGTTGGAGGGTGGCGGTCCCATAGGCTGAGCAGGGTCTCCGCAGGATGTATTTGAAAGCGTGCCACCAGGATCAAATGTAGTAGTAAAAGCGCTCCAGCAGGTACCTCCACAAGCACCGCCGGCAAAATAGGTGGCAGTGCCGCCCATCCGTACTTTGGCAGGACCGCTTATTATCAGCTGCTGCGCTCTCACAATACTGCTGCACCCTATCAATAATATCGATACTAGCTGTATAATTCGTTTCATAAGTTTAGCCTTATCTGCTGTTATTCATTACTTTGATACCTCCACCACTATTGGCAGCGTAGCTGTCCATGTTTTTTTGCTTGTCGATGGGATAGCCAATTCATCTGCATTCACTGTTACGTTCAGCGCCTCCATACCGGCGGATACTTCCACTATGTATGTTCCTGGAGGGAGGCTGGTATTATCATAAGGCATTCCATCCCCACCGATAAACCGGCGGCTTAATAGCACTTCGCCATTGCTGATGCTTTTGATCTCTACCGTAAAGTCGGCTCCCGGAGGATTGCCGCCTGCCTTGGGTATTACGTACACAGAAGTGGGTGACACACAAATACCTTTTGAGTTGGCATTAGACTGTCCGTACTGATCTATTTCCCTTTGCGCCTGTGCATTGGCATCATCCTTATCGATAACAGATATATACTTGCCCTTGGGAACAACATATTTAACCAGTGATCCATCCAGCCCCGCGCTGCAGTCATTCTTCGCAAATTTGAGCTCCTGGTAGTCATTGCCAAAAACAGGTCTGGGCGTTTTAGATACAATAATTTCATCTGCAAGCCCTTTCTCCCAGGTTTGATTTACTGATCTACAGAATTTTTCCTCATTATGCACAATTGCATAAATACCATTCATGCTGCCAATGGATATCTGTGCATTTTCATTTGGCTGCAGATCAAATGCTATGCAGTAGGGCAACGGGCCTATTACGTCATCATATTCGGGTATTTCGGTATAGCTGATCGGCTGGCCGGTAAGCGTGCTGGTGAGCGTGATGCCAAAAGGTCCCAAAACATCCGGCAGGTCTTCCGGTGTTCTACCCCTTACTGTTATGCGGCAGGGGCTGGAACAGGTTCCCCTGGCATTGGCATAGGCCTGCCCGTTCCTGTCTATATCCGCCTGCGCTTTTGCATCGGCATCTTCCTGGCTGATCGTAGAAGTGTAAGTGCCCTGCGCAACGGTGTACCTGACTACAGAGCCGGTGCCTGAGGAGCACTCTTTTGTAAAGTCCTGGTACTTTTCAGCATTTCCATACTGGCAGGCGCCAAACTGGTTGGCGTATGCCTGTCCATAAGTGTCTATATCCGCCTGGGCCTGTGCTTCGGCATCCTCCTGGCTGATAGTAGAAGTATAACTGCCCTCCGGCACCGTATAGGTAACGGGAATGCCTACACGGTTATCATGGCATACAGGGGTAAATGTCTGCTGGCGAATGTGGTTTACATAGGTCTTAACCGCACAGTCTATGTCCGATGCCACAGGTATGCAATCTGTTACCGTTCCCATTTTCCTCCTGTCGGCCACTCTCCAAAACTGTTTGTATTCTGCTGCGCTGGCCTCAATTACCTTGGAATGCTCATCCATTATCAGCGACCAGCCGTTGGCGGTCCTCCTTAAAGGGTTAGCCAGCATGTTCACAGCTCCCACTGCGGCAGCCATGTTCCGTCTGCCGGAGCGGGTTATTTTCAGGGATACATTGTTGCCTGTAAACGGCGTACCGTCTGCATTCACAAAATAGATATCCGGTGGTCCGCCGCTTAAGGCATTCGCGTCTATCGCCCATATTTTACTCATCACCGGGAAAGTGGCAATAGCAGGATAACAATCCGTACCGCCTGTTCTGGGACTGGACCACACCAGTATTTCATCTCCGCCGGCAAAATAGCCTGGCTCCGAACCGGCAAGTATCCCTTTTGTAATCTTTCCCTGCCTGATGGTAAGCCCGTCCATCACCGCGCCTATATTCTTATAGGCGCCGCTCATCCCGTCATAGGCCCAGGCTGCCGGATAAGTGAAATGATAAATGGTGTCATTGAACTCGTTCTGCGTACTGGTAAGCACCGGCTCCCCGGTCTCGCTGTCATATAGCAGGTTGCTGGTTACCTCCCTGCTGCCTTTGTCTTCCGCCAGCACGCTGTCAATAATGCCATGCCGGTTGATCACTTTGGTAACTGCAACCGAGCGGAACCTGCTCTCGTCCCGCTGTGCCAGGTTCAACAGGGAGGGTATCAGCCAGGGCAGAACACCCAGCACGAACATTTCCGTATTAAGGTTCACATTATTCGCATTGGTAACAGACAAATGTTCCCGCATATCCATCATCAGCTCTACATCCTTTCCTATGGAGGCCGTAGTATCAATGAAGCCTTGCGGTGTGATGGCCATTACGGTGTTGTTCAGATGCTTATGTGTGGCATGCACATTATCTACATGATAGTAATTTTCTGTATAGGTAACGCGGCCTGTTTCAGAATAGACCGCTTTTGAGCGGAGCTTGCCATGCATATCGTTCAGCTCCACTTTAAAGCCCTGGCTCACTGTTACATAATGCTTCGCATCAATACGAAGAAAATTAGCGAGCGCCGGCCGGTACCTCTTCTTGCCGTTTGCCAGCTCCGTCTCATCCGTAAGTGTAGGGAAATCATAGCTGGTGTAAAAGCGGGTTTCCTCATAGCCGTTGGCTGAACGGGTATGCTTCCTGTGGATAGACCTTACCCGTACCTTGCTATATCCTACCGTTGGAGCCGGGAAGAAAGCCTCGCCCAGCGGTTTCTCCGTATAACCCAAGGACACCGGCGCCAGGGCAGCCACCTGCTCAACATACTGCAACGGCATCCGCCAGGGGTTTTCCTCTCCACCCAGCACAGGTTCATAAGCAGCTACCCCCGTACTTACAGGTTCCGGCTCGCCGTTTATCATCTTCGTATCCGTGTATTCATATTCCTGTCCGTATATCGCCTCTTTTTGCCCGGTCATGGCATTCCAGTGGTCGTAGGTAACAATACGTTTCACCCTCAGGCCACCACCGTATTTTTTAAAGAAGGGGTTATTCAGGCGGATGAATGTACGGGAAAGGTCTACTGTTCCGGCCCACCCCCTGGTCCGCGCATTCTTTTCAAATGAACGGACTGTATTGGTGATGTTATCTGCCAGCGAAAACAGCATTTTCACGGCAGAAGCAGGGTCCATATTATCGCCAATGTCTGATCCCGGGTATGCTTTAGAAGGAAGGTTAAGCCGCAGGAATTGAATGGCAGCCGTAGCCAGCGGGCTATAGTCGCCACCTGCCACGCCCTCCTTGTCAATCGCTTTCAGCTTTACCCAGATAGTGTTACCTTCATTTATAAAACCATACTCTCCCCCCAGGTCAAGCGTTGCATAGCAGGGTACATACTCACTGCCACTCCCCCACTTGTCTGATGGCATCTTCACATACAGCTTGAAATAAGTAGTATCCAGCCCCTGCAGGTACCTGCTAAATACCTCGCTTTTACTGCTTACCGGCCTGGGAACATGCACCCCTACATACAAATGATCCTTAGCATCATAGAGGTTATTGGTGTACAACCGGTTGCCCAGGTCGGACAAAGACGCCGGTTCCGAAGCGGAAAAGCCTGCTATCTGGAACATCTGCGCAGCCCGCCTGTTTTGAACGTATGCATAATCATCACTCTCATAAGTGATCTTCATACGTCCGCCTGAGGGCAATACGATCGAGTCCAGCGTCCATGCCGCAACGTTATATGCAGCTGCGGCGCTATCCTGCAATGCATAGGGGTACTCTGCATTCGTGATCAGGTTATTTTCTGAAGAGCCGGGGTTTTGCAAAGGGTCCTTATAGCTGCCCCACCGGTCGTAAGATTTGCTGTTGTACCGGGGATTATTTTCATGATAGTTAAATACATAGGCATTCCTTATTCCCTTATCATTACCATTGTAGGTAAACCATACGCTGTCCAGTGTAAGCTTCCCGGAGTCATTCAGCGCTCCGTTAATGCCCCGGCATAGTTTGTAGCTGTAGCGGAAGTGAACTGTTTTAACAGGTGTTGCAGCTGTATTGTACTTTATAAAATCAGCCTTTGTATAGAGGTTGATCTCGTCCAGCTTCTTGACCGGCCCGGCTTTCTTCCTGCCACTTTTGTCAATGGCCATCAGGTCTTCCCGGTCGCTTAGCCTGAAAGTGGCAACCATGTTCTTGGATTCTATGGAGTGCAGGTACCACAGCTCCTTTTCTCCATATACATAATTCCCCTTGTCGTCCCGCGAATCCGTCCGCAGGCCCTGGTTATACCCGGCGCTGTCTGTATAGGGAGCCCTCCAGGAATAGGGGTTATTGATTCCGGCCACTTTCGTATAGTTGAATTTCACCGCATCCCCAGGGTCATCATCAGAAATACCATCTCCGGTAAGGTCCACGTAATCCGGCGATAATATGCCCGTCAGCAGGAAGGAATGCGCATAGGCAGGCACCTCCTCCCCGCTGAAATAATGATCGTTCCCTTTTTTGTTACCGGCAGTATCGTCCTCGCCGGGCGTATATTTTACCAGGCCTTCCTGCGCGTTACCATCGCTGGCGTTTACGGAAAAAGTAGCCTCCTGCTGTTTCAGGTTGTACACAGGTAAACCATAGATATACCGCCGGCCATCTGCATTCAGCACATCTATCTCGGAAATATGGTTGGCCTTGCGGAATGCATTTACGCGCTTCTCCTTGGATATCAGGCTGTCTTCTCCCACAAGAAAAGTATCTTTTGTTGGGGGCGGGTACAGGTTGGCCTGTGGAATGATCTGCTTGTCGGGCTGCCCCAGGTGCTGCCAGTACAACCGGCTGTGTGATCCTCCCTTACGCTGTATATACTCCAGCTTTATATCATAAAGCTCTCCGGCTACCAGGTTCAGGAGGGCACGTCCTTCTGTTTCCATTCCACTATCCTGGGTAAAGACGGATTTGCCGTTCACGGACAGGCTCACGCCATCATCTGTTTTTGCAGTCAGTACGTACGGCCCTGTTACAGGGGCTTTCAGGCGGCCGGTCCAGCGCACGGAGAATTTCTCAAAGAGGTAGTCAATCCCCGGGGGCAGGTTCACATTGATATTACGGGGAGAGCCATCACTGCGTTGCTCAAAATTGATCACCGGGTCTATCCTGCTGAATATCCAGTTATCAAAGTTCTCATCCAGGTAGTAATCGCCCTTTAGCCCGGTGCCCCCGGCAGTGGTTTCGTCAGGGAACGTATTATCGCAATTATCCAGCTTATAGGTATTGAGTTTATAATTCTCAATATATTTTGTGAGGCCGGTTACGCTGGCTTCTTCGGCGGTTAGGTAGGAAATTACCTGCGTCCTTTTATCACGGGCGGTTCTGTATACATTATTTTTTGTCAGCTGTACCTTGTCAATGAACTGCTTGTTCCTGTATCTGTTCAGAAAAGTGGTGGTAGTGATGGTAGGGCTGCTGTTGCCTGGTTGAAAAAGGTCAACAGCCACCACATCATCCCCTCCAACCGCTTCATAAAATGCTCTTGAGTTCACAGTTTTCTCACCGGGGTTACGAAAGTAGGCCGCTTCAAAAAGCTTATCAGATGGTTTAAAAGCGACCAGTGCGCCCAGGGGGTTCTCTTTCACCCAGGGCCCGCTTTCACTGAATGCCCGTGTCAGGTTCAGGTCAACACCACCATGTACCCCATTTCCAAACCCGATATCAAGTGTAACCCTTCCGGACCGGTCTTTCGTTCTCATGAAATTGTCGTGCACATAGCCTATGTCGCTACGGTATGCCCTGAACATGCCTCCTGTACCTTCTCCTGTAACGGAAAATACATCATACGTGTAGGAAGGAACGGCAATATTGGGCATAGCCGGCTTTTCCCGGTAAGGGATCTCCTTTTCACGGTTGTAATCCAGCAATATGCTCTTTTTGCCAACGCTGTGCTGGTAATTAAGGTACCCGTAAGCTGGCAGGGAAAGCGTTCTGTCTGCTTCGTCAATATATTGCTTTGACCAGTACCCGCTCAAATAAAAGTTGGGATGCAGCCCCATTATCTCCCCTCCCACTTTCAGCGTTACTGTGTACATTTCGTTGGTGAAGGGTAAGCCAACAGATGGAGTGAAGGTGGGATGCGCGAAGGAGATCAATGTTTGCGAGGCCCTGTTCCCGCCCTGGTGCAATCTGCTGTTCCTTTCAAGCATCCTGCTGACCCCTTCGCTCAAATGCAATGCTTTCAGGCCGGATCTTGAATTATACGCATCATTGATACTCACGCTTCCTCCATAGCCATTATGGGCATCCGCGAACCTTTTGCTGGTACCATAGGCCAGTGACCTGCCTATGGTCAGGCCATCCTGCGAGTTGTTGGTAAAAGACAATCCTCCTGTCAGTGCCGTCTTTCCGCTTACTGCGGCATTAATACTGGCGTTTAAGCCCACCTCCAAGCCCCAGCCGCGATAATTGTTATGAAAAACGCCGGCGTTAAAACTCAGCGTTCCGTCTACTCCTGCGGCCTTGCCGATCGGCAGACCGATCAACTCAATATCCGGTTCTGCTGTCACGCCAAATGTTTCATTATCCTTTATAGCGATTGTTTTCTTTATGGAGTCCGTTCCATTAAAATCATCCGGCAAGCCGCGCATATTCCTGGTGACGGCTCCGGGGTTGATATTCCATCCCAGCCCCACCCAGCTGGCCTCCTGGTCCATGGATATACCACTGTTATAGCCCAATGTAACAGGATAACCGCCTACGTCCAGTAGCGGAATAGTGTAAGAGAAATCACCGGTGAACAGGTCCACCATATTGCCGTTGTTAACAGCATGAAACGCGCCGCTTTCAGGCTGCCCGGGGCCGCCAATATCCCCCTCTGCTAGGAGCGCCGCAGCAGAGGGCCGCTTTGCCGGTTGGATATTCTTTGCAGCTGTTGCAGGCTTTACAGCCGTTTTCGAGCTATTTTCCCGTGTTACTCTTCCTGTATGCAGGCTTTCAACTGGTATATTCATGTACCGATGGCCCCCTGGAGCGTTCTCCAGCGCATACACGGGGAGCACGGCTTCCATATAAAGCAACGCCAGCCATATGCACGCAATTATTTTCCTTCCTCTTGCAACAAATGCCAGTATCATGTAAGAATGCTATTTATAGTAACGCTATTATTGTTGATCCTTTTCGGAATTATAAATGAACTTCATATGCCAGTGTTCCTGCCGCGAGTTCAACAGGCGGAACAGGTAGGTTTGCTTATCATCCAGGCGTGCACTCCTTTTCAGCGGCAGCTCCAGCAGGTTCTCCCCCGGTTTGAGGGACAGCATTCCCTGCTGAACAACCTTGTTGCTTTGCTCCAGCGCAATAATCTCGTACTTCACGGTGCGGTCATTAGCATCGTTGCCGTAGGAGAAAAGCAGCGGGCCGCTGCAGCTGGTAACCGCCCCTGTCAGCTCCTTTTTCAGCTGCACATAGGCATTTACTACCTTGCTCGATTCCGGCTGTACGCTTTTTATACGGAAAGTCCAAACTTCTGTTTGCGCGGCAAAGCGGTTGCCATTATATGCGTTTACTGTCCAGGCATAACGTTTGGCGGTGTCCAGGGCAGCAGCAGACGCAGGATAGTTTACAAAGGGTGTCCTGTTGTTGGGTGCTCTGAACACGGGCATATTCTGCTGGATGGCCTCTGCGGCCGATTGCCCATTGCCCACGGCTACCAGCACCAGCTCATAATTCAGATCGTTGAATATATTCAACGGAGCAGGTGGCAGCCAGGTGAACTGCGGCAGGAAGGTTTCCAGCACGCTTTCATTAGCCGGGGTGTTCAGCAGCGGTGGGCTTACCGGCTCTACGGTAAAGGGAATGCAGTCCTCTGCGGCCAGCTCTGTAACGTGGCTGCCTGCTACCACGCTATAGCAGGCCAGGTAGTTGCCGCTGGTCAGCAACCCGGTTGTGGTTCTGTCCACTGCCGGAGAGAGATACTCGTATTGCACAGGGTTTACATCGGCCACCTGCAGTTGCCTGGCTCCCCTGGTCAATGTAATGGTACGGGAAATACCGGTTAACAGCGGCTGATTGGTTGACGCGTCAGACAAACGCAGCATGATCCTGACATTCACTGGCGCATCTGATGCTGATACCAGCAATATATTCCACAGCTGGGCCTTTTGCAGCACGCCGGCGGGCGGAAGCTGCACGGTCATACTTACCTGCCCCTGCGCCTGCAACGCCGCCAGTACAGCCATCCATATCCAAAGGTATTTTCTCATTTAAATGTCTTTTAAAATATCCTGGTATAAGTAAGTCTTCCTGTATTATTAGGCACCAGCCGCCTGTCCGGCCCCGGTATAAAACCTTTATCTGCCAGCAATGACAGTTCCCCGATCCCGGGGATGTTAATGCGGGTATTGGCAGTATAGCCTACCTGCTCAACGTGGTATACAGTCTGCCGGTTGTACTTCATGCCGCCGCCTAGGCTCAGCCAGTCTGCAACCTTATATTGCATATTACCATCTATATTATACAGGGAGTAGTCTTGGTTGGTAGCAACAGACAATGCGCCGTTAAGCGTAAATTTCCCGAGGAACACTGTCTGGTTCAGCAGAAGGTTATTGCTATTGAAATATACAAAACTGCTATCCGCCTGCTTGTTGTAAAACCGGGTATAGGAAAACAGGGTGTTCATCATGATTCCCCGGTACTGGTAAAAGTGGCTGAGCGATCCCACAAATGTGTAAAAAAGATTTTCCGTATAGCTGTCGTCCCCCAGTTTCATTAACTGGGAGCTGGGGGAATAGGCAACAGACACCACCGGCCATTTCTTAATGCGCAGGGTGGCCTGGATACTTTTGAAGATGGTATTGCTGCTGTAGTTTACGTTCTGGTAAATGTTTGTAAAGTCATTCTGCCTGATGGAGCCGGACAGCATCAGCCGCCGTCTGAACAAAGGCTGATCCACCCGCAGCATCCAGGCGCTTTGCTCAGCGCCGGTAGTAAACAGGCTGAAGGACTGGAAGTTGGCTCCCATTCGCTTGTACATAGCGTTCAGCTTTGTTCCGGTAGCGGGGAAAAAAGATGCGGTTTTAATGGAATAGGCTTCATTGGACCGGTTGCCGAAAAGGAAAATGCTCCCCAACGTACTTTGCTTATCTGCTGTCCTGGCATAATAGGGCAATGATGATTTGGCCACTTCTCCCACCAGATAGTGATTTTTGTGAACCTGCCATTTTCCTTCCAGGGAGATCCCCATAATGTTAAAGTTTGGCGCCAGCGCCGTACTGCCTCCGGTATTTATGTTGTACAGCTGTTTTTTACCGGCATAGTAGGTGAAAATAATGTTATTGCCTTCCTTCATACCGGCGCCTATACGTACGAGGTTCAGGTATTGGCGTGACCGGTTTTCATTTACAATAAAATTCCTGAAGCGATAATCTACCATGCCTGTCGCGAATGCGACATAGTATGACGGATTGTACTCTGCCTGCAGCCCCAGGATACTGATGTCCCTGGCCGTTAGCTCAGAATAATCAACAAGGGTTCTGCCTATCCCAACGGACCGGATCGCCAGCAGGGTTTTATACCCCCTGGGCAATACCGTATCGGGCAGGTCCATATCGCGTAGATTATCCGCCAGCTCTTTGTTGTTCCTGCTTTGCCGTAGTACCTCAGCCAGCTTGCGCTTTCGTATGCCATATGCCTGCTGCGCCTGCTGATACCTCTTGCTCAGCTGCGCATACCCGGCTTGCAGGGAATCGAGCATGGTCTTTTGAGCCGCATACTCCTCTTTTATACGTTGCAGGCTCGTATCACCGGGTGGTGGGCCAAGCCGGATTTTTCGCCAGCCGGTATTCATTCGGCTATTGATATTTATATCCTGGGCGGAAAAACCGGGCAGGGATAAAAGAGAATCCCTGGCAGCAGCATACAAGGCCCTTTCCCTGGCCTCTATCACCTGGCGCAGCTTTGAGGGGCCGGCTATACTGCTTTTCAGCCGCTGGATCACTTGGGCCTTCTCTTCCAGCCTGGAGCGCAGCTCCTGCAGCACTTCCAGCTGTTTCAGGCGGCCGACATCCCAATGACTGGCCTTTTTCAGCAGCATGTTCTTAAAATCCCTGTTGGTATATCGAAAATTCAGCCCTGTAATATCCCTGAATAAAGAGGAATTGCCCATTCTTGTTGTAAAAGCCAGGCGGATCGGGTACTGGTCCCGTACTGTAATATCCAGGAAGGTTTGTACGGTATGTTGGTACACATCCTTCTCTACATAGGGCGTATCCACATTTGACTGGTAATACAGGTCGTACATGACATTTCCATGCACTACCAGGAAAGGCTTCCGTGGCGGCGTTGCCATTACCTGCTGCCTTTTTCGTATGCCAATAACAGTAGTATCCCTTTCCTGCCTGAACAAAGGATAAGGAACTGCTATCAGCGTTTTACACCCGCCCCGCAGCAGATAAAAGCCTGTATCTGCCTGCGACTGGCTGTACCCTTTGTACGCAAGCAGCAAAAGCACCAATAATAATATTGCAGTATGGCCTCTCAAAACAATGTTGGATGCTTATACTTATGATATACGCTAACCACAGGCCACCCGTGATGGCACTGGAAGATGACAAAACATAATTTGGGTACTTCAGCGAAGGAAACAGGGTTTGGACTGTTTACGCTTGTTCTTCACAGTACAGGGTATCCACCTTAAGTTGTCATTATTTGGGTTATTAATCGTTATTGTCTCTTTTATTAATAGCTGGGTATTTCACTGACATTTCATACGGTCAGGGATGTACTCTTGAACACTTACAAGAACAGGGCAAATATTTACATATTTCCCAGAATATCCAAGCGTTACTCCAAAAAACTTATCCACAAAAACGCGTGTTTCCCGCGGGCGCTGTCATCTTTATCCGCGGATACCAGCAGGAGCCGGAATTTAACGACCTCACTCCCACCTCCGCAACAACGCATCCAGCTCCTGCGCACTCATATCCAGCTGCAGCCCTTCCATGCTCACTATGTTTTTTTCCCGCAGCTGCCGGATAGTACGGTTAAAGCTGCGCACCGTTATGGCCAGGTAGTCTGCCATGTCCTTTTTGGAAAAGCTTACCTGCGCTTCCGCCTGCAGCATCAGCAGCCGCAGCAGGCCGTATTCTATGGGGTAAAGCTGCTGGTAGGAAGCTCTTACACAGGTTTGCCGGATACGGGTGGCCAGCTCCTCCAGCACCAGCCGGTTCAGTTCGGCATCCCTGCGCAGCAATACGGCAAATACATCTGCAGGAATGGCATAGGCCGTCACCGCCGTAATGGCTGCTATGTTACAGAGGCATACCGTTTTGCGGATCACCTCCAGCTCCCCGGTGATCTCCCCTTTGCCCAGGAACTCGAAAATATAATCCTTGCCGTTATCTTCCCGGATATAGCATTTGGTAATGCCCTCGCGGATCACGTACACGTACCGGGACGTTTCCCCCTGCCGGATAAAGCGCCTGCCGGGCGGGAAGGAGGCCAGGGTAATGCCGCCGGCCTGCTCCCCGGCCAGCAACCGCTCCATATAGGACAAAAGTTGTTCGTTCGTGCGCAGCATAGTTACCTTTGGGACAAATGTCCCGTTTTATTTTAAGGGCTGTCATTAATTTCGCAGCCTGTCAAATATACAAACTGAAATGCTCCATCATGTAAAAGTGATCGCGTTTGACGCGGACGACACCCTTTGGGTCAACGAACCTTATTTTCAGGAAATAGAGCAGCAGTTCTGCGGCCTGCTGGAAGACTACCTGCCCCGGCACAGCGTATCGCAGGAGCTGTATAAAACAGAGCTGGCCAACCTGCCCCTGTACGGCTACGGCGTAAAGGCGTTCATGCTGTGCATGATAGAGACCATCCTGCGGGTCACCAACAATACCGCTTCCCCCGAGCTGCTGCACAAGGCCATCCAGTGCGGGCAGGAACTGCTGCAAAAGCCGATTGTGCTGCTGGAGGGCGTGGAAACCGTGCTGGAAGCCCTCAAAGGCAAATACCGGCTGGTGGTCGCCACCAAAGGCGACCTGCTGGACCAGGAACGGAAGCTGCAAAAGTCAGGGCTGTCGCACTACTTTCACCATATAGAGATCATGAGCGACAAGCAGGAAAAGGATTTTCGCAAGCTGATCCGCCACCTGGACTGCCAGCCGGAAGAGTTCCTGATGCTGGGCAACTCCCTGCGGTCTGATGTGCTGCCGGTGCTGGCCATAGGCGGCCATGCCGTGCACATCCCTTACCATACCACCTGGCAGCATGAGCATGTGGACCATAAGGTGGAGCACGAACGCTTTTACGAGATCAGCACCATTACTGAGATACTGCCGTATTTATTGCCCTGAAACCGGGCACAACAGCTCTGCCCGCCCGGGGCGTGTAACAAAATACTGACGGATGAAACATTTACTGGACCTGGATACCTGGCCCCGCCGGGATCACTTTCATTTCTTCAGCCGCTTTGAAGAGCCCTTCTTTGGTGTGTGCGTGGACATTGACTGCACCATGGCCTACCAGCGCGCCAAAGCAATGGATACCTCCTTTTTCCTGTACTACCTGCATGGCTCGCTGGTAGCGGCCAACCAAACCATGCCCTTCCGTTACCGCATCCACAATGGCCAGGTATGGGTCTATGACCAGGTGAACGCCTCTCCCACCATCAACCGCCCGGACCATACCTTCGGCTTCGCCTATATGGACTACCACGCCAACTACCGCACGTTTGAAGCGCAGTCCCGCATGGAAATGGAGCGGGTACGGCAGAGCACCGGCCTGGTACCTGCCGTATCCGGCGAGAACGTGATCCACTACTCCTCCTTACCCTGGCTTGGCTTTACCGCCCTTTCCCACGCCAGGAGCTTTTCCTTCCCGGACAGCTGCCCCAAAATATCCTTCGGCAAAATGAAGGAGCAGAACGGCAAAAAGATCATGCCGGTATCCGTGCATGTGCATCACGGGCTGATGGACGGGTACCATGTAGCACAGTTCGTACAGGCTTTCCAGGAGCAGATGAATGGGCAGGAAGCGTAGCGTTACCTGGGCGCCTCGATCCGGTAGCTGCTTTTTTGCGTGAAGGTCCTGCCGAACATATCCGTTGCCCTCACTTCTATCCGGTGGGTACCGATGCCGATGTTACAAGGCAAGGGGGCGGTCCATAAGTGCTTGCAGTCGGCAGATTCCGTGGGCCGGCGTCCCTTGAACAACGTCTCGGTTTCATCCCATTTCATGTTCTGGGAGAGATAATAGGGGTCGGGTGCTACCCTGTACCTCATCCGTTTCCAGGGGCCGTCGTCAATACGGCATTCCAGCCGGGCGCCTTTATAACCCATGAAGAAGTTTGCATAAATAAACCCTCTGCCGTCCCACCAGATGGGGGTAAGCACCTTCCTGTGGTAGAGCCTGATCTGGTAATCTGCCGGTTTGCCGGCCACCTTGTAATCGGCGGTATACCGGTTGCCCGTAATGTTCAGGTAGATGTATCCGCGGGGCGTTCCGTTGCTCATCATGCCTTCGAGAAAGCCTTTTTCGTTCACCCTGCCTGAATACCAGTTGCCGCAGGTAGCCCCTGCATCCAGCTCATGGTAAGGCTGCGCCCCGTACCATCCGTCGTTCTCGGTGAAAAAGTGCTGGTCCAGCTGGTGAGTGTGCGCGGCCATGGAAAAAACATGCGGATAGTTGCGCAGTATTTCGAAATACTTCCTGCGCACAGGCTCCTCGAAAGTGCTGTCTTTGATAACATTGAGCGGGCAGTGGAAGGCCAGCACCACCAGCTTGCTGGTGTCCACAAAACGCAGGTCATTCCTGATAAATTCCAGCTGGTAAGGCCTGAAGCCCGGCCACAGGCCCCCTCTGGGGCTCCTGCTGTCGGGGTAAAGATTATTGTTCAGCACAATGAAATGCGCATTGCCGTAGTTGAAAGAATAATCAACGGGGCCAAAAGTAGCCTCAAAGGTTTCGTGGTTCAGCGAATCTACCTTGCAGTCCGTATTCAGGTCATGGTTGCCGATCACGTTGTACCAGGGGATGCCTATCTTTCCCGTGATGGCCGCATAGTCCTTATGCTGGTGAAGGTTCTTCTGCACCAGGTCGCCCATAGTGAGACCAAAAGCTACATTTTTCACGCCTATCACTTCAGACACAATATCGTTCTCATAGTACCCCAGCTCGGTACTGTCATTCACCTGGGGATCGCCAAACACAAGGACCCTGAAATTGTCCGGTTCCTGTTGCGGCGTCAGCGGGAAATCCACAGACTCCGGAAGCGGCCCAGTAGGCGCCACCCCTTTGTATGTTAAAGCGGGCGAACCTTTGGGCTTATGGATATAATAAAACTGCGGCAGGTTGTTGCTGTTCAGGGGCACCCGGTACCCGGAGGGCTTTACCACGAAGATGACGGTATTGTCCGTAACGGGCAGGGCATACTTTCCCTTGTCATTGGTAAGCACTACCTGCACGCCATTACTTACTGCCACACCGGGAATCCCTTTCTCCCTGCCATCCTTCTTTCCATTGCCATTACTGTCGTTAAAAACATAACCGGTAGCTGTCTGCTGCGCAAACATGGCTCCTGCGCCCAGCACCAGCATGATCAGTGTGCAAAAAAATGATCTCATCTGTTATAAAGGTTTATAGTCGGTATAAAAAGTATCTATTGCATTTACTTCAGGTATGAATAGGGACCGGTAGGCAACCGGGCTGCCAAAGTCACAGTCCGCAATAACAGAGGTATCTCCCATAGGCGAGAAGAAATGCCGCGGCAGATGATCGGTGCCTGTATATTGCCACTCCGTTCCCAGGCATTTCAGGTCCTGCCCTACCCAGGTAACATGGACCGTGGAGGCGGCCGTGTCCCATGTTACCGAGCGGACAGGCCGGTTGGATAATGTAGAAAGGAAAACAGGTCCGTATACATTACCAATGGCCTCGCTGCCTACGGAGCGGTGGCCGGCGGCATCGTATGTATACACGGTAAAATTATAGGCGCCTTCGCGCAGGCTGTCTATATACACCGTAACGGTATCGGTGCCTGCTGTTTTGGCGAAGGGCAGCACCATCGAATCTGCGTTAAAGTTCCAGTATACCTTGCAGCCCGTGATCGTCTGATCGGAGGTCAGCAGCCAGCTGAGCATCACCCTGCCGTTACCGGCAAACGCTTTCACTGAATCTGCTTTTCCCGTATAGGTAACAGGGCCGTCCTTGATAAAATCATAATAGGTGTCATTCATCCTGCTGCAGGCCCCCAGCAGCAAAAGGAGCCAGCAGCAAAAGATGTATCCCGGGTATCTCAACTGTTTCATCTGTTATTGTATAAGATTTTAAATGGTATTAGTATGCACCCCAGAAGGTCAGCTCCGAAAAGGTGATATTGGTAGCATTGCCATAATTCTTCAGCACCCTGAACCGGAGATACCGGTAGGCCCCGGCGCTTACCGGGAAGGTAAAATCCTCCCCGGCCCGGGCATACTCGATATCCGCATTGGTAACGGTGCCCAGGGGCAGGCCGGAAGGCTTCACGGATACGCAGTGGAGCAGCAGCGTCCAGCTATCCCAGCTGCCATCCGGCGCCGGGTCGTTCGAGCCATAGACATCGAATATCTCCGGGGTTCCGGAGGAAAAATAGAAGGCGGTGCTCTGGCGCTGGTAATATTTCATCCGGCTCAGCTTGGCTGTTACCCCCAGGTCTATTGTAAAGCTCTGGGGCAGGCCCAGGCGCTGGGCGGTCACATAAATGCTGCCCGTATTGTTGTCCCACAACCTGGGCATGGGATAATTTCCGGAATATATATTGGCATTCACATCGCCGGGATAAGGGTTCACTTCCTTAAACAGCGCCTTGTCCAGCAGCAGCTCAAAAAACGGGGTTTGCGTGGTAAACAGGGTATCAGACAGGTTGTTCCACCGGTCCTTTACAAACACCCCGAATACCCGGGCCGACGCATCAAATCCGCGGGTGGAGAAGGAATCCCGCCGCAGGTTGGTATAAAAGGCATTCACAGGCGCCAGGCTGCCGGTAGAATCGGCCGTAATTACGGTGATCACCACATCTCCTCCTGTTTCATTGATAAAGCCTACGTTAATGCCGCCAAAGTCAGGCCGCACGGTCAGGCTTTTGTACACTTCCTGCACAGGCGCCGTCAGGGGCTTTACGGTAACGTTTACCGGTTCGGACCGCTGCTCGCTCCGGCTAACGGTGTATACCTGCACTTCACAGGCGCTGGTATCGCCAAATCCCTGCAAGGTGAGGGTGTCGGCATAATAGGATGATTTCGTATTACGCTTCACCCCCTTATAGGTCCAGGCTGCTTCCACGTACAGCAGGTTGGGATCGGCCGGCACGGTATACGATATCTTGGCTGCCCCGTGCAGGTTCAGCACCTGCAGGTTGGTTACAGGCGCAGGAATGGCGGAACCGGAGCCAGGCAACGGTTCCACCTGCTCCTCCCTGCATCCGGCCAGGAGCATGACAGCTATGATAATGATAAGACAATACTGGATCTTGTTTGAGAACATACTACAAACGTTTTAGGTAATTACAGGATAAAATGATCACCATCCCGGGTTCTGGACCAGGTTCTTATTTACCAGCAGATCCTTCTCCGCGATCGGCCAGAAATAATCCCTTAACCGGAAGCTGCGGTTAAACAAAGTGGTTACCTGGTAATAGCCCAGCAGGTCGGACTGGGCAATGTTCCAGCCCTGGATGGGCTCCATCCAGGTCCTTTCCGCCTCTTTCCATCTTCTCAGGTCCCAGAAGCGCTGCCCTTCAAAGGCCAGCTCTATCAGGCGCTCCCGGTGTATGATCTGCCGGAGCCCTTCTTTGCTGGCATATGCGGCAGGGTTGGTGGAGTACCGGGTCCAGGCTTCCTGCACCGGGGGAATGCCGGCCCTGCTGCGCACGGAGTCGATCCATTTGTAGGCTTCGGCAGAGGGCCCGTTCACTTCGTTCAGGCATTCGGCATACAACAGGTAGAGGTCTGCCATCCTGATCACGGGCCAGGCATAAGGCGTTATGGAGTACGTGGTGGCGGTAGGCATCACGTTCAGGTAATTCACCAGCTTCACCGGCCAGTAGCCCGTGATATTGTAATTATTGGGAGTGCCGCCCCATCCCGAATACTGTCCCTGTTTGGCTTCCAGGTGGTTCAGCGCATCCAGGTCCTGGTTGCCATGGCCGAACAGGATGGAGCCATCAAATCCCAGGTCGGCGTAAAAACGGGGCTCCCGGTCAAAGTTGATAGCAGCAGTGGTATAGTTAGGCTGTATGTAGTATTTTTCCGCGTCTGTAGCGGTCCGCGTGCCCGCTCCCCGCGTTGCGAAGTCCAGCGTTCTATCTTCCGTAACCGGCACCCCGTTCCTGGTATAGAACATATTGACAATCTTCAAAGGCACCGCGGTAATGCCCCAGAAGCTGAAATTGGTGGCATTGGCAGCATTGATCCTGGGCTGCGCCAGGTTCTGTATCTGGTTGGCCGGGCTGTTGGTATTGCCCCATACCACTTCGGAATTAAAGTTGTCTGTAACAGCGGTCCTGATATCCATTATTGTTTGCAGCGCGGGAGGCAGGTTAAAGGACACGGAGGGATTGAAGCGGTTCAGGCGGTAGCCGTGCCCCGAGCAGATATCAATTGCCTCCTTGCAGGCTTCCAGCGCCTTTACCCATTTCTGCGGATCAAAGGCCTGGTTGAAGAACGGCCTTCCTGCGCTGTTCACAAAGTTCGGGTAGGCCGTATTGCCATTGAACAACGGGCTGGCGGCAGTTGTCAGCACACGCGCCTTTACCGCCATCGCTATAGGCCGGGTGATCCGTCCCAGCTGCGTGGCCTGGTTCTCTATACGGTCCGGCAGGCTGGCCATGGCAGTTTCTATCGTTCTTACCACGTAGCTGAAGCAGGAATCCACCGGCATCCTTTCTACCTGCACTTCTTCCTGCGAAGCATTGATGGGAAGGTTCTTGTCTATGATCGGGATCGGGCCATAGAGCTGCAGCAGCCACCAGTGGTAATAGGCTTTCAGGAAGATCGCTTCCGCCGACCACCAGTCTTTCTCGTACTGGTCCATGCCGGGCACTTTGCTGATGTTCTCCAGGAAAATATTACAGTCCCGGATACCCTGGTAAAGATTGGAAGCGCCGTTCGTTCCGTTCCAGTAGCTTACCAGCGGATCGGTTACACGCTGGTTGCCCCTGGCTATTTCCCAGGCGGCCACCTCGATATCATACCCCGGTATGGCATACGGGTAATAGAACCATATTTCGTCTCCGGCCATGAAGGCCGGGTTGGTGGATACATCGCCATGCGCGGGCATGTACGAATAACAGGTAAACAGGTACTGCTCCGCTGTTGATCGCTGCCGGAAAGCGTAATCAATGGTAGCCACATCATCAGGCACCACATCCAGGTATTTCCTGCAGGAACTGGAAAGCAGGCAGGGAATAGCCAGGAGAAGTAATAGTTGCTGTATGTTCATACTGGTTTGAATGACTTTAATAAATCTGTATTAAAAAGTGGTCTGGACACCCAGGTTGATAACCCGTTGTACGGGATATCCCAGCCCGTCGCCAGCCATCTCGATATCCCACAGCTTGAAGGTGGTGAGCGACAGCAGGTTGCTGCCGTTCACATAAAAGCGGAATGTTTTCAGCCTGCACCTGTCCAGCAGGCGCTTTGAAAGAGAGTACCCGATCTCCAGCTGTTTCAGCCGCAGGAACTTACCGTTGCGCAGCCACCAGGTACTGGGCTGGGCGTTATTGATATTTACATCGGGGCTTAACCGTGGCCACAATGCATAAATATCCCGGTTGTCCTCGGACCAGTGGTCGTCTGCGTATGCTTTCAGGAGGGCATTGTTATCCGCAAAAGGCGCTGTTGTGGTGGAATTGATAAAAAAGGAAGACCTGGACTGTCCCTGGAAGAACATTGAAAGGTCGAGTGCCCTGTAGCCAACAGAGAAACCGAAACCGTAAACGATCTCCGGATCGTTGGGAAATCCGATAGGCACTTTATCCAGGGCGGTGATCTGCCCGTCGCCGTTAATGTCCCGGTACTTGATATCACCGGCGCCATAGGTGCCAAATGTCTGTACCGGCGAGTTGGCAACATCCTTGTCGTCAATGAACAATCTCTCCCCGATATACCCCCAGCTCTGCGACAGGGAATATCCTGTTCTTGACAGCCAGGGCTCGTCTTCATAGGCAGGCTCCTCGTACTTGTCATACCTGCTCATGGCCAGCGTAAAGTTGGCCCGGCCCTGTATCCACCAGTCCTTACTGAAGGTGTGGTTGTAATCCACGGAAGCGTCTATGCCCCTGGAGGTGGCGGCCCCGATGTTGGCGCTCGGCACATTGGCCAGGCCCATGGTGCCGGGTATGGATGCCCGGGCCATCAGGATATTGGACCGGTAGGTATGATAGGCATCAAAGGTTACATTCAGCTTGTTCCACAGGCTCATGTCAAAGCCTACATTGGCCTGGTGCGCCACTTCCCAGGTAATGTCCGGGTTGGCATAGCGCAGCACGCTGATGCCGTTCCGGCGATAGGGATTTCCCAGCACAGAACCGAAGGAAGCCCCTTTGGCCCCGTCATTCATGTTCACTTCGGAAAGGTAAAAGAAACGGTCCCTTGGGCTGCCGATGGCATCATTGCCCACCAGGCCGTATGTGGCCCTCAGCTTCAGGTTGGTAATGGTGCGGCTTAGCCTGTTTTTCCAGAAGCCTTCATTGGAAACATTCCATGCAATACCGGCAGAAGGGAAAAATCCGAAACGGTGCTTCCTGTCAAACCGTTCAGAACCGTTGTACCCGAAATTATATTCTACATAATACCGTTGATCATAGTTATAGGTGGCTCTTCCTGAAATGCCCAGGTTCCTGGCCGGCAGGGATGTTTCCAGGCTGGTAAAATCGCCTGATACGTTGTTCTGCGCCTGGTATACCAGGCTGCCGCTCACGCCGTGCTTGTTGTTAAAGACCCTGTTGTAATTAAGGATGCCCTGGAAGTACACGGATGTGGTGATGCGCCTGGTGCCGCCGCCGGCGGGAAAGTTCAGGTACTCGGTACCTTCGTCGGGATTGATCGGGGTGAGCGTATAGGTATCGCTCGCCTTGTCGTAGCTGCCCAGGCTGTAAAAGAACGGCTGGTAGGAACGGGTAATGTCCGAATAGGCGTACCGGCTGGTGTTCACCATGGCATTGAACGACAGCCCCGAGGTGATGAAATCCAGCTTTTGCCTCAGCTCTGCCTGGGCATTGATGGTGGAGGTGTTATAGGTCTTGTATCCTTTCACCATGTTTGCATAGGGATTTATGTAATTACCTGTTCCATAGTTGCCGAACAGGATATGGTGCGAAAACCTGTTTGCCTCGTCCGGGGCATAAAAGGCAGGGAACAGCACGGGGTTGGCATGCATGATCTCGTTGTACACCTGCGCGCCGCCGTTAATGGGTCCTACATAATCCTGGAAGGTGCCTGAAAGCCGGGTTATCAGCAGGGTGCTTTTGGTCAGGTTCACATCTACGTTGGAGCGGATGGAATAGGTCTTGAGATCAATGTTGTTATTGAAGTTGTTCAGCTTCGGCACGTTCAGCACCCCGTTATCGCGCATAAAGGCGGCGGATACGTAATACCTGGCCACAGATGCCCCGCCGCTTACATTGGCATCCACCCGCTGGTTCATGGTATGGTCCTTGAACAGCACTTTCAGCCAGTCGTTGGCGGGATAGGCATAGGGATTAGTGCCCGCCGCGGTATTGTCTATCTTTTCCTGGCTGTATGGCGTAATGCCCAGGGGGTTGCGCGTAAGCGTGGCTTCATTTGCCAACCGCATATAGGTAACAGGATCGGCCAGCCTGATATTTTTGGTAGGCTGCGAGAACGAGTTCTCCAGCCGCACAGAGTACACCGGCCGCCCTTCCTTACCCTGCTTGGTAGCGATCAGGATAACACCGTTGGCGCCCCGGGCGCCGTACAGGGCGGTAGCGGTAGCATCTTTCAGGATAGAGAAATTGGCGATATCATCTGTCCGCAATCTCGCCAGGTCGCCTGTGGTCACTTCCACGCCGTCAATGAGGATGAGGGGGTCTTTCTTATAGCCGAAAGTGGTTACTCCCCTGATAAAAAAGCTGGCATTGTCCGCACCGGGCTCGCCGGACCGCTGGTAGGCGATCAGTCCCGCCACCCGGCCGGCCAGCGCCGTTGTCAGATTGCTGGAAGGCACTTTCAGCTCTGAAGGGTTTATAGAAGTGACGGCGCCTACCACGTCCGCTTTCTTCTGCTTGCCGAAAGCCACCACCACCGCTTCATCCAGGTGATAAGCCGATGCATGGAGCCGGATATCCACAGGCTTTTGACCTGACACCACCAGTTCGCGGGGGGTAAAGCCCATCATGCTGAATACCAGCACGGTGTCGTTTCCCGGTATATCGAGAAAAAAGCCCCCGTTCATATCCGTCGTGGTGCCCACACCGGGCCGTCCTTTTACCGCTACAGACACGCCTGGCAGGGGCATGCCGCTACTGTCCCTTACCGTACCGCTGACCTTATGATCTGCAGCAGATGCGGGGGTCCCGGCCCGGCCCGGTATGGTGTCGGCCGCCTGTGTAACGCCTGGCTGTGCCAGCCCGTGCCGGCTGTAGCCGGCCACCCTCCCCTGTAGCGTCAAACAGATCAGTAACAGCATAATAAGGCTGGTACCTGCGCGTATACTTCGCACAGGAAGTTGTAAAAATCCATTCATATGTTCATTCTTTTTTGACCTTGTTAATACCCCGGGTTCTGCGGGTATAATGCCGGGTTATTCATTGCTTCTATTTGCCCTTGCGGTACGGGATATAAATACTGGTAGGGCTGTATGGTGATAGGTGTAAGCCCGGAGCTTTGCAGCGCTGCTATGGCTGTTTCTGTCCTTACCAGGTCAAACCACCGCTGCAGCTCCAGGGGCAGCTCCAGCCGGCGCTCCCGGAGTACCGCCGCTCTGAAGCTCGCCTGGTCGGTTAACTGCGCAGGAGTGAAAGGCGTGGCGCTGGCCCGGCTGCGCACCATGTTGAGATATTTGAAAGCATCGCCGCCAGGATCGTTGCTATAGGCTATTTCATTTAAAACCTCTGCGTACATTAACAATACATCAGCATAACGGAGAATGATAAAATCGTTCCCGGTGGTTTGGCTGTTAGGATCGAACGTGTCGTAGTATTTCTTCACCTGGAAGTTATTGGCATTCAGCTGCACTGTATTGAGCAGGTCCCGCCGGGTATCCGTGCTTTCATAGGCGTCCAGCAACCTGGGGTCCAGCACGGGATTACCGAACAATAAATTGTGACCCTGCCCCGGGATGGTCTTGTCATAACGAATGGCGAAGATGATCTCGTCATTCATTTTATTGTTTACGTCAAATACATCCGCCACGCTGTCAAGCAGCCGGTAGTGAAAGGGATTATTGCCGGGAGGCACCAGCTCCTTCAAGATGCCGGCCGCTTCCTGGTATTTCCTTTCGGTCAGGTACACTTTGGCGAGCAGCGCTTTGGCTGCCCCGGCGGTGGCCCTGCCTATATCCGGGTTACTGGTATACACCGGAGGCAGCAGCCCTGCCGCTGCCTGCAGGTCCGCTTCTATGGCGGCATACACATCTGCCGCCGGGCTCCGTCCTATGTTTTTGGATGCTTCGGTAGATACCGGGGCCAGCACCAGGGGGGCGGCCCCCCACAAACGCACGACCTGGAAATAGTGCAATCCCCGCAGGAACCGCAGCTCTCCTTCATACCGGCGTTTTAAAGCGGTATCCGTTACCACATCAATATGCGCCAGGGTATTGTTACAGCGCGAGATGGCGGCGTACAGGGCCGCATAGGCGTCTTGCACCACCCCGTTATCGGCCAGGGCCAGGAAACGGTCAATATTGTAATTCATTCCTGCATTTGCACCAGGGTTCTGGTCTTCGATATTATCCGAACGCACCTCCATCAGGTATATAAAGTGCCCGGTGTACATGGAGCCTGAGCGCAGGGCGGAATAAGCTGCCGTAACAGCATTATTGATATCTTCTGTGGTTTTATAAAAATCATCGGCAGTGGCCTGGGATGGCGGCGTAAGCGTAAGAAAACTTTTTACGCAGGATGGCAAAACAAGCGCCAGGCCGGCTATTATCAGTAAAGCTGTTCTTTTCATCTGTTAATGATGTAAAAAATTATAAACTCAAATTGACCCCGAATACATAGGATTTGCTCAGCGGATAGCTTCCATAGTCAATACCTGGCGTCAGCGGGTTGCTGCCCTGGCTGATCTCCGGGTTGTAGGCGTTGTACCTGGTAAACATAAATGGATTGTTGGCAGCGAAGTAGATCCGCGCTTTTGAAATCCCTGCCCTCCTTAACCAGCTGTCGGGAAAGCTGAAGCCCAGCGTGATCTCCCTGATCCTTAAATAGGAAGCGTCCTTTATGGAATAGGTGGATATCGTGGCATTCAATCCGCGCTGGCTGCGGTTGGCCCTTGCCACCCAGCCATTGCCCGGATCATCCTCGGACCGGAACCTGTCCAATGCATCCGTGGTGTTGTTCACAAAGCTTTCCAGGCTGTTGATATAGCGGGAGTTGATATTGGCGATCTTGTTCCCGTAGATCCCCTGGAGGGCCACGCCCAGGTCGAACTGCCTGTACCGCAGCCGGCTTGAAAAGCCATAGGTGAATTTGGGCATATAATTGCCGGTGATAGCGCGGTCGTTGCTGCCATCAATGACGCCGTCACCGTTCTGGTCCTCGAACTTGAAGTCGCCCACTTTTGCGCCCGGTACCTTTGGAATGGACGGATCATTCAATTCAGCTTCGCTTTTATAGATCCCGTTATGCACCAGCGTATAGTAATTGCCGATGGACTCCCCCACCTTGGTAATAAAATAGATCACGCCGTTGGCCTGGGTAATGATGGCATTGGCGCCACCCAGGTCCAATACCTTGTTCCGGTTAAAGGAAATATTGCCGCTGCTGGCCAGGTGAAACTGCCCGATCTGGTTATCGCCTGACAGGGAGATCTCAAGCCCCTTGTTATTCACCTTGCCGATGTTCATCAGGTTGGTGCTATAGCCAGAGCTTTGCGGCACCGGCACGCTGAGCAGCAGGCGGCTGGTATTGTTTGTATAGGCATCAATGGTAACATGCAGCCGCTCCCTGAATATCCCTACATCCAGGCCCAGGTTAAAGGCGGAGGTTTTCTCCCATCCCAGCTTGTCGTTCCCGGGCGTGGACTGGTACAGGCCGGCATGGAGGCCGGTAGATCCCGCTCCGCCGAAGACGTAGTTGGATGGGGACAGGAGCGACTGATGCGCATAGTTCCTGATCTGGAAATTGCCGGTCAGCCCATAGCTGCCGCGCAGCTTCAACGAGCTGACCGTTTGCTGCTCCTTCATAAAATCCTCCTGGTCAATATTCCAGCCGATGGAAGCGGAAGGGAAATAACCGTACTTGGAATCGGACCCGAAGCGGGAAGAACCATCCGCACGTATGGCGGCTGAAACCAGGTATTTGTTCTTAAAACTGTATTGTACACGGGCCAGTGCCGATAATAACGACCATTGCTCGGTAGTGCCGCCAAAGCTCCTGACCGTTGTGGCGCCATTGATCGTTTTTACGAGGTCATTGGCATAGCCTGTTCCCTGCATCTGTATGTGGGACCGGGTTTCCTTCTGCGCGCTTACCGCAGCTATGGCCCTTATGGAGTGATGGCCGACCTGCCTGTTATAGGAAAGCGCATTCTCCACCATCCAGTTGATGAAATTACTGTTCCAGTAATTCCCCTCCGGGTTTGAAACAGGAGAAGAAGGGTTAATAGTGGGCAGGGTGGAAGGACGATAAGCCTCCCGGTGGGAGTTGTCCGTGTTAATGCCAAAGGATAGCTTGTTGGATAATTCCGGCGTGAGGTCATATTGCGCAAAAACATTTCCCAGCAGCCTGTTATTGCCGGTCATATCTGTTTTCAGGTGTGCCAGCGCAACGGGGTTGATCACCCGGGAACCGGCATACTTCCAGTTATACTGGCTGTAGTTATATGATCCGTCTGCATTATAAATTGGGAAAAAGGGTGCTGCGGCCAAAGCGATGGGAACAATAAATTCATCTGTCGCAAACCTGCCCTCTGAAGGTTGGAACTGGTAGTTCTGGTAGGTATAGTTAATACTGGCGCCCAGCTTCAGCTTTTGATAAGAGGCATCCAGGTTGATCCTGGCCCCATATCTTTTAAAGCCGGACTGGATGACTACCCCCTGCTGGTCCAGGTAATTTCCCGAGATGTAATAGCGGATATTGGGCGAGCCGCCTGTTACGGAAACGGTATGGCTTTGCATGGGCGCGGTCCGGAAAACAGCGTCCTGCCAGTCTGTATTGGTCAGGCCGGGTTTCTTCTCCAGGTAAGGGAAGATCTCGGGCGGCAGCAGGTAAGCCTGTCCGCCGCTGTTATCCCCTCCCAGCTTGGCCAGGCGGGTGGCGTTATCATCTGCAATGCTGCCGGCTATTCCCTTGTCCTCCAGCAGATCCAGGTAAGAGTTGTTATGCGCATCGTAGATCAGCTCTGCGTACTGGTAGGCATCCAGCATCGGGATCTTCCTGCTTACCTGCTGCACGCCATAATAGCCGTCATACCTCACCAGCGGCTTATCCCGCTTTCCTCTTTTGGTGGTGATGATGATCACGCCGTTAGAGCCTCTTGAGCCGTAAATGGCAGCAGCGGAAGCATCCTTCAACACATCCACGCTTTCAATATCATTCAAATTGATCGCGTCCAGCGGGTTTACCCGCATATCCACGTCGTTGGTATTGTTATTGTCCCCGTAATCGGAAAGCGGGAACCCGTCCACCACGTACAGCGGCGCCGAACCGGCAGTGATCGTGGACCTGCCCCTGATGGCAATGGTGATGCCTGCACCGGGCGAGCCGCTGGGCTGCATTACCTGCACCCCGGCCAGTTTGCCGGTCATGGCCTTGTCCAGTCCTGTGGCCGGAAAATTATTGATGTCTGCGCTCCTGAGCGAGCTGATGGCCGTGGTTACGTCCCTCCTGCTCTGCGTGCCATATCCCACCACCACTACATCATTCAGTAAATTCTTCCCCGCTTCCAGGGTAATGTTGAGGGTTGCACGCTCCCCTATCACCAGCTCTGCAGTCCTGTATCCCAGGTAAGAGCATACCAGCACCTGCCCCGTTGCTGCGCGGATGGTATAGGTGCCGTCTGCCCCGGAAGAGGCCATCCGGCGGCTCCCTTTCACCATGATCGTAGCTCCGGGCAATGATTCCCCCTTTTCGTCCGTGACCTTCCCGGTAATGATCCCGGGAGGCAGGTTTCCAGTATCCGCCACCTCTGCCTGCCTGCGACCGGCAGGCTTTGCCAGGTCAATAATGATATTTTCTCCCAGCTGCTTAAAGCTGAAGCCCCGTGGCGTAAGCAGGGCTGTCAGTATGCTTTCTACGGTACCGTTATCC
>Ga0164243_10001515_pt1 | contig 39344 bp, 33 predicted proteins | sample OricompcompostOP_FD_108781 | JGI IMG/M metagenome (GOLD analysis project Ga0164243, IMG submission 108781) | Organic Plus compost microbial communities from Emeryville, California, USA - Original compost - Organic plus compost (OP) | ecosystem: Engineered > Solid waste > Mixed feedstock >... | reverse complement strand
TGTACGGACGCGCTGACTACCAGCTCCTCCGGCAGCGAGTTCTGCTCGCCGCCTGACTGATCATCGATCAGGCTTCCAAAAGCCTCGTCGGCCAGCCTGCACCAAATTTGCGGATGAGCCCAATCAGGATGAGAATGGCGGCGGTGTGTCTGTCGGGACGAGGGGCGAAGCCCCGAGGAGCGACAGACACACCGCCGCAGGCGTCTTTTCTTCTGGAAGGGCGCTTTGGTGATCGTGACCTGCCAGGTGGCGCCTTCTTCGGAAGGGGAGACGCGGTGCCTGGGAGCCATATCAACGATCATCAGGTGAGATACTATATGAAGATGAGACAGACAGTGTCGCCGCGCAGCGCGGCGGCGTGTGCGGCGTTCAGCACGGCGACGGCGTATCGGCTGGAGGCAGATATGCGGCTTCCGTCGCAAAGGAAGGCGCCGCGCGGTCGCCGTCGCCCCGATCCGCTGGCGGATATCTTCGACAGCGAGGTGGTGCCGCTCCTGGAGAGTGCGCCGGGGATCCGAGCCGTGGCCGTGTTCGAAGAAATGCAGCGTCGTCATCCTGAGCTTCCCGATGGTGTGCGGCGGACGATGGAGCGTCTCCACCTTACAGATTCCCTTGGCAGCACTCAGTCCGAACTCCGCGGCATAATCTGTTCCACGGACGGTCTCCTTTGCTTGAGATCTGCAACGACCTCATTCTGGCACATCGATGCCGTACCGGGGGCCGTCCACCCCAACAGGTTTGCACCATGGCCTCGGGAAAGACCGCGGTGATTGCGTCGGGAAAGCCTTTGAGCCCGTCGACCACGGCAAGCATGATATCTTCAACGCCCCGGTTCCTCAGCTCGTTCATCACGCGCAGCCAGAACTTTGCGCCTTCGCTCTGCTCGATCCAGAGGCCGAGGACTTCCTTTGCGCCATTGGCGCGCACGCCGAGCGCGATGTGGATCGCCTTATTGCGCACCACGCCTTCGTCGCGGATCTTGACCCGGATCGCATCGAAGAAGACGATGGGATAGGCCGGATCGAGCGGGCGCTGCTGCCACGCGGCGACTTCCTCCAGAACGGCGTCCGTGACCGTCGAAATCAGATCGGGTGAGGCTTCGATCCCGTAAAGCTCGCGCAGATGCCCCGTGATCTCTCGCGTGCTCATCCGCGTGCGTACATCGCAATAATCTTGTCGTCGGACCCGGGGAATCGGCGCTGATATCGCGCAATCAGTTGCGGGTCGAAGCTGCCCTGGCGGTCGCGGGGAACTTCAATCGCTACCTTGCCGCTCTCCGTCAGCACCGTCTTGCGACCGTAGCCGTTGCGGTTGTTCTCCGCTTGCGCCTCATCCGCCAGATGATGGTCCATCTCGGCATTGAGCGCTCGCTCCGCCAGCGCTTTCTTCAAGCCGTTGAGCAGCTCTCCACTCTGAAGCGCTGCCGCTGCATCCCCGCCAGCAAGCAGCTGATCCAGGATCTCGTTCGGTATAACCGGGTCTTTGCGTCGTGACATAATTGGGTCCTTTACCCTCTATGCCCGCCCATACACGAAATTACTGACAGTCCCATTTGATCTTTCGCGGGATTCGTTCGGCAAGGCTGCGATAGCGCGCGAGCTTTACAAAAGGACGACCCGCGAGCTCGTCGCAAAGCATTCCGAAGTAGTCGGCGACAACCGCGTCAATTTCGGATTCGGTCCAATCTTCAGCCACCTAATCTCAGCTAACCGATATCGCAGGGCCTGACCAGGACGCGAGTGGCCAGATCTTATTGATCATATGCTGAGCCTCCCAACGAAGGTGCCTCATCCACGCCTCCGCTTACTTCTGGCACACCTTCCTGCCCGGCGTGCGCCTTTACTTCGGTTGCCCGCTCTTCGATCTCCTTTGCGAAGACCTTCAGCATCGACGAACCTGCTGGCATGGCTGCCACCTCTTCGACCGCTGCGTGTAGCTCTCGCAGCAACCGTGCCGTCACCTGTTCTACCCGCTGCACCGTTCCTCGCGCTGCCAGCCCTGCGGCTTCGGCCATGCGCCACCAGTGGCGGCCGTAGATGTGGCGGCCGCGGCGTTGGCCGCCGATGGCCTGGGCGTGATTCTGGGTGATGTTCGTCCAAGCGAGGCCGGACATCAGGTCATAGAGCGGGGCAAGCTGCGGCGCGCCCGGGCCGAGCAGGATCGAGTAGTTCTTGGCATGCGAATCGACGTTGCCGATCGCAATATTGAAGATCATTGCGTCCAGTAGTCGGGTGATGTCGCGCGCGGTCATATGCTGGCGGACCAGGGCGAACATGTCTGCGATCGAAGGGCCGCGCGTGCCGGTGCCGTTGAACTCGTACTTCGCGGCAGGCGGCCGGCCGAGGGCCTGGCAGAAATCCTCCTGATGCAGACGGCGAACATTGCTGCCGATGCCTGCCCGATCATAGCGCTCGACAAGCAGGTAGCTGCGTTGCCCTGCTATGCCTGCCGTCACCGGCGCGACATTGAGCCCGATCCGGCGGGCGAGAACCATGCAGAGCGCTTCATTTTGGACGCTGCCGGGCAGTCGTGGATTGTCGGGCTTGAGGATGTGCGTCGACGGCGCGCCGTTGATCGGCACCGCAAGCTGGCCTTCTATGACGGTCACCGGCAGCTTTTCCTGTGCGCCGGCAAGACTCATCGAGACGCCGTCTTCGCCCACCAGGAATGGCCGCGCGGGCAGTTCCTCGACGATACGTTCAAGTGCACCGTCATCCGGGATCGGACGATAGCCGGGCTCGCCGCGCGGTTGCTGCGGCGCGATACTGAGCGCGCCTGCCAGATCATTGCCGGTCTGCGCGATCAGGCCGAGTGCGTCCCCCGGTGCCGCGCCGAGCGCCCGCGTCATCGCGCGCAGCGGTTCGCCTTCCGGTAGAAGGTTCATCAGCCAGGGAAGAACCTGTTCACCCTCATAGGGCTCTGGCCGGATCGGCATCGCCAGCGAGACCGGGAAGCTGTCAGCGGATGAACCCCAGGCATCCGCATAGGCAAGGCGGGTGGCCTGCGCGTCGGCGCTGATCGTAGCGACCAAGCGGTCTTCGTAGTGAACCGGAAGATCCACCGTTAGGCCGGCGAAATGCCGGTTGCGGTGAGCCGCAAGCCGACAGCCCTAGCGGCGGCGAGGGCCTTACCGAGTTGCGCAGTGGGCTTTCCTGCTTCCAGATCGACAATGAAGCGTTCGCCGCTGTTGATTGCGAGCGCCAGCTCCCGCTGGGTAAGGCCAAGGGCCTTGCGAGCGGATGCGACGGCTGCGCCGAATTCGATTGCGTTGTCGATCATGTCATTCTTCCCGAACGGGAAGATTGCACACGACAAAGCGCGTTTCAAGAGCCTTCCTTACCGATCGGGAAGAAAGCAATCCGATATACGGCCTTCTCTTTAATTTCTTACCGATCGGTAAGATAGAAGATGGCCTGAGCGGACGTTCTGTCCTATCTGAGCTCCTCGAAGTCAGCGGATATGTCCATGTCGATCGCCAGAGCTCAATATGACGAAGATGAAAAGCTGGCGATGGTGCGAGCGGCCACTGCATTGGTCGCGCGCTGGGGCGTTCCCGACGAAACGGTCGCGCGGCTGGTCAATGGCGAGGGGCGGGCTGCGGTGCTGCTAGGCATTCATCGCGCATTGCAATGCATATTCGCTGATGGCGATAGAGCCACGCGGTGGATAATCGCTCCATGGTTTCGGTTTAAAGGAGGGACTCAATAATTTGGTTCCCACCGCGCGGGCTCGCGCCAGAGCAGCAACTTATCGCTTGGCCCGTGCGAAGACAGAGTCTGCTCACAAGCTATGATCGCGCAAAAGCCAACAGCGGCCCGATATCGTGGCGATCGGCTGCTTTAAGTGCAGCTACATAAGCCGCCCTCGTTTCGCTGGCATTGACCAGGCCAACGCTCCCCCACGTAAATGGTGTACTTCCAAGCTGAACCGCGAGCATATCGCCGGCCATACGCGAAAAGCGGCCGTTACCATTCGGGAAGGGATGGATGGCAACAAGTCGATGGCTGAAACGGATGGCAATTTCATCGGGCGGGTAGGTTTCATGCTCAACCCAATATCGCGCGTCGTCGACCAGTTGATGAAGGTCCATCGGAATTCTGTTAGCATCGACGCCAATATTGCGCGGCGTGGTGCGATACTGGCCGGCCCAGCGCCAAACGTCTCCGAACATGCGCTTGTGAAGCTGGCTCAAGAATTCATGATCGAGAATATCTCGCTTCCGGATCGTCACCCAACGCAAAGCTTGCCCGATATTGACCTGTTCGGCTTCATTCAATTCGTGCCGCATGGTGATGTAGGACGGGATGAGTTGCTCGCGCTCCTCCGCGGTGAGAGGCGTGTTGGCATCGTCGTCATCTTCGAACAGCTTGTCGGTCATTCGTTGTCCCACAATCCGCGCAGAGAGCCAGATAAAATGAGTTCGATCATGCGCCGCTGTTCGTCATCGAGATCGGCTTTGAGTAAGGCCTGATTTTCGAGCCGCATGGTATGATCCAAGCGTGCGATATCTTTGCTGGCTTTCTGTCTCGCGCGGTCGCGCAGAATATCGTCAAGCGGCTTCGTGGGCACAAAGGCATAAACGAATGTGCAGTTCATGGCCTCCGCCGCCTGACGCAGTGTCTTGATCGTAGTGGATCCGCTGACTTCGGCCTTTTCGATCACGGGAATGCGCGAAACCGATGTTCCCATACGGGCGGCGAGCTGGCGGGCCGTCATGCCCAGAGCTTCGCGTATGGCCTTGATCCAGCCTCTTGGAGGCACGGCAAAAGACATCTCGCGTAAGGGTGCGAAACGTCTTTCCAGTTGCTTGCGAGCTAGGGCGGCTTGGTCTGAGTTCATATATATGTGTCCTTGTGTGATTTGATCATATACATGTATATGAACTTATCAAGTTACATTGATCATAAATTTATGATCATACTATCTCGACCGATACATAAATATATGAACATACCGCGCATTGCGCCTTACCCAACCCGGGCAGTCGGCTGAAAGCGGCACGACCTGTGTGCCCTCGCGGAGTTGATCGAGATATTCGGTCCAGTGCTGCCCCAAGCGTACGCGCTCATCCCAATATTTCGCCACGCGTCGAGGTGCCAGTAGTTCATGCCCCATTTGGCGCTATTGGGCCTCACCAGAAGATTCAGGAGGTCCGAATTGGCCGCGTAAGCCTTTTCCATGGGCTCAGCGCTTGAGATTGGTGGTGGGTAAGCGACATGATGGTTTCACCTGCAAGAGGCTGACCGGAACTAAAAACACCATCAAAGCTGATGGTACGCTGACGGTTTCGACTGGACAGCCTGGATTCCATTCAGCGATTCTCATCGAAATTGCGGTGGAACCAGCCGCTAGCTGGACGTCCCCGGACCTTGCCGGAAAAGCCAATGGTGCCAGAAGAGGGCTCGATTTCAATTTTCACGGTATTGATTTTCTATCAGAACTTGGATTTGGCTTTCGAAATGATCCCAATTGGTGTCCCACGATGAGTCTCTGCAACGGTTCGAGTCCCAAACTCGGCGAGAAGACCACCAGTCCGCAGGCGACGCCACAACATGTTCCTATTCGCTTCCGCCGCTTTAGAAGCGCACGCGGGAATTCCTGGGCTGGCGAAACACGTTGACGGCCGTGAAACGGCGAGCTTTGCCGAGTGGGCCGCCTTCGGTCCTCGTGTGCTGCATTTCGCCGGGGCGCTGCCTCCATGGAGAGACAAGGAGCTTCACGATAAACTCATAGAACGTGGCGGCATCGCGTGCGATAGTGTTCGCATCGTGGAGGAGCGGGAGGCAATAGACGTAGGCAACGTCACCGTATATCTCTCGGTAGTTCAGGGCTTAGTGATGATGCCGCTGATCGTCGGCGAACTGCTTGGCCCAACAAAGTCCGTCCACCAATTCGCGGCCGCCACGCGATCCTTACCTCATTCATAGGACGGCGCTCGATCCAGCAGACGAATGTCAAGCCGCATCGACCAAAATCGAGGCTGATGGAAAGTCCGATTGCACCAAACCGGAAGTAATCGCCCTCGCCGCCCAGTTGCCCGTCACCGACAGCTGTGCGAATTGGCCATGGGGGGCAGAGGCGCATGATCGATCAGGAAAATATCGCTTACGCGGTTTGCATAGCCGCCTTTGGGGCGAACCGTCTGTGAAGAGCTTCTCGCAGCTGGATCTGATCGCGGCGCACAAATGGCGCCGTGCAACCTTCACGACCTATTCGTTCAGCGCGTCGTTTACTGAGGCGGTGCTCATCGAGGCGCTGCTTCGGCAGGGCGTTTCGGACATTACGATCCTGACCGATCCGCTCGGCTACCGCATGGCGCTCAAAGAACGCGGCGCAGTTCGCATTGGCCGCGAATATGCTGTCCACCCCGTAGCCGTCCGCGGCGGCTGCTTTCATCCCAAGCTGATGGTCTTGGAGGCCGATGACGCGACTCACGCGACCGTGGGGTCCGGCAATCTCACCTTCGGCGGGTGGTCGGCCAATCTCGAATGCCTCGATCATGTGCATGCCAATGGGATGGCACTCGCCATGGGAGATCTGGGCCGCTTTTTCACCGTACTTGGCGCCGCGCAGACCTGCGAGCACGACGCGCGCGCACTTTGCGAAGCGCTTGGCGCACGGCTGTCCGAGCGGGCATCGGCGGGGCGCGATGAGGGGAGCGTCCGTATCCTCAGCACTATGGAGGCGCCTATCGCAGAGCAGCTTATCTCCGCGGCGAAAGCGCTCGGCGGCGCGCGCGGGCTCTCGATCGCATCCCCCTATTGGGATGCAACGGCAATCGACGAGCTCGCCAACGCGCTCGGGGTAGCGCAGGTGGAGGCGCATGTCCCGCGCACCCGCGTTCCCGCCCCGAAGGGCATGGATTGGCCGCGGCGCTCGGCGATCGTCCGCCCGGTCGAGCTTACCAACCTCGTGGGCCAGGACGAAGCCAAGCGTGGTCTTCATGCCAAGATCATTGAGATCGAATGCGCCGACGGACGCCTCATCCTGTCGGGCAGCGCTAATGCCACCTCGGCGGGACTTCTTTACGGGGGCGCTGGCGTTCGTAATGTCGAGGTTTGCACGCTGCGCGTCGATCGCCGACCGGGCCATCGCTGGAAGTTCACAGCCGTGAAGCCGCCGCCGGAGCAAGCTGTGTCTCTGGAGGACGATGACGACGGCGCCGCCGAGACAGGAATTTTGGTGGCGACGCACGTTAACGGCGGCATTCACGGACGTATATTGACGGGGTGGCGCCCCGAGCAGGCGGCCGTCACGATGGAGCTCAACCGCCGTCCGATTGACCTCGGCACCGTGGCCATAAAGGATGGCAACTTCTCCATTCCGATGGAGAAGCTCGACCAGCAGGCCGAATTGTCCCTTGAGGGGCGCATTCAGCTCCGTCTGGCGTCGGGAGAGGATGTCGCCGAGGGTTTCGTGATCGCTCCCGACTTTGGCTCGATCAAATCGCGGGCGGACAAGGCCCTACCATCGATGCTGGCGGTCATGCGCGGCATGCAGACCCCCGAACATGTGCTTGCGCTAATGGAGTTCGTGCGCACGAACCCCGAGATCCTGAACGTCGAGCCGATAATTGCCAGCCGGGGCACCGCTTCGCAGCAGGAGCGCCCCGATCCGCTGGTCGACGCGGCGCGTGTCGGCACGGGCCAGCGCGGCGTCGGCGAAGACCCCGGCGCGAACGGGGACAGCGGCAGCGGCGATGCGGGCAAGGAAGAGCGCGCATGGCGGCAGTTCGTCGCGCGCTTCCTGCGGAGTATGGCCACGGCGACACCGGCGGCCGAGGATGATGAAGATGAGGCCGATCGCAGCGAGCGCGCCCGCAGAAAGCGCGCTGCAGATGCGGCGGACAAGCTCAGCCTACGTCTTCCCGAGCTGTTCCAGAAACTTGCGGCGCGGGTCGACAATGACGTGAAGCTCATGAACGTCGCCCGCATTATCCGGTTCATTTGCGTAACGATCGAATATCCGGCGACGGAGAGCCTACTGTGGCGCATCCTGCGGCTTGCGGAAGATATCGAGCTTGGCGGCGACGCGCGCGATATGATGGCGTGGTGCATCGCCTATCTTGCCGCGGGCGGCACCGAGTTCGATGCAGCAATAGCCCGCGGCCGCATGTTGAAACTCGGAATCGACCCCGATCGCTCCCCTAACGATCAGCTGGCACTTCCGGGGCTCGACGATGTTATCGCGCCCGGCACAGATGCGCTCGACACGCTGAAGGCCATCCAAGCTGCACGCACGGTTTATGACGATGTCCGCGCGCTCGAAGTCGCTCTTGATGCGGGCCAATCTCCCGGCAGCCTCATGGCGCTTCCCCTTCATGAGATGTGGCCACAACTGCTCGACGAATGCCAGCGGGAAGCGGGTAAGCGTCTTATCCAGTTTGTCGATCATCCCGTAAAGGCCTGCCAGCGCTGCAGCCGCGCCATCCCTCCCGAGGAGGCCAATCTGTTACGAAGTACCGGCCTTTGTAAAGCACCGTGCCACGGCTTCATTCTGACGAGGAACCCCCGATGACATCGTCGCTCGCCGAATTTGAACAGCTAAGCCGGCAGGCGAAAAGTTGCTTCATCGTCGATCCCGCCAGCGCCGGTCTCGGTGGCGTCGATCCGCTGGGCCTGAGGCAGATCAACTTCGACCTCATGAACGACGTGTTCCCCGGTCTGAACAATGTCGCCCGTTATATCCGGCCCTTCACGCTGGTCACCTGGGCATGGCGGCGAACGATCGAACTTGCCCGCAAGTCCGGCGAGGCGCTGCCCGTTTCGGCGCATGAAGATTTCGTTGCTCGCATCGAAGTGGCCTTTGTCTGGTCGATGCTGCAAAGCGACGAAGTCGACGTCGATTTGCCCGGCAAGCAGGTCGTCTGGTCGCGGTGGGGGGCTAAGGATAAAATTTTGTTCGGCGATGCGGACTGGACCGCATTTGTGAATGCACGTCGCAATTCGACCGCGCTCACCGCCGCGGTCAATTACGGCCCGGGCCTCCGCGCCTTCAGGCTGCTCGAAGACGACAATCATCACGCCGGCATCCGCTTTCCCGGCGAAGCGACAGCCGAGCTGCTCGACGCGTTCGAAGAACGAATCAAGCCGCTGCTCAGGCATGCGCTGTTTCGCGAACGCGGCCCCTGTACGCTAACCAGAAAGACGGCGAAGAGCTGGACCACGATCTGGGACATGAAGGATCTTCTCGAAGAAGAAAAACGCGCCATGCGCGAGCGATTGATAGGCGCCCGGGCGCCGACCAAAAGACGCGGCGGCTTCGAGCTCCTTACGCGCGCTGCCGATAATCAGGGCGAGCAGAATGAAGGCGAAGGCGAACTCCGCCAGGCGATGCTCGAACTGGAAGATGAAAAAATCGCAGAGCCTGCACTGCACTGGAAGCGCGTGCAGATGCGCCAGTCCTTCCGGCTGGGACTGGAAGCGCTGTTCGAATGGATCATTGCCGAGATCGGCGGTGGCACGATGACTACCGAAGCTCTCGCCGCGCATATGCTCAAATGCGCGCCGCCCGAGGAACGACAGACCGCCCGGTCGTGGCTCGAGGCGCTTGCTGCCACCGCCGCATCACCCGTCGAAGCAATGGATGCGTTGCAAGCTAATTTTCCGAACGGTGCGACCTTCGTCCCGACCGCACTCGCCGCGATTGCGCTGCCCATTCTGGCAAACGCGTCCTTGCACGATCGATCAGAGCGACGCGAGAGGCTTCCGATTGCGCTTGCAGCTGCCGACCTCGACCGGATCGGCGATAACAGCCCGCAGCAATTCCTCAAGCATATGATCGAGAACTGGCTCATTGCGCAGCACACATACTGGTCGGTGGGCCGCGGCCTCGCTGACGCCCGCGTCGGAGCCAAGAAGATCATGCGGCTGCGGCTCGTTCTCGAGCCCGGCGGGTGGCGCGTTACCCGTGGCCGAGGAACGCGCGGTATGCCGCGCCCGACGCCGGACCGGCTGCGGACAGCGATCAGCCTTGCCCAGCAATGCGATCTAATACGACGCTCGTAATCTCCGAGGCACACGGCCTTCCGATCAGTCGCAACGACTTCGAGGAACAGCAGGCCGCCTCGCTCCCCTCAAAATCGTCAAGGAAGGTATAGGGAACCCGAAAGCACGAACGATCAGCGACGAGATCTCGAAGAGCGGTGGAACCGCATGCTGGCCTCGGTGCAATTGTACCTGGCGCAAAAGTCGCGGCGATCGGTCGGCGACCTGCACGATCGGTTCGTGAAAGCCCGTCTCGCCAAAGCGCGTCGCTGCTGACGGTCGGACTGCGCCAGTTGATTGCGATTCTCGTGCGGCAGGGAAAATGCGGCTCCACCATAAGCTCGAGCAGTTGCGGGCGCGGCTCGCGCCGCGCGATCTCTATCGCCGTGAGCGCGTATTGGGAGCGCACAATTCTGACGCCGCGGAAGAGCGACACATTCAAAAAGCTGGGCGGTTAGTGTCCGGCGCGGCGAGTTTTCGCTGCAGCAATAGTTTGCGGAATGGATCGGGAGCAAATGGAATGCGCGATCAGCCGCCAGCTTGTTTATCTTACCCTCAAACAACAGTGCCCCGCCAGTTAGGCGCAAGAAGCGTGCGGCATAAAGAGGGAGAAGAATGAAATGAAGGCCAATGCGCGAATCCGGTCCGCGGCCGCTTTGACGCCGCACTTCGGTGGGTAACGCCATTTGGCCAAACAAGCTCGGGCCCTTTCGCTGACCATTTTTACGTTCCGACTGCGCGCGATCGATCAATCAATCAGGATCAGGACTCATGGATTTTAACGACGGCTATGTAATGACAATCGGCGGGAAGGCCGTAGCGGATACCGCGACAATCGAAGTCGTGAATCCAGCGACCGGAGAAGTGTTCGCAACCGCACCGGATTGCTCGAAGGAGCAACTCGACGAGGCCGTCGTAGCCGCGGATAAGGCGTTCAAGTCTTGGCGGGACACGCCAATCGCCGAACGGCAAGTGATGGTGTCGCGGGCTGCTGACCTGCTGGAAGCGCATGCTGACGAGCTAGCGCGACTCTTTACCCGCGAACAGGGCAGACCGGTCGATGCTGCGCGAGAGGAAATCGCGGGAGCCGCCGTTTGGATGAAGGCCGTCGCACAGATGGAACCTCCGGTTCATGTCTCGGAGGACAGCGAAACGCAGTTCATCGAAACCCGCTACGTTCCGCTCGGCGTCGTATGTGCGATCGCACCATGGAATTTTCCGGTGAACCTTGCGATGTGGAAAGTTGCGCCGGCCTTGGTCGCGGGCAATACGATGGTACTTAAGCCGAGCCCCTTCACACCCCTTTGCACGCTGAAGATCGGCGAGATTTTCAACGAAGTGTTTCCCGAAGGCGTGTTCAATGTCATCAGCGGCGGGGACGCGCTTGGGCCGATGATGACCGCGCATCCAGGTTTCGCGAAGATCAGCTTCACCGGGTCGACCGCGACCGGGAAACGGGTGATGGAAAGCGCCGCGAAGGATTTGAAGCGCCTGACTCTGGAACTTGGCGGCAACGACGCGTCGATTGTTTTTCCCGACGTCGATCTCGACGCTGTGGCGCAGAGCATTTTCATGGCCGCCTTCTACAACACCGCGCAGATCTGCGTCGCAACGAAGCGGCTCTACGTGCACGAGGATGTTTACGATGGACTGCGCGACCGGCTTGCCGCGTTGGCGGGCGTGGTGAAGGTTGGCGACGGAGCAGAGCAGGGAACGGTTCTCGGGCCGATCCAGAACAAGCGGCAATATGATCGTGTCATGGCGCTGCTGGAAGACGCGAAATCCAGCGGCCTGACACTGATACAGGGCGCAGCCGTGCCCGGCGGTGCAGGCTATTTCGTGCCGGTCACGATTGTTGACAATCCTCCCGAAGACTCTCGCGTTGTCCAGGAGGAGGCGTTCGGCCCGATCCTGCCCATGCTGAAATTCTCGGACATCGACGACGTAATCGAACGCGCCAATGCCAGCGAATATGGGCTCGGCGGCACGATCTGGTCGGCGGACACCAAAAAGGCAATGGACGTCGCCCGACGGTTGGAGACGGGGACGGTGTGGGTCAACCAGTTCCTCAACCTGCGCCCCGACACGCCGTTCGCCGGACGGAAGAACAGCGGTTTCGGGGTCGAGAACGGTCTGGAGGGACTGCTGGAGTATATGGCGCCGCAGGCGGTTTACGTGGCGAAGAGCTGAGCCGCGCAGACAACTGAAACCAGGACACATGGAGGAAAAATGAGCGATCGCAGCCTTCGGGGGCGAGTGGCGGTGGCGGGGGTAGGCGAGACGACCTATTATCGCCACAGCCAAGCGCCTGAGCCCGAATTCGTTATGTGCCTCAAGGCGATACTCGCAGCTTGCGAGGATGCCGGGATCGATCCGCGCGACATTGATGGATTCGCGTCTTTCAGCGACGACCGCAACGATCCCATGGCGCTTTCGGCGGCGATGGGCATCCATGAACTGCGGTTCTCCAACATGCAGTGGGGCGGCGGCGGCGGCGGCGTTGCCGGTGCGCTGGCCAATGCATCGGCCGCGATCGTAAGTGGGCTCGCCGACTGCGTTGTCGTCTACCGGGCGCTCGCGCAGGGCCAGTTTGGCAGATATGGTCAGGGTGCGCAGATTCCCGGTGCACCGCGCGAGTTTGCGCTTTCGCTGCCCTATGGACAGATGTCGCCGGCGCAATTCTTTGCTCCGATGGTCAACCGCTTCATGTTCGATCACAATATCGGCCAGGAGGCCCTTCGCGCAATTGCAATGACCTCATATCACCACGCGCAGGCGAATCCGCGCGCGGTAATGTATGGAAAGCCGCTGACCGAAGAAAAATATGACAAGTCGCGCTGGATTGCCGAGCCTTTCCACCTGTTCGACTGCTGCCAGGAAAATGATGGCGCCGCAGCGATCATCCTGGTGTCCGCGGAACGAGCGCGCGACTTGCGGCAGATACCGGCCTTCGTGCTCGGCGCGGCGATGGGCTCAGCGCACCGCGCTCCCAGCTCACCCGCTACCTCCTTCGCGATTCCAGATCTCGCGACGTCACAGTTCAAACCCGTCGCGAAGCGTCTCTATGCAATGGCCGGTCTGGGGCCGAGCGACGTTGATGTCGTTCAGTGCTATGAAAACTTCACCGGCGGCGTCCTGATGTCCCTTGTCGAGCACGGCTTCTTCAAGCCCGAGGAAGCGATGGACTTCCTGAAGCTCGAAAACCTGGTCGCTCCGACGGGCAAGTTGCCTCTAAACACCAGCGGCGGAAACCTCGCGGAATGCTACATGCACGGCCTCGGACTTCAAATCGAGGCGGTGCGCCAGATACGCGGACAATCCACCAGTCAGGTGCCTGAGGTGAACGTCTCGCTGGCGGTCGGGGGCCCCATGTCCCCGCCGGTAAGTACCATATTATACGGTTCGGAGGCAGCGCTGTGATGTCGAGCTATATTCTTGGAAATGACGGAGCCTCGCCCCACGGAGAGGCGGGCAAGGCGGCGGGATCCGGCGGGAGCTCCTATCTGCCGGAAGGTTTGCCGGCACCGCTTGCACATCCTGCAGAGCTCTATGGACCCTATTGGGAAGGGACGCGGGCGGAAAAGCTCGTCGTCCAGCGGAACCCCAGCACCGGTGCCTATCAATGGCCGCCCCAGTGGATTGCCCACGACACGCAGACATTTGATCTTGAATGGACGGAGGTGGCTCCAAAGGGGGTGATCTACAGCTGGACCCGCGTCTGGCATCCCGTTCATCCCGCGTTGAAGGATGCCTGCCCCTATATCATTGCTGTCGTCGAATTGCCGCATGCGGGAAATATACGCATGCTCGGCAATCTCCTGGGAGACCCCCATCAGGAGGTCATCATCGGATCGGAGGTGGAGGCGGTCTTCGAGCATCATGACGGCGCCGAGCCGCCCTATACCCTGGTTCAGTGGCGCACGGTTGCCCGGGACTGATCTGCCAGCGAGGGCGGCACGCGCTTTCAGGACCAGGTGGAAACAAGATGACTGACATAGCAAGTCGTACTGCATTCATCACGGGTGGTGCAAACGGCATCGGCCTTGGTATCGCCCGCGCGCTGGCACGGGAAGGAGCCAGAATTGCGCTGGTCGATCTCGATGCCGATGCACTTGTGCGCGCGCATGAAGAGCTTTCCAAAACCACCGAAGTCTATACAGCGCTCCTCGATGTCCGCGATCGCGATACCTATGCCAAAGTCGCCGACCAGGCCGAAGAAGCGCTCGGTCCCGTTTCGATACTGGTCAATAATGCAGGTGTTGCCGGAGGGGCGCCAGCCCATGAGCTGACGCCCGAGCTGTGGGATTGGGGCATTGGCATCAACCTCGGCGGAGTCATCAACGGGATTCAGCTATTCCTTCCGCGCATCGTGGCGCGCGGGTTCGGGGGGCATATTGTCAACACCGCCTCGGGGGCTGGACTGGTTGCGACGGCCGGCGTTCTCTACAGCACCGCAAAGTTTGCGGTTGTGGGAATGAGCGAAGCGCTTTCTGTCGAGCTTGAGCCGCGGGGTGTTGGTGTGACGGTACTGTGTCCCGGACCGGTGGCTACCGATATCGTGACGCGAACCCAGGCGTTGCGTCCCGATGGAACGGCGCAGAATGCCGAGCACCTTGCCCGCCTGGAGGAAGCGACCGCTTACCTTGCAGGAGGCGCGCGGCCCGATAAAGTTGGGGAGATGGTAGTCGAGGCCATCCAAGAGCACCGTCTTCATGTTCATACCGACCGCGCGATAGCCGAAATGATCGAGGCGCGCTGCAAGGCTTTGCTCGCCGCGATGCCGCCTGCTGCCTGAGCGGGCCAGAGGCGCTGGGACACTCCTGCCCAGAAACGGCAGGCAGGAGCCGCTCCGGCTTCGCTCGAGTGATACCTCTCCAAGCGATTTCGCCGCCTCTCCATGGCGTTATTTCCCGCCATTCCCCCGCGGCATGGTTTGGGGGAACTGGGCATTTGACCCCAAACCCTCCTTCCCGGACCAAACGTCATAACAAAATGGGAAGGGAGAGGTGAAATGCAGCACAAGAGGTGGATGGCGCTCGTCTCGAGCCTGGCGCTAGTCTGGAGCGGGGCAGCTGGGGCGCAGGAAAATCGGCCTGCCGAGGAAACTGGCGAAGCGACGGCGTCGGGGGATGACGCGGCTATCGTCGTGACCGCGCAGCGACGCGCGGAACGGCTCGTCGATGTGCCGATCTCGGTGGCCACTGCCGGATCGGAAGATCTTGAGCGTGCAGGTGCCTCCTCTCTGGAAAATCTCACCAAGATCACGCCCGGCGTGTACCTCCAGCGCGCGGTTTACGGCCTGTCGCCAACGGTCCGCGGCATCGGGTCGACGCTTGCCGCGTCGGGCGGCGAGCAGAACGTCGCGCTTTACGTCGACGAGATCTATTATCCTACGCCGACTGGCAATGTTTTCGATCTCGCAAGCGTCGCTGGGGTCGAGGTGCTCAAAGGTCCCCAGGGAACGCTTTTTGGACGCAACGCAACGGGCGGAGCAATCCTGGTTCGCACGCTCGATCCCGGATTCGAGCTCACGGGACGCTTGAATATTTCTTATGAGCGGTTCGATCAGGTACGATCGAGCGCTTATGTCAACGTGCCGATCAGCGATGCCATTGCCGTCAACGGCTCGGTCGCCTACCGCTATTCGCGCGGCCATGTCCGCGATCTGAAACTCGGGAATTACGTAAATCGGGGTGACAATTTCACCGCGCGCGGCAAGCTTCTTCTTCAGCCAACAGATGACCTGTCGGTCGTTCTGACTGCAGCCCATGCCGACTTTGACGATCCTTCGGGCAGCGATACCCGCAACTTCAGGCCCGCGCCGATCATCACGCTGCTCGGGGGCGCCCCGATCGCTACCGGCCGCTACGAGGCGTCGTGGAACAGCGATCAGGTGATCCGAACCTCGACTGATGAAATCAGCGGCCGGATCAAGCTGGACACGAGTGCTGGGACCTTGTCATCCTTCACGTCCTTTCTCCACAACAAGCTTTTCGCGCTGAACGAACTCGATCTCAGCTATATCAACACGTTCGTCACGCTGGCGGTCGATACCAAGACCTTCACGCAGGAGGTCAACTTCGCATCGACAACGGATAAACCCCTCAGTTATGTTGTCGGCCTCTATTATTTTCGCAATCGCGGAAAAGTCCCGCTCCTCGGCTCGGCTTTTCTGACGCCCGCCGCAGCGCCTCTTTCCATCTCGCGCTCGAAAATCGACGCGATCGCAGGTTACGCTGATGGAACCTATAGTTTCGGTGACTTTTCCATCATTGCCGGCGTCCGCTTCAGCCATGAGAGGCGCCGGACGGACAGCGCCGTCGGTGTGGCAACGCCGCCCTATACCCGCATGCAGCGCGCGACCGAGAGCGAATGGACGCCGCGTGTCGGTTTCCGCTACGCAATCGGTGAACGCACAAATGTCTATGGAACCTATAGCAAGGGGTTCAAGAGCGGCGTGTTCGATGCGACCACCGCTGCAGGCCCTGGCGTGAGGCCAGAGACAGTCGATGCGTTCGAGCTCGGTTTCAAATCGGCGTCGCGCGATTTTTCGTTCAATGCTGCCGCCTTCCACTATGATTATGCCAATACCCAGGTGAACGCGACCGTCTCAGGCCAGGCCGGTGCCGTATTCAACCAGTTATTCAATGTTCCCAAGTCGCGTATCTATGGCATCGAGGCCGATTTCTGGGCGAGGCTTGGCAACAATTTCGACGTCAAGGCGGCCGCGGCCTATACCCGCGCGCGTTATATCGATTTCAAGTTTGCGCCCGGTTATGTCAGCAATCCGGCTGACCCGGCCACGTTGGGCGGCCTGCTCTTCTCGAATGTCAGCCTCGACGTCAGCGGCAACACCATGGTGCGTGCGCCCGAGTTTACCGCAAGCTCGACGCTCAGCTATCACACCGAGTGGGGAAGCGGTGACGGTTTCGAACTTGCCTTGTCGCCCTATTACAGCAGCCGCGTCTTCTTTACCTTCGACAACAGCCTCAGTCAGAAGGCCTATTTTACGCTCGACGCCACGGCGACCCTGACGCTGGACGAGCGACTGAAGATCTCGATTTTCGGGCGCAATCTGACAGACAGCAAGCATATGATCAGCATGAGCCAGAACTCCCTGTCGCTGGCAGCCGGACGGTACGCGATGCCCATGACCTACGGTGTATCGTTCGGCTACTCCTTCTAGAGGGGACACTCCCGCCTGCCCTCGTCCTTCGCGGCACGAGCGGCAGCGGGAGACGCTGGCACGTTCAGCCTTCGGACGCGAACTCCCGCACGGGCGCGGACACGAGCCCCCGCAGCCTTCGGAAACAGGAGGGGCGCTGACCTTCAGAATCGCCTGGCTGCCTGCAGAGATGTTCGCCGATCATTCAGTCGCCGGACAAGCCTGCCGGACACAAGGCCAGCGCTCCAACCCGGGACATCGGCGTGCGTGTTCGTGTTCTACCGGGCGGGAGCGCTCGTCGATGGAAAATCAAAGACACGAACCTCCGAGGCGGGCGGGCATGCGCCATGCGATGCCCGCCCTCCCTTCAGGGTGAAAGGGGGCGGGTTCAGCCGTCCGACTTGGTCGCGGTCCGCCCATCGCCGAACTTGCCATCGCGGCTGGTCAGGGCCTCGTTCAACCCCTTCTGCTGCAGCTGGGCAATCCAGGCCTGTGTCGAGGCGGTATACATGGCAAGGGCTTGCATCTCCGTACCAGCTCGCACGCCTTGGCGCAGACCCATCGCTTCCATTTGCCGATGGACAGCACGCTTGTTGATCTGCTGCAGATCGGAAGGGATCTTGGCCACGCGCGCCGCAATTTCAAGGACGCGGGTTTCCAGTTCCTCGGCAGGGAAGGATTTGTTGGCAAAGCCTGAGGCCGCCGCTTCCCGGCCAGACATTGTATCTCCGGTCAGCATGAGTTCCATCGCGCCGCGCATCCCCATGAGCCAGGGATAGAATTGATTATCCGGCGGGCTGATCGAGCGCACCGCCGGATAACCAATCATCGCATCATCGGCGCAATAGACGAGATCGCATGCGGCTGCGAGTTCGGACCCACCTGCAAGGCAATGGCCATGGATCTGGCCGATGACCGGTTTGGCGAGATCCCAGATGCGCAGGCAGCCTTCCGTGACGTGGCGCGGCCAATTGCCGATGCCGCCGGCGGTGTAGAAGGGTTGATCCTTCCTGTTGTCCGAGGTGAGGTCATAGCCCGCCGAAAAGCTGGGGCCGGCCCCGCGAATGATCGTGACGGCAACCTTATCGTCCGTGTCCGACGCCTCAAGCGCTGCAAAGAGCTCGGTTCGCAAGGCGTTGCTCAGGGCATTGCGCTTCTCGGGCCGGTTCAGGGTGATGCGGCGGACCTTTTCGAGCGGCTCGTCGGTGATGATAAATTGTTGTTCGGCCATGATCTTGTTCAGTCCTTCATACAAATTGTCGGGCGGCCATTTGTACCGCTCGGGAACGATTGGCTGGTAAGCGGTGGCAGCTAGGTGGCGGAGGCGATGCGCTCATCACGCAGCTTTGATCGCCGTGCTTTTCCTGCGTCGTCGCGCAGATTTTCGTCCGTGAACTCGAAGCTGCGAGGAATCTTGTATCGGACAAGCCTTTCGGCAAGAAAGGCACGCAGCGCGTCGTCGTCCGTGTGCTCACGCGCATTCTCGGCGACCTGAACGATCGCATGCGCGCGCTGGCCCAGATCGGAGTCGGGCAAGCCGATGACGATCGACGACTGCACGTCCGGATGTTCATCAAGGGCAGCCTCGACCTCGGCGGGGAAGATGTTCGCGCCGCCCGACACAATCATGTCGGTCCGGCGATCGGCGATGTATAGGTAGCCATCGGCGTCGACGTAGCCGAGGTCCCCATAGCTGCGCCAACCGTCCCTGGACTTGGCTTCGGCGCCGATATAGTCGGAGCCCGTCCCGGCGGGCGAAAGGAAATAGATTTCGCCGACTTCGCCCGGCGCGCATTCCCTGCCGTCCTCATCGAAGATGCGCATTTCGGATTCGCCCACGGGCTTGCCGACGGAGCCTCGATGCTCGAGCCATTCCCGACCCGTGATCGCGGTGACCCCGAATAGCTCGGTGCCACCGTAGATCTCGACGACGGCGTCGGGTCCAACCCAGTCAATCCAGGCTTCTTTCAGCCAGGGAGGGCAGACCGATCCCATGTGCAGAACCATGCGAAGGCTCGAAACATCGTAGCGATTGCGCACCTCTTCGGGCAGCCGCCAGATGCGGCTCATCATCGTCGGAACGAAGCTCACCCAGTTGACCTTGTAACGGTCGATCAGTTCGAGGGCCGCAAGAGCGTCAAACTTCTCCATCTCGATGACATGGCCGCCTGAGAACAACCGCCCGAAAGACATGACGAAAGGGGTGTTGTGATACATCGGGCCCGGATTGAGCATCGACTCGCCCGGCAACTGCCCCATCGGCGCCTTGTTGGGGTCCTGCAGTCCCGGCTGCTTGTCGACGATCAGCTTGGGGCGGCCCGTCGAACCGCCGCTGGTCTGTATTTTCCAAACCGGCGGCACTTTGACCTCTAGAGGATCCGCTGAAAATTCGTCGCCCGGCGGGGTGCCGCAGGCCATGAAATCGGGGCTCGCGTCACGGATCGCCTCGCTGCCGATCACAAGGCGCGGCCTGGCGAGATCGACGATCGCTTTCAGCTCATGCGCCGGCAGATTCGGCGAGACATTGTTTGGCGTTGCGCCAAGCTTCCAGATCGCGAAGATCGTTTCATAATATTCCACGCCTTTTGGAACCGCGACGGTAACGATGTCGCCCTCGCCGACGCCGAGCGCGGCAAGCTGCCGGGCCTTGCGATTGGAACGTGCTTCGAGTTCTGCGTAACTTGTCGTGAGTCCGTTCAGCGTGACAGCCGGGAGGTCCGGATTGCCCCGGGCGTGATAGGCCAGAAGGCTTCCCATGGGAATCGCCCCCGAAGTTGCAGAATTTGATTCGTCGCCTGCCAAGACTTGCTCCTCTCGTTCCACGGGCAAATAGAGCGGGCCGCCCCTTCGCCGCACTTTGCGTTGGCTCTACCCGATGGCACGGCCGTATCGCTCCCGATTAATCGGCTTATGACATTCCCGCCGGGAATGGTGGACGAGCGCACTGTCCGTCGCTCGCCCGACCGTTCAGTTCCGCCGCTGCGGGGCTGTTATGCGGCGGGAGAATGATTAGGGCGCAATTTTCTTGGTGGGTGAGCCTTTCAGGCCGCTAACCTGCCTTCAAACAATATGGGCAGAGCAATCGACCCCGTCATGCAAGGGAGAGCATAAAATGAGTCCGGTCAAACGATCTGCGCCGCGTTTCTATCCAGTCGGGACATTCGTCGTATCAGCGCGGGGCGCGCTCTGATGGATGTCTCGGAGACTTTGCAAATGCCTCGTCCGGCTCCGCTCGCGAGCGATCGCGATCATCATGCCGGCCCGCACGGGCGACTTCAGGGCCGCCTTCCGGCCACGCGTAAGGCGGCTTATGGCGCCGGTCAGCTGGTTGAGCTGACGGTCGAAAGCACGCTCAATATCTTCATCCTCTTCTACGCAACTGCCGTCTGCGGTCTTTCCGGGGCGCTGGCTGGTCTTGCAATCGGTGCAGGCGTCGTCATCGATGCCATTGTGAATCCGCTGATCGGCTCCTTGTCGGACAGCTGGCGTTCGCGCTTCGGGCGCCGCGTGCCGTTCATGGCGGTCTCGCTGGTACCGATCATCCTTACCTATAACCTGATTTTCGCACTGCCTTCCGGGCTTAGCCAGGCTGCTCTCTTCGGGTGGCTGACGCTGCTCTCGGTTTCGCTGCGCATAGCGCTGTCGCTGTTCACGGTGCCCTACCAGGCCCTGGGCGCCGAACTCACCGACGATTATGTCGAACGCTCTTCGGTAGCTGCCTGGAGGTGGGGCATCGGAATATTCGGAACCGTCGCGGTCATCATGCTCGGCTACGGCGTCTTTTTCACCGGGCCGAGCGGTATTTCCCAGCGTTCAGCCTATCTTCCGCTAGCCATGACGCTGAGCGTCATCTTCCTCATCGGTGCGCTCGTCGCCATCAGGGAGGGTCTCGGAGTGCGAGGCGACGAGGCCGTCACCGCGACGTCGCAAGGCTCGTTCCACCGCCGATTGATGGGAGAATTGGCAGAACTTTTCCGCAGTGCCACCTTCCGCATATTGTTCGCGGCTAGCCTGTTGTTCAACATTCAGGCAGGGGTTTACCAAGCCTTGGGGCTTCACGTCATAACCTATTTCTGGGGGCTGACGCCCGGCCAGATCCAGGCATTGGGCCTGGTGTCGGTCGTAGGCCTCGTGCTCGGGGCCCCGCTAGCTGGTCCAATAGCACGGCGGGTTGAGAAGCGGTCACTGCTGATTTTCAGCATGGTTGGAATGATGGTCTGTCACTCCCTGCCTGCGTCGCTGAAACTGCTGGGCCTGCTCCCCCTCACCGAAAGTTCGCTGGTGGCCTTTCTCGCGGTTGTCGCATTCACGGGCAGCGTCATGTTCGCGCTCGTGATCATCTCCTTTGTGTCGATCATTCCCGATGCCGCCGACCAGCATGAGCTTGAGCATGGGACACAGCGCCAGGGCTTGTATTTCGCGGCATGGTCGTTCGCTACCAAGACCGCGACCGGCGCCGGCGTCTTGATTGCCGGGGTCGTGCTCCAGGTCGTCGATTTCCCTTCGAATGCAGCCGAAAGTGGAGCGGTCGTACCGATTCCGCCAAGTACTGCCGGATGGTTGGCTTTCGTGCACGGGCCTGGGGCGATGCTCCTCTCGCTCACCGGCGTCTTGCTCCTCCTGCTCTACCGTATCGATCGCACGGCGCACGCCGGCATCATCGCGGCGCTCACTGAGCGGCGCGAGGGCGCTGCCAATCCAGAGTGAACCGGTCCCGGCCGATTCATCTTCGAACCATCTCGGCTGAGCCGGACGTTGCTGTCATTCCTCCGGTTCATGGACTGCATGACTTCGTCATTTGACCAGAGGCCCGCTGAGCGTGTCGAGAGGGGCCAGAACGAAACATGGGAGGATATCTGAATGATTAAGCTGGCAACCACGGTGACATCGGTCCTGGCGCTGACGTGGGCGGGCGCGGCGCATGCGCAGACGGATGGCTCGCTCACATCGCAGCCGGATGTCGAGACCGAGATGGCTCAGGAGATGAGCGGCGAGGGCGAAATTATCGTAACCGCCCAGCGACGCTCGCAGCGTCTGGTCGATGTGCCCATCTCGGTTGCGGCTGCCTCGTCGGCAGACCTGGAGCGCGCCGGGCCCGCATCGCTCGAGAATCTCACCAAGGTCACACCTGGCGTCTATCTGCAAAGATCCTCATACGGGCTTTCGCCCACCGTTCGCGGCATAGGCTCAACGCTCCCGACATCGAGCGGTGAACAGACGGTCGCGATCTACGTCGACGAAATTTACTATGCTATCCCGACGGGCAATGTCTTCGACCTGGGCAGCGTCGCCGGGGTCGAAGTCCTCAAAGGCCCGCAGGGCACGCTGTTCGGTCGCAACGCGACTGGCGGCGCCATCCTGGTGCGCACGCTCGATCCGACCTTCGACCTCGCCGGACGCTTCAACATTTCCTATGAACGCTTCGACCAGATTCGCTCCAATGGATATGTCAATGTCCCCCTGGGCGATGTTGCGGCACTGAACGCCTCGGTCGCCTACCGCCATTCGCGGGGATATGTACGCGATCTCAACAGCAACGATTTCACCAATGGCGGCGACAGTTTCGTGGGGCGCGCGAAGCTGCTCCTCCAGCCGTCCGACAATTTCTCGATCGTGTTTGTGGCGGCCCATGCCGATTTCGACGACCCCACGGGCACGGACATCCGCAATCTGGAGCCCGCGCGTTTAGTTGCGGCGCTTGGCGGCCCGATCGCAACCGACCGGTATCACTCGTCGCTTAACACGAGGCAGTATATCCGCACGAAAACCGACGAATATAGCGCCCGCGCAAAACTGGCGATTGGCGGCGGGACGCTGTCGTCCTTCACCGCCTTGATCAAGAACCGGCTCAACGGTCTTAGTGACCTCGATGGAAGCTACGTCAATCAGGACGTTGATCTCCGGACCGATCAGAAAACCTTCACGCAGGAGATTAATTTCGCGTCAGCGGAGGATAAGCCACTATCCTACGTCGCGGGTGTCTATTATTTCCGGAGCACCGGGGGACTCCCTTACATATTCCAGAGCGGCGCTCCGCTCTACTTCAACCGCTTCCGCGATTCGGCGATCGCCGCCTATTTCGACGGGACCTACCGGATCGGCGATCTCTCCGTCATTGCCGGCCTTCGCTACACGTACGAGAAGCGTCACGCCGAGACCGGCTTCGGGGCGACCGAAGCCACCGGCACCGTTGGGCGCGTGCAAGACGGCTCGGACAGCCAATGGACCCCGCGCTTCGGCTTGAGCTACGCAGTCGGACCAAGGGCGAACATCTACGCGACCTACAGCAAGGGCTTCAAGAGCGGCCGCTTCGACCGCTCGACAGCCACAGGCCCGGGAGTTTCCGCAGAAAAGCTCGATGCGTTCGAACTGGGCTTCAAGACCGCATCGCGCGACTTCAGCTTCAACGCCGCAGCTTTCTATTATGATTACAAGGACCAGCAGGTGAACGCGACCGTGACGGTGCCAGGAGGCGGCATCGTGACGCAGCTCTTCAATGCGCCGAGGTCGGAAAGCTATGGTGCCGAAGCCGACGCATCCTTTACGCTAAGCGAGAATTTCGAGCTACGCGCGGCGGTCGCCTATACGCGATCGAAATATATCGAATTTGCGAACGCGCCGATCTACGTGGACGATCCCACCAACCCCGCCACGCTCGGCGGTCTTCTCTACGCGAATATAAGCGGTGACGTCAGCGGCCGGACGATGGTACGCTCGCCGAAACTGACAGCGAGCGGCACGGCGCGGTTTCACACGCCGGTTGGCGACGGGGACGAGCTCGAGCTCACATTGTCGCCCTATTACAGCAGCCGCGTCTACTTCAGTTTCGACAACAGTCTGAGCCAGAAGGCCTATTTCACGCTCGACGGCGCCGTCACGCTGACGCTTGACGAGCGAATGAAGGTTTCGGTTTTCGGCCGCAATCTCACCGACAAGACTTATCGGCTCGGCGCCTCGCAAAACGCGCTCTCGCTCGACACCGCGATATTTGCGCAGCCCCGGACCTACGGCGTGTCGCTTGGATATTCGTTCTGATCCCGCTTCCCCGGCTGCGCTGCCGCCGCTCGATTCCTTGCCTTGCGGCGGCAGCCGGACAGCGAAGCCCTAGACAATGGCCGGTCTCTCGCGCGCCAGGGCGAGCCGGCTCAAATGGAAAGGAGAAGGGATAGGATGACTGACGTACAGGGGCGCATCGCCTTCATCACTGGTGGTGGTAACGGAATTGGTCTTGGTATCGCGAGGTCTCTCGCGCGTGCCGGCGCATCGGTGGCGCTGGCAGATATCGACCCAGAGGCCCTGGCACGTGCCAGGGCCGAACTGGAGCCCATTTCATCCGTTGCCACGTACGATTTCGACGTGCGGGATCGCGATGCATTTGCGGCGGCGGCCGATGCGGTGGAGAAAGAACTCGGCCCGGTGTCGCTTCTCGTCAACAATGCAGGGGTTGCGGGTGCATTCCCTGCCGACAAGTTGACGTACGCGCTTTGGGACTGGGCGATCGGAACAAACCTCGGCGGTGTCATCAACGGGATCAGGACGTTCCTGCCGCGCATGTCGGAGCGAGGCGAGGGTGGGCACATCGTGAACACCGCATCGGGCGCCGGCCTTGCGGGCACTAGCTCTGGGGTTCTTTATTGTACCGCGAAATTCGGGGTGGTGGGTTTGTCAGAAAGCATGGGGCCCGAGCTTGCCGCATCCGGCATCGGTGTCACCTTGCTCTGCCCGGGGCCCGTGAACACGGATATTGTCGAGCGTTCGGCAAGAGCCGCGCCTCTCGAAGGTCTTGAGCTCACGGAAGAGGAAGAGCGACAGCGACTGGAGCGGATCGCCTCCGTGAAGGCGGCATTGAGCGAGGCTGTCAGTCCAGACGAGGTAGGGGAGATGGTCCTCAGCGCCATTCTTGAAGATCGCTTTTACGTCCACACCGACCGCGTCATGGCCGAGCGCGTCGCCGCGCGCACACAGGCAATTCTCGATGCGGCGCCTTCGGTAGGCATCGCTGCATGATCAGGACCGAAGGACGCACCGCATTCATCACCGGCGGCGCCAATGGCATCGGGCTGGGTATTGCGCGGGCGCTGGCGCGGGCAGGGGCAAGGCTCGCGCTTGCCGACCGCGACACCGAGGCGCTCGCGCGCGCGCGCGAAGAACTGGCGGCGATCACCGAGGTGGATGTCTATGCATTTGATGTCCGTGACCGCGAGGCGTTTTCTGCAGCGGCGGATGCTGCCGAGCGGACGCTGGGTCCGGTCTCCCTCCTGTTCAACAACGCAGGTGTCATTGTCACGGAAGCGCCCGCGAAGCTCAGCTATGCACTTTGGGACTTTGCGATCGGGATAAATCTTCATGGCGTCATCAATGGTATCCAGACATTCCTGCCACGGATGATCGAGCGGGGCGAAGGGGGCCACATCGTGAACACCTCGTCGGGATCGGGTCTCGTGGCAGGCTTTTCCGGGACGCTCTACTCGACCGCCAAATTCGCCGTGGTCGGCATGTCTGAGTCGCTTAGGACCGAGCTCCGGTCGTCGGGGATCGGCGTGAGCGTTCTGTGCCCGGGGCCAGTCGCAACGCAGATTGTTCATCGGTCGATGGAAGAGGCCCCGAAAGGCGCGGCCGAACTCTCGCCCGAACAGGAACATCGCCGCTGGACGCTGCGCGAGAAAATCAGCCAGTCGCTTCAGCAAAGTACCGATCCCGATACCGTGGGTGAAATGGTGCTGAAAGCGATCCGCGACAACAGTCTCTACATTCATACGGATCGCTCCATGGAAGCGGCAATCAAGGAGCGCACCGAGGCGTTGCTTGATGCCATGCCGGACTGATCATTCATCGCTTGTCGTTGCCCTGTCGGGCGCGGCGATGGTGGGAACAAAGGAGGCGGGCGAATGCCCAGAAAGACATTCGGTTCAATCATCGAAGACCATGCACGGCAGAAGGGCGCCGAGCTCGCCGTTGTCTACCCCGACGGATCGCTCAGCTGGGAGGAGCTCGATCGCCGTTCGAACCGGCGCGCGCGGCTGCTCGCCTCGCTCGGCGTGCGTCATAACGACATTGTTGCCGTCATGCTTCCCAATGGCGCCGAGTTTCACGAGGCAATCGTGGGCGTCTGGAAAGCCGGCGCTACGCCGTGTCTCATGCCGTCCAAACTTCCGGGCCATGAGGCAAGCGCCATCGTTTCGCTCGTTGCGCCGGCGGCCGTGATTGGCACGGCACCCGGCGATTATGCCGGACCGACCGTGGCACCCGGCGTGCGGCTTGACGATTTCAGCGACGCGCCGCTCGACAATGCGGGGGCAGTCAGCTGGAAAGCCGTCGCAAGCGGCGGCTCGAGCGGCCGTCCCAAGGTCATCGTGGATGCCATGCCGGCATCCGTCGACCTCGATGCACCGCCCTACGCTGCGCTCGAGAAGCTTGGGCTGGCCGACGGCGGGGTCATGCTCAATCCCGGACCTCTCTACCACAATATGCCGTTCCTCTTCACGAGCTTCGCCCTGCTCGCCGGAGCACAGGTGGTGGGAATGAGCCGCTTTGATCCCGAAGAGTTTCTGCGCCTCGTCGAAAGACACAAGGTCGAGTTCGTAGCGATGGTACCGACCATGATGCAGCGCATCTGGGCCCTGCCGGAAGCGGTACGGACGAGCTATGACATGTCGTCGCTCAAGAGCGTGTGGCATCTTTCCGCACCTTGCCCTCAATGGGTGAAGCGTGCCTGGATCGACTGGCTCGGCCCGGACCGGATTTTCGAGGCCTATGGCGGCACGGAGGGCGGCGGCGGTACGGCTATCACCGGGCGTGAGTGGCTTGCAAAGCCGGGATCGGTCGGCAAGGCTGCTCCGGGAACGCTGCAGATCCTTCGCGAAGACGGAACCGAAGCGGATATCGGGGAAGTCGGCGAAATCTTCTTCTCGGCGGCCGGAACCGGGAAGTTCCGCTATATCGGAGCCGACGCGAAGAAAAATGCTGCTGGCGGCTACTCGATCGGCGACCTCGGCCACATCGATGCGGATGGTTATCTGTTCCTGGCCGACCGCCGCTCGGATCTGATCCTGCGCGGCGGCGCAAACGTCTATCCGGCCGAGGTCGAGGCCGCGCTCGACGAGCATCCGCTCATCGCGACTTCAGCGGTCGTCGGCCTGCCGGACGACGACCTTGGCCAGCGCGTCCATGCGATCATCCAGCTCAAGGAGGGCGCCGCGTTCGATATCGACGCGATATCGGCGCACCTCGCAGACCGTCTTGCGAAATATAAATGGCCGGCTTCCTTCGAGCTCAGCGATGCACCGCTGCGCGACGATGCGGGGAAAGTGCGGCGCACAGCGCTCAAGGCAGAGCGCGAAAGGTGGATCGACGAGGGACGCTCCTTCGAGATCAAGCGGCCGTGAGCGGAGGCGAGCGGACGGCGTCATTCCGCCCGCTCATGGCTGCTTCGGCTTTGGAATTTTGATGGGGGCCCCGGGGGCTGCAATGGTCGAGCCAAGGCGCGCTGTGCGTGCGAACCGACCGATTAGAATAGCATGAGGAGAGACGAGCATGGCCGCTGCTGAAAAAGAATATGAGCAGGTTATCTATGAGACTCCAGCTCCCAGGGTGGCCCGGATCGTCATGAATCGGCCCGATCGGCGCAATGCCCAGGGCATCACCATGACCTACGAACTCGACGACGCCTTCAAGCGTGCCTGTCACGACGATGATATCAACGTGATCATCCTTGCAGGGTCCGGCGACCATTGGAACGCCGGTCACGATGTCAGCGGCGACGGACCAGCCAATCCGTCGCCCGACCAGGTGGTCGGGCTTTGCGGCTGCTTCGGTGGCAAGGGCTGGGCGGGACCCTACTGCCGTGAACGCGAAATCTACCTCGAGATCACCGAGCGGTGGCGCAATGCGCCGAAGCCCGTCATTGGCGAGATCCAGGGCTCGGTGATTTCGGGCGGGGTGATGCTGACGTGGCTATGCGATATCATTATCTGCTCCGAAGATGCCCGCTTTCGCGATGCGACGGCGGTCGAGATGGGGATACCCGGCGTTGAATTCTGGCAACATCCCTATGAAATGACCGTCCGGCAGGCCAAGGAGTGGCTGATGACGGGGGGGTGGCTCACGGCGCAGGAGGCCGAACGGCGCGGCATGGTCAACCGTGTCGTACCCCGCGAAGAATTGGCTGCCCGAACGCTTGAGCTTGCCACTTCGATTGCGAGCCGAAATCCGTTCACCATGAAGCTGGTAAAGCAGGCGATGAATTTCGCCCAGGATCAGATGGGCCGCAAGGCGTCCATGGATTTCGGCTTTCATCTCCACCAGATGGGACACATGCAGGCGATGCTGACCAATGGCGTGCCAGTTGACCTCGACAGCCTTCCGCCCGTGATCAGGAAAAATCTCGAAAATCTGATGGCGGCACGTCGGGCGGCAAACCCCGATCTCTAGTTCGCGCTCGGCGTGCAGCCGCGGCTCACCAAGTCTGAGACGGGAAAATAGATGACGATAATTGCCAATCGCACTGCATTCATCACCGGAGGGGCAAATGGCATCGGACTGGGAATAGCCCGGTCGCTTGCGAGAGCCGGCGCCAAGCTTGCACTCGTCGACCTTGACGCCGAAGCGCTTGGTCGCGCGCAAGCCGAGCTTGAGCAGGTGACGGAAACCTTCACCGCCCCGCTCGACGTCCGGGATCGCGATGCCTATGCCCGCATCGCAGATGCCGCCGAAGCGGCCGTTGGACCGGTCTCCATTCTGGTGAACAATGCCGGCGTCGCTGGCGGTGCGCCCACTGAAAAGCTCACCTATGAGCTTTGGGACTGGGGCATGGGCATCAACCTCGATGGCGTCATCAACGGGGTCCAGACCTTTCTGCCGCGCATCGCTGCGCGCGGGGCGGGGGGGCATATCGTGAGCACCTCGTCGGGGGCTGGTCTCGCCGCCGGGCCGGGCAACAGCCTCTATTGCACGGCCAAATTTGCCGTGGTGGGCATGAGCGAGGCGCTTCACATCGAGCTTGAGGCCAAGGAGATCGGTGTGACGGTACTCTGTCCCGGCCCCGTGGCCACCGGGATTATCGAGCGCACTCGCGCGGGACAGCCCAAGGTGACGCGGGCGATGTCGGCCGAGCAGCGCGACAAGGCGTTTGCCAGGAATCAGGTCATGAAGGACTATCTTGCAAACGGCACTCCTCCCGACGCCGTCGGCGACATGGTCCGCGACGCGATTGTCCGCAATCAGCTCTACGTGCACACTGACCGGCTTGCGCTCGACAGGATTAAGGAGCGGGGGGAGGCCATCCTCGCCTCGATGCCTGCGGCGTAGCAACGAAGGCCGCGATGCCATGGGTCAGCCGGTCCTCTTCGAGCTGAGGGACGCGATCGCCTTTTTGACGCTCAACCGTCCCGAGGCAGGCAATGCCATCGATGAAGCCTTGGCGCGCGCCCTCCTTGAAGCGGCGTGCCATGCGGCGGAGGATCCTGCTGTTCGCTGTGTCATCCTCCGGGGCGAGGGCCGGATGTTCTGCGCCGGCGGAGATGTGAAGGCCTTGCATGCCGCCGGTCAGGATCGCCCGCAGCTTCTCCGCGCAATCCTTGCCCATCTTCATCCAGCGATGCTCTGTCTTGCGCAAATGGACAAACCGATCGTGACGGCCGTCAATGGCCCTGCGGCCGGGGCAGGCGTGGCCCTGGCGGCCGTGGGCGATATTGTTCTCGCATCCAGCGATGCCCACTTCACCATGGCCTATTCGCGCATCGGGCTCACGCCCGATGCGGGATGCACTTGGCTGCTTCCGAGGCTGATCGGATTGCGCAGGACGCAGGAACTCGCCCTATTGAATCGGCGGGTTTCAGCCGCGGAGGCGGAGACGATCGGGCTGATCACGCGCGCAGTTCCACCGGCCAAGCTCGGCCCATCGGTGGCCGAAATGGCCGGGCAACTGGCCGAAAGCGCAGCCGGTGCCCTCGGTGCGACCAAGAAGCTTCTGCGCCTCGGTCAGGAACATGACCTGGAGACAGTGCTCAAGATCGAAAGCGAATATATCGCAGGCCAGGGCGGCAGCGCGGAAAGCGACGAAGGTTTCGCAGCATTTGCCGAGCGGCGACACCCCAATTTTCGGTCCGCTTCGCCTTAGCTATACGCGGGATCCGTCTTGCGCTGCCGCCGGTCATCCACGGGCGCCTGCTGGTCGGACAGGCTTTCGCCTGGGGTCTCTTGCGCGGACGGCATGAATTCGCGGCAGGCTTTCATGAATGCACGAACCGCTGGACGCGGCTTCCATCGCAGCCGGGTGGCGCAGCAAAGCGGCGCAGCTCCGAACAGGTGGGGAGCATTCACGGCCTCGAAGTGACGCTTGAAGATGCTCGTCTGGGTGTAATGGGTCGAGGTGATACCGAGAACGTCGCTGCTGCGGACGAGCCGGGTAATGAGGGGAAAGCAATCGATGACGTGAATTCTCTCGTGGACCGCGACGTCGGATTCTTCGTAGATCGCCCGCCAGACGGCATTATACGGAGATGAGCCCGAGGGCGAGATCAGGTCATATTTTGCCATTTCGGCGAGTGTCACCTCCTCGCATTGGAGGATCGGGTGGTCCTTCCGGACAAAGAGCGTCGATTGAATGGGGGGCGCGGGATGGCGTTCGAAATCGGGCTGCTCGCGAAAGGCCGCATCGTAGCCGAACGCGACATCGATCGAGCCTGAGCGCAATTGCTGCACAACGCGGTCGTAGGTGCCTCCGATGATATGCAGGCGTAGCTTCGGATGTCGTTTGACGAGCATCATCAACGGATCGATGAGCAGCAGCTCGAGCGAGGGTGGGCAAATTCCAATCCGGAGCGCTCCAGCGTAGGGATCGGCACCTGAGGCTGCCCCGCGGAGAAGGTCGCGGCCCTCGTCGACCAGCCGCGCGGCCCGTTCGACGAAACTCGACCCCTCCTCCGTGACAATCACGCCGCGGGTCGTTCGGTTGAAAATCTGGAAGCCCAGCTGTTGCTCAAGATCGGCGACGCCCTTCGTGATCGCCGACTGCGTAACGCCGACATGTTCAGCGGCGGCCGTAAATGATCCGTAGCGCGCCGTTGAAACAACATATTGGATGCGTCTGTCTATCATGGCTCTTCCATATTCGGGTCACCCTTTTTTAGCCAGCGCCAAGGCGGCAGGCTGCTCTCACCTTCTTCCGGCTCTCCAGCGGCTGTCGGGCGACGCTCGGCGATTTCGCCGCGAGGCGAGGGAGGCTCGGTATGCCCGCCAAGCATTCCCTTCGAAGTGTAGGAATTTCGGGCAAGCCGCGACGGAGGCTAGGCTTGCCCGACATTTCGATCGCTTGGGAGGAAATAAAATATGGGCCGCTATACTGCAATCGAGGTCGTTCGTGAAGGCGCGGTTGACTGGCTGACTCTCAACCGACCTGATCGCCTGAATGCGATCGATGGTACGATGATCCGGGAATTGTGGGATTATTTCGTGTCGCTTCAGACGGATTACGCATGCCGCGTCGTGGTGATGCGCGGCGCGGGCAAGGGATTCTGCGCGGGTCTCGATCTGGCATGGTACAAGGATGCCGGCGCGGACATGCCGCGCGGCGCGACGGCGGAGGGACCGGGGCCATCGCTCGCCGAGGTCATTTTGAAGATGCGTTCCTGCCCGCAGGCCATCGTGAGCCTCGTCCATGGCGCGGCGTGCGGCGGAGGTTTCAATTTTGCCCTTGCATCGGATATCCGGATTGCCGGACGCAGCGCCAGGATGAATGTGGCTTTCGTCAAGATCGGTCTTTCGGGCTGCGAACTTGGGACGAGCTATTTCCTTCCGCGTCTCGTTGGCATGTCGCTTGCGACCGAGTTGATGATGACGGGCGATTTCATTCATGCCGATCGTGCGCTTGCTGCCGGCCTTGTTTCGAGCGTCGTCGAAGACGAGGAACTCGAAGATGCAGGACGGGAGATGGCCGGCCGTCTTCTTGGCGCGTCGCCGGCGGGTCTTCGCAAGACCAAGGAAGTGCTGACGAAAGCCTCGGAGATCGAGGATCTGGCGGCGGTTATAGCGCTCGAAGAACGGACGCAGATGATTTGCATGGAGGCCGGTTCCTTTGCACCGAGACTTGCCGGGAAGGACGCTTCCTGACCTCGTGAACGCTCGCCTCCGGTAATCCGGGGGATGGCTGGGGCTGGGGGTGCGAACGGCACAAGCTTTCCTCGTCGGACCCGGGTGGCCATCTCACGGCGTGGTGCGTGCTATGCGTTCGTCACGAAGCTGCGAGCGCCGGGCCTTGCCCGCGTCATCGCGCAAGTTCTGCGTGGTGAATTCGAACGTGCGCGGGATCTTGTATCGGACAAGTCTCGTTGCGAGGAACGAGCGAAGTGCCTCGTCATCAGTCCGCGGCCGTGCCTCGTTTGCGACCTGGACGATGGCGTGGGTCCGCTGCCCAAGGTCGGGATCGGGAAGGCCGATGACGATGGATGACTGCACATCGGCGTGTTCGTCCAGCGCGGCTTCCACCTCGGCGGGAAAGATGTTGGCGCCGCCCGAGACAATCATGTCGGTGCGGCGGTCGGCGATGTAGAGATAGCCCTCTTCGTCGACATGGCCGAGATCGCCGTAAGTCTGCCAGCCATCGACCGATTTTGCGTCGGCGCCAATATATTCATAGGTCGTGTTCGATCCACGATCGGGGAGGAAGTAGATTTCTCCCACCTCTCCGGCGGGACATTCCTTTCCCTCTTCATCGAGAATTCGCATGCGGAAACCCGGCTGGACGCGGCCGACCGATCCCTTATGCGCAAGCCATTCGTCCCCGGTGATCGTCGTGCCGCCGAGCAATTCGGTGCCGCCATAGATTTCGAGAATGCGGTGCGGCCCCAACCAGTCGATCCAGGCCTGCTTCAGCCATTGCGGACAGACCGAAGCCATGTGAACGACCATGCGCAGGCTCGACAGATCATAGCGGTTTCGCTCTTCGGCCGGGAGGCGCCAAATCCGGTTCATCATGGTTGGCACGAAATTGACCCAATTGACCTTGTAGCGGTCGATCAGTTCAAGCGCGCGCAGCGGATCAAATTTGCCCATTTCGACCAGGTGACCGCCAGAAAACAGACACTGGAAGGAAATGACGAAGGGCGCATTGTGGTAGAGAGGTCCGGGATTGAGGACGGTGTCCCCTGCCATTTGGACGCGTGTCTGCTGGGAGAAATCGTGGACGCCTGCTTTCTTGTCCACGATCAGCTTGGGTCGGCCGGTCGAGCCGCCGCTTGTGTGAATTTTCCAGCGCGGCGCAATCTTGGAGGGGAGGGGGGCCGCAGTTACGTCCTTGTCAGGAGGGGTGCCCACGAGCAGGAACGGAAATTCGTCCAGGCGCGCATGCTCCTCGCCAATCACCAGCTTTGATCGGGCGAGCCCGACGATTGCGCGTAGTTCAGCCGCCGGCAGCTTCGATGAGACGATGTTGACGGTTGCACCGAGTTTCCACACGCCGAACGCGGTTTCGAAAAATTCGATGCCATTGGGAATGGCGAGCGTCACCACGTCGCCCTGCGCCACGCCAAGTGATGCCAATTGACGCGCCTTCCAATTGGATTGCGCGTCGAGCTCGGCATAGCTTGTTGTCACGTCCTCGTGCGTGACGGCCGGACGATCCGGATCGCCTTTGGCATGATAGGCGAGCAGTTCGCCGATCGGCATTGCTCCTGTGGCTACGTGGCTCAACCCGGCTCTCCCTTGAGAATTTCGCGGCTATGCTCGCCCAGCCGTGGCGGCATATGCACCGGCGGGCGCTCGCCATCGAAGAGGATCGGAACGCCCGGCATTCGGATGCTGCCAAGCACGGGATCATGAAGTGTCGCGAAGAAGCCTACCGCGTTCAGGTGGGGATCGTCGATCAACTCGTCGAGCGACAGTACCGGCGAGGCCGGAACGCCAATGCGCTCGCACGCCTCGAGCCAATAGGCGCTGTCCTGGCCCTCGAGCAGTTCGGCCGCGAGCGCGTAAAGTGCGTCGATGTGCGTTGTGCGCATGGAGATCGTGGCAAAGCGAGGATCGGCAGCCGCATCGGGCGCGCCGGCTGCCTCAAAGAAGGCACGCCATTGTGTATCCGTGTAGGGCATCATGCAGATATGGCCGTCACGGGTCCGATAGGGGCGCCGATGGCGGGAAAGCACGCGAGGATATCCTGTGTCGCCCTGGGGCGGGGCGAAATGCCGCCCATAAAGATGTTCGACCAGATTATAGCCCGCCATGCATTCGAACATCGGGACTTCGACAATCGAACCGCGCCCGCTGGCTGCGCGGCCGGTGAGCGCTGCCAATATGGCCATGGCGGCGATCAATCCGGTCGTCTTGTCGGCTGTAATCGTCGGAAAGTAGAGCGGTTCTCCTGTCTGCCGGCGCATCAGGTCCGCGCAGCCCGACAAGCCCTGGATAATATCGTCATAGGCAGGGCGTCCCCCATAAGGGCCCGCTTCTCCGAAACCGTGGAGGCCCGCATAGATCAGCTGCGGGTTGCGCTTCATCAGCCGCGCGGGCTCGATTCCCAGCTTGGCGAGCTTCTGGGGTCGGACATTGTGCATGAAGACATCGGCGCCGTCGATCAGCTCCGCCAGCGCGCCGCGGTCCTCTTCGCGCATGAGATCGAGCACGACGCTCCGTTTGTTGCGATTGGCGCTGAGGAACATCGCAGCCATGCCCGGCTCGATAGACGGGCCAGTGCCGCGCGTTGAATCCCCGCCCGGCGCCTCGATCTTGATGACGTCGGCGCCGAAATCGCCCAGCCACTGGCTGGCCAGCGGTCCCATTGCGACCGTCGTGAGGTCGATGACCCTAATACCCTTAAGGGGAAGCGTCACGCCGGCATCCCCGATTCCGAGCGTCCGGCGATCATCCGCTTCGAGGTGTAGCGCTGCACCTGCTCGCCTTTCTGGTTGAAGATCGTGATCGCCGAATCGACAATCGCGCGGTTGCCCGTGGATGTCGGGCGAACACCCGTGAATTCGACGATCGCATGGATGGTGTCGCCCACATGAACCGGCGCGATCGCCTCGACCGCATAGCTCAGCATCGCAAGTCCGGTACCGCGGATGAGGGACTGGATCAGAAATCCTTCGATAATCGAGAGCGTCAGGGCCCCGGGAACCGGGCGTCCGCCCATCGGACCTATGATTGTCGCATCGAGAAAGCTGCTGTCGCCCATGCCAGTGAGCGTGACAAATGCCACAAGATCAGCCTCGGTGACCGTCCGGGTATAGGTGCGGAACGAGGCGCCGATCTGCATGTCCTGCCAATATAGGCCGCGACCGAGCTGAACTGGCTCGCGCGCGTCGTGGTCAATGCTCATCTCTCACCCCTGCCTGGCTCCCGCCGCAACGAGCCGCGTTGTTCCTGGACTTCACTCGCGGCGCTCTCAGCGAAGCGCGTCAAAGTTAAGGTCAACGCTAGGGGCAATCCAATATTGATTGGGTAACAAGCGATTTGCCGTACGTATCGATAGACGACGACCAAAATGATTTACGGCGCAAATCGTGATGTCGCGAATTAATATTGGATTTGAGCGGCACGGCGCACTTAGCTCTCCATAACGAGAGCCGGCGCGAGCCGGGACCGCAGACCGGTGTCCGCGGTGCCAGGAGGGGATGTGCGATATGGCAACATCCATGAATTCGGATCGTGCTGCGGCCAGCCAGGAGGCGCGCAGCTGCCTCGTAGAAGGCTATGCGCATGATCGCTTTGCCGACGTACGCCGCATTTTCGAGGAGAATATTCGCGACGGCGTTGATGTTGGCGCCTCGCTGACGGTGGCGGTAGCGGGCGAATTGGTCGTGGACCTCTGGGGCGGCTGGAGCGATGCAGGGCGAACCCGGCCCTGGCAACAAGATACGCTGGTCAATGTCTATTCCGTCTCAAAGACGATGGCGGCGATGACGATCTTGCTTCTTGCCGACAAGGCGGTCCTTGATCCCGATGCAACGGTGGCCTTCTACTGGCCCGAATTCGCGCAGAGCGGCAAGAAAGAGGTCAGGCTTCGCCATCTTTTGGCGCATTCTGCAGGCTTGTCGGGCTGGAAAGAGCCCATGGCGACGACGGACCTTTTCGACTGGGAAAAGGCGACGACGCTTCTTGCTCGCCAGCAGCCCTATTGGGAGCCGGGAAGCGCGCCCGGCTATCATGGCATAACGCAGGGTTTTCTGCTCGGAGAAGTCGTCCGCAGGGCAACAGGGGAAATGCTCGGCGATATCTTCCAGCGGGAGATTGCCGAGCCCTTGGGCGCCGACTTCCATCTCGGACTCGACCCCGTTCACCACGCCCGTGTTGCACCGATGATCGCCGAGCGTACCCACGACGGGCCGCCGCGCGGCACCCCGACGGAGCTGATGATCAACGCCGTCACCAACCCTCTGCTTTATCCATTCATGACAGAGGCGACGGGGACGGCGGAGTGGACCGCGGCGCATATTTATGCGGCGAACGGTCAAGGCAATGCGCGGTCGATAGCCAAGGCGCATGCGCTGCTTGCCAATGGCGGAGAGGTCGGCGGGCGGCGGCTGTTGTCGGAAGCGTGGTGCCGGCGCGCGCTGAAGCTTCAGATCGAGGGTTTGGACCTGGTGCTCGGCATGCCGGCGCGGTTCGGCCTGGGGTTCGGCCTACCTGGGGACTGGCTGGAAGCGCCCCACTCCGATTGCATTTTCTGGCCTGGTTCGGGCGGAGCGATGAGCCTCGTCGATCTGCGGGCTCGGATGAGCTTCGGCTACGCGATGAACCAGCGGGGCGGGAGCGGCACTCTTGTCGATCCCCGCCCGATGAAATTGCTCCGCGCCGTCTGGGCGGCGTTGTCAGACTTCTAGAAGGGTTGGTTCGATGGCATTTTCGCGCGATGTGGAAGATCTGGGCTTCGATGTCGATGAGGTCCGCGAGCGCTATGCTTATGAACGCGAGCGACGGTTACGCGCCGATGGCCCGGCGCAGTTCGTTGGCGCGGCAAGAGGGCTCGCCGAATTTGCCGATCAGGATCCTTTTGCGAACGGGGTTGATGAGCGCGCGGCGATATCGGACGACGTCGAGGTGCTGGTCATTGGCGGGGGGTTTGCCGGCCTGATGGCCGCGGCCAAGCTGAGGGGGGAAGGCATAGAGGGCGTCCGGATCGTCGAGGCAGGGTCCGACTTTGGCGGCACATGGTATTGGAACCGCTATCCGGGCGCGCAGTGCGACATCGAATCCTATATCTATCTCCCGCTGCTCGAGGAGACAGGCTATATTCCCAAGGAGAAATATGCCTATCAGCCTGAGATTTACGCTCATGTGCACCGCATAGCCGGGCATTTCGGTCTTCGAGACATAGCGATCTTCCGTACCCGCATCGTGGAGATGCTATGGGACGAGCAGATTCACCGCTGGCGCGTGAAGACAAATCGAGGGGACGAATTCCGCGCGCGGTTCGTAATCGGTGCAACAGGTCCTGCCGTGGGCGCAAGGCTGCCCCGCCTCCCGGGTATCGACGCCTTCGCGGGAAAAATGTTTCATACCTCGCGCTGGGACTATGCCTATACAGGCGGCGACACGACCGGGGGGCTTCACAAGCTCGGTGACAAACGCGTTGCCATCATCGGCACGGGCGCCACCGCGATCCAGGTGGTTCCACATGTCGGCAAGTCGGCGAAACATCTTTACGTCTTCCAGCGCACACCCTCATCGGTTGATGTCCGAAACAATCGCCCGACTGACGCGCACTGGGCCCGCAATCTCCGGCCCGGCTGGCAACGCGAACGGCAGGAGAATTTCAACGCGATCATGGCGGGAGAGCCCGTTGAAGTCGATCTCGTCGAGGACATGTGGACCGATCTCGTCAAATATCGGCGCAATCGGGTCGCCACGAAGCCGGGCGACGAGGAGGCCGCTCTCGAGGCGGAACTTGCCGACATGCGAAAGATGCACGAAATCCGTTGCCGCGTCGATGCGATCGTCAAGGATCGCTCTACCGCCGAGGCTCTGAAAGCCTGGTATCCTCGCCATTGCAAGCGGCCGACATTCCACGACGATTATCTGCCGACGTTCAATCGCCCAAATGTGACCCTGGTTGACACGAGCGAGGCCAAGGGCGTGGAGGCCCTGACTTCTAAGGGTGTTGTGGTCGGCGGAGTGGAATATGAAGTCGACTGCATCATCTGGGCGACGGGATTTGAAGTCGCGCGTGGTCTTGAACGCAGGTTGCTGTTTCCGATTACCGGGCACGGCGGCGTAACGATCGCGGACCATTGGGCGAAGGATATCAGTACACTTCACGGTCACTCGACCCATGGCTTCCCGAACTGGTTTTTCATGGCAGGCGGCCAAAGCGGGCTCTCGGCCAATTACACGTCGGTACTCGACGGACAGTCCAGCCACATTGCCTATATCATAAGGGAGACAATCGCGCGCGGTGCGACAATGGTCCAGCCGACGCGCGAAGCTGTCGTGGAATGGGTGCAGACAATCCGCACAACAGCAGCCCAGATTGTCCAGGCCTACCAGGCCTGCACTCCCGGCTATTACAATAATGAGGGGCAAATTGCCGAAGGGAAGGGGCGCGGCCTTGGCGAGATCTATGCCCCGGGCCTCAACGCGTTCAATCGGCTGCTCGCGGCTTGGCGGGAGGAGGGAAGCATGCAGGGGATGACGTTCGATGTCGCAGATATCCTCCAGGAACCCGCTGCGGTCTGATTTCGGGGCGGTTGGATTGCTCGGCTTGCCCCTTCATTTCTGCTGGCCTCAGATCAAGAGCGGGCGGGGGTGCGGCCTGCAGCGAGGAGTAGAAGTGCAGCCCGCATCGTCGCCAAATTTTCCCGCTTATGCACCCAAGACGCAATCCGGATGGGGTAGGAGCCGCCTGAAGTGAACTTCGATTATTCAGAGGAGCAGAAGTTTCTAAAGGAAGAGGTGCGGCGCTTTCTTGCCGCCGAGTGCCCAAGAAGCGTGCCTCGCCGGGTAGCGGATGATGAGAGGCTGTCATTCGACGAGGGGCTTTGGTCTTCGGTTGCCAACATGGGCTGGACGGGCGCCGTCATTCCCGAAAAATGGGGAGGGTCGGGGCTGGGTTACGTCGAACTTTGCGCGATCGCGGAGGAGCTAGGCGGTAAACTCATAAACGGTGTTGCGTAAAGCGAGGTTGATTGATTCAAGGCTCGGGAAAGGAGCCTTGCAGATGCGTCGTCGTTTTGAGCTGACCGATTTCGAGTGGTCGGTGATCG
>Ga0164243_10001514_pt1 | contig 39358 bp, 39 predicted proteins | sample OricompcompostOP_FD_108781 | JGI IMG/M metagenome (GOLD analysis project Ga0164243, IMG submission 108781) | Organic Plus compost microbial communities from Emeryville, California, USA - Original compost - Organic plus compost (OP) | ecosystem: Engineered > Solid waste > Mixed feedstock >... | reverse complement strand
CGACGCGCCGGGGATTGCCTCGCCGCGTCGTGTTGCATTTCCGGAGATTTGGCACATGGCCGTACCGAAGAGAAAGACCTCGCCGTCGCGGCGCGGCATGCGCCGCTCGGCAGACGCGCTGGCCGCCCCGACCTATATCGAGGACAAGGATTCCGGCGAGCTGCGCCGTCCGCACCACATCGACCTGAAGAGCGGCATGTATCGCGGCCGTCAGGTCCTGCAGCCGAAGGCGGAAGCCTGAGCGGACGTCGTCACCGACGACAGGAACTAAAAAGGCCGGCTTCTTAAAGCCGGCCTTTTGCTTTTCCGGGACGGCTCCGGCGTCTCAGGCGATCCAGCTCTTGCCGGCCGCGCGGCGGCTGACCTCGAGATTGTGCTGCATGGCCTCGTAAGCGGCGGCGCCACCGGCCGCATCGGCGCGGCGCAGGCGGCGCGTCTGCGGAAGATCGAGGCGGCGGGCGGAAAGCTGGGCCATCACGGCGACCTGCGCCACGCTGCGCGGCGGGCGGCTGCCGGAGGGAGGAATTGGCTCAACGGGAACAAGCGCACGGGATTCGGAGGCGGGAATCGCGCCAGCGCTGCGGCGGGCGGCGCGCAAGGGCAAAACAGGAAGGCCTGAGACCGGACCGATACTCGACATGGCGGCTGTCCCGAATCTAAACGCTTCGTTAACGTCTCCCTTGATGACGCAAGGCGGATGCCAAAAACAGAATCCCGCCCGTCGATCTTTCATTTAGCTGTGGTAAAACGCGCAAAGAGCCCCTTTCGATCCCTTCGTCCCGCGAGGCCTGCCGCCGTGATTGAGCCCCCCGGTTCCGCACCGGAAGCGCCTGCCCTCACGGACGACGCCACTCTGGCCAAGGTGCTGCGCGACGTAGGCGCGGCGGTCTATGCCTGGGACATCGAGAGCGATGCGCTGAGCTGGACGCCACGGCCGCCGCGCGCGCTCGACGTGACGCCGGACGAGGCCGCCACCGGCGCGCTCTGGGCCGCCCTGATCGACCCCGACGCGCTTGCCTCTCCGGCCAGCGTCATTCTCGGCTCCACCCGCCGCGACGACGGCGGCGGTGTGCCATTCGAGATCGAATATGCGCTGCGTGTCCCGGGACGGGACGGCCCGCGCGTGGTGTGGGTCGAGGATGTCGGCATCTGGCATGGCGGCGCCGACGGCAGCCCGCATTCGGTGCGCGGCCTGGTGCGCGTCATCACCGACCGCCACGAGACCGACCAGCGGCTGGCGCTGAGCTCGCGCCTCGACCCGACCACGGGCACGCTGAACCGGATGCGCCTGCTCGACGTGCTCGACAGCGCGGTCGCCGACGCCAAGCGCTTCCAGACCTCCTGCGCCTTCGCCGTGCTCAACCTCGAGAACGTCACCGAGACCAGCGAGATCTACGGCCACGACATCTCCGACGAGCTGATCGCCGGCGCCGCCAGGCGGCTGCGCGCCTGCATGCGCAACGGCGACTCGCTCGGCCGCTTCTCGGCGACGAGCTTCGGCCTGGTGCTGGCGAACTGCGACATGGCCGACCTGAGCGTCGCCGCGCGGCGTTTCCTCGGCTCGATCCACGACGAGCCGGTCAAGACCGGCGCGGGGCCGGTCGGCCTGCGGGTTTCCGGGGCCGGCGTTGTGGCGCCGCGCCAGGCGCGCAACCGCGAGGAAATCCTCAATCGCGTGTCGGAGACGCTGGCCGATCTCCGCCTGCACAATCGCGGCACCTTCGCCGTCTACAACCCCGATTACGAGCGCGAGGCGCAGCGCCGGCAGAACGCCGCGCTGACCGAAGAGCTGATGACCGCGCTGGACGCCGGACGGATCGTCTGCGCCTTCCAGCCGGTGGTCGCGGCGAAGACCCGCGCGCTTGTCTGGCACGAGGCGCTGGGACGCATCCGCCTCTCCGACGGCGGGCTGGTTTCCGTGCGCCACCACGTGCTCGCCGCCGAGAAGCTGGGCCTGATCCACCTGCTCGACCGGCGGATGCTCGATCTCGTCCTCGAACAGCTCCTCCGCGAGCCAGACCAGATCCTTGCGCTCAACATTTCGGCGGAAACCACCGTCGACGCCGAATGGCGCGGGCGGCTGGAACGCTTCCTTGCCGAGAACCCCGGCGCCGGGAAGAGGCTGATTGTCGAGATCACCGAGACGCGCGAGATCGCCGACCTCGAAGGCGCGCTCGATTTCGTCGCCGCCATGCGCGAGCGCGGCGTGCGCATCGCGGTGGACGATTTCGGCTCGGGCCACACTTCGTTCCGCGTGTTGCGCACGCTCGGCGCCGACCTCGTCAAGATCGACGGCAGCTTCGTCACTGCGCTCGACACCTCGCCCGACGACCGCGCCTTCGTCCGCGCGCTGGTGGCGCTCTCCCACGATCTTGGCTTCAAGACGGTGGCCGAATATGTCGAGCGCCCGGAAGTGGCCGACCTGCTGGCGGAGCTCGGCGTGGATTATCTGCAGGGCGACATGATCGGCACGCCAAGCGCGATCCAGAGCCGCTGAGGCTCAGCCGCGCCGCAGCAAAAGCAGGAAAAACGGCGCCCCGACAAAGGTGGCGAGCAGCCCGGCCGGCACCTGGTAGGGAAACAAGAGCGTGCGCCCGAGCCAATCGGCCAGAACAAGGATCAGCGCGCCGAGCAGCACCGCGCCGAGGTAATGCGCCAGCGGCCGTTGCAGGCCGAGCGAGCGCGCGATGTGCGGCGCCATCAGCCCGACAAAGCTCAGAGGACCGACAACGAGCGTCGGCAGCGCGGTCAGCGCGGCAACAAACAGCAGCAGAACAAGACGGCTGCGGGCAAGATCGAGCCCAAGCGCCCGGCCCGGCGCCTCGCCGAGAGGCAGGATGGCGAGCCAGCGATGCGTCAGCATGGCCGGCAGCACCAGCATCGCGGCAAGAGCGGCCAGCGCCAGCGCCTGGTGCGGGCCGACGCCGTAGGTCGAGCCGGCCATCCAGGCCTGCAGAGTGAAGATGCGCGGATCGCCGCTCGCCATCAGCAGGGCAAAGAGTCCGCTGAAGAGCGTGTTCAGCGCCACGCCCGCGAGCAGCACCCGCTCGGGCGCGTAATCGGCGCGGCGGCCGAGCGCCAGCATGATGCCGAGCGTCGCCGCCGCACCGGCGGTGGCAGCCAGCATGTCGAGCCCGCGGCCCGGCGCGCTGACGAGGAAGACCAAAGCGACCACGCCAAGCGCCGCACCGGCGGAAATGCCCAGCACTTCGGGCGCGGCCAGCGGATTGCCGGTGAGGCGCTGCAGCAGCGTGCCCGCCGCCGCGAGCATGGCCCCGGCCGAGGCAACCGCCAGGCTGCGCGGCCAGCGCCAGGGCAGCAATTCGGAAAAGTCCCGCCCCATGGCGAGATGCCAGTTGGCCGGGCCGTGGCCAAGAGCCAGCGCGATCCAGGCGGCGATGAGCAGCGCCATGGCGAGGACCGCCAGCAGCAGGAGCGGCCTCTCCAGCCGCCGCGCCTGCCCCGCGCTTTCCCGCGGCGGCTCGGCGGCACGCAGGCGCGGCAGCAGCCAGAGCATCAGCGGCGCGCCGAAAAAGGCGGTCACCGTGCCGACTGGAATGGCCTGATCCGGCGCGAGCAACAGAACGGCCTGATCGGTCGCCACCAGCAGGGCTGCGCCGATCAGCGGGGCCGTGAAGAGAATCTGGCGCAGGCTGCGCGCGCCGCCCATGCGCGCCAGAGCCGGGCCGGCAAGGCCGATAAAGCCGATCAATCCCACCGCGCTGGTAACGAGCGCGCCGATCAGCACGGCGATGCCGAGCGCCGCAAAGCGCAGCGCCCGCAGCGGCACGCCGAGGCTGCGGGCGCTCTCGTCGTCGAGCGCCAGCGTGGACAGAGGCCGCTGCAGCAAAATCCCCCCGGAGACCAGCAAGAGGAGGCGCGGCAGGAGCCGCAGGACGGGCCCCCAATCGGTCTGCACCAGCGATCCGGTGTTCCAGACGAACAGGCTCTGCAGGAAGTCGCGGTGGAACAGCGCCGCCAGATTGGCCAGCGTGCCGCAATAGAGGCTGACGACAAGACCCGCCAGAATCAGCGGCAGCGGGGCCAGCCGGTGGCGCCAGCCGAGCCCGAAGACCAGTACCGAAGCCACAGCCGCACCGCCGAGGGCCACGCCGTCGCGCCCGCCCGCGAGTAGAGCGGGGGCGTAGATTGCGGCCAGCGCCAGCGCCAATGCCGAGCCAGCGGAGACGCCGAGCGTGGTCGGTTCGGCCAGCGGATTGCGCAGGACCGCCTGCATCAGCGCCCCGGAAAAGGCGAGGCCCGCGCCAGCCAAAGCCGCCATGGCGAGCCGCGGCAAAGCGGCGTTGAACAGCACGGCCTCGTGCAGCGCGTCCGGATTGCCGGGGAAGGCGATGTGCAGTTGCAGGGCCGCCAGCACGGCGGCGGCAACACCCAAGCCCAGCGGCAGGATCAGCGGGCGGGGCCCAACCATCCCCGCGCTCACGCGATCTCCTCCAGCGCGGAAGTCAACGCGCGGGCGAAGCGCCGGGCGGTCGGCAGGCCGCCAAATCCCCAGATTGCCGGCATGAAGGCCACCCGGCCGGCCTTGGCGGCGGGCAGCGCCTGCCAGAGCGGCGAGGAAAACAGGCGGTCGGCGCCGCTCGCGGGATTGGGCGAGGCCAGCACGACCACGCGTGCCTGCGGATTGGAGAGCGCCGACGCGGCGATGCGCGTGCTGCCCCAGCCGAGCGCCGCCGGTCCGGCCCAGGCGTTGCGCAGGCCAAGCCGCTCCAGCACCGAGTGGAAAAGGCTGCCCTGCGAATAGACCACCAGATTGGCGGGATCGAGCGCCTGCACCAGATAGACCGGCCGCTCCGCGCGAGCGGCGAGGCGCGCCTCGTCGGCGGCAAGCACGGCGTCAATCGCATCGGCCGCGCGCACGCCGGCTAGCGCCACCCCGGCCAGTTCCGCACAGCGCAGCATGGCCTCCCGCGCCGCCGGATAGGGATCCCGATTGCCGGAGAAGATGGCAAAGCTCTCGACCCGCCCAAGCCGCTCCAGCACCGCGCGCTGCGCGCTCTGCCAGTCCTGGATGAGGATGAGGTCGGGCTTCAGCGCGGCAAGGAGTTCAAGGCTGGGCTCGCTCTGGAAGCCGAGATCGGCCACGCCCGGCGGCGTCGGCGGATCGCCCACCATGCGCGCATAGCCGGCCAGTTCGGCCGCGGCGACCGGTGCGACGCCCACGGCGTAGAGCGTCTCGCTCAGCGCCCAGTTGAGGCTCGCGATGCGCGGCCCTGACGAGGCCTGCGCCCAAGCTGGTCGTGCGGCGGCCAGCGCGGCGAGGCCGAGGCTGAAGACGCGTCGTGTCGGGTAGCCTGACACGCTCTCCTCAGGCCGCGGACGGCGCGACGATGTCCGAGACGCCGATGCGGGGAATATCCAGCCGGTCGAGCCGGTGGCGGGCCTCCGCCGCCGAACCGTTGAGGTCGATCGCGCGGCAGGCGTCCTCGACCACCATCACCTCGAAGCCCTTGCGGTGCGCGTCCTCGGCCGACCAAAGAACGCAGAAATCGAAGGCGAGCCCGGCAAGGAAAACCCGCTGCACGCCGCGCTCCTTGAGCCAGCCGGAGAGCCCGGTCACGGTGCGCGCGTCGTTCTCGCGGAAGGCGGAATAGGAATCGATCTTGGGATCGGTGCCCTTGCGCTGGATAAGCTGGGCGTGGCTGCGGGCGAGATCAGCATGGAACTCCGCGCCCGGCGTGCCCTGCACGCAATGATCCGGCCACAGCACCTGCGGCCCGTAAGAGAGCGCGATGGTTTCGTAGGGCGCACGGCCAGGATGGGACGAGGCGAAGGATTGATGCCCCGCCGGATGCCAGTCCTGCGTCAGCACCACATGGCGGAAGAGCGGCATCAGCGCGTTGACCGCCGGCACCACCTCCTCGCCGGCCGGCACGGCAAGCCGCCCGTCGGAGCAGAAATCGTTCTGCACGTCGACGACCAGCAGCGCGTCCGCATCGTGCAGCGTCAGGGCTGTCATTCTCCGCCTCCCCACGGGTTTTCCACAAACGGGGGAACGTTAGCAGATCGGCGCCTCGCAAGAAGCATGTGTCTGCGGCACCCGATGGGAAACAAGCGGGGATACACCGCCGAGCCGCGTTTATGCCCGCGAGAAGCAGATCCTCTCGCGACCGCGGGAACCTCCCGGCACCGGGACGCCGCGGGAGGAAAGCCGCACATAAGCCCCGTCATCCGAGCGTCATCGGGCGGCAGTAGGGGTCGGCAAAACGGAGGCCGACATGACCTACGCGCTCAGCATCGACAACATTTCCAAGTCCTATGACGCGGCCAAGGCGCTGCGCTCGGTTTCCCTGCGCATCGCGCCCGGCGAGCGGGTGGCGCTGATTGGCGCCTCGGGGTCGGGCAAGTCGACGCTCATCCGCCTTGCCTCGGGCCTGCTGCTCGGCGATCGCGACAGCGGTGCGGTGCGCATCTTCGGCGATCTGATGCAGGAGCAGGGCAGGCTGTCGGCGGACGCCCGCCGCGTGCGCCGCCGGGTCGGCCTGATCTTCCAGAAATTCAACCTCGTGAACCGCCTTTCGGTGCGCGCGAACGTGCTGATGGGGGCGCTCGGCCACATCTCGGCGCTGCGCGGCACGCTCGGCCTGTTTCCCGAGGAGGACCGTCGCGTAGCGCTGGCCGCGCTGGCCGAGGTCGGCATCGCCAACCACGCCGGCAAGCGCGCCGAGCAGCTTTCCGGCGGCCAGCAGCAGCGCGCGGCCATCGCCCGCGCCCTCGTCCAGCGCGCCAAGATCATGATCGCCGACGAGCCGATCGCCTCGCTCGATCCGAAGTCGGCGAAGAAGGTCATGGACCTGCTGTCCAACCTCAACCGGCGGCAGGGCATCACCCTGCTCGTGTCGCTGCACCAGATCGACTATGCGCGCGCCTATTTCGACCGGGTGGTCGCCATGCGCGCGGGCGAAGTCGTGTTCGACGGCCCGGCGGCGAGGCTGACCCCGGCTTTCCTGACCGAACTCTACGGCGCCAGCGCCGACGAACTCATCCTTCCGGGCCAGACCGGCCCGGGGCCCGACAGCGAGGGGGGCAACCTCGATGTACCGCGGCTGCGCGCGGTGGAAGAACTCGCGCAGGCTTCCTGACCAAACGAGGAACTGGAGAGACCATGAAAAGGCTCATTCTTGCGGGCCTGGCGGCGTTCACGCTCGCCACCTCGGCCCATGCCGAAGAAATCAAGGAACTGCATTTCGGCCTGATCGCCACCGAGAGCTCCTCGGGCCTGGCCAAGACCTTCCAGCCGATGATCGATGACCTGCAGAAAGCCATCGGCATTCCGGTGAAGGCCTATTTCGCGCAGGACTATGCCGGCGTCATCGAGGGCATGCGCTTCAACAAGGTCGACATCGCCTGGTTCGGCAACAAGTCGGCCATGGAAGCGGTCGACCGCGCTGGCGGCGAGGTCTTCGCGCAGACCTCCAAGCCGGACGGCACCAAGGGCTATTACTCCCTGCTGGTGACCAACAAGGATCGTTCGGACATCAACGGCCTCAAGGACGTCCTCGACTGCTCGAAGGGCTGGAACTTCGCCAATGGCGACGTCAACTCCACCTCGGGCTATCTGGTGCCGGGCTATTACGTGTTCGCCCTGCACAACGTCACCCCGACCGAGTGCTACAAGCGCGTCATCAACGGCAATCACGAGAGCAACGCCCTCGCGGTGGCCAACGGCCAGGTCGACTTCGCGACCACCAACAACGAGATGATGGAGCGCCTGGCGCAGAACCGTCCGCAGGACCTCGCCAAGATCAAGGAAATCTGGCGCTCGCCGCTGATCCCCAACGATCCGATGGTGTGGCGCACCAACCTGCCGGCCGACATGAAGGCCAAGATCTACGCCTTCTTCATCGGCTATGGCCGCCTCGGAAGCACCGAGGAGGTGCAGCACGCGCGTGACGTGCTGGCCCATACCAGCGACGGCTGGGGCGTGTTCGAGCCGTCCTCGAACGCCCAGCTCTACCCGATCCGCCAGCTCGAGCTGTTCAAAGACAAAACGCAGATCCAGAACAGCGACAAGCTCTCCGCCGACGAGAAGAAGGCCAAGATCGAGAAGATCGACGCCGAGCTGGCGCAGATCGACAAGCTCCAGAACAGCATCCCCAACATGTGAGCATCGGCGCCTGCGCCGCGGGGAGGGATTCCGGTCCCTCCCCTTTTTCTTTGCCTGGACAAGGAGAACGGCATGACCGTTTCCACCACTCTGCCGAAGCCGGAACTCGCGCCCGGCTCTCTTCTCACCACGCTGAAGCGCGTCGCCTGGCTGGTCGGCATCGCCCTGGTGCTCGCCTGGGCCTGGCAGAGCGCCGAGATGAACCCGGGCATGCTGATCCGCGACAGCGGCAACATGGCCGAACTCGGCCGGGATTTCCTGCACCCCAACTTCATCGACTGGGACGTCTATCTCGACGGCATGCTGGAGACGGTGGCCATCGCCATCTGGGGCACGCTGCTGGCGGTGATCTTGGGCGTTCCCTTCGGCATCCTGTGCTCGGGCAATGTCGTGCCCTTCTGGGTGGCCTTCCCGGTGCGGCGGCTGATGGATTCCTTCCGCGCCATCAACGAACTCGTCTTCGCGCTGATCTTCATCGCGGCGGTGGGGCTCGGGCCATTCGCCGGCGTGCTGGCGCTGTTCGTGCACACCACGGGCATCTTCGCCAAGCTGTTCTCGGAGGCGGTCGAGGCGATCGACCATGGGCCGGTCGAGGGCATCCGCGGCACCGGCGCCACCAAGCTGCAGGAGATCGTGTTCGGGGTGATCCCGCAGGTCCTGCCGCTGTGGATCTCCTATACGCTGTATCGCTTCGAATCGAACGTGCGCTCGGCGACCGTGCTCGGCATCGTCGGCGGCGGCGGCATCGGCATGACCTTCAACGACGTCATGCGCTCGTTCCGCTACGACCAGGCCTCGGCGGTCCTGCTGATCGTGATCGGTACGGTCGTGGTGCTCGACATCACCAGCCAGATGATCCGCCGCCGCTTCATCTGAAGCGGCGAACGGAGCGGAGCCGGGGTCAGACCCGCTCGAGTGGTGCGTGGGGCAGAGGCGGCAACTCGACCGTGATGGCGTCGCCCGGCCGCACCGCGCCGCCGGAGAGCACGATCGCCATAACGCCTGCCTTGCGGATCAGGCTGCCATCGGCCGCGCGGTCCACCACCGCGGCGAGAAGACCCGGGCTGAATTCCTCAATCTGCGCACATGGATTGCGCAGGCCGGTCAGCTCGACCACAGCCCCGGCACCGATACGCAGCCGGGTGCCGCGCGGCAGAGCCAGAAGGTCGACGCCCGACGTGGCGACGTTCTCGCCCAGCATGCCGGCCTCGATGGCAAAGCCCTTGCCGGCAAGCTCGTCAAAAAGCTCGGACTGGATCAGGTGGACCTGACGCAGATTGGGCTGCGTGGGATCGCGCGCCACCCGCGAGCGGTGCTGCACGGTGCGGCCGAGATGGGCGTCGCCCTCGACCCCTAGCCCCTGGATCAGGCGAATGGCGGATTGCGTGGTTTTGCTGAAGCCGTGATCGGCGCTGCGGCTGACCGCAACGACCCGGGACGCAGGCATGATGGCCTCGTAAGGTTCAGAGGAAGCGGAAGACGAGACGCTGCTTCACCCGGTGCTCCTGCAGGGGAGCGGTGGCATCGCCGCCATGGGCGCGGATGCAGCGGACGAGGTCGTCGGCGGCGGCCTTGATCGGGCCGTCGTTGACGATGCTGTGGTCGACCTCGGTCCACACTTGGCGCGAGCGGGCAAGGCGGCTGGTGAGATCACCGTCATCGGCGCGGCCACGCGCGACGAGGCGCGCATGGAGCACTTCCATCGGCGCGGTGACCTCGACCACGGTGACGCGCGGCAGGTGCAGGCGCGCCCAGGGGACCACGCGGCGGGAAATGTTGCAGACGGCGACGGCGCCGCCGAGCACGGCGTCGAGCGCCGAGCCCGGAACGGCGTAGCAGAGCCCATGCGCGCGCCAGGCCAGCGTGAAACGGCCGTCGGCCTCAAGCTTCGCGAAGGTCGCTTCGTCGAGCGTGTCGTGCTCCTCGGCGGAGGAGGACGGGCGCGTGACCACGCGGCGCGGGAAGATGAAGCGCGGATCGCCCTTGAGCGCGGTCTTCGCCGCGCCGATCAGGCTGTCCTTGCCGGCCCCGCTCGGACCGACGACGAAGACGAAACCCCCGGCCATCACACCACCCGCGTCCCTTCGCGCCAGACCTGGCGGACCACCGGCACGTCGCCGGACAGGCGCACGCGCACGAGGTCGGCGCGCTTGCCCTGGGCGATCTCGCCACGGTCGGTCAGGCCGGTCGCGACCGCCGGGGTGCGCGTCACGGTCTGGATCGCCTTCGGCAGCGAGATCGAGGGCACCTTCCGCGGCAGGTCGAAAGCCGCCATCAGCAGGCTCGCCGGCACATAGTCGGAGGAGAGAATGTCGAGGCAGCCGCGCTCGGCCAGGCCGATGGCGGCGAGATTGCCCGAATGCGAGCCGCCGCGGATAACATTGGGCGCGCCCATCATCACCGTGATGCCGTTGTCGTGGCAGGCGAGCGCCGCTTCCACCGTGGTCGGGAACTCGGCCAGCGCCACGCCCTCGTCAAGCGAGCAGGAGACCTCGTCCAGCGTCGTGTCGTCGTGGCTTGCGAGCGGGATGTCCCTGGCCTGCGCGAAGGCGACCAGTTCCGGCCGGTTGGCCGCGACATAGAGGTGGTTCTCGGCCATGCGGCGGGTGATCGAGGCGCGGATTTCCTCCATGCTCTTGCCGCTCTTGCCGCCGTAATAGATCACGTATTTCTCGAGGTCGCGGAACTGCCGCTGGCCCGGCGTATGGTCCATCAGCGACATCAGGTCCACGGGATAGCGCGCGGCGAAGGCATTCACGGCCTCGACCACGTCGGGCGAGGGGATCTCGCAGCGCAGATGCGTGCGGTGCTCGGCGCGGAAGAGATTTTCGCGGCGCGCCCGGTCGATGGCCTCGCCGAGCTCCATAAGCTCCGAGCCAAGGCCGCCGCCATCGAGATCGGAGCCCGCGCGCAGCGAGTCGAACACCGTGGTGATTCCGGAGGAGGCGATCTGCGCGTCGTACGACAGCACGGCGCCGCCGACATTCCAGCGCACTTTCGGGCGCGGCACGTAATGGCTTTCGAGATGGTCGGTGTGCAGCTCGATCAGGCCCGGGATCAGGTAGTCGCCGTCGAGGTCGAGTCCGCGCTCGGGCGCCTTGCCGGTGCCGATCTCGCGGATGCCGCCGTCCTCGACGGCGACCCAGCCGCGGACGATCTCGTCGGCGAGCACGATCTCGGCGTTGTCGAAAATGGCAGGCTGGTCAGACATGATTCCCTCGCTCATCACGCCGCTGCCTTAGCAGCGAAGCGTGTCACATCGACGACACGGCTGGCGACGGCGTCGCGCACCTCGGCGTCGTGAAAAATACCGAGCACGGCGGTGCCGGCGCGGCGCTTTTCCTCGATCAAATCCACCACCACAGCGCGATTGGCGGCGTCGAGCGAGGCGGTCGGCTCGTCGAGCAGCAGCACCGGGTGATCGGTGATGAAGCCGCGGGCGATGTTCACGCGCTGCTGCTCGCCGCCGGAGAAGGTGGCGGGGGGGAGCATCCACAACCGTTCCGGCACGTTGAGGCGGGCAAGGAGATCACGCGCCCGCCCGCGTGCCGCATCGGCGTCGAGCCCCGCCTCCCGGCCGGCTTCCGCCACCACGTCGAGCGCGCCCACCCTGGGGATGACGCGCAGGAACTGGCTGACATAGCCGAGCGTGCGGCGTCGCAGCTCGATGATGCGGCGCGGCTCGGCGCGGACGATGTCCACCATGCCGGCGCCGGCGCGCACGAGGATGATGCCGGCGTCGCAGCGGTAATTGCCGCAGATCATCTTGAGCAGCGAGGACTTGCCGGCGCCGGAGGGGCCGCCGAGCACCACGCATTCGCCCTCGCCGACCTCAAAGGAGACGTCGCGCACGACATCGAGGCGGACGCCGCCGCGCAGGTGCAGGGTGAAGGCTTTCGAGACGTTCTCGACACGAATCATGGTCTGCATGGGTCAGGCCGCCAGGACGGAGGAGACGAGGAGCTGGGTGTAGGGCTCGCGCGGATCGTCGAGCACCTGGTCGGTCAGGCCGCTCTCGATCACCTGGCCCCCCTTCATCACCATGATGCGGTGCGACAGCAGGCGGGCGACAGCGAGATCGTGGGTGACGATGACCACCGCCAGGCCGAGCTCCGAGACCAGCCCGCGGACGAGGTCGAGCAGGCGCGCCTGCACCGAAACGTCGAGGCCCGAGGTCGGCTCGTCCATGAGGACGAGACGCGGCGCGGTGACGAGGTTGCGGGCGATCTGCAGGCGCTGGCGCATGCCGCCGGAAAAGGCGGTCGGCAGGTCGTCGAGGCGGGACGGGTCGATCTCCACCCGCTCCAGCCAAGTCGTTGCCGCCTCGCGGATGTCGCCGTAACGGCGCGCGCCAATGGCCATCAGCCGCTCGCCGACATTGCCCCCGGCCGAGACGCGCATGCGCAGGCCCTGCGCGGCGTCCTGGCGGATGAAGCCCCAGTCGGTGCGCATCAGAAGCCGCCGTTCGGCCTCGCCGAGATCCATCAACTCGCGCACGGCGCCGTCGCGTAGGCGGTAGCGGATCGAGCCGGCGGTCGGGGCGATCTCGCTCGCCAGCAGGCCGAGCAGGGTCGACTTGCCCGAGCCGGACTCGCCGACGACAGCCAGAACCTCGCCCTCATGCAGATCGAACGAGATGCCGGTGCAGCCGAGCCGGCTGCCATAGAACTTGGTCAGCCCGCGCGCGGCGAGCAGCGGGGTCGCGCTCATCGGGCATCCTCCTCGGCGGAAACAGGCAAGGCGCCGGCGGCGCGGCGCTCTTCGCAGAAATCGGTGTCGGAGCAGACGAACATCCGCCCGCCGCGATCATCCATCACCACCTCGTCGAGATAGACGCCGCGCGCGCCGCACAGGGCGCAGGGCTGCTTGAAGCTCTGCACGCGGAAGGGATGGTCGTCGAAATCGAGGCTCTTCACCCGGGTGTGCGGCGGCACGGCATAGATGCGCTTCTCGCGGCCCGCGCCGAAGAGCTGCAGGGCCGGCGACATGTCCATTTTCGGGTTGTCGAATTTCGGGATCGGGGAGGGGTCCATCACATAACGGCCCGCCACCTCGACCGGATAGGCGTAGGTCGTGGCGATGTGGCCGTGGCGGGCAATGTCCTCGTAGAGCTTCACATGCATCAGGCCGTATTCGGCCAGCGCGTGCAGCGTGCGCGTCTCGGTTTCGCGCGGCTCGAGGAAACGCAGCGGCTCGGGGATCGGCACCTGGTAGACCAGCACCTGGTCCTCCGTCAGCGGGTGCTCCGGGATGCGGTGGCGGGTCTGGATAACCGTCGCCTTCGCCGTCGAGGTCGTCGTCTCGACGCCGGAGGTGCGGGAGAAGAACTTGCGGATCGAGACCGCGTTGGTGGTGTCGTCGGAGCCCTGGTCGATGACCTTGAGCACATCATCAGGGCCAAGGATCGAGGCCGTGACCTGCACGCCGCCGGTGCCCCAGCCATAGGGCATGGGCATTTCGCGGCTGGCGAAGGGCACCTGATAGCCGGGGATCGCGATCGCCTTGAGGATCGCGCGGCGGATCATGCGCTTCGTCTGCTCGTCGAGATAGGCGAAGTTGTAGCCGCTGGCCTCCGGTGCGGGCGCGGCGGCTTCTGCGGCGACGTTCATTCCGCGGCCTCCAGGGTTGCGTCTTCGGACGTCTCGTCGAATTCGGCGCGCAGGCGGCGCAGCAGTTCCAGCTCGGCCTGGAAATCGACGTAATGCGGCAGCTTCAGGTGCTCGACGAAGCCCGTGGCCTGCAGGCTGTCACAATGCGCCAGCACGAATTCCTCGTCCTGAGCGGGGCTGCGCACCTCCTCGCCAAGCTCGCGGGCGCGCAGCGCGCGGTCGACCAGCGCCATGGCCATGGCCTTGCGCTCGCTCTGGCCGAAGCCGAGCCCGTAGCCGCGCGTGAACTGCGGCGGAGCCTCTTCCGAGCCCCTGAACTGCGTCACCATCTGGCACTCGGTGACCTCGATGGTGCCGAGCGGCACGGCGAAGCCCAGCTCCTCCGGCACGAAGTCCAGCTCCACGTCACCGACGCGGATCTCGCCGACAAAGGGGTGGTTGCGGCCATAGCCGCGCTGGGTGGAATAGCCGAGCGCCAGCACGAAGCCCTCGTCGCCGCGCGCCAGCGCCTGCAGGCGCAGGTCGCGCCCGGCGGGAAAATCCAGCGGCTCGCGGGTGAGGTCGGCGACCGGCTCGTCGGTCGGCGGCGGGTTGCGCTCGATCAGGCCCTCGCCGTCGAGCACAGCGGTGACCGGGGGCAGGGCGCCGATGGCCTCCTCGCCCTCGGCCACCGCGCCCGGCTCGTGACTGCCGAGCAGGCCAAAATCGACCAGGCGGTGGGTGTAGTCGAAGGTCGGCCCGAGCACCTGCCCGCCGGGCAGGTCCTTGTAGATCGCAGAGACGCGGCGGCGCGCCGTCATGGCGCCGGTGTCGAGCGGTTCGGAGGCGCCGAAGCGCGGCAGCGTGGTGCGGAACGCGCGCAGCAGGAAGACGGCCTCGACCAGGTCGCCGCGCGCCTGCTTCAGCGCCAGCGCAGCAAGCTCGCGGTCGTAGAGCGAGCCTTCGGTCATCACCCGGTCGACCGCCAGCGTCAACTGCCCGGCAATCTGGCCGGTCGAGATTTCAGGTATCGAGGCATCGCCCCGGCGGACCTCGTCCAGCAGAGCGTGGGCGTTGGCGATGGCGGCCTCGCCGCCTTTCACGGCCACATACATGGGCGTCAGTCCTCCCTCTCGATTCGGGTGGTGCGCGGCAGGCCGGCGACTGCGCCCGGCGCCACCAGCAGGCAGTCGGTCCCGCGCGGGTAGAGCGCGCCGTTCGCCGCCCATTGCCAGACGAAGTCGTCCGGAAGGGGCGAGGGCGCGAGACGGGCTTCTCCCGCGATGCCTGGGCCGCTGAGGGTGAGTTCCGGGCCGCCCTGCAGCGTGCCGACGCCCAGGATCAGTGTCGTCGAGCGCTCAGGATATTCGGGCGCGCCCTGGGCGAAACGGGAGAACGGCGGGCACAGTGCCGGCTCTGAGACCAGCGCGAACTGGGCCTCGGAGGGATCGGCGACGATCGGCGCGCCGGTGTGGAAGCGCAGGAAGTCCGGCGCGTCCGATCCGGCCAGGATGGCGTCGAGCCAGAGCGGGGTTTCGTGGTCGGCGAGCGCGAGCAGAACCGCCGCGGCTTCCGGCGAGAGCGGAGCCGGCGGCACAAGGTCGGTGGCAATGGCCTGCCCCGTGCCCGGCCGGGCAAAAGCCTGCATGGTGGCGCGGAAGACGCGCTGCGACTCGAAGACGGGATCGGCAAAGCCAGCGGCAAGGGCGCTCATCAATCTTCTCCGCGCACCAGGGTGAAGAAATCGACGCGGGTGGCCGCGGCGCGGCGCCCGGCCTTCTCGGCCTCGGCCGAAAGGCGCCGGCGGACGGGAGCAAGCGCGCGCTCCACCGCCTGCTGGCGCGCCGGCACCTGCCAGAGCGCGTCGAGGATCGCGGCGCTGCGCGCCTTTGCGGTGTCGCGGCCGAGCTGGTAGGCGAAGCCGGTCTCGCCGCTAGCCAGACGCACGGCGGCGCGGGCCACGCTGACCTCGCCGACATTAAAGGGCGCGCCGTCGCCGCCGATGCGTCCGCGCGCCATGACGAGGCCGATCTCCGGGCGGCGCAGGTCGGTGGCGTCGCTGGCGCAAACGCCGAGCGTATCGAGCGCCTGTTCGAGCTCCGCCGCAGCCGCATGCGCGCACAGGCTCATCACCGTGCGACGGGCCTGGAGCGTGTCGGGATTAGTTTCGGATCGGGGTGTCGATGCCATTTGGCAGGGCCTCCAGAATATGTCTAGTTATATAGACAACTGGACGCCGCGTCCCTAATGAAGTTTTCATGACGCCTATGGATGCGCCCGACCTCTCCGACCCGACCGATCTGCTCGATCGCAGCACCGGCCTCGCCGCATGGCGGCAGATCGCCGACGCCCTGGAGGGTGACATTGCGAGCGGCGCCCTGCCGCCCGGCGCGCAGGTGCCGACCGAACTGCGTCTGGCGGCGCGCTTCGGTGTCAACCGACACACCGTGCGCCGCGCGCTCGGACATCTTGTCGAACGCGGGTTGGTGCGCACCACGCAGGGGCGCGGCACCTTCGTCGAGATCAGGCCTTTGGCCTATCCCATTGGCCTGCGCACCCGCTTTTCCGAGGAAATGGCGCGTGCCGGCCGCGAGGCGGGCGGCGATGTGCTGTCGGCAGGGGCGGCCGTGGCGGATTCCATGACTGCCGAAGCGCTCGGCATCGAGCCCGGCGCGCCAGTCCTGCAGATCGTGACGCTGCACAAGGCCGACGGCGTGCCGCTGTCGCTCGCGCGCCTGCGCTTTCCGCTGCCGCGCTTCGAAGGTCTCGACAAACTCTATGCCCGGCACAAGACCCTGACCCGCGCCTATGCCGCCATGGGGCTCGGCGATTATACGCGGCTCTCCACGCGCATCACCGCGGCCAACGCGCAAGGCGAGGAGGCGCGGCTGCTCGACCTCGCGCCGGGGCGGCTGCTGCTGGTGGTCAACAGCGTCAATGTCGATACCGAAGGGCGCCGCATCCAGGCGACGCAGTCGCGCTTTGTCGCCGACCGCGTCGAGCTGACGGTGACGCCGCAGGGCTGAGCCCTCAGGCCGCGTCTGTCTGCCGTGCGGGATCATAGGCGCGTGCGAATTCAGCGGCATCCAGCCGGCGGAAATCCGGCACCGCGGCGGCAAGGCGGGCATGGTCCCAGTCCCACCAGGCCACGCGCATCAGCGCCGCCTCGGTGTCCTCGTCGACACGCCGCCGGATCACCCGGGCGGGCGAGCCCACCACGATGGAATAGGCCGGCACGTCGCGCGTGACGATGGCGCCCGAGCCGATCACCGCGCCCGTGCCTACCGAGACGCCCGGCATGATGATCGCGCCGTGCCCGATCCACACGTCAGGGCCGATGACGACGCGGTGCTCGCGCCGCCAGGCGAAGATTTCCGCATCGTCCTCGCCCATGTGGTGACAGCGCGAGCGGTAGGTGAAGTGGTGCAGGCTCGCCCGCCACATCGGATGGTTGGTCGGGTTGATCCGCACATTGGTGGCGATGTTGCAGAACTTGCCGATCTCGGCGTTGAAGACCTGCACATTCGGCGTGGCGTAGGCGTAGTCGTGGAAGGTGCTGTCGAGGATCTCGCAGCCTTTGGCGATCGAGGTCCACGCCCCGACCTGCGTGCGCAGCACCACCGCCGAGGGATGGATCACCGGCTTTTCCGACAGCCCCTCGGCGTCGTACCAGGGCGCTTCGGGCTCTCCTTGGTTGATCTCGATCATCATCCGGTCTCCCTTCCCGGGACACCAACAATTCCGGCGATGACACTATGACGACAGCCGGGGTCCTGCCGGCTGCATGGCCTGTCTATTGGCCGATTTTCCACGATGGGAGCCAGCCTGCATGGAGCGGCGCTCGCAGCAAACCCGGCGCGCGGATGGAGGTCCGCGCCAGACCCTTCGGCGCCGGGCGGTCAGCCATCAGCTTGGGATAATCAGAAACAGCCCGCCGCACAGCGCGCGAGCTGTTCGCGCGATCAACGGTGCGATTGCATATCTGATTTGAGGGACTGGTTTCCCGCCCGGTTGGTGCGCCGCGTGGATTTGCCAGCACTGCCGGTGAGACGCGCCGCGCCGCGTACAACCGTCACATAGAGCAGAGGCACGAGGAGAATGCCGACGGACGTAACGGCAATCATGCCTCCCATGACACCAATACCGATCGCGTTCTGAGCGGCGGAACCTGCGCCGCTCGCGATTGCAAGTGGCAGAACGCCCAGGATGAACGCCAGTGACGTCATGATGATCGGCCGCAGGCGAATCCGGATCGCCTGGAGAATCGATTCGACGAGCCCTGCCCCTCCTGCCTCCAGTTCGCGGGCAAACTCGACGATCAGGATGGCGTTCTTGGCTGCCAGACCGATGGTCGTCAGAAGGCCAACCTTGAAATAGACGTCATTGGACTGCGAGAGCAGCGCCGCGGCCAGACAAGCACCGAGGACGCCGATCGGTACTGCCAGGATCACCGAAAAGGGGATCGACCAGCTTTCATAAAGTGCCGCCAGGCACAGAAACACCACGATCACCGAGATCACATAGAGAAGAGATGCCTGGCTGCCGGAGAGCTGCTCCTGATAGGACAATCCGGACCATCCCACCGTGTAGCCGCCATGAGTGTCCGCGATGAGCTTCGCCATTTCGGTCATGGCTTCGCCGGAACTGGCACCTTCTCCCGCCGAGCCCTGGAGATTCACTGCTGCGGCGCCGTTGAAACGCGAGAGCTTCGGCGCGCCCGTCGACCACGAGATTGATGTGAAGGCCGAGAAAGGCACCATGCCGCCATCACTGTTGCGCGCATACCAGCGGTCGAGATCGCTCGGTTGCATGCGGAATGGCGCATCGGCCTGGATGTAGACCGACTTGATCTCGCCGCGATCAATGAAGTCGTTGACGTAGGAGCCGGCCCACGCCGTCGACAGGATCGTGTTGATGTCGGAAATGGATACCCCTAGAGCCCCCGCCTTTTCCTGGTCGATCTTGACATGGAGCTGCACCTGCTCGGGCGCCGCATTCTCGCGAACCGCACTGAGCAACGAATCCTTCTGTGCTGCCGCGAGAACCGTCTTCTCTGCCTGGCTGAGGGCTTCGCGCCCGGCTCCGGAAGAATCCATCATATAGAGGTCGAAACCACCGGACTGGCCGAGGCCCGGGACAGCCGGCGGCTGCAGAACGACCACACTGGCATCGCGGATTCGGGACAGTGCCCGCATGGCGCGGCCGGCGACGGCACTGGCCGTCTGACTGGTGGCTTTGCGCTCGTCGAAATCCTTCAACTGCACGAAGGCCATGGCGGCGTTCTGCCCAGAACCCGAATAGCTGAATCCGAGCGCGACAAACACGCCTTTGACGCTGGCCGCCTCGTTGGCGAGAAAATACTTCTCGACCTCGTTGGCGACAGCCTGCGTACGATCGCGCGTAGCGCCCGATGGCAACTGGATCTGGACCATCAGAACGCCCTGGTCCTCCGGCGGCAGGAAGGACGTTGGCAAGGCGCTGAAAAGATAGACCAGCCCGGCGATAAGCACGCCATAAATGGCAAGAGCACGCAACGGCCGCAGAAGAATGCCGCCCACGCTGCGCTCGCAAGCCTGGGCCAAACGGCCAAAGCGATCATTGAACCAACCGAAAAAGCCTCTGAGCCCGTCCCCGGGCGGTTTCAGGAGGGTGGCGCAAAGCGCAGGCGTCAGCACGAGCGCGACCAGCACCGACAGCAGCATCGCGGAGACGATGGTCACAGAGAACTGGCGATAGATTACCCCCACCGATCCACCAAAGAAGGCCATCGGAAGAAACACGGCAGAGAGAACGAGACCGATGCCGATCAGCGCGCTCGTGATCTCGCGCATCGACTTCTGGGTCGCTTCCTTTGGTGGAAGCCCGTCTTCTGACATTACCCGCTCGACGTTTTCGACGACCACAATGGCATCGTCGACCAGCAGGCCGATGGCGAGCACCATCGCGAACATGGTCAGCGTGTTGATGGAATAGCCGGCCGCCGCAAGGACACCGAAGGTGCCCAGCAGCACGACCGGCACGGTGACGACCGGTATCAGCGTTGCCCGGAAGTTCTGCAGGAACAGATACATAACGAGGAAGACGAGTACGACTGCCTCGAAGAGCGTCTCGACGACCTTCTTTATCGACAACACGACAAAGGGGGTCGTGTCATACGGATAGACCACCTCGACACTGGACGGCAGGGAAACTTTCAGCTTGTCGAGCGTCGCCCGAACATTTTCGGCGGTATCGATAGCATTGGCGCCGGTGGCAAGGTTCACCGCAAAGCCTGCCGCCGGCCTGCCATTGTATTGTGACAGGGACGAATAGTCCTCGGCGCCGATCTCCACCCGCGCGACATCGCCAAGCCGCACAAGCGATCCGTCCGTCTGCGTCTTCAGAATGATGTTGCGGAACTGCTCCGGCGTCTGCAGCTGGCTTTGAGCCGTGACCGTGGCATTCAGCTGTGTACCGGGAGAGGTAGGCTGGCCACCGATCTCACCCGCAGACACCTGCGTGTTCTGCGCCTGGACCGCCGTCTTCACGTCGCTGGTGGTGAGTTGGTATTTGTAGAGCTTGTCAGGATCGAGCCAGATCCTCATGGCGTAGCCCGAACCGAAGATGCGCAGATCGCCGACGCCATCCACGCGGCGAACCGGATCCTCCAGCTTGCTGGAAATGAGGTCGGCGAGATCGTTGGCGTCGAGGCTATCGTCGCTGGAGACCAGTGCCGCCACCAGCAGGATGGAATCGCCTGACTTGGTGACGGTTACGCCCTGGTCGATCACCGCGTCCGGAAGCTGCGACTCCACGAGCTGCAGCTTGTTCTGCGTCTGCATCTGCGCAACGTCGGGATCTGCCTTGTTGTTGAAGGTCAGCGTGATCTGCGACGAGCCATCGGACGTGCTCGACGCCGACATGTAGTCGAGATTGTCGAGACCGGTCATGTTCTCCTCGATCACCTTCGTGACCGAATTCTCGACGGTCTGCGCGCTTGCGCCGGGATAGGTCGCGGAAATGCGCACCGTGGTGGGGGCAATTTCCGGATATTGGGACACCGACAGCGTCTCAAGCCCGAGACTCCCGGCGAGCATGATCGCGATGGCGATCACCCAGGCGAAGATGGGGCGCTGGATGAAGAACTGAGCCATCGTTCACTCCCGCCCGGCGGCGGTTTCGGTGCCGGTATCTTTGACAAGCCCCCGGGCATCGAGTTCGACCGGGACAGGTTTCGCGGTGGCGCCCACCTGAATCTTCTGCACCCCATCGACGATCAGGCGATCACCGTCCTTGACACCGTCCCGCACCACCCAGCTCGTCTGGTAGGAGCGGACCGTGTCGAACAGACGCATTTCCACCTTGTTGTCGGCGGAGAGGAAATACGCCGTTGCCTGCCCCTTCACGTTTCGCGAGACGGCGCGTTGCGGCAGCAGGAAGGAATTCGGCTCCTCCCCCAGTGTCACGGATGCCCGGACATAGGCGCCAGGCAGCAGCATCCCCTCCGGGTTGGCAAAGCTCGCCCGGATCGACACCGCGTCCGTGGTCTGGTCGACATTGCTGCCCCGGGAGATGACCTCGCCGACCTGGTCAAAAATTGTGCCGTCTTCAAGTGTCAACCGGACCTTGGGAGGCCCGTTCAGAGTGATGCGGTTCTCCTCGATCATCTTCCGAACCTTCAGTATCCGCCCACTCGCCGCCGTGAGGTCGACATAGATGGGATCGATCTGGCGGATCGTCGCCAGGGCGGTCGTCTGGTTTGCCGTCACAAGCGCGCCTTCGGTTTCGGAAGACGTTCCGATCAGCCCCGAGATCGGAGCCGTGACCCGAGTGAACTCCAGATTGATCTGCGCCGTCTGCAGCGCGGCCTGCGCCGCTGCAACCTGCGCCTTGGCCTGTTCCAGGGCAGCATGCGCTTCATCAATGTCCTGCTGAGCGACCCCCTTCACCCCGGCGAGCTTGTCGTAGCGATCGACCTTGGCCTGCGCGCTCGGGACCGCGGCTTCGGCGTTCTGGAGATCCGCTTGTGCTGAATTCAGCGTCGCGTCATAGGTGCGCGGGTCGATCAGGTAGAGCACGTCCCCGCTCTCCACGCGCGACCCTTCCGCGAAGACCCGCTTCTGGATGATGCCGTTGACCTGCGGGCGGATTTCCGCGACGGCCGACGCCACCGTGCGGCCGGGCAATTCCTCGACAATGGGAACCGACTGGGGATGGAGCGTGATCACGCCCACTTGCGGCTCTGCTGCCGCGGACGGAAAGGCTCGATCCTGCTCGTTGCAGCCGCTCACGGCGAAGGCGGGTGAAAGCGAGAAGAGAGCGGCCAGAATCCGAGTAGCACGCTGTTTCATTGCTTGTTTCCGGAGGTCAGGATGGTGGACCGACTGGGGTTCGCACGGGATGCGAGATTGTCGGGCCGGTTCCACCAGCCGCCTCCCAGCGCCTCGAACAGCGCGACGGCGTCGAGGTAACGTTGTGCTTCGGCCTGGACACGCGCGATTCGGGCGTTCTGGTAGGTCTGTTGCGCGGTAAGCACGTCGGTGTAGACACCGGTGCCCGCTTTCACGATTGCTCTCGAAAGGTCGAGGCTTTCCTTTGCCGCCCGCTCCGCCTTGACATAGGCCCTCAGCGCGTCGCCGTCGTGCTGGATCGCCCGCAGCGCGTCGGCAACGTCCTTGAAGGCGTCCAGCACCACGGCGCGATAGTTGGCGGCGGCTTCCTTATAGGCAGCCACGGCAGCTCGCTTTTTGTGGAGCAGCGTTCCGCCCTCGAAGATCGGTTGCGTGATGCCTGCCGCCAGCGACCACCCGCTCGTCGCGGTCGTGAACAGGTCGCCGATCGCCGACGCCGACGTCGGCAGAGATGCTGAAAGCGTGAAATCCGGAAGCATGTTCGCGGTGGCGACGCCGATTTCGGCGCTCGCCTGATGCATAAGCGCCTCCGCGTTCCGCACATCCGGACGCTGCCGGACCAGCGATGCGGGCACGCTGAGCGGCAGGTCGTGCGGCAGACGCAGGCTCGCGAGGGTGAAGGGTGCACCCGAGCGGGCGTTCGGGAACTGGCCGGCGAGAACGGCGATGGCGTTCTGCTGCTGGTCTCGCTCTTTCTCCAAGGCCGGGAGAGACGCTTCGGCCTCAGCGAGAGTCGCCTTCTGCTGGAGGACATTGGCGCGGGAAGCAGTCCCGACATCGACCTGCGTTTCAAGGACGCCGAGCAGTTCCCGGAGCGCCGAGATGATCTCGTTCGTCGCTCTGATCTGCTCACGATAGGAGGCTTCCTGAATGACACCTTCCGCCAGATCGGAGGTGAGGGTCAGATATGTCGCTTCTGCCTCGAAGGCCTGGGCTTCCGCGGCCGCGCGTACCGCCTCGACTGACCGTCGATTGCCGCCGAAGAGATCCAGCGACCAGGAAACTTCGGGCTGCAGGCTGTAGAGATTGTAGATACCGGTCGAAGCGGTCTTGCTGCGCTCGACCGAGCCCGAGGAGGTGAACTGGGGAAACAGCGATCCGCGTTCGGCGAGCGCGGTTTCATTCGCCTGGGTGAGTGCCGCACGCGCGGCTTCCAGCGTCGGACTGTGCACTATCGCCCGTTGCATCAGAGCATCCAGATGCTTGTTCTGGAACAACTCCCACCAGCGGCCGGGGACATCGGCGCCGTAAGCGATCTTCTGGCCGCCGGAACCGGCGAGCTTGGCTGTGCCAGTGGAGAGGTAGCCGGCATCCTTCGCCAATACGGGTTTGCTGAAATCCGGCCCCACGGCGCAGCCTGAGAGCAGTAGCAGTCCAAGGAGCGATGTCAGCCTCGCCTGGCGCAACGCCGCATACGCGACACCCCCTATTTCAGCGGCACACCCCATCTTCACGGCGCCAAAGCCTCCTCGTTCTCGCTCATGCGTTGATCGCCGCCGGTGCTCTTCGTTTTCGGGACATGCGGATGGCCCTTGCTCGTTGCCGGGCGCCAGACATCAGCGAGAAACGAAAGGTCCGGGGGGCACGAGCGCACGCGCGGGCTTGAATCTCGGCATCGTCACCGTCGACCACGCTGCAATCCCGCATGTGCGACGTCGGCTTCTATCTGCACGGCCTTGTAGGGGCTTCCACCCGCACGGTGCGGAGATTTTTGAAACCGGAGATTGCTGGCGCCCCGCGAGAAGCATTCAGAAACAAAAAAGCCGGATGCACAGGCTCAGTCGGCACCGAGAACGGGCAACCGCAGTTCCTGCGCGAGGCCCTGCGGCTTCCGGTTGATCAACTCCAATGTGCCGCCGGAGCGGGACACGATCTCCTGTGCAATAGCCAGCCCGAGACCGGCTCCCGCGAATGTCTTCTGCCGGCCGGCATCGATGCGAAAGAAGGGCTCAAACACCTGCGTCATGAGTTCGTCCGGAATGCCCGGCCCCTTGTCCACGATGCGGACTACGGCGTCATCCCCTTCCCGGGCCACACTGACGCTCGCGCCGCCACCGTGCGTCGCGGCATTGGCGATGAGATTGCGCAACGCCCGTTTCAGCGCCAGCGGCGCAACCCGCACGGTCAGATCCGCGCACTCGCCGAGTTTGGTTCCACCATGGATTTCGTCGATCTCTTGCACCACTTCGCGAGTCAGGCGGTCGAGACGTACCGGCTCGGTGTCGATGCCCGGCGTCACTTCCTCGCGCACGAGCGAGATTGCGCTGTCGGCAATGCGGTCGAGTTCGTCGAGATCGCGCAGCCACGCGCCGCGTTCCTTGTCGTCCAGGAATTCGGCGCGAAGGCGCATGCGCGTCATCGGCGTACGCAGATCGTGTCCGGCTGCCGCGATGAGGCGCATGCGGCTCTCCAGCGCGGCCTTCAAACGCGCGGACAGGTTGTTAAGGGCCTGCGCGACGGCCTTGGTCTCGCTGGAACCCGTTACGGGCAGTGGCGGCAAGAGGCCATCGGGCTGCACGGCAGCCACCGCCTCCTGCAGCATCGAGATCGGGCGGGTTATCTTTTCGGCGGCGAACAGGGCGATCGCGCCGGTGCCGAACATCAGTAGCGCCAGCCAGCCCGCGAGGGCGGGCCAGATGTTTTCCAGTAGCGGAGCATCGGGAATTGGAATGACGATCCAGCCACGGTCGTCAACACGAACCGCAACACTCGGCGGCGCCGCCGGTGAAATCCGCTTGGCGACGAAGGTGAGCGGCGGCCCCGTACGCGCGATCGCAATAGACAGAAAGCGGGTCAGGCCCGGCATCGGCTCGCCGCGCGGCGGGTTGGGCTGGATCGGCAGCACCGTGTGTTCTGAATCCGGCTGCGCCTTCACGAGATCCACGATCATGTGAATCTGGGTGGCGGTGGCCTCGATGGTGCGGCGTGGCGAGGGTCCGCGAGTGATGCTGACGGCGATCACACTCGCCACCAGCACGACACCGATCATCGCGCCGAGGATCAGGGCGGCTAGTCTTGCGCGAAGTGTCCTCATGGTGCCAGGGGTCCCTCGACCTCGGTCGCAAGCTGGTAGCCGCCGTTGCGCACGGTCTTAAAGATCTGATCGTCGCCAAGCTTCCGTCGCAGACGGCTCATCAACACATCGACCGAGCGATCCAGGGGATCGGCATCGCGGCCACGGGTGATGTCGAGCAGTTGGTCGCGTGAGAGCACGCGCCCGGGCCGCTGAAGAAAGGCCATCAGCAGATCGAACTCTGCGCCGGTCAAGCCGATGTCCTCGCCAGCAGCATCGACCACCCGTCTCCTGGTCGGTTCGGCGGTGAAACCATCGAAACGGTAGATCAGCTTGAGATCGACTACAGGCGACTCGCCATTGCCGCGCCGCAGCACCGCACGGATACGAGCCGTCAGTTCACGCGGATTGAACGGCTTGCCGAGATAGTCGTCGGCACCGAGTTCCAGGCCAATGATGCGGTCCACATCCTCCTTAAGTGCGGTGAGGAGGATGACCGGGAGATTGGAGCGCCGCTCACGCAAGGTGCGGCAGATGTCGAGGCCCGATCCGTCTGGCAGCATCACGTCCAGCACGAGGATGTCAAACTGGCCGACGGACAATTTCTGCTCGAATTCTCGACGGCTGGCGGCAAGCGAGACACGAAAGCCCTGCGAGTCCAGATAACGTCCAAGCAGGGTTCGAATCTCGGCGTCGTCATCAACAACGAGGACATGCGCTTGCGTAGGCGGCATCGTTTCCCTCCCCCGGCAACCCTTCTAACGATCCCAGCGGTCGCAGTGGCCCAGATTTTTGAAACCGAATGTTGCTGGGCGCCGCACAGACATATTCGGCAATAAAAATGCGGCTTCAGGAAGGACCGGGATACAAAACGACCTAAGCAAGCAAGGAACCTCGTCCAACCTGACACCTCAATTCGACTGACAACGAGGTGTTTTCATGAGACGCACTTTCGCGATTCTTGCACTTGCGGGTGCCTTGCCGATGGCAAGCCTGCCTGCGCATGCAGAGGTGGCCGCATCGTCCAAAGGAGACCGCGTGACCAGCAATGTCACGCTGCTGGCCGAGAACATGATGCCGCAGCCTGATAATGGCCCTGGTCGCGGTTCCCGGCCGCTTCCTCCCCCACCCGGGCCTGGTCATGAGCGGCACCTTGGCAATCCGCGGATCGAGCTTGCCTCTCTGCTCGCCGCCCAGGAGGTCGCAATCGGCATCCAGCCCTCGCAGATGGATGCTTGGCGGCGCTACACCGACGCCGCGCTGGCGCTGCTCCCTGAGCCACCGAAGGATGAGGCCGCCCATCACGCGGACCATTCCGGTTTTGCCGCGCTGGAGCGTTTCTCCGACCACCTCGCCGCCGAGGCAGATAAAGCCACGGCCTTCAAGCAAGCTCTCGACGGCCTGCGCGACGCCCTCAGCCCCGAGCAGCGTTCCCGTGCCGAAGATGTGCTGACGCTGGGCCCTCCTCCTCCATTCGCCCACGGAAGGCCACTGCCCCCGCCGCCGCATGGACGGAAGGCGCCTCCCCCGCCGCCCGGCAGCGACGGCGGTCCCGCGCTCCAGGAAGGATGCGGGGACTGACATGATACGGCGCGGCTTCTGGAAAGCCGCGCCGTTGACCTCGAGCAAAGCCCGTTAGGGGAGCGGGTAAACGGACATCTCAGGCAAGGGCGCTGAGAGTGCTCGAGGTCAGGTTAAGCGCACTCGACTGGCCGCTATAGGAAACCGAGGCCAACGCCGCCTCGAACTGATCGAGAAGGCTCTGCGCACCGTTGGTGGTGCTGCTTTCGTCCGTCTCGCCGGACTGCGACTGCCCGGCGAGCATCTCCGCGAGCGACACCCTACCATCCTGGTTGGTATCGAGCGCATCATAGGTCGTGGCGCTATCGTCGCTGCTCGCGCTTGCCGAAGCGCCCCCACCCGTACCGGAAGGGGGAGCCGCCGTGGACGTGCCAGCGGATTCCTCTTGGAGAGAAAGCAGAGAGGGCTGCATTTTGTCCGACATCTTCTGCGCATGACTCGTGAGTTCGCTCATGGTGAGCGAGCCGTCGCCATCCGTGTCGATCTCCTGGAACATCTTCTCGAGATCGGGGCCAGAGGATGCTGAGGAAGATGAAGCCTGCGGCGTGGGCGCCGACGCGGTGAACTCGGTCAGCGAGACTTGGCCATTACCATCCGAATCCGCCTTGGACATCAGGCGGCTTGCCATATCCTTGGGGTTCGGCGGCGTGCGATACATCGCGCTGTAGGAGGCCGATGAAATCGTGCTCATTGGAACTGCCCGGTTGGTTGCGTAGGCGTCCAACTCGCCATGGCCTCCTTAACAACATCTTTCAGCTATACCTCCAGCAATACAGAGAAATATTTCTTTATATTGCCATTTCATGCGGCTTCTTTCGACGGGAAACGCCGGCGGCGATAACAGCCACGATCAGAGTAGCGTCGCAGCCGCATTGCCGGTAAGCAGGTCCCCGTCCCGGATCTATCGGTTAAGCAGGGCATCGCTCGCATGCCCTGTTTGCTGTCGGATATTCCAAGAGGCGACGCCGGCTCGCGCCGCGCTCGTGGCAAACCCATCACATAGGCTATGTCCGGAGTAGCCAGCCGGATCGATCCCAGCAGCTCGTAGCCGTTGTCTTAAGATGCGCGAGACTGCGTCGGCATAAGCGGCTGACTTCCCAACCCGTTGTGGTGCCACAGCACCTTAGCAGGCGAATGGTGGAGCCGAGGGGATTCGAACCCCTGACCTCTGCAGTGCGATTGCAGCGCTCTCCCAACTGAGCTACGGCCCCCTCTTTGGGAGGCGCCATTTACGGCGGGGGCCCGAGCGGTGTCAAGGAGCCAGAGGCCTCTCGCCGCGGCGCTTTTGCCGGGACGGCCGCAGGGTTTGCCAGGGGGCTTGCTGCGGGGCTTGCCGCGGGGCTTGATGGCGCCCGGCGGCATCGGTACAAACGCCGCTCGACATTCCACGCGAGGGGCACCCGTGCTGAACGCCGTCGTCTGGCTCATCGTCACCATTCTGGACCTTTATTTCTGGGTGGTGATCGCATCGGCCGTGCTGAGCTGGCTGATCGCCTTCAACGTCGTCAATCCGCGCAACCAGCTCGTCGGCACGATCTGGGACACGCTGGTGCGGCTGACCGAGCCGGTGCTGGCGCCCATCCGCCGCTTCCTGCCCAATCTCGGCGGCATCGACATCTCGCCGGTCATCCTGCTGCTGGCGCTGGGCTTCCTGCGGCGACTGATCGTCAGCCTCTATGTCGGCATAATGTGAGCGAAGAGGCCTGGCGGGTTTCTGCCAACGGGCTCGTGCTGCAGGTTCGGTTGACGCCGCGCGGCGGCCGCGATGCGCTGGAGGGCCTTTCCAAACTCGCCGACGGCCGCTGCGTGCTGAAGGCGCGGGTGCGCGCCGCGCCGGAAGACGGCGCCGCCAACCGCGCGCTCGTCGCCCTGCTCGCCAAGGCCCTCGATGTGCCCAAATCGAATGTGACAGTAACCGCCGGACACACCGCGCGGCTCAAGGAACTGGAAATCGCCGCCGATTCGCAGTCGGGCGGCACGGCCCTGGCGGAGCGCCTGGCCGCCCTGACGAAAGAATGAGGTTAGCGTGAGCGCCGAGATCATCGACGGAAAGGCTCTTGCCGAGAGGCTGCGCGGACGCGTGGCGGAGGAAGCGGCGCGGCTGCGCCGCGAGCACGGCGTCACGCCGGGCCTGGCCGCCGTGCTGGTGGGCGAGAACCCGGCCAGCCAGGTCTATGTCCGCAACAAGGTGAAGCAGACGGAGGAAGCGGGGCTTGCCTCGTTCGAGCACCGCCTGCCCGCCGACACCAGCCAGCGCGACCTGCTCGACCTGATCCGCACGCTGAACGCCGACCCGGCGGTGCACGGCATCCTGGTGCAGTTGCCGCTGCCGCCGCAGATCGAGGCCGACGCCGTGCTGCGCACCATCGACCCGTCCAAGGACGTCGACGGCTTCCACCCCGTCAATGTCGGCCGCCTCGCGGTCGGCCAGGACAGCCTGGTGCCGTGCACGCCGCAGGGCTGCATCCTGCTGGCCAAGACCGTCCACGCCTCGCTGGAGGGGCTGGAGGCCGTGGTCATCGGCCGCTCCAACATCGTCGGCAAGCCGGTGGCGCAGCTCCTGATCGGCGAGAGCGCCACGGTGACGATCGCCCATTCGCGCACCCGCGACCTGCCGGGCGTGGTGCGCCGCGCCGACCTCGTCATCGCCGCGGTCGGACGCCCGGAAATGGTCACCGGCGAGTGGATCAAGCCGGGTGCCACGGTCATCGATGTCGGCATCAACCGCGTGCCGGGCGCGGTGGAGGGCAAGACGCGCCTCGTCGGCGACGTCGCCTTCGAATCGGCCCGCGCGGTGGCCGGCGCCATCACCCCGGTGCCGGGCGGGGTCGGCCCCATGACCATCGCCTGCCTGCTCGCCAACACGCTGAAGGCGGCCGCCTGGGCGGCCGGGCGCGAGGCGCCCCACCTGCTCTGACCGGACAGGATTTCTCAGGACGTGAGGGAAAGGCCGGCTCAGCCGGCCTTTTTCGCGTGGCGCTCGACCGCTTCCTGGATCAGGCGCTTGGCTTCCGTGGCATCGCCCCAGCCCGACAGCTTCACCCATTTCTTCTTCTCGAGGTCCTTGTAGTGCTCGAAGAAGTGGGCGATCTGCTCGAGCGTAATCTCGGGCAGGTCGGTCACGGTCTGGATCTTGTCGTAGCGGCGGGTCAGCCTTGATGACGGCACCGCGATGATCTTCTCGTCGCCGCCGGCCTCGTCTTCCATCTTCAGCACGCCCACCGGGCGGCAATTGATCAGCGCGCCCGGCACGATGGCGCGGGTGTTGGCGACGAGGACGTCGACGGGATCGCCGTCATCGGACAGCGTGTTCGGGACGAAGCCGTAATTCCCCGGATAGCGCATCGAGGTGTAGAGGAAGCGGTCGACCACGAGCGTGCCCGATTCCTTGTCGAGCTCGTACTTGATCGGTTCCCCGCCGATCGGCACCTCCACCAGGACATTGATGTCCTCGGGCGGGTTGTCGCCAATCGCAATCCGGTCGATGCGCATGAAGTCTCCTCTCGTCCCCTGCGGCGCCATCTAACGGGCGCATAAGCGGGTGACAAGGTCTATCGCACCGGGCGGGCCGCGGGTGAAGCCCTTTCAGGACCAGGTAAAGGCGATCTTGTCGATGGTGCGGTCGCCGAAGCGCTCGGTGCCGCGCGCCGCGGCGACGCCGCCAAGGGCGCGGTAGAACGCGCAGGCCAGGTCGTTCTCGGCCAGCGCCCAGACGGCGAGGCCTTCCAGGCCGCGGCCGGCCATTTCGCGGCGGCAGCTCGAAAACAAACGCCGGCCCAGCCCCATGCCCTGATAGTCCGGCCGGACATAGAGTTCGTAGATCTCGCCGCCGGCGCTGAGCGCCAGCGCGCGGTTGCGGCCGAAGCTTCCATAGCCGGCAAGCACACCGGCCACCGTGACCACCTGGATGCGGCTGCCACGATCGATCGCGCCTTCCCACCAGGTCACGCCGCGCCGGTTGATCATGCGAGTGAGGGTTCCGCCGGGGATGATGCCGAGATAGGCGGCGCGCCACGTCTCGTCATGGACGGCGGTGATGGCCTCGGCATCCTGAAGCCGCGCTGGCCGGATATCGATCGCTAACGTACTCACGGCGTGAATCCTAAGCGCGCCGGTGGCTTTGCGCCAAGAGGCTTTTTGTGAAGCCTCCCACACGCTTCCGTGGCGGCGCCTGCCGGCGGCGCGGAAATGGCCGGTTGCATCGGCTGCCGATTGCTCCATTTATGAGTGGCGACGTCCGGCTTCACGGCCACCTTTCGCACCTCTTTCAGGAGTTTCGCCGCCCATGCTCGCCACCGGTGCTTCCGCGCCCTCCGAATCCCTGGCCGTCAAGGAGACCACGACCCGCGACTTCATGGTCGACGTGATCGAGGAATCGCGCACGCAGCCGGTACTTGTGGATTTCTGGGCGCCCTGGTGCGGCCCCTGCAAGCAGCTCGCCCCGGTCCTGGAGAAGACGGTGGCCGCTTCGAAGGGCGCGGTGAAGCTGGTCAAGATGAACATCGACGAGCACCCGGCGGTCGCCGGTCAGCTCGGCATCCAGTCGATTCCCGCCGTCATCGCCTTCGTTGATGGCCAACCGGTCGACGGCTTCATGGGCGCGGTGCCCGAAAGCCAGATCAGGACGCTGATCGAGCGCCTGAGCGCGGGCAAGGGCGGCGCGCCGGACCCGGCCGAGCTTCTCGATGCCGGCGAAGCGGCGCTGGCGCAGAACGCGCTCACCGAAGCCGTGGAGATCTTTGGCGCGGTGCTGCAGCAGAACCCGGAGGAGCCGCGCGCCCTTGCGGGACTGGCGCGGACGCGGCTTGCCGGCGGCGACGCCACGGGCGCGAAAGCCGTGCTCGATTCCGCGCCGCCCAAATTGCAGAACGACACCGCAATCGCGGGCGCGCGGGCGCAGATCGAGCTTGCCGAGCGCGGCGCCGATCTCGGCGAGATTCCCGGCCTTGAGGCGCGCGTCGCCGCCGACCCGGCCGATCATCAGGCGCGGTTCGACCTGGCGCTGGCGCTGGCCGCCGCCGGCCGCACCGAGGAGGCGCTCAACCATCTGCTCGACATCGTCCGGCGCGACCGCGGCTGGAACGACGACGCCGCGCGCAAGCAGCTCGTACAGTTCTTCGATGCCTGGGGACCGACCGATCCGGTGACGATTGCCGGCCGCCGGCGCCTCTCCTCCCTCCTCTTCGCCTGACGCTCTAGGAGGCAGCGCGCGATGCCCATCAACATGGTGTACCGCACGCCGGCTGACCTGCCTGCGGCGATTCCCATCTTTCCGCTTCCCGGCGTCCTGCTGCTGCCGCGTGGCGAAATGCCGCTCAACGTGTTCGAGCCGCGCTATCTGGCCATGGTCGACGAGGCGCTGGCGGGTACCCGCCTGATCGGCATGGTGCAGCCGGAATTCGACCAGCCCGAGGACGCCACAAATCCGCCGCTGGTTGGCATCGGCTGCGTCGGCCGCATCACCGCCTTCCAGGAAAGCGGGGACGGCCGCTACATGATTACGCTGACCGGCGTGTCGCGCTTCCAGATCGAGGAAGAAATCGCCAGCGACGCGCCGTACCGGCGCTGCCATGTCAATTATAGCCCCTTCCAGGACGATTTCGTCCCTGGCGCGGGCGAGGAGGCCGTCGACCGGGCGATGCTGATGCGCACGCTGAAGGCCTATCTGGAGGCCAACCAGCTTGAGGCCGACTGGTCGGGCATCCGCGGGGCCTCCAACGAGGCGCTGGTCAACGCGCTCTCGATGATGAGCCCCTATGGCGCACGCGAGAAGCAGGCCCTGCTGGAAGCGCCCGACCTGCGCTCGCGGGCCGAGATTCTCGTTGCGATCACCGAGATGGACATTGCAAAGACGCGCACCGATACGGACACTTCGCTGCAATGAAAGACACTGCTGACATGAACGCTCCCGCCCCGCGCACCGCCGGCCAGATCGACACGCGCCTGCTCGAAATCCTGGTGTGCCCGCTGACCAAGGCGACCTTGGAATATGATGCCGAGCGGCAGGAGCTGATCTCGCGGCCCGCCAAGCTGGCCTATCCGATCCGCGACGGCATTCCGATCATGCTGCCCGAGGAAGCCCGCCAGATCGAGGAGTAAGGCGCTACAGCGCCTCGCCGCGCATCAGGCGCGGCAGTCTGCCCTCCAGCCCCGCCGCCGAGCGAATCAGCGCCGCCTTGACCGGCGTGGCGCGGTCGACCAGCCCGAGTCCGACATCGCGCACCGCGCGCGCGGCCCCGCCCTGAACGCGGAACAGCTTCAGCAGGCCATCGGTCGCGGCCACCATCAAGGCCGTGTCGAAGCGCCGCCATTCCTCGTAACGGCGCAGCACGTCCACGCTGCCGGTGTCCAATCCGAGACGCGCGGCGTCCAGAACCACTTCCGCCAGCGCCGCGACGTCGCGGAAGCCGAGATTGACGCCCTGCCCGGCAATCGGGTGGATGGCGTGGGCGGCGTCGCCGACCAGCGCCCCGCGCGGCGCGATGAAGCGCTCCGCAATGCGCAGCCCCAGCGGGCGCATGCCGCGCGGCCCGGCAAGACTCAAGCCGCCGAACTCGGCCCCCGCCCGCACCGCGAGCTCACCCAGGAAGTCGTCGTCCGACAGGGCGGCGATGCGCTCCGCCTCGGCGCGCGTCTCGCTCCACACCACATAGGAGCGATTGCCCGGCATGGGCAGCAGCGCGAAGGGGCCGCCTTCGAGGAAATGCTGCACAGCGGCGCCGTGGTGCGGTTCGGTGTGGGCCACCGTCGTCACCAGCGAAGCCTGATCATAGGTCCAGCCACGGCTGCGGATGCCGAGCCTTTCGCGGATGCGCGAGCGCGCGCCGTCGGCGGCGATGACGAGCGGCGCAGGCAGGCTCAGGCCCGGCCCCGCCTCGATCTCGGCGGCTCCGGGACCGGGCGTCACTGTCCGGATGGCCTCCGCCACGAGGCGCACGCCGCGCGCCTCGACGGCCGCGCGCAGCGCGCAGTGGAGAATGGCGTTCTCGACGACATGAGCGAACGGCGCGCCGTCGTCGACCTCGCCCGCAAGCGTCAGGAAGACCGGGCGCAGCACATGGTCGAGCCGGCTGTCGGTAATGCGCATTTCATGGACGGGCTCGGCCTGCGCGGCGACCTCCTCCCAGACGCCCAGCGCCTCCAGAAGGCGGCGCGAGCCGGCCGAGACGGTCGAGGCGCGCGGATCGCCCATCGGGCGGTCGAGCTGCGGATCGAACAGCACGACATCGAGCCCGCCGCCGGCCAAAGCGGCGGCCAGCGCCAGCCCGACCAGCCCGGCGCCGGCAATCACCACATCGGCCTGGTCGGCAGCCTTGCCGGTTGCCTTTTTGGCGTTTGCCTTGACCACGTTCATCCTTGCCTGTCCTTCGTCCGCAGGGTTGTATCATTCCCCGCCCCCACCGTGAGAGCCCTATGTCGCTCGCCGTCGCAAATCTTCTCCACGTCCTCGATCTCGAACCTCTCGAGGAAAACCTCTTCCGCGGCCGCAGCCCCCAGGTCGGCTGGCAGCGCGTCTTTGGCGGGCAGGTCATCGGCCAGGCGCTCGTCGCCGCCTCGCGCACCGTGAACAGCGACCGCACCGTGCATTCGCTGCACGGCTATTTCCTGCGGCCGGGCGATCCGGCGGTGCCGATCATCTACGAAGTCGACCGCATCCGCGACGGCGGCAGCTTCACCACCCGCCGCGTCGTGGCGATCCAGCACGGCGAGGCGATCTTCTCCATGTCGGCGAGCTTCCAGGTCGAGGAGCCGGACTGGCAGGCGCATGGCTGCCCGATGCCCGACGCCCCGCCGCCGGAAAGCCTGCCCAGCGAGCAGGAGCTGGCCGAGAAATATCTGCACGCGATGCCCGATCCCGTGCGCCGCTATTTCGAGCGCGAGCGGCCGATCGAGATGCGACCCGTGGATCCCGAGCGGCGCCTGGCTGGCCAGCCGATCGAGGGGCCGCAGATGGTGTGGATCCGCTCCACCGACCAATTGCCCGAGGATGCGGCGGTGCACCGCTGCGTGCTGGCCTATGCCTCCGACATGACCATTCTCGACACCGCGATGGTGCGCCACGGCCGCTCGATCTTCGAGAACGACATCATCGCCGCGAGCCTCGATCACGCGCTGTGGTTCCACCGCCCCTTCCGCGCCGATTCCTGGCTGCTCTATCGCCAGGAAAGCCCCTTCGCCGGCGGCGGACGCGGCTTTGCCCGCGGCGAGATCTTCACCCGCGACGGCGTGCTGGTGGCCTCGGTGGCGCAGGAAGGCGTGATCCGCCAGCGGCGCGGCTGACGTCTTGCCTACAGATTAGGCAAAATTCCGAAGCCCGGAATGCCTAATTCTTGAGCGTCGCCCTTCCTGCGCGGCTACCCCACGCGCAGATGCCAGCCAAGTCACTGAAAACCCATGCAGTTTCTCGCTGGCACGCCTCTTGAATGAGGTGTGCCGCTGCCGGGTGCTCTCGCCCGGCGCCCAGACCCGCCGCCTTGCCGAGGCGGTCGCAACCGGGGGAGCACCGCATGAAACTGGTTATGGCGATTATCAAGCCGTTCAAGCTGGACGAGGTGCGCGACGCCTTGACCGCTGTCGGCGTTCACGGGCTGACCGTGACTGAAGTCAAGGGCTATGGCCGCCAGAAGGGCCATACCGAAATCTACCGCGGCGCCGAATACGCCGTCAGCTTCCTGCCCAAGCTGAAGATCGAGGTGGCGGTCGCGACCTCGCAGGTCGACGCCGTGATCGACACGATCACCAGCGCCGCCAAGACCGGCCAGATCGGCGACGGCAAGATCTTCGTCACCACCATCGACCAGGCGGTGCGCATCCGCACCGGCGAGACCGATGGCGACGCCCTCTGATTTCCCGCACCTCAAAAATTCTTTCCGGAGATTCCCGATGAACCTCTCACGCTTTGCGCGCCTCGCGGCGCCGGCGCTGCTGCTGGGCCTCTGCGCCATTGAACCGGCGCTGGCGCAGGATGCCGCCGCTCCCGCCACCGACGCGGCGGCCGCCGCTGCCCCGGCGGCTTCCGCCATCGACACCGGCGACACCGCCTGGATGCTGACCTCGACCGCGCTCGTCCTGATGATGACCATTCCGGGCCTGGCGCTGTTCTACGGCGGCATGGTGCGCCGCAAGAACGTGCTCGATGTCGTCATGCAGAGCTTCGCGATCTGCTGCGTCGCCACGATCCTCTGGATGGTGGTCGGCTATTCGCTGGCCTTCGAAGCCAACCCCAGCGACGGCCTCAATCCCTTCATCGGCGGCCTCGGCAAGGCCATGTTCGCCGGCGTCACCATGACCAGCACCAATGCCCTGGCCGGCACGATCCCGGAATGGGTGTTCGTGATGTTCCAGATGACGTTCGCGATCATCACCCCTGCCCTGATCACCGGCGCCTTCGCCGAGCGCATGAAGTTCTCGGCGCTGGTTTTGTTCATGGCGCTGTGGTCGCTGGTCGTCTACTACCCGATCGCCCACTGGGTGTGGGGTGGCGGCTTCCTCGGCTCGGCGGGCGTGCTCGATTTCGCGGGCGGCACCGTGGTGCACATCAATGCCGGCATCGCCGGCCTCGTCTGCGCGCTCGTGCTCGGCCGCCGCAACGGCTACGGCACCGTCAACATGGCGCCGCACAACCTGGTGCTGACCCTGATCGGCGCCTCGCTGCTGTGGGTCGGCTGGTTCGGCTTCAACGCCGGTTCGGCGGTTGCCGCCAACGCGCTCGCCGGCGCGGCCATGGTCAACACCCAGGTCGCCACCGCGGCCGCGGCCCTGGCCTGGATGTTCGCGGAATGGATCGTGCTGAAGAAGCCGAGCCTGCTCGGCATCCTTTCGGGCGCGGTGGCGGGGCTTGTCGCCATCACCCCGGCGGCGGGCTTCGTCAACCCGACGGGCGCGCTCGTCATCGGCATCCTGGCCGGCGCGATCTGCTACTTCGCCGCGGTGCACCTGAAGAAGGCGCTCGGCTATGACGACTCGCTCGACGTGTTCGGCGTGCACGGCGTCGGCGGCATTGTCGGCGCCATCCTGACCGGCGTTTTCGCCGACCCGGCGATCAACTCGCTGTCCTCGGGCGCCAGCGTCATGGCGCAGGTGGAGGGCGTGCTGGTCACGGTGGTCTACACCGCGGTCGCCACCGCCATCCTGCTCTATGTCGTCAAGGCGATCACCGGCCTGCGGGTCAGCTCTTCGGAGGAAGAGCAGGGCCTCGACATCTCGCTGCACGGCGAGATCATGCACTGACGGCAATCCCGTCAGCTCCACGAACAAAGCCCGGGCGGCCCTCCGCCCGGGCTTTTCCTTGTCCGGAAACAGGCCGGCATTAAGCGCGCCTTTACCACGTCCCGGTAAGGCTCGACGCTCAGCCGGGCTTGAAGTCCAAGCGTTCGCCCGGCGGGTCTGGAGGTCTGTTGGTGCGCACGCTGGCTTACCGCCGCGGTGGAGTGAAAACCCGGCGGACCCTTTCCGACGGCGTGCGCGCCGCGCTTTCGCGCCGCGCCGCCGAACTCGGTGGCCTTGCCCTTCTCGCGATCGCGGTTGCCTGCGGCGTGGCGCTGGCGACATGGTCGGCGCACGATCCGAGCCTGAACAATGCCACCGACGGCCCGGTGCGCAACCTGCTCGGCACGGCGGGCGCCATTCTCTCCGACATCCTGATGCAGGGCTTCGGGCTCGGCTCGATCGCCTTCCTGTTTCCCATCGCCGTGTGGGGCTGGCGGCTGCTGTCGCACCGCCCGCTGGAGCGCGAGAAGCTGCGGCTGGGCTTCTGGCTGGCCACCACCGCGTTCGGCGCCGCCTTCGCCGCCTGCTTCGCCCCGCCCGCCGAATGGCCGCTGCCGACCGGGCTTGGCGGCGTCATCGGCGGCGCCGTGCAGGCGCTGGTCGGCATGTTCGTCGACACCGCCTCCGGCCTGCCCTGGCTGGCCGTGACTTTCGGCTTCGCCGCCGCCGCGCTCTTCAGCATGCTGGTTGCCGCCTGTGTGCTCCTGCGCGGCGAGGACCGCGCCGCCTTCGTTGCGGCGGACGAGGACGACGAGGATTACGAGGACGACGCGCAGGAGGACGACGCGCTCCTCTTCGACGACGAGGACGACCGCAGCTTCCTTCCCATCGGCCAGCTGGCGCATTGGTGGCTGAGCCTGCGCAGCGCGCTGAGCCGCCGCCGGCGCGGCCGTGGCGAGCGCATCGAGCCGCGTCCGGCGCCGCGCGACCGCTCGAGCATGGGCGACCTCCTGCGCCGCCTCGACGAGGAAGAACCCGAGGATGCCGGCTATGCCGCGCCGGTCACCGCCCTTGCGCGCACCCGCGAGGACGAGGACGACGCCAGCGACTACGCGCCGCCGCGCGCCTCCAAGCGCGTCACGCCCGCTGCGGGCGCGCTGAAGCCCGGCCGCCGCATCGCCAAGGAGGCGCAGCCCTCCTTCCTCGCCAATGACGGCTACGAGCTGCCGCCGCTGGCCCTTCTCGCCGCGCCGAAGAAGAATTCCGGCACCTCGATCAGCCCGGAATCGCTGGAGCAGAACGCCCGCCTGCTGGAGGGCGTGCTGGAGGACTTCGGGGTCAAGGGCCAGATCATCAATGTCCGCCCCGGCCCGGTGGTGACGCTCTACGAACTGGAGCCCGCGCCCGGCATCAAGTCGAGCCGCGTGATCGGCCTGGCCGACGACATCGCCCGCTCGATGAGCGCAGTGTCGGCGCGCGTCGCGGTGGTCTCGGGCCGCAACGTGATTGGCATCGAGCTGCCCAACGCGCGGCGCGAGACGGTCTATCTGCGTGAATTGCTGGCCTCGGCCGATTTCGAGCAGACCAAGATGCGCCTGCCGCTGTGCCTCGGCAAAACCATCGGCGGCGAGCCGGTGATCGCCGAACTGGCGCGGATGCCGCATTTGCTCATCGCCGGCACCACCGGCTCGGGCAAGTCGGTCGCCATCAACACGATGATCCTGTCGCTGCTCTACCGGCTGAAGCCGGAGGAGTGCCGGCTGATCATGATCGATCCCAAGATGCTGGAACTGTCGGTCTATGACGGCATCCCGCACCTCCTCTCGCCCGTCGTCACCGACCCGAAGAAGGCGGTGATCGCCCTGAAATGGGCGGTGCGCGAGATGGAGGACCGCTACCGCAAGATGTCGAAGCTCGGCGTGCGCAACATCGACGGCTTCAACCAGCGCGTGGCGCAGGCCAAGGACAAGGGCGAGATCATCCAGCGCACCGTGCAGACCGGCTTCGACAAGGAAACCGGCGAGGCGGTCTACGAGCGCGAGGAGATGGATCTGGAGCGCCTGCCCTATCTCGTCGTCATCATCGACGAGATGGCCGACCTGATGATGGTGGCGGGCAAGGAGATCGAGGGCGCGGTGCAGCGCCTGGCGCAGATGGCGCGCGCGGCGGGCATCCATGTCGTCATGGCGACGCAGCGGCCCTCGGTCGACGTCATCACCGGCACCATCAAGGCCAACTTCCCGACCCGCATCTCCTTCCAGGTGACGTCGAAGATCGACAGCCGCACCATTCTCGGCGAGCAGGGCGCCGAGCAGCTTCTGGGCCAGGGCGACATGCTCTACATGGCCGGCGGCGGCCGCATCGGCCGCGTCCACGGCCCGTTCTGCTCGGACGGCGAGGTCGAGCAGGTGGTCGAGCACCTCAAGGCGCAGGGCGTGCCGGACTATCT
>Ga0164243_10001513_pt1 | contig 39364 bp, 44 predicted proteins | sample OricompcompostOP_FD_108781 | JGI IMG/M metagenome (GOLD analysis project Ga0164243, IMG submission 108781) | Organic Plus compost microbial communities from Emeryville, California, USA - Original compost - Organic plus compost (OP) | ecosystem: Engineered > Solid waste > Mixed feedstock >... | reverse complement strand
GCGCATCGATGCGCCGTCGGCCGTCCGCGTCGCTGGGCTCGCATCGCCGATTTGGTGGCTGGCGACCCCGGCCGCTCCGCATGACTTGAACCGACGGGCTCTTCGGCGTCCTGCCTCATCGATTGCACGCCCTGTGAAAGGGCAATTGATCCGATCAGAATGCCGAGGAAGGTCTTGCCTTCGAACTTCGGATCGCACGGCCGCACGACGACGAAGTCGCCGCACTTCCCACCAAGCAGGAGTTTCTCTTGGTAGGGCTCCGAGAGTGGTGAGTGGTCAAACTCGATGGCTTTGACCATGATGGGAAACTTGATACTCATGATCAGGCTTCCGGCTCATGCAGATTACGATAAAGCGCAACGGCGCTGAAGCGCCCAGCGCTGCTCGGCATTCGTGTTCGATGCGTTGACCTGCTTGTGGTTCTTCTTCTGTTCCATGGTCTGTCGCTCCAAGGCGGAGGATCAAGGCCGGCGCTCTCGCCGGCCTTATGCCGCTGCAGCCTGTGTGGTAGGTGCACCGCGCTTCTCGGCAAACTTTGCCAGCAGCGCATTGCGCAGCCACTCCGGAAATTCCTTGGAAGTGGGTTCTGGGACATGAAATCGGGCTCCGGTCGCTATGCTCTCACAGCGCCTGTTCGCACACGATTCAGTATATTTTCCACTTCGGATCCCGTATGCCCGACGAGCTAAAACTCATCGACGCACTGTTCTGGGCAGGCGCGGCACTGGCCGCGATATTGCTGTGGGCTGCGCGGGGGCCGTACTCCATGTGGATGGTCCAGCTTCCCGGCACGCTGGCGCACGAGCTCGCGCACTATCTTGTCGCGCTCGTCACACTCTCGAGCCCTTCTCCGATGTCCTTGCAGCTCAAGCGCACGGCCCAAACGTGGGAGTTAGGATCAATCACTTTTCGTCCCGGTCGGTGGACTGCTGGCCTGGTTGCGTTGGCGCCCGCGTGGGTGCTGCCACTGTGTGTTTATGGGCTGTGGAGAGAGGCAGGTGTCTCGGGCGCAACATTCAACATCATCGCGGGGTATCTCGCGGTGACTTTGGCCTTGGGTTCGGTGCCTTCCAGGACAGACTGGGCGATCGCCTTTCGCTACCCCGTCGGGACGTTCATTTTGTTTGCCGTAGCGGCGGCTCTTTTCTGGGGTACGTTATTCGAAAAAGGCTAAATGTCGTGCGCTATAGGCGGCCAAGGAGCCCTTATGCCGCATACACTGAAAACTACCTTCGTTGCGCCTGAAAAGCGCATCACGCCTGCGATGCGCAAGCGCCTTGAAGATCTTGCGCCGCTGTTTCATATCGAGCTCAACCACAAGCGCGTCGATGGGCAAGCGCATATAGAGATTTCAGGTAAGGGCTTCTCAGAGCCGGAGCCAGTGTTGCTTCCTGCGAGCGAGGCAACCGTGCGTCTGCTGGCCGAAATCTGCAGCATTCTCACTCGCTGGGTTCCCTTCAATGTGTGGGAGCCCTGCGAAGTCACGCTTTTTGCGCTACCCTCGGAACGCCTCCAGCGATGCGCCGCCACGTTCCGCAGACAGATTGCGCAGGCTCAGCGGCAGGCGGGCTGCGGCGCTGATTGTCTCGTCAAAACCTCATAAGAGCACCAGTCTCACGGATCCTGACCGCGGCCTTACGACCGCGGGAACGAGTAGGGCTGCGGTCTATCCGCGCCAGGTGCGTGCTCGCCCTGTATCGACGTGGATAAAGTGCTTGTTCGGATAAAACCCGAGACCGCCGGCGTGCAGATACTGCTTGACCCTCCCCAAGTGCTCAACGGGAACACCTGGCAGGGTGATGTCGACCGCCCGCCCATAAAGGTGCATCGAGTTCCGGGCCGCGCCTTCGCCAACAAGCTTCTCGTTGGTTTCAAGCGTTCGAAAACCGCTCGTAACAATGAGCGGGCCCTTTACGCCGTATGCGTAATAGTAGGCCTGTATGCCCGTCAGGACATTGAGCAATGTCGGGTCCATCTGGACCGCCCGCTTCGCACGGACATCCCGCAGCAGCCAGCACAGACGCGCGTACCCGTCCGGGATGTACTTACCATTCGCCCAGTAGACCACATCTACTTGTTCGCCTGTCTCGAGCCGCTTCAGGGACAGTTCTCGAGGTCGGCGCCAGAAATTCGGATCGACCTGTGGTAGAGCCGTCGCAGCAGAGAAGCTGACGGGCGCTGCAATGCATGCGGTAGCTGCGGTGATAAATGAGCGGCGTGTTAAATTGCGTGGGAGGCGTGGGGGCGGTGGCAGTCCTGGTACCCAACAGTCTGGGACGATCGCATCAGGGCGCATATGGTGGTATAGAGAGGCAACCTGTCGCCTGTCAGTTAGAATGCCGTTTCAATCGGAGCATCTCGAGCAAGCCTAGCCTTCAACGTTTATCCAGCCAGCAACTGAAAGTTGATGTATGTCTAGTAAGCGAAAAAGCAGAGACCTGACAGGCAAGGTGCGTGGCGCAAAGAGCAGAAGGGGTCGGCCGAAAAGATCCTCTGAGCCGCATCTGGCCCAGATAGCCGGGTTGACGCAGGCGCAACCGACAAGTGTGCCGGACAAAGCAGGTGTAATCTCCACGGGCCTTGCAGGCTTGTCGAATGCGAAACCGGCCGGGCGTGTATCAGGTGCTACCAGCGGAAAGAGTGATGCGCCCGCTTTGAAGCTGAAACAACCCTCAGCTGCCTCCCAAGCGTCCGCAGCACACATTGCCGCTTTAGAGGGGGCGATCATGGAGCTGCTGGAGAGCAAGCGTGACAGACTCACATCTCAAGCGGCAGAGGAAATCCTGCGAATACTGGTCAATCTGTGAGAGTCGGTGTAGGCAACGCTGCAGGTGAGAGCGCGCCAAGAGCCACGATCGTTTCGTGGGCTGTGACGGAGTTTTCTCCTCCACCTTCATCCTCGACGCAGAGGTTGCATTCAGCGCTGCCAACGAGTCTCCCGCCCCTGCCGCGACCCTTCCACTTCGTGCAGCGCCGAAAGGTACCTGCAGATCACAGAATTTTGCGCGGGGAGTGTCCCGCCCGAATGGTGCTGCGGGCGCCTGCCATCCTTGGAACGTTGAACGTGAACTGATGCTCAGGCCGGCAGAGCCGATGTGCGGCCAGTCTGGAGAGACGGAATTCGAGATGCCACTAGAGCGGGTTGCCCTGCGCAAAGCAAGGGGGCGAACAGTTTCAGTTTGAATGCCGCAAGATAATGCGGCGCCGGGGGGGGGGACCCCGTCGCGCCGCATGAATCAAGATCGACATTCTCACAAGTATCCACCGGCAAACCCCCGAGCAGGGTCTCCGTAGACATCCGTAAGCCCACATTCGCGCATCCACGCACGAATGACGTGGGGCGCCGCACTCATGATTCCGCTCTTGCCGCGCCCGTTTTCACGACGTGCGTAACAGAAAGGAATGCCCAGGCGCGCTGAGGCTTCAGGTATCTCCTCAGGCATCGTGCCAGGAAACCAGGCGACTTCTTCCCCGGCAATGCGAATGCGAGGTGCCTCCCGAAGGGTCTGCATAGCCGCCTCGATCAGCCCGCGCATCTCCTCTACGGTAATTCCGCGAGCCTCGGCACGCGATCGCTCACGCCAGTCGGCAAGCGCCGTCGGATCGACGCCAGGGCACTGTCCGGCGTACGCATAGCGCAGACAGTGGTCTGCAGCAGCAATGATGCGCTGTTCGGGCGTCGGCTCCATTCCCAGCAATGCCAAAACCTGCCCGAGCGATGAGCCTTCCATGTACCGCTCAGGCGGCAGCCCGTATCCCGGATCACCTTCGTTGTGGTGGTCGCAGACTTCATCGGGAAGCAGCCCCATGACTGCGCACTCAACGAACACAATGCGGTGACCTTTCGGAATCAGTCCCTGCACGCCAGTTGCCGCGTAGGCCTCACTGCTGTGAACAGGACGGCCGCGAACGGTGGCGAGTGCAAAAGGATGCCCTCGCACCGACAGAACTCGCATGATCTCGAGCATTTCCGGGTCGCGCGCCCCCAGAATGAAGAAGTACTTCATGATGACCTCGAAAACTCACTTTCCTGATGCGTATAGGCACATCAGGGCCGGGAGCATGAAGCCATGCGGGCGCCGCCCGACACTTCGGCAGACCGGCTCACGAATGGGACCGCCTTAACACGCGCGACGAGATAGCGTCTACAGCCCGGGGACATTGCGGAGCTTGATTCACATGCAGTGTTCTGAACGCATCAGGCCCGGAAGCTTGCGATTCGAGAATCTGGGTAGGGGCACCCTCTGGCGCGGATTCGTTCAGGATCGCATTCGTAACGCGAGGGGCCTGCGCGTCACGAAACTTTGGTCAGAGGCAATACGACAACTCAAGCTCGCGGCTAAGTGATGCCCGACACTGTCGAAAGATGAAGATCAGTCGCTCGTTCTGGAGGTCGTAGGCTGGAACAAACTCGACATCGATGACCTCGACCTCCCGGGCGGTGGGAGTTGGATGTCGATTCACTCCCACCAAAGCCAAGTGCTTCCGCGCTGGCTGAAGCGCAGAATCCTGCGTAGCGGGAATCAGGGCAGCCGGAGGCTGCGTCCGAGAGCTCATTGAACATCCCCTATTTCAGAGATGTAGCGAGCGCTGACCCGACGAATAGCGCGGCAGGTTCTTTCGCCGTTTAAGCCGCCTTGACGGCCGCGTGGGTGTAGTAGAGGGAGGGAGGATCGCTGAGGATGGCTTGAAGTGTCTGAGTTTCTCGACCTTCAGGCGCCAGCCATGCCTCAAGGTTCTCGGCTTTCAGGTTTACCGGGCAGCGATATGGCCACAGCCGCCACCTCATGTGGTGGCTCGTCGGTGATATAGCACATTCCTTCATAGGCCCCCAGACCACAGACGATATCGTGCAGCGAAGCGCTCAATGACGTTCTGCCACTCTTCGACCAAGTAGTTGATGCGCTCAGCCAGGGCCGGGTCCGAACGATCCTCGAGATTGAGGAGCATGAGCTCTCGCGGGTCGAGATGCGGGGCGAATGCCCGTCGAAGGAGCTCGCCGAAGGGGCTGTTGGGCTCGGTATCGTCAGCATAGGCCGGGTGGGGTCGCTGACCGGTCACAGTGTCGCATGATTCGAAATCAGGGTCTTCGCCCTCATGCCCTCGGCATGCGTTGTCGAGTATCTGCAGGGCACTGAGCTCTGGGCATTTGCGGAGTTGTTCCAGCGCCTTTTCGACGATTGCGTGAGATCTCGTGGCCATAAATGTCTTCGAACCAAGTGACAACTCCGAAGGATAACCGACCTGCGGCGAACCGATCGAGCTACGAGCGTGGATACATCGAATCGAACAGGCCTTGTGCCTTTCGCAGTTGGGTAGGAGCAGACGAATTCGCTTTGGCCTTGCCTCGCATAATCAGACGTTCGGCCACATCGATGCTTCCAAGCCACACATGGCCTTCTGCGTGATCGCCATCGATCTTTACGACATCGACGCTCACCGAGTACCCACTGATGATCGCCTGCAGGGCCTCGCGAGAGGCACGCGCATCGGGTCGCGCTCCCCGCGGCGTCGAGATCCCAGAAAGCCGAACCTGATAGCGCTCACCCTGGCGCGTGATCAGTACAAACTCCTCTCCGTTCAATACCGTTTCGACTCGACCGTATAACTCTTCCGGGTGCGGTTTCGCCTGACTTACGGCCACCGCCCACCCTGTGAGCACTCCGAGGGCTGCCACCGCTACCATCGCGAGGCTGTACATCCAAAACCGCTTGTTCATCATCGAGGGGCTCCTCATCAGCAGAACCCCTGTAGGCACCATACCGGTTATACGGTGCTTCTGCGCCCGATGCTTTCCAGAGTCACCGATGATTTCGCGCGCGACGACGCTGGGTTGTCGATCGGCTCGCTCGAGCCTGAGAGACCGCGCGGGACTTCCTTTTTGTGGCTTTCCTTGCGGGACGTTGATTTGGCTTTGCGTTCTTTTTAGCCGGTGGCTTGCGGCGGATCCGTCCGACCTTTGCTTTCCTCAGGCGCGAAGGAGTCTGTGGGCGATTCGCCAGCTGCTGAAGCAGGTCTTGGACTCGTCTCTCAAGCGCATCTTTTGCGTCATGGAGCTTGCGTTCGTAAGTGACGTGACTCCGAATTTCAGCCTCGAGCTCCTTGACCCGCCGGGAGTGTGATTCGACCAACGCGCCGAGCTCCTTCTCTCTCAGGGAGAGCAGATGACTACGGACTTCAGTGTCCTGTTGCCGCTGGTCGAGGTTTGCGCGTTCCCTCGACATTTCCGCATTAGCGCGAATCCGCGCTTGCTCAAGCGCTTCCACGAAAAAGGCCTCTGCGATCAGCCCGAGCTGACCCGGCAGACGATCAAGAGCGCTCGGAGTCTTGCTGTGTAGCCGTTGGCCGAGTCGACGCCACCACGCATCGAGCATCGGCCCGATCGTGTTCGGCGAGCCCCCGATCAGCTGACGCACCCGATTGACCGTAGGCCTCTCTCCCTGCTCCAGCAGACGATTGGCGGTTGCTTCAACCAAGGCCTGGTCGACGCCAGGGCGACCAGGCGGGCGATAGACGCCGATCTGGGGTTGGGAGGGTGCAGGCATGGGGGTCTCGCGGGGAGTTCAATTGATGCAATTCTGATATGAAATAAATAATTCAGCAATTCTGATATCAAATAACCATCAATAAGGGCAGTTATTGGCTGCTGCGTCGCGATGGTGTGAAAATCGGAGGGGTAGAACGGCCACGGATGAGCCCCCGCCGGGACCCCCTCAACGCGGTTCGGCTAAGCGCGAGGCCTCCTGGTCAATAGGAGGCGACTTTCAGAATTGCGGGAGACCTAGAGATCTGTGGTGGATGGGAATGCGCCCGAATGATCCGGCGTTTTCTTCGCCCGCAAGGATCCCGGGGGGGGAAGGAAGGGGAGAACGGGCAATTGACGCAAATCTGCCTCACTCGAGAACCCGTATGAGAGGGGGGACGCACCCTCCGAGGTAACAGACGAATGAGATTATCCGAAGAGAATCCTTCACCGGCAGGGTCGCATGCACTGTCGTCGATGACCCCGGATGAACAAGGGAAGTTGCTCGTCGACCTGGTGGAGGTGCTTGATCGGAATTTCGCTCAAAAGGACCACGTCGCCGCAAATCTGAAGCGCTGGATGAATGAGGCGCACGGCGCCTACGCAAGAAATACCCTCCTTGCATGGAAGGGGGATTGCACACGCTTCGCGGCTTACTGCCAATGCACGGGGTTCAGTGCCCTTCCTGCAGCTGTTCCGACGGTGCTCGGATTCATTGACGAGCTCTACCTCACGAATAAGTGCCTTGCCACCATACGACGAAATCTCGCAACGCTGTCATTGCTGCATGTTGCAGCGGAGTGTGTGAACCCCTGCGAGCACGTTTTGGTGAAGCTGCGTATGAAGAAGCTCGCCAGAATGCTCAAGAGCCGCCAAAAACAGGCGCGCGGACTCGTTTGGGAGGAGATCGAAAAGTATCTTGCGCTTCCGCCCTCCGTTCCGCGGGATTATCGGGATCGCGCCCTCGTAATGCTTGCCTACGACACCAAGTTTCGAAGCGAGGAAGTCGTCCGTGTAGACGTCGGGCATTTGCACTTTGACGAATCCGATGGTTCTGGCAGTGTCAGACTTGACTGGTCGAAGACGGATCCGGAAGGGGAGGGTGCCGTAGCCTATATCGCGCGAGACACTGTACGGGCTGTAAGGAAGTGGATGGCGGTTGCGGGGATCGCGAATGGGCCTTTGTTTCCTCGCATCAAAGGGAAGCGCCAAATTGGCGAGCGACTTCGACCTTCTGCGGTGGCCACCGTATTTCAGCGCGTCGGGTTGAAGATCGGATTGCCGATAGCGGACGTAAGGCGCCTATCAGGTCACTCAACTCGAGTAGGGTCTACGCAAGATCAATTGGCCGAGAACCTGGACGTGGCTGTTGTCATGCAAAGCGGCCGGTGGAAGGATGTTCGAATGGTATTGAGGTATGGAGAACAGCAGCTCGCCAAGCGTAGTGGGATGGCTCTGCTTGCGAAGCTGCAAGGGCGAGCGAAGCGGGCCGTCGCTCGAAGCAGAACTTGAGTCGCACATGACCGCATACACTGATTTTGCACAGCAGCTCACCCGTACGGATCCGGCGCTGTATGACCTGCCGCACCCTAAAGTCGCCAGGGTGCTCGGCGTCATGCCAATCCTCTCGAGCGTCGTCGGTGAAACGGGCCTCCTGATTCTCACGGATCTGTTCAAGGACCTGACCAAGCCCAAAGGTCAGATCATCAACGAGGCAGCTGCCATATTCCCCTCGGTTCGCAAGCTTGAAGACCTGAGCTCGACGCCTGACGGGCGAATCAATGTGGCTGGCTTGCAGGGATTTTTGTGCCCGCTGCGGTTCTTCGTCAACGAAGGCCGCATTTTCGAGGTGGAGAAGCGTCTCGACGAGCTCCTCGTCGTTACCGATATCGGCAGCTCCGCCCCTATTGAGTACTTCCGCCTGCCGTTCAGAGAGACATACTTCCACTTTGGTGCAAATGCGGGCGGCCTGCGGATCTATGCGAAAACCGTCGGAACCTCTGTCCTGCTGGGATGCTACGTGACAGAGCTCAATGTCATCGCGAATACACCTGAAACCGAGCCCTTCAAGCGATGGGCCGGACCGAACGGCGCACTTACGTGCTTTGAAGTCACGCTCGTCAGTCGGCCTATCCGCACCGCGGCAGATCACGGATTTGCGTTCATTCGCGTCTACGTCGGACCCGAAATGGAAGGGATGTCGGTCGAAGAGGTGTTGCGGCTCAACTTCGACATTTACGAGGCAGAGGGAGCCTCAGAGGCAAGCTCGGCAGAGCGAGCGCAAATCATTCAAGGCGTCACACATCTCGTCAAGGTGCTGTTGCAGATCAATGTTGAGGGCACTGAACTCAGGGATGAGAATGAGGAGACTGCGCTTGCGACAAGACTCAAAGCGGTCGGGAGCAAGAAGCAGGCAAAACTCGAGCGTCGTCTCGAGCGCACGTATGATCACATCCTGATTTCCCATGATTTCACTCGGACCCATCGCTCGGAAGGAGAGAGCGGACGCACGGTACGGGGACATTGGCGCAGGGGCCATTTCCGGCATCAGCCGTATGGGCCGGGACGGACGCTGACCAAACTCAAGTGGATTTATCCAGTCTGGGTCGGAGAGGCTCCGCAGGACGGGGAGCGCACAACGAAGGACTACACCATTCGGGCAACGGACAAGCCGGAATCTTAGGCAACTCACTTCCGTCGAGCTTCTCAAATGTCGGAGCCAGGAGCTGGTGTTGCCCGAGCCCGGCAGGCCTTCTGCTATACCTTCATAACAGCACACTCAGAGAAGGACAACATGAAGGCCAAGCTCTACTACTTCGAGTTCTGGCGACAACTCCCTCGGCATCTGGAATCGTCGATGGGCTCTTACTGAGGAAGCCGCTGAGAAAAAGCGCGAAGAGGTTGCGAGGAATCTCGGCGTCCGGTATTCGAAAGAGGACATCGGCGAAGACTGCGGAGAGTACGGTGACGTGCTGTCCGTCCAATCGGTGGAAGTCGAACTTACCGAGATGGGCCTCCTCCGTTTCGCAGACCAGTTTGCAACCGAACCGCTAGGTGTTTGATCCACCCTTCCTCTACGGGCGCTCCTCGAGAGCGCCCCCGTTTTTTGTGCGCCCGGCCACTGTGGGGTGACTTACACAGTACTGCCTCCGGAAATCCCGGCACGATTCACCTGTGTCGCCACGTCGTAGGCCGGCCGCGCAAGCTATAATCATTTCCTTATTAATCAATTACTTAGTTCGTATAATAAGCATTATGACAACTGGCATTGTCGCCGTGAACACTGACAGTAGCGATTCTGCCTAATCCTTCCGATAAAAGAAGAAGACGGCGCGACATGCGCGCCGTCTGAATCTCGAAAGCATCGCGTCAGTCTTCGTAGTCCTCGTCGCTGTCCTCGTCGGAGGGCACTCATGTGGCGGTACGCAGCACGATTCCGTTCGGGCTGCGTGTCAGGTAGTGAATGGGTTTGGCTGTGTAGCAGCCATAGCATGCCGCGGATTCCACGGCGAACAAGGCATCCTTGCCGGCGCGCAGAGAGCCGTATGCGATTCCGGAATCCCAGCCGATCGCATAGTAGGGCTCGTCGATTGGCACGACAAGTCCGTTCTCCGAGATCTCGTAGCAAACGTCTTCGTCCTGACGCCAAACTGTTAGGAGCTGCCCTATCTCCTTGTCTCCAATGATCTCGCGGCGCTTCTTGAGCAGCGACGCCTGGTTCATCGCTTTGGCGAATTCAGACCGGGAGCGAGAGGTCAGGATGACCTTTCCTTGTTCGAGAACGAGATCGTTGAGAGCTGCAGCGGCGGCGGAGTCACCTTTGGAGGCGACTGCAATCGCCAGAGCCCGGGCACGCCGGTCGGGTTCAAAGTGGTGTATGAAGAGCTTGCGCGCGAACGACCGATGCCCCGGCATCGCGTTCTCATCAGAGTGCGTGATGCACGAATCGGCGGCAAAGCAACCCGGAGTCCAGGCGATTGTGGTCATGAGGAAGGCTCCCCATTATCGAGTCAAAGGACTTCGTGTAGGGACGCATGGTTATCTGAGCCTGTATAAATAGGCTTCGCGGTCACACGTGCAGCTGGCGACACACAGGACTCAAGTTGGGTGAGCGCACCTGGACCTGCCGGGGCTGCAGCACGGTGCACGATCGCGACGTGAATGCGGCGCGATCGGTGCTTGGGCGAAGCCCTGCGCATAGCCTCACTCAACGAGTACCCGCAGGTCGCGGGGAATTTACGCGCGGGGAGTGCCCGATCAGCAGGTGCTTTCGCACCTTCTCTGGGCACGTTGAACCGTGAACCGATGCAAAAGCCGGCTTTGCCGGCGTGCGCTCGTCAGGCCTTGCTCCGCAAGACTTCACAGAGGCCATGAAAGCGCTGACCTTCCCGATCAAAGCCCCTGTGCGAATCACAGGAGCTTTCATTTGCGGGAGGTTCCTCGGGAGGTCCATCCACGCTGCAGTGGCAGTCGCCGAATGCAGCTGGATCCTGATACGGTAAGACGAAACAGAGCACGCGTCATCGGTAGCGTGCATATGCTCCAAAGCGCCGTGACAATGCTTGAAGCGACGCGACGAGCCGCACGGGCATGGAGCGAGGCGACTGATACACACGAGCTGAGACTTTCGCGTACTCACCAGGTGCTCGCGCGGTGAGCTCTGCGCAGGGGCAGGAGCTGGGGCCCTGAGCGCCACAGGAACCGGTGGAGCTTCAAGCCCACCTTCAGAGTATCGGAGCTGCCACAGATAGCTGGCGGCTGTATCCTCGTACGCTTGCTTGAACGCGCTGAACGCATCGCGCGCTTCCTTGGCGAACACGTGAACAGGATTCTGCTGGGCATACGCCCGCAGATGAATACCTTCGCGGATCGCGTCGAGTTCGGTCAAATGCTCGCGCCATGTGCGATCGAGAGCCGTGAGTAGCGCAAGCTGCTCACGCGGCGTCAGGAAGTTATCCGAAGCGTTCGTACGGCCAGAACGGTAGGCCTCAAGCACCGCACCCAAGACCCGTTGGCGAATTTCTTCAGCGGACAGCTCCTCGACACTCGCCCAACGCATGAGCGGCAAGTCAACCTGATAGGCCTCACGGAGGGAAGTCTTGAGGGTCAAGAGCTCCCATTGATCCGAGGGCACGCTCGGATCGATGTATGCCTGCACGACTCGTCCGATGGAATCGGCCAGCACGGACTCGAGATAGGCTAGGCCCAGCTTGTTTTCCAGCACCTCGTTGCGCAGGGCGTACACCGCCGCGCGCTGCTGCGAGATTGCCTCATCGGTGAGTGAAAGCTGATGGCGCGCACCGAAGTTGGCGGATTCAATCCGCTCCTGCGCGCGGCGAACGATCTTGGCAATCATCCTGGAGGGCACGCCCTGCCCTTCTTTCTTGCCGAGCAGTGCCGCCAGCGCCTCGATGTTCCTGGCGCCGTAGACACGCAGGAGGTCGTCCTCGAGAGACAGATAGAACCGACTCGAACCCGGATCGCCTTGGCGGCCTGCACGGCCGCGGAGCTGATCGTCGACTCGACGTGATTCGAGCCGCCGGGTGCCAATCACGTGCAAACCGCCGGCTGCTACCACGCGAGCTCGGCGAGCAGCGTGCTCGGGATCTTGAAGATCGTGACCTCCAAGGAGAATGTCCGTGCCGCGGCCAGCCATATTCGTGGCTACCGTCACGGCGCCTGGAAGGCCCGCATCGGCGATGATTTGAGCTTCCTCGGCGTTCTGCCTCGCATTGAGCACTCGGTGCGGCACACCGGCCCAACTTAGCCACTGTGATATGGCTTCACTTTCTTCGACGGAGCCGGCGCCAATCAGTACCGGGCGGCCCGCCTCTCGCTGCTCGACGACGTCATCAACGATCGCCCGAAACTTTGTAGCACGGTCGACGAACAACAAGTCCTCAAGATCCAGACGGATGACTGGGCGATGCGTTGGAATCCGCAACACTGGCTTGCGGTAGATCGCCTCAAACTCTTCCGCAGCAGGCGTCGCCGTACCTGTAAGGCCAGCGAGCTGAGAATAGAGACCAAAGTAGGTCTGGTAAGTGATCTCTGCAGCCGTCTCGACTTCGGGCTGGATTGGCACTCTTTCCTTGATCTCGATCGCCTGGTGCAGGCCGTGCTGCCACTGACGGCCGTTCAAAACACGGCCCGTAGTGGGGTCGATGATGTGAATCGCTTCGTTCCGAACCAAGTAGTCCCGATCGCGATGAAATGCGAAGCGGGCACGCAAGGCCGCCCTGACATATCGCATAAGATGCAAGTGCGCCGGCTCGTACAGGGCACGTGCAGAAGGTACCACCCCGTGTGCAACAAATAGTGCACCGATTCGGTCCATACCTTGCTCGGTGAGCACAGCGTTCTTCTGTGCTTCGTCCACCAGAACATCTTCATTGACCCGCAGCGGGCGCACTGCGTAGTCTGCCAAGAGCGCGAAACGGGAATCATCGGCGGCAGGCTGAGAGATCACCAGAGGTGTTCGCGCCTCGTCGATCAGAATCGAGTCTGCCTCGTCGACAATTGCGAAGTGATGTCCTCGCTGCACGCGGTGGTCGACACTCGCCACCAGGTGGTCCCGAAGGTAGTCGAATCCGAGCTCGGAATGTACGGCGTACGTAATGTCGGCTGCATATGCGGCCTGCTTCTCCTCCAGAGACAGGCCGGCAACACTGACGCCAACCTTGAGCCGCAGAAACTCAAAGAAGGGACGCATTGAGTTGGCGTCACGTGTTGCAAGGTAAGGATTCGGTACTGCGACATGCACACCCTTCTTGCTGAGCGCAGCCATGGCTGCCGCGAGCGCAATTACCAGGGTCTTGCCTTCCCCGGTCTTCATTTCGGCGATGACGCCATCGAAAAGCGCCGCGGCGCCCATCAATTGCACGGGATAGGGTCGCATGCCGAGGGTACGAGAGGCTGCCTCCTGAGCCAATGCCAAAGCGCGCGGCATGGTGTCTCGTTCTGGAGCCCCCAGCGCTTGAAACTGCTCCGCCAGTTGCGCGTCGGAAAGTGATGCAACCGCTGCAGCTTCTAGCTGCACTTTTCGAGCTGTAGCTTGTAAACGTCGGGTCGTCCGACGGTGAAGGAGGGAGGCCGCAAGCGAACTGTGAGACATAGTCCAGGGAGACAGCTAAACGTGAGTGGTTTAGCTCCCGGCCTTTAGCCTTTCTGACAATCTTCTCCCGCGTCTAACACGGTAGGCTGATTTTCCTGAGTGATTCCGTCTAGGGAGGTTTTGGCGTCTTCAGATGTTCGAGCTCCGAAATGGCGTGCCTAGACGAGCGCGTTTTCCATCTTTCGGAGATTGTTCGATGATGACGTCGTCGTCCTCCGCTCCTGCGCTTGCCAACCTCGCTTACCGTTTGAAGGCGCTGAAGGACGCGAAGCTCGCCAACAAATTGTTGTGGCTCGCCGTCGAGGGCCGTATCGAGTTCCTTCCAGACGGAATGCTCGGATTCTGGTCAGATGCGGCCGATGTTCTCGAGCTTGATGCGAAGAGCGGCGCGACTGTCCACCTGCCGCACGCTTTGACTGTGGACCCCACCTGGACGGGCCCGACGAATGGCGCAGCAGTATGGGGCGCCATCGATCCCTGTGCGATCGAGGCTCTCGAGTACAACTCCCGTGGTGCTCCGATGCTCAAGGTTCGGGAGTTCACGTATAAGCTTCGAGTTGACGCAGAAGAAGACGAGGAAGCTGCCCCGGGCGTGCGTGGGCGCGTTCGTCGCAAGGGCCCTGCCCGGTTGTATCCGCGCTTAGCTCGAAATCGAGCGACCTAACACTAGCCTTGATCCTTGCGGGAGGCCGACGACTGCGTTGGATAAACCCTGCGCAGTTGCGCGGCCTCCTACCCCTGCCGGCTCTAGCCCTCCCCGTTAGCTCCTGCGCCCTGCAGGCGGGACGCTCCACCCAGTCGCAATCCTGTCCACGCCAGGCCCCACAGCGGATTCGCTACACCGCTTAGGTCAGCTTATCTGACCTGCTGTCCCCTGATGGGGTGCTGTTTGGCGCCTTGCCTTTCAACGCACCCTCAGTGGGTGCAGGAGGTCTTCATGTTTTCCCTTTCCAGGCCCGTCGCTCGCGCACGTCACGTTCCGATGTCGAAGCCATCGCTTCCGAGCAGCCCCTGGGATTGGGGTAAGCAGATGGTCCTTGACTTTCTGGATTCCAAGAATCCCAGGAGGTCTGCGGATCGCACGGAAGTGAAGCAGCATCTTGCTGCTCTCGGTTCGGCTATCCGGCTGGAGTGCAGTGGTGGTTACAGCTCCGTTGAGGATGTGTTGAAAGCGAATCCGGACACGCTGCCGATCCAGCTTCGCGCATATCGCGAGTTGTACGAGTACATGCTCGTCTGGTTGAAGTAAGCTTGATCGATTCAAGACTGCGGCGAAATCGCTGCAGTCTTTATTTTTCAGTGGGTTTTCGACGGCGAAACGCAACGGGAATGACGTTTGCCCCGGCTGCTTCGCATTGAAGGCGACGCTCAGTCGCTGCATGCAGATCTTCTGGCGAGCCGTACAAAACCGCCTCCAGGATCTCTCGTGCCTTCGGCGGTACTTTGCCGTTATTGAGCGCTCGCTCCGCCGCGTCGTTCGCGAAGACCACGCGAGCACGCTTCACCTTTAGAGACAACTCACGCAGATCGTCTTGCGTGCGAACAGCCTCGACAGACTCGGGAGACAGTCCGTGGAGCAGCATGGCCAGCCGATACAGGCTCTTGCCGCGTGCTGTAAAGGAGACCTCGCCGTTTGTCGAAAACACCACGAATTCAGGCCCCGGATCTACCGGAACCCCGTGCTCTTGAATGAGCTGAACATCTTCGTCGCTCAGGTACATGGCTGTGCGCGCTTGTCCGTACGACGCATCCAACTCACCTGAGCCATTACGACAAAGCTGAGCGCCAGGTAGAGAACGGGCACTGCAGATCCCGCCAGGAAGGTGTGCACGAGCACGAACGCACATACCAAGCTTGCCGTACCCTGTGCAACGATGCGCTCACCAAGTTCGCGAGACTTGCCACCCCTGCCAAACAGCATAGTCGGAAGTCCGACGAGAGCAGCAAGCTTGCACAGATCGACCCACCCGAACGTCTGCAGAGCTGCGGAGATTGTCGGTACATCTGAGAGGACGGCGAGGAACACTGCGCCTGCCAGGAATGTAACCTGCAGGTTTCGGTTCATCAGACAAGCGACGTAAGCAGTACTCGGCGACATAACCAAGTTCTCCGTATTTAACTCTAGCAGCTCTTTTTATACGTCTGCCAGTTCCGGCCACAGTTTGAACGTATAAGTGCTTGATTTTGCCGCCTGAGCTCAAATCCGTCCGTCATTCGCAAATGCCTGAGTTTGAGCCTGATTGGGTCAATCAGAAGCAACGCATCATTGCACAGTAGACCTTGTGCAAATGAAGGAGGCCGCTTAGCGGGCGGCCTCTGTGAACAAGTTCACAAGCTCAGAAAAGACTTGCTTGATCAGCTTTGAACGTCGTCTTCGGGAGCACGATACCTCGCTGAGCGAGAAACTCTCCGAGAGCCGCTCGTCGACCTTCTCGCTGCAGGTTGAACACAGGAATCCCGTGGCGAGAGGCAAGCACGATTGCGGTCGCCGTTCCGCCGGTGGCTTTCGAACGCGTGTGCTCCGATTCACAGCCGTCCGGCGTCCAACACACGAGAAACGCCGACGGCGAGTCCAGACGCTGACCGAGCACCTGATAGCAGTTGCGACCATGCAGCTTTCGAACGGCTTCCCTGAGCTGCCCCCAGGCCGGATGAATCGTCGCGGCCAACGCAAGTGCGTTCGGCCCCACCCCTGCCAGCCGGGACGGGTTGTTGTTAAACCCCTTCCAGGGCAAGAAGATCTCGAGATGACCTCCGGGAACCTCGCGCGCACCTTCTTCGAAGGCGCTGTCCGCACCGGGTGCGCCTCCGGAGCGCAGGATGTGCCCGGCCGCGGCGAGCACCCGAGCAAGGCGCCGCATCTCCGTGAGGATATCTGCGGGTGTCTCGCGGGACCCAACGCCGGTCCAGTATAGCTTCATGAATGACCTTCAACGGTAACGTACCTTCGAAGTCTAGGTAACCGCGGCGCGCCTCCTGGCACACGAGCACCCTACCCTCCCTGCGAGCCTATACAGGGGTAGGAAAGCTTTATGTGACTTTGTCGCTGGAGGGTACAATGAAACTGATCGATCTGCTGGAGGCGCCGGCGGACACGCCCTGGCTCGAGGTACTGTGTCGCTACTACGCCTTCTTCGTCAAGGAGGACAGCGTCCGCGTCATCCTGTTCCGGTACACGGAAGCGCATGACGTGGTCGCGCTCGAAAAGCACGATGGCGTCGTACAGGCAGAGGTGTTCAAGGACGCCTACACTGCATTTCACGCCACAATTTCACACGGGTATGAACGCGTAGGCGGCGGGCTCAACTACGAACGCTTTGCGGAGCTGATGGAACGTTCGAAACTCACTCCGGAAGAGATTCACGCGGCGCTCGTGTAGCTGCCTTTTCATTGCGAGGCCCCTTGGGCCTCGCACTCTTTTGCCCGTCAACTTGAGACATGACGTTGCATGAGAGATATCTGCAACGTATAAGCCCCCATCGATATGGGTTCTAAAGGAACGCCCCGGCCAACGCCGGGGCGATTTCAATCAGAAAGTGCGAGGGCCTCGCGAACCGCCTGGATGCGCGTCTCGTGAAGCTTGAGCGGACTGGCTACCTCGACTCCATGTGCTACTCCAAATGCGGTTCGCAACAGCTCACCTTGCGGATAGGCCCGGTCCTGCAAACCGGCTCGGCCCCGCGCATCTGCTTCGCACGCCAAGGTGAATGGCTCAATGAGGTCCGGACGCTCGAAGAGGCCTGCATCTCGAAATAACCTGACGATGGATCGAGCCGATGATTCGAGTGATCGATGAGCGTGCAGGTGGTAGCGGCAAACCATCGCCCCTAATACCCTCCACTCCTGCGGCACACCGAGCCGACCGCCAAACGCGAGGCTCGACTCGACGCCGAGTTCCTCGTGGCCATGATGTCTCGGCCAGAGCTCCTTGGGCGTCAGTGCCTTGCCCAAGTCATGAACCAGTGCGGCATAACGGACGCGCGGATCTTGGCTCAGTGTACCTGCGACTTCGAGCGCGAGCTCGGTATGGACGCCAGCATCGATCTCAGGATGATGCTCCGATCGCTGCGGAATTCCATACAGCCGATCGACCTCCGGTGCATGATCCCGTAGCCAGCCGTTGGCTCGCATTGTCCTCATGACGAGATGTGGCTTTTCGGCCCGCATCCATCCGTCGATGTAATTGATAGTCATCAAAGACTCCACAAGTGCCTGCTGTGTGTAGAAACACTGAAGTGTGGCGATGGCAGCGAGGAACGTACGCGCTTCGCGGGTACGAGTCGCAAAGGGTCAAGGCGGAGCGCGCACGGTGACTTGCGGGCCCGAAAGCGGGTACGCGTTGAATCGTGAAATGATGCTCAAGCTGGCAAAGCCGGTGTAGCTTCGGCAGGCCTGCAAGATGTCAGGAAAATGAGCGAGACAGCATGCTCGACGGCTCAAGCCTCGAGCAACCCTGGAGACACCTGCTGAGCCTTAAGGTGATCGACGGCTGCCCGAATGGCGGCGGAGCTAAACCCCCGCGAAGCGAGGAATCGCCAGACCTTCACTTTCAACTTTTGATCGAAAGCCTTTCCCTCGAATCGGGTATTGTCTCTGCGTGCGTCGAGTTAGCGAGCGCGTTTATCCAAACAGCATTCGCAAATTCGAGGGGCCCCGGAGAGGAAGAAGAAAGAAGGAAAAACAAAGGAAGGCGCAACAGGCACGTACTCGCACGCACGTGACCGCAGGAAGAACGGCAGGAAGAACAAGAGTGGACGAGATCGCTATATGCCTTTGGCGATTCATCGAAGAGAGTCAGGACATGTACATTGCCCACAAGTCTTGGGTTCCGCTGGTCGGCAAGGACGTCTTGGAGCGCGCGAAGGCAGACAAACCAAACAGTGTCTACCTAAGAAGGAAGCTGTGGCGTCAAATCGAGGTCCGTGCGGAACTGCAGCTGATCACGATCACGTTGATGAACGTCGATGAAGAAGCCGCATTGGGAGGCTATTTATCCAGCGGAGAGTTTTGCCGCGAAGTGAAGCTTCCCTGGAACGAGATCGAGCAACGTGATCGACTCGAAGAGATCTTCGCACATGAGCAAGCATGTGTGCTCAAAGAGCTGTTGCGAGTCATGGAGCACTTTCGCGCTTTTTCGAGGTCCGCGCGCGAAGTAATCGCATTCTAACCACCGTGAGCCGCCCTCTCTCGGGCGGCTTTTCACAGCGATCGATGAGGAATGACGCCGAAGAGCCCGTCGGTTCAAGTCATGCGGAGCGGCCGGGGCCGCCAGCCACCAAATCGGCCGATGCGAGCCCAGCGACGCGGACGGCCGACGGCGCATCGATGCGCCTTCTCATGCCGGCAGCAGTTCACGGCGCGCCGAGGAATGAGCGTCAGTGGTTGGGAGAAAGAAACGCCAAGGTCTGGAGTGGTCGCGTGCGATCGTTCTGGCAGGCGAAGGTGACGAGGCAGCGCAGCGCACGCATTTCGTGGTTCGATTCCAGGATGAAAGCGCGGCGGAAATTGCCGAGGCTTACGCAATCACGGACAAAGGAGAACTATTCGGATCCGCACAGTAGATCTGAACATCCTCTTCCGCGAGCCCTCTTCGGGGCGCGCTTCTCGCTTTTTCGGTCTCTCATGCCGCCTCTCTCGCTTGATCCTGCGTCATGCGGGCCCGACTAGCGCACGCCGGCTCGGCTGGCTTTTGCATCAACGTGAATCGCTGCAATCGAAAAGAGGCGCCCCCTCAAAGAGGGGGCGCAATGAAACGAAAGGTCAGAGTCGGATCTCGAGGTGATCACCCCACGGCGGCCGTTTGTCGGTCGGCGGAGTTACCCAGAGCACCGGATAATCCGGTACGGTCTCGGGAAAGACACCGTCAAGATCAGTCAGGTAAACTAGACACGCGGGAGCGAGTCCCTCCTTTTCAACCCAATCGAAGACTGGGCGAAAGTCTGTTCCGCCACCGCCCACAGGGAAGAATTTGACCGGATCGCCCGGTACAAATCGATCCACGCGCTTCACGGCAGCGTCGCAGTACACCAGGAACGTCTCATCCGGTTTCACCTCATCGATGATCTCGATACTCTCCGCCTGGAAGGCGGCAAGCAATCGTTTCCAGATCGACGCAGAAGTGTCCGTGGCGATGATGAGACAGGGCAACGTTTCCGACACCAGCTTCGGCAGGTAGAGCTCCTGCCCTACATAGCGCGAAGAGGGCAACCGCCAGGAATAGTCCATGGAATTCCAGGACTGATGGATAAACTGACGCATCACATCACGCCAGTTGACGGTGGGCTTGAGCGCCTCGTCAACCATGCGCTTGAGATCGCCGGAAAGCTTACCGCGCATCGTCGCGAATTTGCGAGCGTGCTCAACGGTCTGCTTCCATTGCTGCTCGAGCTGTTTCGTATCCGCTCCCTTTGGAGCGTCACGCACTTCGCCCGCTAGCGTCGTCCTATCCTCGGTACCGTCACCGCTGCCATTCGAGTCTCCGCCCCCTTCTTTCTTGCCGAAAGCAGGGCCGGAGGCGCCATCGTCGTTTGTGCCTGAATCCTTCTTGGGTCCGGAACCCAGCTCCTTGCCAGGGTCTTTGGTCTTCTCGTCACCCGCATCATTGGAAGCGGAATTCGAGCCGCCCTTTGACCCCTTCGCACCCTGACTTGCCTTCGGAGAGCCGGAAGCTTCTGGCTTTGGCTGATGAATGGCGTCATACACCTGTTCGGCGGACATTCCCTTGAATCGGGGATCAATCAGCACGTGCTCCGGAAGCAGGAAGCCCGCCTCCTTGAGGATAGGATTGATGACGTAGTCACACGCCTTGTTCCAATCCTCCTCGTCTCTGTCTTCGCGGCGCCAGCAATGGCCATTGGCCACATGAAGCACCTCGTGAGAGTACGTGCCCTTGATCTGCTCATCCGTGATGCTATCAACCCAGTGAGGGTTGTAGCCGATGTTGACCCCGTTGGTCCACATCGTCTTGCAACTCGGATCCTCTAAAAGAGGAAGATGCTGAACGAGAAACCCAAAAAAGGGCTCATCCAGCAACAGCTGCGTGCGCGCTTTGACCAGACGGTGCTTGACGCTTTTCGAGAGATCAGAAGCCATGGGCGCTACCGCCCATGAAGACCGCCATCTGCTCCTGGAGGCGAGCAGCCTCGGCCATAGCCACTGCTCGCTTTGCCTCGTCGGACTTGAACTCGCTCAGAGAGAACGAGTTCAGACGATCTTCGGCCTGCTTGCGCAGCTGCTCGAGACGCTCATCGCCACTGATATTGAGGCGACGGAGCAGCGCGAGCATCTCACGCAAGCTCGCGAGGGAAGCTTCACGCACACCCTTCGGATCCGCCAGGCGCTGCTGCACCGTGGAGATCGTAGCGTAGAGGCGCTCCCACAGGTCGCGGTTCGCGGCCCGGAAAGCTTCCTGCACCGATTTCTCGATGTCCTCACGGATACGCTCGGACTCCTCCGAATCGATCTCTGCAGTGAACATCGAGCCAGCTGGGATCGGCGCGACGAACGTTTCGAGAGAGAACTTCGAACGAAGTTTCTCCGCGCTCGGATAGTCCGACTCCTTGTAGATCGAGTTGAGTGCATCCTTGGCGATCAGCTGCAACTGACCGTACTCCTGCAGAAAGGCTTCCACCGCTCTGGAAAACTGGACCTTCGTCGCACGCATGAAGTCCATGTATTCCAGATAGTTGTCCGTGGGAAGAATGCGTGCGCCTTCCTGAATCCACCCGAACGTGTTCTTGTAGTGGAACTTGCGCGCCTGCGCAGCGACGCCGCGAATTCGGCTGAAAGACTCGCTGCTAGGCAACAGGCTCTTCCACACACGTGCCATCTTCTTGTCCTTCAGCTTTTTGTTCTCCGCGATCTCATCTGAGACTTCGCGATCCATCTTGTTGGCAGTCCAGATGCCCACGTTGAGTGACACCAGCACCGCCTTGCTACTGTTGGTCATTGCAAGTACCTTCTGAAAAGGAGTTATTGCTCTTCAGGCGGCCCACAGCTGACCCAAGGGGCTAGCAGCCAGCTTGGTGAACGCAGCTGTTTGCTTCACAGACGGGTCCTTGCGAACGCAATCCTTTACCAGCAGCGCCGCATAGTCGCCTTCGCCTGCGTCATACAGTCGAGTGGCGTACTTGGCGATGCGCGAGAAATTCTGGTTGGTGACCTTGTTCGCGAGGCCTGCGCAAAGGGCGTAGCGCACAGAGATTTCCTTGGGAATCTCGGCCTGTTCGGGGTCCAGCAGAACCGCATCGATGTTCGGCAGGTGGCGATAGAGCTTCAGGAATCCCACAAACTCTCGCGCCGCCCCTTCACCGACCGCTCCGCCGTACACCTCCAGTTCGAGATCTTCCGGCACGTTTGCCTTGAAGAGCTCTCCAACGCGCTGCCAGGTGCGAGGGGAAGGGCTATTGACCATGTCTGCGGTTGGCTCGAACTTGTGAAACAACTCGTGGCGAAACCGCAGAAAGTTGATGACCTCGGGCGGCACGGCGGCTGTGTATGCCCAGAGTGTCCAGTCGTTCAGGTCAGGCTCGATGTGCAGAATCGTGGCGAACCGGCTTTTCACCGGCTCCAGAATCCCGCTGACACCGGCTCGATCCTGTCGGCGGTTGGTCGCCGCCACGAAGGTCACGCAGTCCGGGATCTTGCGGCCGTTGACCTGCCTGGCCAACAGCAGCTGCATCCATGACGCTTGTACGGCCTGAGTCGCCTGACCCAGATCGTCCAGAAACCACACCGTCTTCTTCTTGGCTTTCAACGCCTCTGCGAGATCGCCGAAAGGCAGAAAGGTGGCCTCCGTCTTCGACTTGCTAACCCACGGCAAGCCTTTCACGTCGGTCGGATCACCCAGCGCCGGGTAGCTGACGATGAGGTCGGCGTCCTGTGCACGGGCAGCCTGCTCGACGATCGCAGTCTTCCCCACCCCAGGCGTCCCGACCAGCAGCACAGGCAGATTTGCCCTGATGCAGATATCGATCGCCGCTGAGGCTTGTGATGTCTTCATGTTGTTTGGTCCTCGGCTTGTGAAAACACAATGTCCTTACGTGGGTGTAGCCACCGCGCGATCAGGCTGTGCACGAGGACAAGGCGTGAGAGTAAGGAAGGGGAGCAGAGAAGCGCCGGGGCTGTTGCGCCAGGGATTGGGCCTCTGAAGTGACGTACAAACAGGTGTCAAAACGACGGATTCACCTCGACGTATAAACCCCTCGAAGAGGTGCGCCTTTGGTCAAAGATGCGCTACAATGTAATCAACACATACCGCCAGTGTATACGGATAAATCAGGCGATTGTCGGAGAATGCTCCCTTGACCTTACCCCGCACCGCTGCGGTCCAGACCGCCGCAGAGCTGATTGACGACCTTCGGCGCCAGATTCGGCAGCACGACTACCTCTACTACGTCCTGGACGCTCCAGAGGTGTCCGATGCGCTGTACGACGAGCTGTTCCGCAAGCTCAGGCAGCTCGAGGAAGCGCACCCGGATCTCGTGACGTCCGACTCACCAACGCAGCGGGTCGGAGGCGCGCGTTTGGACAAATTCGCGCCGGTCTCGCACTTGAAGCCGATGTTGTCGATCGACAACGCGATGACCGCCGAAGAGGCCGCGCGCTTTCTCGTGCGATGCGCGGCGGAGCTCGAAGTCGACGCTTCCCAGATCGAGATCGTCGCAGAGCCAAAGTTCGATGGTCTCAGTTGTGCCTTGATTTACGAGTTCGGCAAGCTCGTGCGTGCAGCTACCCGTGGCGATGGTGCGACTGGAGAGGATGTGACGGCGCAGGTGCGCACCATCCGGAACATTCCGCTTCAGCTGCGCAACTGCACGGCGCCCCGGGTGGAAGTCCGAGGGGAGGTGCTGATCACGCGAGCGGATTTCCAGGCGCTCAACGCGAAGGCAGCTGCAGCAGGTGAGAAGCCTTTCAAGAATGCTCGCAATGCTGCGGCCGGCTCGCTGCGACAGCTGGATCCGGCGATCACCGCCTCGCGACGGTTGCGCTTCTTTGCCTATGGGTTCGGTGAGTGCTCGGAGTTTGAGCTGCCAACCACTCAGAGCGGGTGCCTTGAGAAACTTCAGACACTCGGCTTCCAGGTAAGCAGGGAGACGGTGGTTGTCCGAGGATTCGAAGGCTTACAGGCGCATTTCGAGTCGATGGTGGCGAAGCGCAGCAGCCTGCCTTTCGATATCGATGGCGTGGTTTTCAAGATCAACGACCGTGTCCGGCAGGCCCGTCTCGGGTGGACCGCGCGCACGCCGCGTTGGGCCATCGCGTATAAGTTTCCGCCGGAGGAGGCCACCACCGTTCTGCAGGGGATCGATGTGCAGGTCGGCCGCACCGGTGTGCTGACGCCGGTTGCCAGGCTGACCCCTGTCTTCGTAGGCGGCGTCACGGTGACGAACGCCACGCTTCACAATCAGGATGAGATCGAGCGGCTGGATGTGCGCGTCGGAGACACCGTCGTCGTTCGTCGCGCCGGCGATGTGATTCCTGAGATCGCTCAGGTGCTGCACGAGCGCCGTTCAGCCGACGCAGTTCCCTTCAAGATGCCGACGCATTGCCCGGAGTGTGGCTCACCCGTCGTGCGAGAGCCCGAGCAGGTGGCCGTGCGGTGCAGTGGAGGCCTCGCCTGCCGCGCGCAGCGCCTTCAGGCCATCGTGCATTTCGCTCATCGCCGCGCGATGGACATCGAGGGCCTCGGCGAGCTCATCGTTCAGAAGCTGATGGACGCCACCCTGCTCGAGCGGCCGTCGAGTCTGTACCGGCTGACCGCCGAACAGATCGCGCAGCTCCCGGGCTTCGGCAAAGCGTCGGCGGAAAAGCTCGTGAAGGCAATCGCTTCCACCAAAGGGCGAGAGCTCCCGCGGTTCATCTTCGCACTCGGGATTCCAGGAGTCGGTGAGACGACGGCGAAAGATCTCGCGAAGGCGTTTCGCACCTTTTCGGCATTTCTGTCCGCCACTGAGGAGCAGCTACTGGCTGTGGACGGGCTCGGACCTGTGACGACGCGGGGGATTTTGGAATTCCTGACCAACCCAGCCAACCGAGAGGAGGCCTTGGCATTGGCGGCGCAGGTCAACCCGGCTGAAGTGGTTCAACCGGCCCCTGGCGCGGCCCTGTTCGCTGGCAAGACGCTCGTTCTCACGGGTATGCTGAGCGTTCCTCGTGATGAGGCAGCTGGTTGGATCGAAGCTGCGGGCGGAAAGGTATCGAGCTCGGTCTCGAAGAAGACCTTCGCCGTGGTTGCCGGGGACGCTGCGGGTTCGAAGCTGGATAAGGCGAAGGCCCTCGGTATCGAAGTCTGGGACGAAACGCAGCTGCGCAGCGCGCTTGGCCGGGGAGGCAGAACGTGAGTACTGCGCTATCTGAGCTCGAATGCATGATTCAAGAGGCCATGGCGTTCGCGATCGAACGTCACGGAGACCAGAAATATGGGGATGCGCCCTATTCTGTTCATCTTGAATCTGTGCTGAGGATCGCTCGGGAGTTCGAGCTCGATCGATCCAGTCTCATCGCTGCACCACTTCACGACACACTCGAGGACACCGAAACGACGCGCGAAGAGCTGTGCACTCGATTCGGGGAAGAACCGGCACTGCTCGTATTCTGCGTGACGGGGTCAGGGCCGAATCGCAAGGCTCGACAGAAAAGCATCGTCGAGAAGCTCCTGGCCGAGCCGCGTGCGGTTAACTTGAAGCTTTGCGACCGCATCGCCAACGTCGAGGCAGCCAACGCTGCCGGCAGGCACAGCATCGTGAAGATGTACCGATCAGAGCAGCCGCTCTACGATGCGGTGTTCAGGCAGGGGAAGGCTGAGCTGTACGCGCGACTGCTGCGCGCTTTTCAGGGAAGTGGCGGAGATAGCTTCAGCTGAAGCCGCTGTGCGAGGCGTGCTAGCTGGGCTTCGACCAGCTCTGCGGACTCATCCGGGAAGGCAGTGGAGCCGCTCACTGGCTCCCTGCCTTCGCAGGATAAACGCCAGGTCAGCTCGCCCGGTTTCTCCAACCAGCACCAGCTTAGGCTACGAACATGGTTGCATTGTCGTGCGGCGTGCTCGAGCTGAGTATTGAGGCGTACCTGTCGAAGCAGAGGGAAAAGATCTTGCAAGAGAACCGCGGGATATAGCCGGACCCGAACCCCCGGAGTGCGCTCTTCAAGCAGCCCTTCTGTGCGCATTTTCCAGGCATTCAATGAAGGTGTGCGCTGAAGCGCATGGGCCAGTTTTCGGGACAGCCGCACTCGATCGTTTGCTGCCACTTTCCAGCGTCCTACGATCGCCCCGAGCTCCTCGAACTCACCAGCAAGACTTGTTGAGTCTTCCTTCCCTCGAGACAAGGCATGCCAACGCAAGGGACGCAAGGACTCCAGCGTAGAGAGGCTCACCCCTTCTGAGCTCAGTTGAAGCGCTCCGTTGCCCAGGTCCAGTGCGTGCTCGAGTGCGCCGGCGATCTCTTCCGTGGCATCTCCCAACGCAAGTCGTCGCGGGTCTGGCCCGATCGCTTGCACAGGGATGAAAAGCAGGTGGTGGAAGTGATCAGGAAATCGAGCTGTGCCGCTCAAGGTTCGAACGATCGTCAGATACCAGACGAGCGCTCGTCGATCCTCGTCTCGCAAACGGGCCTCGAGTTCGATCAAAGCCACCTCGTTGCCAGTCTCGAGCTGCTCGCCGACAAAGCTGGCGACCTCGTTGAACTCGTCCGGATCCGGTGCATGCCGCGCGGCCTTCTCCGCGCCGAGCCGCGCAAGACTGACGAGTTGCTCGAGAGAATGAGGAGCCGAGACAGGAGGATTCAAGCTGGGTCACGTCGCGAAAGCGGCTCCAAATAGTATGCGCGATCGTCTCCGAAAGGCAACAATGGGGAAACCTCTCACCTCCAGCCTCCGCGGCGGATTCTGCCTGCGTCACGTGTCCGGAAAGGTGGGGAATTTCGCCAGTCCGGGTTTTAAATGCTCAAGGATGCGCCAAGGCGTCAGCAGATCAATGGGCAGCTCAATGTACTGAACGTTGCAATCGGCCAGATATTGGCGCATTTGGGCGTCCACCCGCAAAGAGTCCTCGCGACTATGTACCCGCCCGGTATCCTCGAAAGGTCCGTTTTTTAGGTCTCGCGTGAGATAGAAGTTGATGTTCTCAAAGGTCTCCGCGAGATCGCTAACGAGCGCTGAGAAGCTCGGGAATTTCTCCGGAGGGGCATAAAAATCGCACAGCGCAAGCGGCGAATCTGTGACCGCGTATTCGTACCGTCCGCGAAGAATGAGCTGCTTGTGATGCTGTTGCGCCAGCAGGTACAGCTGCTCTTCTTTGAGCTGCCACTCACAGCGACGCAAGACCAGGTACTTTGCGTACTCGGACACCTCCTCAACCGACAAACCATAGCTCTTCATGAGCCAGAAGAGGCCGCTTCGTACACTGCTTTTTCCAACGCACGGCGGCCCAAAGAGATTTATGACTTTGAGCTTGGGAAGGGTGTTCACGCAACTCTCTCAAGAGCGACACGCGGGGCATTGCGCTTCGCGTGTAGTGCTCAAGAGTTAGCCGAATCCTCCCACTCTGGAGGCGTAGCGCGCTATGCGGCTTCGCGCGTTGTCTGAACAGGCGCTGGACCTATCAGCCAGTCACGAAGCTTTGAGAATCGCTCCTCGATCTGACAGCGCTTGACGGCTATGCTCGCGGCGCCGATGTTACCGTAGATCAACAGAAGCTGTCGGGCACGGGTGCTGCCTGTATAAAGCAGATTGCGCTTGAGCATCATGAAGTGGTTCTTGTGCAAACCCATCAGCACGACAGGGAATTCGCTTCCCTGCGAACGATGGATGCTCAACGCGTAAGCCAATCGGATTTCGTCCAGTTCGCTGGCATCGTACTGGGCCGTATACCCGTCAAAATTCACGACTACCGTCCGCGTGTCCGGAAAGATATCGGTCACATAGCCGATCTCGCCGTTGAAAACTGCCTTGGCATAGTTATTCCGTATCTGGATTACCTTGTCGCCGATACCCAGTCGCGCGCCTTGAAAAGGCATGTCGACTGCCGGTGTGGGGTTCAAAATTCGCTGCAGCTCGCCATTGAGCTCATCAACGCCCAACTTTCCCTTACGCATGGGGCAAAGTACCTGCACGTCGTGGACTGGGTGAAACCCCCGCTTCCATATATCACGCGCCGCAAGCAACAGGGCGTCTTGCGCCTCCTGCGCGGTCTCATGATGGAAAAAGCCGAAGTCTGAGCCATCCTCCCAGCCCACAGCAGGTGCGTATCCCTGATTGATCAGGTGCGCATTCCGGATGATCTGACTCTGCTGAGCCTGACGAAAGACCTCCGTCAATCGAACTGTGGGTATACGCCCGGAGGTAATGAGGTCGGTGAGCACCCTGCCTGGGCCCACCGAGGGCAGCTGATCGGCGTCTCCGATCAAGATTAGCTTTGCGTGCGGCGGCAACGCTTCAAGCAATGCCTTGAAGAGGAACACGTCGACCATCGACATTTCATCGAGTACTACCGTGTCGCAGTCAAGAAGACGCTGCTCGTTGTAAGAGGGCCGGCTGAACTTCCATTCCAGTATCCGATGGACGGTGGCCGCGGGAACGCCGATCGCCTCCGAAGCGCGCTTGGCGGCCTTCCCGGTCGGCGCACAGACAATTACCTTCTGACCGTGACTCTCCAGAATGGAAACGATTACGCGGGTGATGGTGGTCTTGCCGGTGCCCGGGCCGCCAACGAGCGCGAAAACCTTCTCTCGCAGCGCGGTTGCGACCGCCACACGCTGGGTGGCTTCCAGCACAATGGCCTGGTCGAACTCGGTCTTTGAAATCGCAGAATCAAGATCGCCCAGAGCCAGGGCTGGCGCCTGCATCAGTCCTAGAAGCTTCTGCGCGATACGCCGCTCCGCATCATAGATTTCGCGCAAAAAGACGCACGGCTCGTCGTGGACGACTTCGCACGCAATGATCTGCCGTTTGACCAGAGCGTCAATCGCGTCCTCGACTAAACGGACACGCTCGGCGTCAGCCGTGAAGCCCAGTAGCTCCAGCGCGCCTGCCAGCGTCCCGTGTCTTTCGGTGCCGAAGATGAGCTGCTTGCGAGGCAAACCGCAGGAACCTGCATTCTTGGCGGTATTCAGAACACGTAGCACTGCCGCCTGTACTCGATAGGGATTCGATTCAGAGAGGCCCAGCTTACGCGCAATCGCATCTGCCTTGACAAATCCAATTCCCCGAATGGCGTTGGCCAGCTCGTAAGGGTTTTCCGAAACCAACTTTCTGGTGCGGCTTCCGAAACGAGCGCACACGCGTTTGGCGTACGTCGGGGAGAGCCCTAAGCCGCACAACCAGGGAAGCAGATTTTCTCCTTCGGAGCGCGAAGCCCAGGCCTCAATGATCGCGTGGGCCTTCTTTTTCCCGATTCCCGGAACCTCGGAAAGTCGATGTGGGGCTTCTGAGATGACTTCCCCTACTTTCGATCCGAACGCTTCGACCAACCTGGCAGCGTACGTGGGGCCGATACCCTTGAAGGCTGCAGCCAGATACCGGACCAGGCCAACCTCGTCTACGGGTGCGGACAGAGTGACCGTTTGGGCCTTGAATCGTCGACCGTATTGGGAAATCTCCCAGCAACCCTTTGCCTCGAGGACCTCCCCTTCATTAATCGAGGGGGTGACACCCACGATGGTGAATTCTTCCCTGACACCCGGAATGCTGATCCGAGCAACAAAGTAGCCGTTCTGTTCGTTTCGAAAGGTCACCCGCCGCACCGTCCCACGGACGGTGCGGTCAGAGAAGTTGACCTGATTGGCATTCAGCAAGGTATTCCGTAGTGGTGCCATGTCTCATTATAACCACTACGTGTAGCGTCTGCACTACCAGTGCATATTAATGATGTTCAGCGGATCACAAAACGACGCCAAATGGATTGGCGGAACCGGCGCCGACGCGTTTGAGGGCATCGGCGGCAGCCTTCTCCTTACGGGAATACGCGTCCGCGAAGGCGCTCTTCACCAGAGCGCTGATCGTATCCGCGCCCTCAGAAACCACAGAAGGAGCGATCGCGAACTCGACGAGCTCGCCTGCACCTGTCATCGTCAGCGTGACGGCGCCGCCTGCCGCGCGGCCTTCATAACGAGCAGTCGCCAGCTCCTTCTTGACGGCGTCAATTCGCTGTTTGAAATGTGCCAGAGTCCTCAGAACGCTGCCTGGTTTCATGGTCGCCTTTTATTTGGGGTTAAGTGTGGGAATGCGCTCAAAGGAGCGGCTTCGAGGCCACCCAGTGAGCTGCGGGCAGGATGCTCTGAAGGTCCCCACGGAGAATGTGCCGCGCCTCCTTGAAGCTCGCCCAGCGTGCGTCTGCAAATCGGGTCGATTCGAAGTAGTCCGGAAGCTCCGCATCGGTGCTCGCGAAGCTAAAAGTCACGTCCCCTTCCCGGGTATGAGTTTGCCGCGTCAGATTGGCAATCAGGATAAGCTCGCCGTTTGGAAACAGCTCTGAACGGATTGTCTGCAGCAGCTGATCGAACGACTCGCCGCTTTTTGCGGTAGGTAGAACCCACGCAGCGCCTGGGGCTGTACGGACCAGGAGAATCCTCGAGCCTTTGGCCTTGCGACAGACGAGAGCAAGACCGCTCGCAACTGGCCGATTCATGATCAACCTCGATGAAAACCTGAGTGAATCAGTGACACGTCATATAGGGCGCACGTTTTACACTTCATTCTTTCGAAGTCGCCCGTTGTAGCGCTCAATAAAGAATCGGCCTCCGCGAAGGAGGCCGAAGAACATCAGCGCGATTTATGCCGCAGGCCTCCACGCCCGCCATTTGGTTGGAAAGCCTTCTACGCCGTACCTGATGAACACGTCGAGCCAGTCCACACTCTTTTCCCCGTCCGGGATGGGATATGGTGGGATCTGCTCTTCAACACTCTTGCCTTCAGCAACGAGTCGCATCTTCAGGCGCTCGACGGCCTTCTGACCGCGCTCGCTCTTGTCCTTGTCGCCCCAGATGACGACGTGCTCAACTTCCGGCGGAATGACAATCTGCTCGAGAAGCTGAGCCGCGACCGCTGACCAAACCGGCATGCACGTAGCCGCGTGCACGGCCAGCATGGTTTCAACACCTTCCCCGACGCCGAGCACCTTCCCTGCAGGAGACAGCCGAATAGCCGCACCATGAGGCGGTCTCACGCAGGCTGTCATCTTCTTCACCTCTGGAACCGGAGCCTTCTTCCCTTCCGGGGTAAGGAAGTACCGATGCAGAGCGATGATTTCGCCTTTCGGGTCCCGCACCGGGGCAACCAGTGCAGGGAAAGTCCCGTAGGACCTCTTCTGCTTCACATCGTAGTAGCGCAGAGCCGGGTGAAAGCGCAGGACCGAAGGGATGCTGGAAGCACAAAGGCCTCTTCCGATCAGATAGCGCTCAGCGATTGAGCCGGAGATCGGAAGCGTTCTTGTCCAGATCCTGCGGATCATTGTGCGCGCCTTCGGCGGATCGATTTTCGGTGCCGGCGGAGGCGGAGGCGGTCGCGAGCTGGCCGTTGGCTGGACCTGCTCTTTTCGAAGCCATTGAGCGACTTCGCGAACCGCATCTCGGAACTGATAGCCCTTAACGAACTCGAGCATGGCGAAGCCATTCGAGAAAGGACCACAGGTGTTGCAAATCCCGCCGCCCGTTTCGTTGTAGTCCTTGAAGAGTCGAAATCCGTCCGTGCCGCCGTGGACGGGGCAAGCGACATGATGCCCCCGCGCTTCCATCGCAGGGCCGAGCTCTGGAGCCAAGTCCTGAAAGATGAATGCCCAGTTGCCGCGAGCTTGCGCCTTCAGCTCATCCAGTGTGAGCCGAGGAATCCTGCTGCGACCTGGGGCGCGCGTTGTGCTGCTCAATCTGTGTGTCTCCACCGAAAGTGTCCTTGTACGTATAGACACAACATTCCGAGCTAAAGCACGTGGCTATCCATGGATATGAGACACTTGGGACCCGCCTGGTACCTTGCGCCCTACATTCTCTTGCTCGGCTTCGCCGACTGGCTGTTTAGCCGCGCAACACTCTCTCATGAGGAGGTGCTTGAGGAAGTGCGGCAGAAGATCAAGAACAACGGCTACCGAACCCTGCGACGCATTGGCGTTGGGGCCGCACTGTTCGCACTGTTTGTGCTGTCCGCGGTCGATGTGCTCGCGCCAGCACTCGAAAGAATCGCCCATGTAGTACCGAGACAGGCTGTTGTGCCAACAGCCGCGGTATTAGCGAGCCTGAGCGTACTTGCTATCGCGTCACTGATTCTGAGGGCAGGCTATCGCAGCCTTGCACGTGCCTATGCCAGAGGGCTTCGAGTGTGGGAACGTCAACAAGCGGCGCTATACCGGAAATAGGCCATCGCAAATCCCACTTATCCGGAGGTCTTCCATGGAAACGAAACTGCATATCGCGGTGTCCCGCAGCAATGGCGAGCGCCGCCGGGGCGCACTCATCGCCGCCGGCGTCGCGCCAAGCAGCTTCGGTCAGCGTCGAGCGTCTCGTCCCCATCGCGATCGCAAGAAGGAAGCGGCACGCGGCGAGCGAAAGCACAAGACTGCGTGGTTTTAAACAACGAGCGCCATGTTCATTGGAATAGAGGCGACACATGCATCATGCGTGTGCCGCCTCATTCACTTCGGCGTGGTGACTATACGACTCGTCAGCGCTGCGTCAGGCACTGGCACCCAGGTCAACACTCATTTGTCGAGGTCAGCTCCATGATGATCGCCAACATGGTTCGTGAACGTGATTTCGCTGAATTCGTTCAGTATGCCGATGAGCAGGAACTGCTGCGTCAGCGCCAGCTTTTGCACGCGGAACTGAATACGAAGTACGCGAACGCCCGAACCCCGCTCACGGAAATCATGCGCGATCGTCTTAACGTGCTGGACCGCACGCTTGGACTCGCTGCCTGATATATTCCGGCCGCCTCATTTCGAGGCGGCTTTCCGTTTGCTCACGAGATCCTTTGCAGAACGTTGCCTCAGTGGGCGCTTGAAGCCGGTCTGTGCGCCGCTAGGCTTGAACTTCAGCCAATAGCTGTTCGTCCCTGCAATATATTTCGAGTCGGCCTTTTTAGCGACTACACCCTCCATGCCGATCGATAGGGCATACGCGTAGAGCAGTTCTCCGTGAGTCTCCAGGTGATCAACGTATCGAAGATGAAGATGATTTTTCGGAATCAGCTTGCGAAGCCGCGCTTTGCGTTCAAGCAAAGGTAGGCCTCGCAAATCCGCACCCTTATCGAAAAGCAGATCGAACGCAAAAAAGGCGAGCGTGTAGCCTCTGCGGCGAGAAGTCTGCAACGCTTCGAAATCGGGAACACCGCGCTTGTCGAGCAGGCAAACTTCGCCATCCAGCACGAATCCTTCCGGCAACTCACTCAACACCGTCGCGATCGGCGGAAAGCGAGCGGTGATATCCAGCCGGTTACGAGTAAGAATCTGTTTGCGGTCGGCAAGCGCCCTCCAGCCGTCATATTTCAGCTCGTAGACCCAACCCTGCCGGGAGAAAACCGGAGAATTCTTCGCGAGCATCGGCCGAATTTCAGAGAGCTTCACCGCTCGAGTGTACCGCGAAGCGCTACCGCATGATCATCTGGATTTCCCGTGGGTTCTTCTTGCGCAATTCGGAGACCACGTCGACGATCTGCTGATAGGATACTCGGCCACTGGCGGCGAGCTCTATCGTAGTAACATTTGGGCCGATACGATCGGCGACGTCGTCAAGGGACATCGGTTGCTCGTCGATGCTGAGATGACCTCTTTCGTCCATCACCAGGAGCAGAGATTGCTGTGGCCGTGGAACTCCATCAACCGAAAGCTTCGGCAGGTCTGCCGGCAACACTTTCACAAGTTGAGGCGCGAGCAGTAGCAACGTTGCCACGAGGATCAGCAGAACATCCACAAGTGGCGTGATGTTGATCGCAGCAAGAGGTTTGCGGCGGCTCATAACGTCGCCTCTTTGCTCGGTGCCGGGGTTTTGCGACTCAGCGCTCTACGCACGCGATTCTCCGCAACCTGCAATCGGCGCAGCAGCAAATTGTAGGCGCCGACGGCGGGTACTGCGGAAGCGAGCCCAAGAAGCGTAGAGTGCAAAGCTGTGGCGACAGGGCCGGCCAGTACCGTCGCTTCGACATTTGCACCATCGAGCATCTGAAGCCCATTCATGATGTGAAGCACAGTGGCCGAAAGGCCGATGAAGGGCGCGGTCGCCGCGATGGTTGCAAGCATGGGCAGTCCGCGCTCGGCCGCTTCAAGTGCCTCATCGAGTTCATCGATCGAAGTGACGCGTGCTTCGATGCGAAGCTGCCGGAGCAGACCGGGCCAACACAACTCGATGCTCTTCCAGAGGATGAGCATGGCTGTTATGGCAGCAAGGCCAATCAGAATCACATCAAGAATCTGTGCCAGCATGAGGTAGTCCTTGTAGTTATTCGTTTCTATGGAAGAGCGACGGTTTGGCTTTCATATCGAAACCGCAAGTCAATCCACCGCTTCTGTCCTACCGGAATCTGGGGAACTTCCGAGAGCGTTGTGCCGGGCAGTGATAGCAGTTGCGTCAGATCCCCAAGTGGATTCCCTGAGGGGACCATGATCTTCGCGTTGTAGACGTGCCCGTGGCGATCGAGCAGGACCGCCAGTACCAGTACCGAGCCGCCCGGCTGTTCCGGATACGTTCGACCGCGCAGCTCCGCGTAAGGGTCTTTTTGGCCAGGATCCACTTGCGTCCCTCCCTGCGCGGCAACCGGCGGTTTGGGACCGTTGGAAGCCCTCTTCGAGTTCTCGATCACGGGCGGAGGCGGCACAGGCCGGATTGAATTGACTTGCGCCGGTGTGATCGGTGGAGCTTCGATGGGTAGTGTGGGAAGCACAGGTGGTGGCGCCTCTCCAACAGCTGCCGCGCGTGCGCTGATCAACGCAATGCGTACCGGCGCAGCCGGCGGCTTCGCGGGGGGATACCTGATGTGCAACCCCTGCACGAGCAGCGCTCCATACGCCATGCCAACGCCGGCAGCCACGGTAAGGGCGATTGTCCGGCGTCGTCGAATCTCACGATGGACGCGAGAGTCGATCGGCATGGGCTAATGGACTACTCAGTGGGCTTCGAAACCCGGGGCCTGACGCGAAGCGTGAGCAAGGTCACGAACACCAGGAATCCGGCGCCCAAAAGCACGATTGCCCCGAACACGGCGGGCCAAAGCGCCCTATCTGCGGGTTTGTCCGGGCTGTGAATCGTCAGCGGCAACCCTGAGAGATCCGCTGCGGAGGGGCTCTGGTCAGGCGCAATCGGTGTCTCCGGGGGAGTCGAAGCTTTTGGCTCCCTCAGGGGATTAACGCCGGCGGCCGCAGCCTCGGCGAGCGTACGAAAGGCAGTCACTGGTCCAGCATCCTGCGAGAAAACGCTTGCCGTCGTTGATGTGGGGGCTACTCCCTCAGCAACGGGCGGAATGCTGGCTCGCGGACGAACGAGCTGTTCAACCTGGTCCGTAACGTTCGGACGGTTGAATACGATGTCGCTTGGGAGTACGGCATTTTCCTCGGGCATAGCGGCCACGCCCGGTGCTGCAGCTGCGATTGCCGCCCACAGCATGACGGCTTGGATGAGAAGAAGGTGGATCTTTAAGCGCATCAGCACACCTGAATAAAAAGGGACTGATTGCATATAGCGAGACGTTTTGCACACCAGCAGCCGACGAACGGATAAAAACCGGACGAGGCGCAAGCAAGGCCTCGTCCGGTGTGGAAGGAATCACTGCCTCGTGCGTTCGCTTAACCGAAGTGCACGACGCGTGTTTCGAGCCGGCGAGGAGAGAATCGGCACCGGGCATCCACGGTATCGAGCACCACACGGCCAGGACGGCCGTAGATGTTCGCGCGAAGCCATGCGATCTCCTCTGTCAGCTTCTCCTCTGGGAGCGTGGTAAACCACGCTTTCTCCTTGCCTTGGGTGCCATCTCCCCACCTGTAGCCGCGTGCAGACAACAATCCCTTGCGTTCGTAAGGGGAGTCCATTGCCCACAGGCGCAGTTCCTTGTAATCGAAACGCGTGAGGAGCTGCTTCAGGCCCGGCTGTCCCGACACAGGAAGGGGGCGGGCCAGTACTTCAAGGAGTGCCAGACAGTCCATCTCCGCGCGGTGTGCTTCGTAGAAGAAGCCCAGCCGATAGGCGATGTAGTCGAGCTTGGTGCCGGTAATCCCTTCTGCACTCCAGTCGATCTGAGAGCGTGAGCACGCCCATGGCAACTCTCGGAAAATCGGCCAACGGCGCTCCGTAAACTCCCGATCGAACGCAGAGTTGTGCGCAATCACCAGGTCGGCACCACTCGCCATAGCCTCCACTCGAGCGTCGTCGATGCGCTGACCCTTGACCATCTCATCGGTAATGCCGTTGACGCGGCTCGCCGCCGGATCGATCGGCATTCCCGGATCCTCGAGCGAGTTGTACGTGTCCGTCACCTCGATTGGCAACCCGGAGTGCTTGTCGAAGGTGAAACTCACCAGGCCCAGTTCGATGATGCGGTCCGTCACAGGCTCTCGCCCCGTAGTTTCCGTATCGAGAAGCAATCCACGTCCGATGCTCTCAGGAGTGATCTCGCCCTCCTCCTGGTAGCGGCGACGCGGTTTGAATCGACGCAGCACACGGTAATTGTCATCGGCCTCGAGCTGGATCGCTAGCAGCTCGAAATCCCGTTCAAGCAACGTTGTCATTTACAGGTCCTTGATCTCTACCCACTACGGGTAGTGTAGAGACCACGAGCGCTCATCACGCACGGGACTTGTTCACGTGAAGTGGATGCGTGATTCGAGTTCACCGATTCCTTCCTCCTGGCCGACGTTCGATCGTCGCTCGAAAGCCGTTTAAAGCGAGGTTCGAGTGCAAAGCCGCCGTGTCGCCCTCCCTATACACGGACAGGTCAAAACAACACAACCAGGAGGACTCTTTGAAAGTAGTCCCGGCTGGCTCAAACGTCATCGCCTCTCACGGCGTTGAATCGGAAGCCAATTTTCAGATCAAAGCGTGCTCACAGGCCTTCAGAATCCTTTCGTCGGGTCTGTATTCGGACAAGATCAGCGCTGTGCTGCGTGAAATCGGCTGCAACGCGGCTGACTCTCACGTCGCAGCAGGGATTCCGGATCGGCCAATCGAAGTGAAGCTGCCTACGGCCCTCGACTCCTCCTTTTACATCAAGGATTGGGGCACGGGTCTTACGCACGAGGAAGTCACAGGGTTGTTCACGACCTACTTCTCGTCCAACAAGAGCGAGTCGAACGACTTCACCGGTGCGTTCGGTCTTGGGTCGAAGTCTCCGTTTTCGTACACGGACTCCTTCATGGTCACCGTGGCGAAGGATGGGCTCAAGCGCTTTTACACGGCGCACATCGGTAAGGACGGTTCGCCCGTCATTACGATGCTCGGCAAAGGAGAGCCAACTACGGAGGATTGGCCCAGTGGCATGATGGTGTCCTTCCCGGTCAAACCATCGGACGCCGCTGAGTTCCGCAGGAAGGCCCATGCGGTCTACCGCTGGTTTCGCGTCAAGCCCGTGCTCCTTGGAGCCGAGGCGGTGAAGGAACCTGTGTTCAAGATCGTCGGATCGAACTTCCGCCTGGGCCCTGAAGGTTCGCAGGACGCCATGGCGCGTGTTATCATGGGCAACGTCGCGTACCCTCTCAACTGGACCCGGCTGGGTACGGACGATCGCGTCGTGCAGTCTCTTGTGGACGCCAACGTGGTCGTTGAAGTGCCAATCGGCTCCGTGATGCCAACGGCCTCTCGAGAGGAGCTCGAGTACGATCCGATCACGCGAGAGCATCTGATCTCAATTCTCCGACGCGCGGCAAAGGAGATAGCGGAGCAACTGCTCGAGATGTCGCGAACGAAGGGGCTGACGTCATGGAACCGCACGTCGCAGATCCGTCGGTATGTCAAAAACCTGCCGCCGCAGATCTACGCACACCTCGACAAATACATTGCGCTGCTGGACGTGAGCGCGGAGGAGAAGGAAGTACTCTCCAAGCTCACATACGCAGAAGCGTGTGAGGTACCGACATGGGCGGGCGCCTACGCGAGCCTGAGTCTGATCGCCAAAGGAAACGGGAAGTCTGATGCGGCCCCTCGACTGCGTATCCATCTCTATCGAGATGGAGAGCGTGAGGGCACCGTGTCTCGTCGCGAAGTGATCGCTGGACACATCACCCGTGGCAGCTCCACGGAACCGGCAAGGGTTCTGTATCAGGACAACGTCAAGGTCGTGATCGGGGACGCGCCACATACGCATGAGCGCATCAAGGTCTACGTCGCCGATCAACCTGATCGTACGGTGGTGCTCTCTGTCACAGGAGCGACCAAGGACCAGATGTCTCATGCCGAGGCGTATGCCCGAAAACTCGCGGAAGCGATGGGCGGCATCGACGTGATCAAAGCATCAGAGCTCCCGGTGCCGGAAAACGTGGATCTCAAAAAGGCGAAAGCCAAAGGCGAGCGCGTTCGGCCTGAGAAGCTGCACGCCAAGGAGATGGTCACGTACTGGGATCTCACCAAGGGTGTTGGGACGGCGAGTGTCATCAAGCTGTCAGAGGTGCCCGCGGACGGACAGTACTACGTGCCCGAGAACACGCGAAAAGGCACGTATGAGACTTCCGTGGGAGGCGGGACACGCTCTCTGAACCGCTATGAGACGAACCACCTCCTGAAGTCCTATCTGGAGCTGCGTGCGCTCGGAGTGTCTCTTCCGAAGATCGACGGTGTCGTGGTTGCCACGCCCGGAAAGATCAAGCAGCTGCAGCTTGCGGAAGGCGGCTGGAAGAACCTCTTCAGCACGATCCTGGAGGCGCTGGAATCGAAGCCGGTTCGGAAAGAGCTGAAAGCGCTGGTCAATCCGATTCCGCGGCTCGAGCTCAACCAGTACTGGGAACGAGGCTCGGATGCCCTACCGATGGTACTCGCGCGTGAAGCGCACAAGAACACCGCGGTGTGGAAAGCGATAGAGCCCGTGCTCAAGGAGCATCCGCAGGTTCGCGTACTGATCCAGGAGATTCTGTGTGCTACCATACCCAAGAACCGCAAGAGCTTGGCACGCGCAGCGGTGGATACGCTCGTTTATCATTGGCCAACCGCGCAGAAAGCCGTGGAACATCTGAAGCTTCTGAGTGCGGGAGACCTGGGTCACATGTTGAAGGAACAGTACCCACTGTTGGCGTTCCTTGACGCGCACACGTTCAGGGAAGCAGCAAACAAGTCTCCTGAACAGGCTGCGCAGTGTCTGAAGGCGCTTCTGTGGATGAAGTCTGCGGCTACCCAGGCTGACGAGGTTAAGCCCGTTACGGTACAAGACGCCCAACTGCCGCTCGCCTTGGCGAGCTGAAGTCGGGCGACTCGAGTTGTTCATTTGAGCCCCGGATTCTTCCGGGGCTTCCTTTTATAACAAAGCAAAGCCCCGGCACCTGGCCGGGGCGATAATGGGATTCGAAGGCCTCTCAGAAAAGAGTGCCCTGCCCGCCTTGGGTCGCGCCTGTCTGCGCAAGCTCATACCCCGCAATCAGGTTGCGAATGAACCGGGATTCGCGGCCGGCGCCCTCCCACGACTTGATCGGTCTCTCATGCCGCCTATCTCGTCAGATCCTGCGTCCTGCAAGCCTGACGAACGCACGCCGGCGCAGCCGGCTTTTGCATCAGTTCACGGTTCAACGTACCCAGAGAAGGAGCCGAAGCGCCTTCTGTACGGACACTCCCCGCGCG
>Ga0164243_10001512_pt1 | contig 39384 bp, 34 predicted proteins | sample OricompcompostOP_FD_108781 | JGI IMG/M metagenome (GOLD analysis project Ga0164243, IMG submission 108781) | Organic Plus compost microbial communities from Emeryville, California, USA - Original compost - Organic plus compost (OP) | ecosystem: Engineered > Solid waste > Mixed feedstock >... | reverse complement strand
GTCGGAAACGGCAGACCACCAGGAACCCGACCCAGAAAGCCCAAAGTGTCACCAAAGTCCTGAGACATCAAACGTCACCGATGTCCTGATACAGATTCGTCACCGATGTCCTGAGACATCACAAGTGGATCGAAGAGATGTTCGACACACTGTTCGAAGATGTGTTCGACAAATGTCCGAGTCGTGGTCTACAGTCGTAAACGTGTTCGATCGAACGTCTGTTCGCAGCAGCTTGATCGGATGACACCTCGGGCGACAGTGCCCAGGCGTCGATCGAACGCACCAAGACCTATCCATCCTCATCTTCCCCGGAGGACACCATGAGCGCCATCGCCATCGCCCCGCAGCTGTCCGGCCCTGTCTCGCCCCGCAGCCGCCAGGCCGCCGTGCGGCTGACCCGTCGCGGCAAGATCGTCGTGATCGCCGCGGCATTCGCTGTGATCGCACTGCTGACCCTCGTCCTGGGTCCGTCGGTGGCCGCCACCGGCCAGACCGGCGCGCCGCAGGAGACCACCACGGTCAAGGTCATGGCCGGCGAGACTCTGTGGCAGATCGCGTCCGAGGCCAATCCGCACGGCGACATCCGTGACACGGTCGACGACATCGTGCGGCTCAACTCGTTGCCCAGCGGCTCGGCGGTCCAGCCGGGCATGCATCTGGCCGTTCCGGTCTACTGATCGGTCGTCGGCCACCTGACACGACGCCCGTGTCGGCATCCGTGGGGAACGGGTACCGACACGGGCGTCGAACGGTGTCCGGTCGCTTGCGACGTCAGGCGTCGTGCTTCACCTCGCCTCCGGCGTTCTCCAGGTGGGCGCGGACGAACCACTGGAACAGCTCCATCGCCTTGATCTGGCCGATCAGCATGTCCTCGGTGATGGGATCGAGGTCGGCAGTGGCAGCCTGCGCCTTGCGGTGGTCTGCCAGTACGCCGTTGTAGACCTCGTCGACCTGAGCCAGGTGCTCGGCGGTGGTGGCTCGGCCCAGTGGGTAGTCCTCCCAGTTGCGGGACGCGACGATGGCGCCTGGGTTGCCGTTGGGGGAGCCGCCCAGGGTGGCGATGCGCTCGGCGGTCTCGTCGACCATGGCGCGTACCTCGTCGACCTGCGGGTCGATCATCTCGTGGACGGCGATGAAGTCGCGTCCCACGACGTTCCAATGAACGTGCTTGAGGGTCAGCGCCAGCTCGTTGAGGACGTGCAGGCGCTCCTGCAGGATCGTGGCGACCTTCTTGCCGGTGGCCTCGGTCAGACCGGGAACTGTGTAGTGCGACGTTGTGGTGTTCATGCCTTCGGTGTTCCCCTCGGAGGCGCGCTGAAACGTGCCTCGACACGCGGGGCGGATGTGACTGATGTGACGTCTGCGGCGTCCTGACCTGCAATTTCACGAAGCCCGAAAGAAAGTGTCCGAGCCGTCGTCGAGACTGTTGCGTGGGCCTCGGACCCGGCGTACAGTGGCACTAGATGTAGTAGTTACATCGGTGTAGTTTTCCACATCTTGTTACACAGCAAGGTGGAGGTTACCCACTGATTTCGCCACGAATCCACATCGAATCCACAGATTCGTCCCCAGAGTGGCGGGCTACACCTCAGGTAGGACCCATTCATCGGAAGGAGAGCGACATGCACTGTCCGTTCTGCAAGAACGACGACACCAAGGTGCTGGACAGCCGTGTCGCCGAGGACGGTGGCGCCATTCGTCGTCGTCGTTCCTGCTCGTCATGCGAGAAGCGCTTCACCACCATCGAACAGATGCAGCTGATGGTGCTCAAGCGCAGCGGCGCGACCGAGCCGTTCACTCGCGACAAGGCCGTCGCGGGCGTCCGCAAGGCCTGCAAGGGCCGCCCGGTCTCCGACGACGACCTGGCGCGTCTGGGTCAGCAGGTCGAGGACGCGTTGCGCGAGGCGGGAGCGGCCGAGATCCCGGCTCACGATGTGGGCCTGGCCATCCTCGAGCCGCTCAAGTGCCTCGACGAGGTCGCTTACCTGCGGTTCGCCAGCGTCTACAAGGCGTTCGGCTCGGTCGACGACTTCGCCGCCGAGATCGCGTCCCTCATGGCGGCCGGTGCCGACGGCGAACTGGCCGAGCAGACCGCCACCAAGAACACCAATCCCACCACCTGAACTCCTCCAGGTACGTCCTGGAACCCCTGGAACCACCACCCAACCACCACGCACAGGAGCAGCACATGACGGAGATCGTCAACGGTCCCAACGAAGGGATGTCCGGCGACACCCAGCAGACCGGCGAGCGGAAGAGCCTCACGATCGAGCGCGTCTTCACCACCGAGGGCGTCCACCCGTATGACGACGTGACGTGGGAGCGCCGCGATGTCGTGCAGACCAACTGGAAGACCGGCGAGAACGTCTTCGAGCAGCGCGGCGTGGAGTTCCCCGACTTCTGGAGCGTCAACGCCTCCACCATCGTCACCACCAAGTACTTCCGTGGTGCGGTCGGTTCGTCCGAGCGCGAGCAGAGCCTGCGCCAGTTGCTGGATCGCGTGGTGCTCACGTACGTGGCGGCCGGCAAGGAGCACGGCTACTTCGCCACCGACACCGACGCCGAGATCTTCGAGCACGAGCTGACCCACATGCTGCTGCACCAGGTGTTCAGCTTCAACAGCCCGGTGTGGTTCAACGTCGGCACGTCCAGCCCGCAGCAGGTCAGCGCCTGCTTCATCCTGGCCGTCGACGACTCGATGGACTCGATCCTGAACTGGTACCGGGAGGAGGGCCTGATCTTCAAGGGTGGTTCCGGTGCGGGCCTCAACCTGAGCCGCATCCGCTCGAGCAAGGAGCTGCTCCGCTCCTCGGGCGGCACGGCGTCGGGTCCCGTCTCGTTCATGCGTGGTGCGGATGCGTCGGCGGGCACCATCAAGTCCGGTGGCGCCACGCGTCGCGCGGCCAAGATGGTGGTCCTGGATGTCGATCACCCCGACATCGAGGAGTTCGTCAACACCAAGGCGCGCGAGGAGGACAAGATCCGTGTCCTGCGTGATGCCGGCTTCGACATGGACCTGGGCGGACACGACATCACGTCGGTGCAGTACCAGAACGCCAACAACTCGGTGCGGGTCAGCGACGAGTTCATGCGTGCGGTCGAGGACGGCACCGAGTTCGGTCTGCGTGCGCGCACCAACGGTGAGGTCATCGAGTCCATCGACGCTCGCAGTCTGTGGGCCGATATCGCCAAGGCCGCCTGGGAGTGCGCCGATCCCGGCGTGCAGTACGACGGCACCATCAACGACTGGCACACCTCGCCCGAGACGGGCCGCATCACGGCGTCCAACCCGTGCTCGGAGTACATGCACCTGGACAACTCCTCGTGCAACCTCGCGTCGCTGAACCTGCTGAAGTTCCTCTCCGACGACGGCTCGTTCGACACCGAGAAGTTCACGAAGTCGGTCGAGTTCATCATCACTGCGATGGACATCAGCATCTGCTTCGCCGACTTCCCGACCGAGGCCATCGGCAACACCACGCGGGCGTTCCGTCAGCTCGGCATCGGCTACGCCAACCTGGGCGCACTGCTGATGGCGTCGGGTCTGGCCTACGACTCCGATGGCGGTCGCGCGCTGGCCGGTGCCATCACGTCGCTGATGACGGGCGCTTCGTACCGTCGTTCGGCCGAGCTGGCCGGTGTCGTCGGCACGTACGACGGCTTCGCGCAGAACGCCGCCGCTCACGAGCGGGTCATGCGTAAGCACCAGGCCGCCAACGACGAGCTGCGTGGTGTGCACGCCATGGACATGGCGGTGCAGCGGGCCGCGGCCAAGGAATGGGCCGACAACCTGCGCATCGGTCAGATCAACGGCTGGCGCAATGCGCAGGCGTCGGTGCTGGCGCCCACGGGCACCATCGGCTTCATGATGGATTGCGACACCACCGGTATCGAGCCGGACTTCTCGCTGGTCAAGTTCAAGAAGCTGGTCGGCGGCGGTTCGATGCAGATCGTCAACCAGACGATCCCGTCGGCGCTGAAGAAGCTCGGGTACGCCGAGGAGACCATCGAAGCCATCGTCGAGTACATCGCCGACAAGGGCCACGTCGTCGACGCGCCCGGCTTGAAGACCGAGCACTACGAGGTCTTCGACACCGCGATGGGCGAGCGTTCCATCAAGCCGATGGGTCACGTGCGGATGATGGCTGCCTGCCAGCCGTTCCTGTCCGGCGCGATCTCCAAGACAGTCAACCTGCCGGAGTCGGCCACGGTCGAGGAGATCGAGGACGTCTACTTCCAGGGCTGGAAGCTGGGCCTGAAGGCGCTCGCGGTCTACCGCGACAACTGCAAGGTCGGACAGCCGCTGAGCGACGCCAAGGCCAAGAAGGCCGACGCCAAGGACGAGGCTGTGGAGCCGGAGGTCAAGACGGTCGTCGTCGAGAAGCCGATCCGTCGTCGCCTGCCGAAGTCGCGCACGTCGATCACCACGTCGTTCAGCGTGGGTGGAGCCGAGGGTTACATGACCTCGGGTGCGCACGAGGACGGCTCGCTGGGCGAGATCTTCCTGAAGCTGGGCAAGCAGGGTTCGACCCTGGCCGGCATGATGGATGCCTTCTCGATCGCGATCTCGATCTCGCTGCAGTACGGCGTGCCGTTGGAGACGTTCGTCAGCAAGTTCACGAACATGAAGTTCGAGCCGGCGGGCCTGACCGACGACCCGGATGTCCGCATGAGCCAGTCGATCATGGACTACACGTTCCGTCGCCTGGCCCTGGACTACCTGGACTACGACACCCGTGCGGCGATGGGCATCTACTCGGCCGACGAGCGCCAGCGCTACCTCGACACCGGCTCCTACGAGCCGCTGAACGCCGGCGGCACCACCGCCGCCGAACTCGTCGAGGCCCCGTCCGAAGAGCCTGGTCGCCACGCCGGCGACGAGACGGCGGAGGTTGAGGCTGGTCGCCAGGGCGAGGCGGTGCGCCAGGGCGAGGAACGAGCCCGGGAAGGCGAACGAGCCCGGGAAGGCGCCCAGCCGTCGGCCCCCATCCCCACGGCGGCCGACTTCGCCGAGGCGGTGCCAGAGGAGTCCACGTCCTCGGCCCACACCTCAGCCGAATTGCTGGAGACCCTCACGGGCTCGGCGGTCGACAGCCCGCTGTGCATGACCTGCGGTACCAAGATGCGCCCCGCTGGCTCCTGCCACGTCTGCGAAGGCTGCGGCAGCACCAGCGGCTGCAGCTGAAACGCACTGTCAGTGCCCTGAGGAAGGGTGAGGTGGAGACAACCACCTCACCCTTCTTTCGTGTCTCGGGGGCGCCGATGGGCAGCCATATCCAGATCGTTCCGTTCGCGAAGCGTTTTGCGCGCGCCACGTTCTCGTGCGGTCATCCAGAGTTAGACAAGTGGCTGAGGACCCAGGCCGGGCAACAGGAACGATCCGGCAACACTCGAACGTTCCTTGCCGTCGTAGACGATCCTGATCCACGGGTCGTCGGCTACTACGCGACCACCGCTTACCGACTGGAGTTGCCGGAAGCCTCCCGAGCATTCGGACGGGGGAGGCAGCGATATCCGATTCCGGCCGTCTTGTTAGCGCGATTGGCAGTCGATCAAACGTGCCAAGGCCAGGGTCTGGGAGGACGGCTTCTGCTCAATGCACTCAGTCGGATTGCGGAGGCTTCTAGTCGTGTTGGGTTTCAGCTGATCGTCGTGCATGCGATTGATGAGACTGCAGCCGAGTTCTATCGGCATGTGGGCTTTGCTCAGTTCGCTGATCACTCGCTCGATCTGTTCCTGACGGTTCGGGACCTGACGTCGGCATTGCGATCGGCGGACGCGTCGTACATACTAGGTACGTACGAGTGAGGAGAGGTGGCGGCGGTGAGTGACGGCGCGAAGGATCAGCGACTCAACCTGCGAGTCGCAGGTGAGGCCCTTTCACAGATCAAGCGTGCAGCGCAACTGTCGCAGCAGGACGTGACGTCGTTCGTGCTTGGCGCGGCTTTGGATCGCTCTCGCACGATCTTGGCGGAGGACCAGTTTCTACGTCTCACTCCGACCGAGGTTGTTCAGATCGAGGCGGCTCTGGCCGCCGACCCGAAGGTCATTCCTGAACTGGCGGCGTTCATCCGCCGTGTCGCAGCAGGTCAGACCACGGTTCATCAGAGCGCCTGAGTCTTCACGACGTCACGATGAGATACCGACCTGAGCGCGGTCTCGAGCAGCGCGAACTGACTCCATACGACACCGGCGCAGTCCTCGAGCCTCTTGTGCATGTAGCAAAGGGACCCCGTGACATCGGGTACGGGTGGGTCGACTTCGACGATGACGAGGGCGCGACGCGTGTCATAACACGCGTCGTTCGCGATCCAGGAGGCCATCTCACCCTCGAGATTCGCGGATACGACAATACGGAGATCCGAGTTAGTCGCCGTGACTGAATCGGAACCTAGACAGTGAGAGTCGGGTGGAAGTAGTTGTACAGCCCGAGGTCCATCGGCGCATCGAAATGAAGGAGCATGCGTACGACAGGGATGTTTTCGCCGTCCTTGCCGGCCATGCCGGTCTCCTCAGCGCTCGACGGTGTGGCGAAGCCGAGGAAGTACGATTCTGATCCCTCGGCGTCGTCCTTCTTCACGAACACAGGCAATTGGTACTTGCCCTCAGCGATCGCCTTCTCAACCGGCGACTCCAACGTCTTGTTGCTTTTGGTGTACCAAACCATGGTTGACCGATCGAGGATGGCGTCCTCGTAGGCGGTGCTGGCGGAAACTTCGTTGGATTTGTGAAGCGTGACGAAGAGGGGGCACACCATTCGAACGGGATCGGCCTTGTAGCCATAGAGCGTTGAGGTCCATTTCCGCGGGAATCCGAGAAGACGCGTGACCTCCTTCCGAGAGTACTGCGCGCCTTGAACGAAGGGGTCGCCTCCGCTATATCGATCGACGACCACGTGTGCCCCGGTCCGAAGTAGGTCATCGACGGCATCGCGGAACTCGTCAGACTCTCGATAGGAGCGACGGAAGTCCTCGATGAGGTCAACCGCTCCGTCGGAGGCGACCGAAGCAACTCCGTTGCCGTACCTGGTCTGGTCAACCTCGCTGTGCCGTTCAAGCGTGAGCGTGTCGACGGCGCTGTGCACCTGATCTTCAGTTGCCGTCACTCCAGATTCAAGGAGGTGCATGGATAGATCGTGAAGCGTTGCCGGGCCCTCATCGAGAAGCTGCCGGACGATGACGAACTCATGAAGCCGCTTTGCTGTCAGGACCTCGTGAGACAACAGGCCAAGCATCCGGAGCTCGCGCTCGGAGAGTCCGTGCGATGTCTTGAGGACCTTGGCTGCCAATTCCGGGTAGTTCAGCATCTTGGTTGCTAGTAGGACAGGATCGGCAGATTCAAATCGATAGAAGTCCCACAGTGACGGGGTAGTGCCAACCCGCTCCTGCATAGCCGAAATGCTTGCCTTGAGCACGACAATGCTGTCGAGTTTCGCAACGGAGATTGCCTTGAGCACGCGCTCCTGGGCGATCCGGTCGAATCTGACACTCGATAGCCCCGGAAGAGTCCCGGACTCCTCAGCCGAGATCAGATTCTTGCGCAGCGATTCCTTGTTCAGCGATTCATCGCCAAACAGGGCGATTGGGATCATGTAGTTGTTGACGTAGTTTCCGATGAAGTCGATCACCACGACATAGTCTTTATGCGGGGCCTTCCGAAGGCCACGGCCGAGCTGTTGTACGAATACGATGGCCGACTGGGTCGGGCGGAGCATGATGATTTGGTTGACAGTTGGGATGTCAACACCCTCATTGAAGACATCGACGGTCAAGATGTAGTCGATTTCGCCGCTCTCCAGCCGGCGCACCGCAACTTCGCGAGCCTCAACGCTGTCGTCGCCTGTGAGTGCAATGGTTCGCAATCGTGGCCCACGCAACGTGCGTTCATTCAACGCGGCTGAGAGCGCATGCGCCTCGGACTTGCGGCTACAGAAGATCAATCCACGCGGCTGAACGCCAGCCTGGCCGTACTTCCTAATCGCATTGACGACATGGTCGACACGTTCTGGCGTAATCAGGACTTTGAGCACGTCGTCGTCGGGCTTAGTGGCGGGCTCTAACGGCTCGTCATACACGACATCCGCCACGCCGTAGTAGTGGAACGGGCTGAGCATGTCGGCTTCGAGCGCGTGGTTGAGACGGATTTCGTACGCCACGTTGAAATCGAAGATTTCGTAGATGCTCTTGCCGTCGCCGCGCTCCGGCGTAGCTGTCATGCCGAGTAGGAACGGCGGCTTGAAATGGTCGAGCACGCGCTGGTACGACGTCGCACCGCTGCGGTGGGCTTCGTCGATGATGACGTAGTCGAAAGCACTCGCATTGAACTCCGCCAGCACCCCAGGCTTCGAAAGAGTCTGGACGGTCGCAAAGACGTATCGGCAGCCCGTTTGCTTCGCCGTTCCGGTGAGTTTGCCGTAGTCGGTCAGTGATCCACCCAGGACTGCGTGGAAGGCCTCAATCGTGCGGTCGAGAATCTGTTCTCTATGCACGACGAATAACAGCCGTCGAGGTGCGGCCGCTCGAACATCAAGTGCCGACAGGATTGTCTTGCCCGTTCCCGTCGCGGAAATGACAAGCGCGCGGTCGGCGTGCTTGACGCCACGCATCTCGGCCAACGCCTTGAGCGCTTCCAACTGCATGCCGTTGGGCTGGATGGCTGCGTGTTCGACCGGTCCCTCGGGATCTGGAAACTCGCGAGCCTTCGCTCTGGTGGGAGGTGATGGCACCCAGCGGGCAGCGTACGCGTCGAGCCAGTCCTGTGTGAGCGGGTCGGAATTCTGCAGCTCATTGGTTACCAGGTCCGAAAGCTGGGTGGCAAGATCGCTTCCGTCAGCGGCGGAGACCTTAAGATTCCACTCGTGGTTGCTTGCAAGTGCGTACTTCGTGAGGTTTGAGCTGCCGACCATCGATGTCACGAATCCGTCGTGCTCGAAAACGTAACCCTTGGGGTGGAACGCCTTCGCGTTGTGTAAGCGCACGTCGATGTTGAAGTCGCGCAGCTTCAAGGCTTCCGCGAAGGCTGCGGGCGAGTTGAATGCGAGGTAGTCCGACGTGATGATTCGCCCCGTCCCTCGAAAGTCCAGGAGATCCTGGATCATCAGCGCAATCGCTTCAGGACTGATAAACGCGACGGAGAATGTGAAGGTGTGACACGATTTCAGCTCCTCGAGAATGCTATGGAGGACCGTCCCGTCCGATCCGTTGAGGACAAGTCGTGGGTTGTGCCTCTGCGGCGCGGATTCGTTGCGTGCGAGGTAGCCGAAAGCGACGTCAAGCGGGAAGGGGTCATCTTTCCAAAACAGATCAGGCGTCATCTGTGCGATCCCATGACGATCTCCACCGCTGGGATGTCAGCCGGCGCCCAGTCGAGGCTGCCGAGCGCGCTTCGCTCGAGCCACTTCATGGCTGCGTGCTCTGTCAATCTGGGAGAACCGTCGATCAGAGTGCAGTAGAAGGTCGTGAGATTGATTGTTGCGAAGTCATAGGCATGGTTCGTCGTTGTGATCTTCTCGCCCACGTCGATGAGACACTCAAGTTCTTCAGCAATCTCTCGCTGGAGCGCTGCGCGTGGCGTTTCGCCCGATTCAATCTTGCCTCCCGGGAACTCCCACATCAGTGAAAGGCTCCCTTCGGGGCCACGTTGAGTGCATAGGACGCGTTTGTCTTCGACGATGACAGCGCCGACAACGTTGATGACCTTCACACATGCCTCCATTTCGACTCCACTCTATGAGGCCTGGGTGGGCACGTGTTGCTGATACGTGATGTAGGTCGACCGAGCTATGCGCGGTCTAGTAGCCAGTCGAGCAGGCCTTGGGTCGATAGGCAGTCGTCGCGGTTGTAACTGATGAGGTCGGTGCGAAGTTTCGAGGCGGCGGCTGTGTCTCCGCCGCTGATTAGCGCGATGTAGTCGGCGAAGCCGGCCATGGAGGCGCGGGCGTTCTGGACGTCGGCGGTGCGTGGGGGAGAGTAGAGCGGTTCGAGATACTTCAGTCCGTACTTGGGCTGCGAGATCCGGATGGACTTCATCACAACCCTGTTGAGATCGACGAACACGCCCGCCTCGATCCACGAGAGCACCCGCTCTTCGCCGAGTCCATGCTGTCCGCACAGACGCTTCAGCGCAGCGATCTCGTACCCGCCGTAGTGATAGATGTGCAGGTCTGGATACACCGACCGCCTTGAACTGATGCGGTCGCAGAACCATTGCAGCGCTTCACGTTCCTGACTGCGGTTCTCGGCCCAGAAGTAGACATACTCGCCGCCCGAGGTGGACTCCTCGTGGAGGCCCCAGAGGTACTCGATGCCCAGTGAGCCGTCCTCGTGGGTGACCATGCTGTCGCCCTCGAAGTCGAAGAACACGTCACCGTTCGAGGGCGCCGGCATCCGGGCGATCGGAGCCGGGTCGAAGACCTCGAACGCGACCGTGACGCTGCCGTCGTCGTGGACCACTTGCTGCGCCTGCAGTCTCGCCTGAGCCCGCAACGTCGCGAGCCTGGCCGGCGTGATGCCGTCGACCGGTTCTGTGGAGTCGGCGAGTTCCTGAACCGTCGTGATGCCGGCGGCACGAAGGTTCTGCCGATCCTTCATCCGCAGGTTGTAGACGAGCTTGACGTCGTGGTGCTCTTCGATCGCGGCGCTGCAGTCGTCACAGGATCCGCAAGCCGCCGCTGAATCGTCGCCCCAGGTGAACGCGCGGGCATCCGCTCGATGATCGGTGAAGAGTTGACGTGCGCGGAGGAGGTGACGGCGGGCATCATCTGCCGAGTCGGCGAGGTCGACGGTTGCATCGGTCCCGTCGCCGAGGAACAGTCCACCGGAGGAATGGGACGCAATACCCATCTGATCGAGAAGCACCGCACCGATCGCCAGTTGGAGGGCGGCCTCGGGCTTGACCGACCGGGCCAGCTTGGCGTCCCAGACCTGGTACGCGCCATCAGACTGACGGATCAGATAGTCAGGGATCGCGAACAAGCCGTCGGAGAACAGCACGGCCTGGGCGATCACGCTGTGACCAGCGTCGACAAGGTCCCTGGTCTCCTGTGCGGCAGCCATCAACGACGCCGCCGTGAACGGGAACGCGGGACGCGGTGCTGCGACGAAGTCGTTGTGGGTTGCGCGGTGCAGTTGGTCCACATCGGATTCGTGCGCACGACCGAGGTCGGCCAGCTGGTCGCGGAACGGATCATCGACACGCTCGCGGACCGCGCGCCCCATCAACACGTCGACTCGACGTAGATAGCGGAACTCACAGGATGCGACGGCCGTGATGTCCGATGCGCTGACGATGAACTCTTCGTCAGCGGTCAGGATCATCGGTACTCCGTGGTGCTCGGCTGGTCACGTATGTCGTCACCAGCATGTCACCAACTGATTTTGAGGTGCGTTACGCACAGAGCGCGTGGGTGGATACCCCAGCAAGGCCGGACCTCAATCAGCGAGCCTGTCAAGACGACACGCGTGTGGTTTGTGGGGTTTTTGAGATAGATGTGGCATTTGTGACGGGATGCAACTAGATTTCTCATCATGCTTTCCCGCGTGTCGCTGCGTGCTGTCCTGGTGGCAGCTGTGGTATCCGTGATCGCCGGCGGGCTGACGATGCGGTCGGCGATGGCGGACAACCCGACGGCTGCGGATCTGCAGACCCAGATCATCGAGCAACGGCAGAAGATCAACGCGCTGTACATGCAGGCATCGGCCGCGAACGAACGCGTCAACGGTGCCAACCTCGCGTTGGAAGAAGCCGAGGCCGCCCTCAAGAAGCACCAAGCGGTGCTCAAGAAGGCCACGCAGGAGTACGGGGATCAGAGCGAGGTCGTCGCCGAGATGACCGTGGAACAGCAGCTCTACGGGTCCACCGACCAGGCCAAGATGTCGGTGCTCGACGGCCGGGATGCATCAGAAGTGCTTGAGGAAGTCACCGGCCTGCAGGCCATCGATGAGGCCCTGACCGCCGAGCTGGACCGCCTCGATGCCGGTCAGACTGTTCTGGATTCGGCGTCTGCGTCGGTTGAGAAACTCGTCACGGATCGCAAGAAGGCTGTCGCCGATCGCAAGGCCGGGCGTGCGGAGATCAACACCGCGATCAAGCAGGCCGAAGCGCTCGAAGCCAAGATGGCCGCCGATCGGGACGGCATCATTGCGGAACTGGCGAAGGTGCAGAACAAGTCCATCGCGCAGGTCGAACGTGAAGTCGAGCAGATCGAGGAACAGGTCGACCAGTCCGGTCCCGGTGTCCCGGTCGAACCGAACCCGGAGCCCACGACACCGAAGCCGACCACCCCGAAGCCCACCACTCCCGCGCCGACGACACCGCCACCCACCACTCCGCCGCCCACCACCGACCCGGATCCGAAGCCGAGCTCGAAGGTCGAGACAGCTATCGCGTACGCCCAGGCACAACTCGGTGAGCCGTACAAATGGGGCGGAGCCGGCCCATCGTCCTGGGACTGCTCCGGCCTGGTCATGAAGGCCTACGGTGCCGCGGGCATCAGTCTGTCTCACTACGCGCCGACCCAGTTCAAAGCGGGTACGAAGGTCAGCGTCAGCAATATCAAGCGGGGCGATCTGCTGTTCTGGAGCAACGGCAGCGTCGCGTCGATCTACCACGTGGCGATCTATCTGGGGAACGGCAAAATGATCCACGCGCCGCGCACCGGTCGCAATGTTGAGATCGTATCCGTCTCGTACTGGATCAAGCCCGATATGGCCGCCCGCTTCTGACTGTTTGTCCACAGACGTCTGATGGTCCCATCGGTTTCCACAGCCTGTGATGGGTGGCTGTCTTGGGGGCATGGGTGTGCCTAGCGTTGCGCCATGGTCAGAACGCAACTCAGGCGGCAGATGATGCTCTCCGGTTGTTGACCCGTCAGCCTGTCGTCCTCGTCTCGTCGACGACACTGCTGCCTCTGGCGTGGGCGCTGCGCAACGTGGTCTCCATGGCCGATGCCTTCTATCTCGCCTGCGCGATGTTGGCCGGCTGCCCGCTGGCGACCCGGGATCGGCGGCTGGCACGGGCTGCCGTGCAATGGGGCGTCGACGTTCAATGATCGGATCGTGTACCGATAACCTGGGACCGCGCGTCGGACCGCCGTCGCGAGACTCGAGAGGTGCCCGGTATGGCTGACTTCAAGGCTGAGTTCGATTCCGACAAGGAAGCGACCAAGGAGACGTTGACCAAGCTGATCAGCAAGATCGGCGCGCTGACCTGGGACGGCGACTCGGGCACGTTCAAGGGCGAGGGTCGAGCAAGCGGCGTCAAGGGCAACGTATCGGTCGCCGAGGGCGACGGTGTGACCACCGTGCAGTTCGGTTATTCGCTGCCGCTCAAGCTCAAGATGTTCGGCGGCATGATCGACGATCAGATCCGCTCCGGACTGGAGAAGGGTGGCGGCCGGGTCCTGTCCTGAACCCGGTTCTCGCAGCTCAGCGCAGGTAGAGCGCGGCAGCGATCAGCAGCGTGCTCACGCCGAGCATCACAGCCAGCAGTAGCGTGCCGCTGACGATCCAGCGGCGCCGGGAAAGCGCCATCACGGTGGTGTTGTCGTTCATCACTCCCTCTCGCCGATCCTCCCTCAAGGACCGATAGGGCGAGAATAGCGCGAAATCTTAGGATTCGCCTGTGAATCCGGTATCAAATGCCGGCTATCGACGGAAGGCGACGAGGCGGGCCAGATCGGCATCGCTCAACTCGGTCAGTGCCGCCTCGCCGCTGTTGACGATGGCGTCGGCGAGCGTGCGTTTGGCTGCGATGAGCTCGGCGATCGATTCCTCGATGGTGCCCTCGCTGATGAGGCGATGTACCTGCACCGACTTGGTCTGACCGATGCGATGGGCGCGATCGGTGGCCTGGTCCTCGACCGCCGGATTCCACCAGCGGTCGAAGTGGATCACGTGATCAGCGCGAGTCAGGTTCAAGCCGGTGCCCGCAGCCTTCAGTGACAGTACGAAGACCGGCGCCTCGCCATCCTGGAAAGTGCGCACCATCTCTTCGCGCGTGGGCACGCTGGTGCCGCCGTGCAGGAACTGGGCTGCGATCCTCTTCTCGCGCAGGTGCCGGGCGAGCAACCGGCCCATCGTGGCGTACTGGGTGAACACGAGAGCCGCGCCGTCCTCGGCGACGATCTCCTCGAGCAGCTCGTCGAACACGGCCAGTTTGCCCGAACGCCCGCCCAGATGGCCGTCGGGTTGACGCAGGAAGTGCGCCGGATGATTGCAGATCTGCTTGAGCTGCGTCAGCATCTTGACCACCAGGCCACGCCGCTGGATGCCATTGGCCTGCTCGATCTGCGTCATCGACTGACGTACGACCGCCTCGTACAGACCGACCTGTTCGCGGGTCAGGTGGGTGACGTGGTCGGTCTCGATCTTGGGCGGCAGTTCGGGCGCGATGCCAGGATCGGACTTGCGGCGGCGCAGGACGAACGGCCGGATCAGGGCTGCCAGCCCCGTGGTGGCCTCCTCGTCGCGTGATGACTCGATGCGTCGCGACCATTCCTCGCGGAACTGTTCGTGCGGGCCCAGCAGCCCAGGGGTGGTCCAGTCCAGGATCGCCCACAGCTCGGAGAGATTGTTCTCGACCGGAGTGCCGGTCATCGCGATGCGATGGTCGGCCGGGATGTCACGCAATGCTTGTGAGGCCTTGGCGCGAGGATTCTTGATGTTCTGAGCCTCATCGGCGACGACCAGGCCCCAGCCCGGCTCATGCTTGGCCAGCAGATCAGCATCGGCGCGCATCGTGGCGAACGTCGTGATGACGAATCCGCTGGTGGCGTCCTCAAGTGAACGACCCGCGCCGTGATACCGCTGGACGGCCATGCCGGGGGCGAATCGTTGGATCTCGCGCTCCCAGTTACCCAGAACGGAGGCCGGGCACACCACGAGCGTCGGCGTGTCATCGGCACGGGCCAGATGCAGAGCGATGAGCATGACGGTCTTGCCCAAGCCCATGTCGTCGGCGAGGATGCCGCCGAGCCCCAGGTCGGTCAGCTGGTGCATCCAACGCAGGCCCTGCAGCTGGTAGTCGCGCAGGGTGCCGTCCAAACCGTCGGGCTGTTCGGCGGGTCGCAGTTCGGTCTCGGCCAGCCGTCGACGGACATCGTCGAGCCAACCGACCGTGTCGACCCGTGTACGGACGCCGTCGACGTCCATCTCGCCCGATACCGCGGCACGCAGCGCCTCGACCGCGGTGAGACTCCCCGAGGTCTGATGGAGCACGCGGTCGATGCGCCGCTTGTCGACGAACACCCAGGTGTCGCGGACCCGGAGTAGTCCATGATGCGATGCGGCGAGCTGTTCGACCTCGGCCGCGGTCAACTGCTGATCGCCGATCGCGACCTGCCAGTCGAACCGGAACAGTTGCGCCTGCGTGAACGAGGACGGCCGGTCAGAGCGTAGGCGCTCCTCGCGCTGGACCACGACCGATGTGCTGACGTCGCGCACCAGTTCGGCCGGCCAACTGACCTCGATGCGATTGGCCAGCAGCGGGGCGATCATCTGCGCCTCGCCGAGAGCTGCGAGCTCATCGGTGCTGACCGTCGTTGCGCCGCGCGCGTGTGGCTGCGCGAGGCGTTCGGCCGGGGGCCACCGCTCTGCGAGTCGTTGCAGCATCGAGAGCAGGGGCTCGCGCGCGGACTTCTTGGGGTGGTGGTCGTTGACGAGCAGATCAGCCGCTTCGAAGGCGGCGCCGCGATCGGGACGAAGGCGTACGCGGACCACGCCGGACTCCTCGGCCGTCGGCTCACCGAGGAACGTCACGACGAGCGTGTACGAGTACCGCTCCGGGACGGCAGCTGGTGTGGTCGATGGACCGGCAGACGTGGGTGGCTCGGACGAGCGCTGCGGCGTGGACGCCGCGCTCGGCGCGTCGACCGCGAGGGCGTCCAGGAAGCCTTGAACCTGGGCCAGACCACCCTTGCCCTGGTGCGTCACGATCGCCTGCGATGCGGCCTGGAGTTGGCTGCGCTCGCTGTCATTGGGCGAGCCGAGGCCACCGCGCGCCATGATGCGCAGCGCCAGGATGGCCGGTGTGGCCCAGGCGCGGGAGGACGTGTGCGCATCCATGACGCGGATCGCCTGGCTCAACGCCCCCAATGCGTCGTTGGCCGATGCGTGCACCGGACCACTCGTGGTGTCGAAGACGAAACGCGATTCGGCCGGATCCTCAGCCACCTCGAACACGACCGGATGCCGCAGGAGGGCACGAAGGTCACGAGGCGAAGAGGGCATCATTGCATTATCTCACCTCTGTCCAATCAGCGGTCAGGGACTCGCGGTCAGGCCTTCCTCAGGTCGGTCACGGTGCCGTGGCTGGCGGCCACAAGATCCTGCGGGGACAGCGCGAACACATCGTGCCAGGTGCCGGCGGCAGCCCAGACCTCGTCATAGGTCAGCAGATCGGGATCGATGAAGACGTCCAGATCGGTCGTGTGACCGAATGGCGGGACGCCGCCGATCGGGAAGCCGGTGGCATCGCGGACCATGTCGGCATCGACGCGATGACATGTCGCTCCACCAGCCGCGCCGGCCAACTTCTTCTCATCCAGTTGATTGGCGCCACTGACATAGGCCAGGACGACGCGATCGTCGACACCGAAGATCAGGCTCTTGACGATCTGGCCGACCTCGCAGCCGATCGCCGCCGCCGCGTCGGCGGCCGTCTTGGTGCCGTCGGGGAACCGGCGCGGCGTGATCTCGAGACCCAGTTCACGGGCGGCCTCGATGACACGGATGACATTGGGATGGATCTGTTCGCTCACATCTTGAGGGTAGGAGGTGCCATGCTCGACTCTGGTGAGAATGGAATAAAGTTTAATGGTCAACTATTATGGAGAGCATGAGCCGCTACACGATCGATGAACTGGACCGTCGCCTGACGCTCAGCCCCCGGATGCCTGTGCTGTTCGTCGGCCACGGCAATCCGATGAACGCGATCAGCGACAACGACTTCACCCGCACGTGGGCGCGCGTCGGCTCCGAGCTGCCCGAGGCGCAGGCCATCGTCGTCATCAGCGCCCACTGGCTGACACCGGGGGAGACGCACATCACCGACGCGCCCCGTAATCGCGTCATCTACGACTTCGGCGGCTTCCCCGACGAACTGTTCCAGGTGCCGTACCCCAGCGAGGGTGATCCGAGGATCGCCGCGATCCTGGCGCGGAAACTGGAGGAGTACGAGGCGCAACTGGACTCCCAGTGGGGGCTCGACCACGGCACGTGGAGCGTCCTGACGCACCTGGCGCCCGCGCCCGAGGTGCCGATCCTGCAGATCAGCATCGACTATTCGATGCCGTTGCCGCAGCTCTACGAGTTGTACTCGCGGCTGCGATCGCTACGCCACCGCGGTGTGCTGTTCATCGGCAGCGGCAATATCGTCCACTCACTGCGCAAGGCGCGATGGGACGCCGGCGCGCCCGCGTGGGACTGGGCCGAACAGTTCGACCACGACACCGCCACGGCGATCGAGAAGCGTGATGTCGCGCGCCTGGTCGATCCGTTCAACACGTGGTCCGAGGCCCGGCTGGCGGTGCCGACCGATGACCACTACCGGCCCATGATCGCGTCGCTGAGCCTGCTGGAACCCGATGAGGAGACCAGCTTCTTCAACGAGGCCATCGACATGGGCTCGATCGGCATGCGGTCGTTCATCACCGTATGAGGTGACAGCCCTTTACTGATCGGCCTGCTGGGACTGCTGCTCGGCGACCTTCTGGTGCACCTCGTCCATGTCGAGGTCGCGGACGGCCTGGATCAGCTGCTCCAGCGCGGGCGCGGGTAGGGCACCGGCCTCCTGGTAGACCAGGACGCCGTCGCGGAACGCCATGATCGTCGGGATCGATGAGATGCCGACCGCGGCGGACAGCTGCTGCTGGTCCTCGGTGTCGATCTTGCCGAACGTGATGTCGCTGTGCTGTTCGCTGGCCTGCTCGTAGACGGGCGCGAACTGGCGGCACGGGCCACACCAACTGGCCCACCAGTCGATCAGCGTGATGCCGTCGGCATCAATGGTCGACTCGAACGTGTCGGCGGTGATGGTCTGAGTGCTCATACTCAGGTCCAACGAGCACGGAGCGTCAGACATTCCCTCCCGTGGCACCATCGGGTGTATGGATCGGCGCAGCCTGTTGTCGTCGGCCGCAGTTCTCGGAGCCGCGGCCCTCGTCGGCTGCTCGCGCGATGACGACCCCGAACCGCGTCCCACGACACCGACCGCACCGTCCCTGACCGAGGCGACCGACGGCGACTGGTCGTCGCTCGATATCGCGGGCACGGTGGCGACCGGTCTGAACGTGCCGTGGGGCATCGCCTTTCTGTCCGACGGCAGCGCGCTCGTCTCGCAACGGGACGAGGCCTCGGTCGTACGGATCGGCACGGACGGCGACATCGACGACCTGGGCACCGTCCCGGGCTTGCGCACCGGGGGAGAGGCCGGCCTGCTGGGCATCGCGCTGGACCCCGCCGACGCCGAGGTCCTCTTCGCGTACGTCACCACCGGCAGCGACAACCGCGTCGTGCGGATGTCTGTGGCCGACGGGCGTCTCGGCAGGCCCGACCCGATCCTGACCGGTATTCCGGTAGGCGGACGGCACCACGGCGGTCGTCTGCTGTTCGCACCCGATGAGACCCTGTTCGTCGCCACAGGCGATGCGGGGAACGGCGATCTGGCGCAGGATCGAGGGTCGCTCGGCGGCAAGATCCTGCGCCTCACCCGCGATGGCAAAGCAGCCGACGACAATCCGTTCGACAATCGCACCTGGTCCTACGGGCACCGCAATGTCGAAGGTCTGGCGTTCGATGCCGACGGCCGCCTGTGGGCCTCGGAGTTCGGTGACAAGAAGTCAGACGAACTCAACCTGATCCGGCGCGGCGGCAACTACGGTTGGCCGCAGGTGGAGGGCACCGGTGGTGGCGAAGATCTGGTCGATCCGCTGGCCACGTGGGGCACCGACGACGCCTCGCCGGCCGGTCTCGCGATTGCCAGGTCCACGGCGTTCCTCGGTGCGCTGCAGGGCGAGTGCGTCTGGGCGGTTCCGCTCGACGGCGAGAAGGCAGGGGAGCCGGCGCGTTTTCTCGAAGGGCACGGCCGGATCCGCAATGTCGTGGCGGCGCCCGACGGATCGCTGTGGGTCACGACCAGCAACACCGACGGCCGCGCGAATCCGAAGGACGGCGATGACCGGATCCTGCGGGTCGCGTTCGCCGCTTGACCGGGCACCGAACACTACCGGCGCGTAGCCCTGGTTCGGGATAAAACATGAGGATATCCTCATGTCATGGACGAGACGAGCTTCGACATCGACCGGGCCGCCCTGACCGAGGCGTCGCGCAGGTTCCCGGCCCACCGGCTCCCGCAGCCCGCTGGTGATCCGTCCGCGGACATGCGGTACCTGTCGGCACCCGGCACCGAGTTCGCCCGCCACGCATGGGACGAGGGCGGCCACAGCTGACGCTGCGACCGCCCTCGCGGTTCTGAGGCTCAGGCCTCAGTAGTGATTCAGAGCGGGCGGATGTTCGCTGCCTGCAGGCCCTTCTGGCCCTGCTCGACGTCGAACTCGACCTTCTGATCCTCGTTCAGCGACTTGTAGCCGCTGGACTGGATCGCCGAGTAGTGCGCGAACACGTCCTCGCCGCCGTCGTCGGGGGCGATGAAGCCGAAGCCCTTGTCGGCGTTGAACCACTTGACGGTTCCGGTAGCCATCTTCTTTGTTCTCCTCTGAGCGATTACCGGCGACGCATTTCGACGCCGGCTGTCGCGACGTACATCCAACCTTGAGAAGAACTACGGCCCCGAGAGGTTCGCAAGTCATTCATTCGGCCCAACGTCGTGCAACGCAGACAACCCTAGGGCACTGGCCGAAATGTTGGTAGCCCCGCCACACCGTGGCCAATGAGTTCGTGTGCCATCGGTTCGATCACGACAGGTACTAGTCATTTCGAACTAGACGCGGCATAGTCAGTCCGAACCACAAGTCAGACTGCGTCTACGTCGGTCGGTCACCCCAACACCCGGGGGTGGAAGCACGTCGGGGGGCGTTGTCGGAAGCGAAAGTTCCGGAGGAAATTGTGAAGCGTGTGACCACGGGCCTCATCGGCCTCGGGCTACTCGCCTCGTTCAGCGTGGCAACGGCCGCGCCGGGCGCGGCGAAGGAGTCCGCACCACCCAGTAACGAGGCACAACGCACGACCGCCGAACACGAGTTGGCGAACCCGCTGGAGGACAAGCGGCGTGCCCTGCGTGAAGAAGCCATCACCTCGGTGCTCAACGGCGAAGCCAAGGCGGTCCAGAAGAACGGCAGCACCGTCGTCAAGGTCGGCAAGGGCAGCACGCCGGCCGACGCCGCGCGCCAGTTCAACAAGAAGGCCCGCCACGACAAGAAGGCCCAGAACAAGAAGGGCAAGCAGCGCGATCAGTACGTCGAGCTCAAGCAGGAGCGCAAGGACAAGATCTTCGTGATCCTGGCCGAGTTCGGCAATGAGCGCCATCCGGACTTCCCGGACGTCGACACCGACCCGAATACGCCCGGTCCGACGACGTTCGAAGGCCCGCAGCGCAACCAGATCCCCGAGCCGGACCGCACCAAGGACAACTCCACGGTGTGGCAGGCCGACTACAACCGCGAGCACTACCAGGACCTGTACTTCGGCGAGGGCAAGGGTGTCGAGTCGGTCAAGACCTATTACGAGGCACAGTCGTCCGGTCGCTACACGGTCGACGGGTACGTGTCGGACTGGGTCAAGGTCAAGTACAACGAGGCCCGCTACGGCCGCGAGGACGCCACGACCTGGAATCTGATCCAGGACGCCGTCGCGCAGTGGGTGGCCGATCAGAAGGCGGCCGGCAAGACCGACGCCGAGATCAAGGCCGCGATCGCCGAATACGACCAGTACGACCGCTACGACTACGACGGCGACGGCGACTTCAACGAGCCCGACGGCTACATCGATCACTTCCAGATCGTGCACGCCGGTGGCGACGAAGCCGATGGTGATCCGCAGCAGGGCGAAGATGCCATCTGGTCGCACCGTTGGTACGCCTGGGTCACCGACGCCGGCGTCACCGGCCCGGACCAGAACAAGCTCGGTGGTACGCCGGTCGGAGACACCGGCGTCTGGATCGGCGATTACACCGTGCAGCCCGAGAACGGTGGTCTGTCGGTCTTCGTCCACGAGTACGGACACGACCTCGGCCTTCCCGATGCCTACGACACCAACCCCGCCGGAGGTCAGGACAACTCCAACGAGTACTGGACGTTGATGGCGCAGAGCCGGCTGAACGACAAGGGCGAGGCGCTCGGCACACGTCCGGGCGACCTGGGTGCCTGGGAGAAGCTGCAACTCGGCTGGCTGGACTACGAAGCGGTGGCCACGCACCAGAAGAAGACCCTGGAGCTGGGGCCGCAGGAGTACAACTCCAAGAAGGCCCAGGGTGCGGTCGTGGTGCTACCCAAGAAGGAAGTCACTCACGAGATCGGCGAACCGGCTTCGGGGGAGAAGCAGTTCTTCTCCGGCTCCGGTGATGACCTGGCGAACTCGTTGACAGCCGATGTCGATCTGACCGGCAAGACGGGCGCAGAGTTGACCGCGAAGGTGAGGTACTCGATCGAGGAGGGCTATGACTATGCGTACGTCCAGGCCTCGACCGACGGTGGCTCGACCTGGGATTCGCTGAACGGCACGGTCGCCGGGCAGCCCATCGGTCAGGACACCTCGGGTCGTCCGGGTATCGACGGTGATCAGGAGGACTGGGCCGATCTGGTGGTCCCGCTCGATGCCTACGACGGGCAGAACATCAAGCTCCGCTTCTACTACAAGACCGATGGTGGTCTGGCGTTGCCGGGTCTGTTCGCCGATGACATCACGGTGACAGCCGGTGGCGAGACGCTGTTGAGTGATGGCGCGGAGGGTGATCTGTCGGTCACGCTGGACGGATTCACGGTCAAGGCGGCCAGCGAGACGGTCGAGTACGACAACTACTACGTCATGGGCCACCGTTCGTACGTGTCCTACGACAAGTACCTGCAGACCGGTCCGTACAACTTCGGTTGGCTGGACTCCAAGCCGGACTGGGTCGAGCACTACCGCTACGGCCAGGGCCTGTTGATCTCGTACTGGGACACCTCGGTCGGCGACAACAACGTCTCGGTCCATCCGGGCAGCGGACGTAACCTGCCGATCGATGCGCACCCGGAGCCCATCACGAACATCGCCACCGGTGATCCGTGGCGGGCCCGCATCCAGGTGTACGACGCACCGTTCGGCTTGAAGAAGGCCGACTCGATGACGTTGCACACCAACGGCAAGCCCAGCTACATCCGGGCCCAGGATGCCCAGCCGGTCTTCAACGACAAGAAGAAGTACTGGTACGCCGAACTGCCGAACCACGGTGTCAAGTTGCCGGCGGTCGGCGTCAAGGTGAAGGTGCTGCAGCAGAAGGGCACCTCGATGAAGATCAAGATCAACTGATCCTCATCATCTGACCGGAGTCAGGGGCGGGGCGCACACCCACGGGTGTGCGCCCCGTTTCACGTCACCTGGCTTGAACCACTTCGTCGACAGCGCCGGAAGCGCCACCGAGTTCATCGGCGATCTCGCCGGAGAGATCGTCGTGTCCGGTCGATGAGTGTCCGTCCTCGTCGAGTCCGGCGTCGGCGTTCGTGAGCGCGGCGTGGTTGGTGGCCAGGATGGCCACAGCGAGGAGAGCGGCGATTGCAGCGATGGCGAACGGGACGTGCAGATTGAAGTGTTCGACCAGTTTGCCGGCAGCGAAGGGAGCCAGGCCGCCGCCGATGAAGCGCACGAAGCCGTAGGCGGCCGACGCGACGGGGCGCTCGACGGGCGAGACGATCATGACGGCCTGCGTCGTCAGCGTGTTGTTGATGCCGATGAAGATGCCCGAGACCACGACGCACACGATCAGCACCGTGCGGTTGTCGGGAAGGCGGCGATGACTGCCAGATCGATGGCGAACAGGGACAGTGCGACGTACAGCGAGCGCGCGGTGCCGAACCGCTGCTGCAGGCGAGGCGCCCCGATGACGGAGAAGATCGCCACGAAGATGCCCCAGCCGAAGAACACCCACCCCAGCTCGGTGGCGCCCAGCTTCATCGGGAACGGCGCGTAGCCCAACATCGTGAAGAAGGCCCAGTTGTAGGCCAGCGCCGCGACGCTCATCAGCAGCAGCCCGCGATGTCGCAGCGCTTTGAGCGGCGCGGTGATGGACGTCGTGTGGTCGGGACGTGGTGTAGCGGGGAGCAGGACGACGGTTGCGACCAGCGCAATGCCCATCAGCACGGCGACGCCGAAGAACGGCCCGCGCCAGCTGATGTTGCCCAGTGTGCCGCCCAGCAGCGGTCCGGCGGCGATGCCGAGGCCCAAGGCGGCCTCGTAGAGGATGATCGCGCCGGCGAAGCCGCCCCGAGCCGAGGAGACGATGGCGGCCAGTGACGTGGCGATGAACAGGGCGTTGCCCAGGCCCCACCCGGCGCGGAACGCGACGATGCCGTCGATCGAGTCCGTCGCACCGGCCAGTGCTGAGAAGATCACGATCAGGATCAGGCCCGCGATCAGGGTGCGCTTGGCGCCCAGGCGGCTGGAGACCCAGTTGGTCACCAGCATCATGACGGCGGTGACCACCAGGTAGCTGGTGAACAGCAGGGTCACCTGGCTCTCGGAGGCGTTCAACTCCTCCTTGAGCGCGGGCAGGATCGGGTCGACCAGACCGATGCCCATGAACGAGATGACACACGCGAAGGCGACCGCATAGACGGCCTTGGGCTGGTTGAACAGGCTGGGGGAATCAGGAGTATTTCGTTGCGACACGCAACTAGTCTAGCGAGTACTCCACGACGAGCGGCGCGTGGTCGGACCATCGCTCGGCCCAACTGTCGGCGCGGTCCACCACGGCGGACGTCGCAGCGGCCGCCAGATCGGGTGTGGCGATCTGATAATCGATGCGCCAGCCGGTGTCGTTGTCGAACGCCTGACCTCGCATGGACCACCAGGTGTAGGGGCCGTCGACGTCGCCGGCCAGGGTGCGATGGACGTCGACCCAGCCCAGCTCGTCGAACCAGCGATCGAAGTAGGCGCGCTCCTCGGGCAGGAAGCCGGCCTTCTTGCGATTGCCCTTCCAGTTGCGGATATCGCGCTCGGTGTGGCCGACGTTGAGGTCGCCGGTCAGCAGACCGTGGTGTCCGGTGTCCTTGATCTCGGCCAGGCGACGCGTGGTGGCCTCCAAGAAGCGGTACTTCTCGTCCTGGCGCGGTGTTCCGGCCTCGCCAGAGTGCACGTACGCCGAGACGACCGTCAGCGTGGAGCCGTCGGCCAGCGGCACATCGGCCTCGATCCAGCGGCCGGCGTCATCGAAGAAGTCATCGCCGTTGCCGATGCGATGGGCCGTGGGCTCGGCCCGGCTGAGGATGGCCACCCCCGCGCGCCCCTTGGCCGCGGCCTCGGTGTGCACCACGTGATAGCCGGCGTCGGCAGTCAGCTCGCGCACGATGTCGTCGGGCGCCCGCACCTCTTGCAGCGTCACGACGTCGGCGTCGCGGGTCGCCAACCATTCGGCGATCCCACTGCTCTGCCCCCGCAGCTTGTTGTACGCGGCCCGGATTCCGTTGACGTTCACAGTCGCAATACGCAGCACGCCCCGACCCTAGCGACCACCTGGGACAGTACGGACTCAGCCCACCTGCTTGGCCGCGGCCCGGCCGGCGGCGCGACCCGAGAACAGGCAGCCGCCCAGGAAGGTGCCCTCCAGGGAGTTGTAGCCGTGGACACCGCCGCCACCGAAGCCGGCGACCTCGCCGGCCGCGTACAGGCCCTGAATGGGCTCGCCCGTCGTGCCGAGTACCTGGGAGTCCAGATTCGTCTCCAGTCCGCCCAGTGACTTGCGGGTCAGCACGTGCAGGCGCACCGCGATCAGCGGCCCCTTCGACGGATCGAGGATCTTGTGCGGCTTGGCGACCCGGATCAACCTGTCGCCGCGGTAGGAGCGCGCCTGCCGCATCGCCGCGATCTGCAGATCCTTGGTGAAGTCGTTGTCCATCTCGCGATCGCGTTCGACAACCTGACGGCGCACGTGCTCGAGGTCCAGCGGCGCCTCGGGTGTCACGGCGTTCATACCGGTGACGAGCTCCTCGATCGTGTCGGCGACGACGAAGTCCTCGCCCTTGCTCTTGAACGCCTCGACCGGGCCCGTAGCGCCCTTGGCGAGGCGCTGCTTGATCAGTTCCGGGACGCTCTTGTTGGTCAGGTCAGGGTTCTGCTCCTGGCCCGAGAGGGCGAACTCCTTCTCGATGATGGCCTGGGTCAGCACGAACCACGAATGGTCGTGCCCCGTCTCGCGCAGCAGTTTCAGGGTGCCGAGCGTGTCGAATCCGGGCAGGCCGGGGACCGGCAGCCGGTTGCCGGAACCGTCCAGCCACAGCGATGACGGGCCGGGCAGGATGCGGATGCCGTGCATGGGCCAGATCGGGTCCCAGTTCTTGATTCCCTCGACGTAGTGCCACATGCGGTCGCGGTTGATGTGGCTGGCACCGGCGTCCTCGGCGATCTGCAGCATGCGTCCGTCGACGTGCTGCGGGACGCCGGAGACCATGTGCTCGGGGGGTGTGCCGAGTCGTTCGGGCCAGTTCTGTCGCACCAGGTCGTGGTTGCCTCCGATGCCGCCGGTCGTGACGATCACCGCCTGGGCGGTCAGTTCGAAGTCCCCGACCTTGGTGCGTGAGGTCGCCGCTGCTCGCTGCTCGTTCGTCGGTTCCAGCACGGTTCCACGAACGCCAGTGGCAACACCGCCGCTCACGATCAGCTCGTCGACCTGGTGGCGGAACGCGAACGTCACCAGTCCCTGTTCGACGCCGGAGCGGACGATCTTCTCGAACGGCTCGACGATACCCGGCCCCGTACCCCAGGTGATGTGGAAGCGGGGCACCGAGTTGCCGTGGCCGCCGGCCAGTCCACCGCCACGCTCGGCCCAGCCGACGACGGGGAACACCGAGTGGCCCTTGTCCCGCAGCCAGGCCTGCTTCTCCTGATGTGCGAAGTTGACGTACGCCTCGGCCCACTGACGTGGCCAGTGGTCCTCCTCGCGGTCGAACTGCGCACTGCCCTGCCAGTCCTGCCACGCCAGCTCGACCGAATCCTTGATGCCCATGCGCCGCTGCTGGGCCGAATCGACCAGGAACAGGCCGCCGAACGACCAGTACGCCTGGCCTCCGAGCCCCTGCTCGCCCTCCTGATCGACCAGCACGACCTTCTTGCCGGCTTCGACCAGCTCAGACGTGGCGACCAGCCCCGCGAGGCCCGCTCCGACGACGATGACATCTGCATCCATGGCCTGGATTGTGCCGCATACGGCGCGCCGCAATGTGGACCGGCTGGCGACACATAGCCCGAAGGGACTAGATTCAGGGCGTCACAAAAACCATCGTTGGGAGCAAATACTCATGGCGTTCGATTTCAACGCACTGGGCAAGAACGACAAGGTGGCCCTCGTTGCGGGTGCCTTGACCACCATCCTGCTGTTCATCCCGGCCTATGCCAAGGCCAGCGTGGAGGGCAAGGGTGTCGCAGCGAGCATCGGCAGCCAGTCCGAGTCCAAGTCGGCATTCGTCGAGTGGGCGACCATCGGCGCGCTGCTGCTGATCGTGGCCTTCGTCATCGTGGTCCTGCGTCTCGTGGTCGGCAACCTGCCGGCTGGTGTGCCGTGGAACCTGATCACTGCTGCTGTCGCGGGCCTCGGCACGCTGCTGCTCGTGATCTACGTGTTCACGTTCGGCGTCGGCGACGTGCCGGACTCGGTCAAGGACTCGGTCAACCTGAGCACAGGTCCGGGCTGGTCCGGCTGGATCCTGATCGTTGCGGCGATCGTGTTCACGGCGTTCTCCTTCCTCGGGTTCAAGGACTCGGGTGAGCAGATCCCTGACTTCAACAAGGGCAACGACGCGCCTCCGGCGCCGCCGACCGCCTGATAGCAGGCTTCGGCTTCGTACTGAAGACCCAGAGGGGACCTGGCTTGGCCAGGTCCCCTCTGGCCGTATCAGTGCACGAATCAAGAGAATCCGGCTACATTGAGGGCCAACCTCCCCCGATCCGAAAGTGAATCTTCACCATGGCCGTAGATTTCAAGGCGCTGAACAAGTTCGATCAGGGTGCCCTGATCGCCGGTGCACTCGCCTTCGTGCTCTCCTTCTTCGAACGGTATGTCAGCGCCAGCATCGGCTCCTTCACCGTCGGTGCGAACGCGTGGCACTCCTACGCCACGCTGGGCGTCCTGCTGGTGATCGTCTCGACAGCGGTCGTCGCGGCCAAGGCATTCGCCAAGGAGTCGCTGCCGGCCGAGGTGCCGTGGAACCTGGTCGCTGTCGCGACCGCCGGCGTGGGTACCGTGCTGATCGTCCTGCGTGCCCTGACGGTCAGCGGTGCGAGCGTCGGCTGGTCGGGTTGGCTGCTGTTCGTCGCCACCATCGCATTGACCGCGTTCACCGCTCTCGCGTTCAAGGAGTCCGGTGAGAAGCTCCCGGACCTCAACAAGGGCAACGACGCGCCTCCAGCGGCCTGACCGCCGGGCGCGATCGCGCTTCGCCCCATGGCGTCACGCGGTGAAGGGGGGCCGGTCGTCGAGTTGGACGGAGCGGCGCCCGGCCCAGCGCCACATCCGTGCGGTGAGGTCGCGGTCCTCGTCGGTGACCAGATTGCCCATGACTCGCAGCGCGATCGTCATCAGGGCATGCGACCGCATGCCGAGCGGTCCCAACGTGGGCAGCAGGCGTGGGACGGTCAGCAGCCCGGCCAGGCGGCGGGCGATGGAGAACGCCTCGCCGTAGTGGTGCGTCAGCAGAGTGGGCCAGGCCTCGGAGAGGTCACGGGTACCGGCGATCAGCTCGGCGCCGACCCGTCCGGTCTCGAGGCCGTAGTCGATGCCCTCGCCGTTCAGCGGGTTGACACATCCGGCGGCGTCGCCGACCAGGATCCAGTTCGGTCCGGCGACCCCGGACACTGCGCCGCCCATCGGCAGCAGCGCGCTGGTGGGCAGACGCAGCTCGCCGGACAGGTCCCACTCGCTACGCCGCAGCGTGGCGTAGTACTCCATCAGCGGCCTGATCTGCAGATCTGCGGGGCGTTTGGCCGTCGCCAGGGCACCGACGCCGAGATTCACCTCGCCGTCACTGAGCGGGAAGATCCAGCCGTAGCCGGGCAGAAGGTCGCCCGCCTCGCCCCGTAGCTCCAAGTGGGAGGAGATCCAGGGGTCGTCGCTGCGTCCGGACTTGACGTAGGAGCGGCCGGCGACGCCGTAGGCGGTCTCGCGGTGCCATTCGCGGCCCAGGACCCGACCCAGGGGTGAGCGGACGCCGTCCGCGACGACCAGGCGGTCGCACTGGACCGTATGGGGTGTCTTGTCCTTGCCGATCTTGAACGTCACCGAGGTGACCCGGCCCGAGGCATCGCGCTCGGCGTCGACCGCGCGTGCCCCCTCCAAGGCGACCGAACCGCGGTCCAGCGCGGTACGGAAGATCTTCTCGTCCAGCGTCGTGCGGGGGACCGCCGAGCCGTAGTCGGGCAGGGATCCTCCGGGCCAGGGGAGCAGCAGCTCCTGACCGAATCCGGCGGCGCGCAGGCCTCGGTTGGTGCCGAAGGAGCGGACCCAGTCGCCCAGGTCCAGGCGCTCCAGCTCCGCGATGGCGCGGGGCGTGAGACCGTCGCCACAGGTCTTGTCGCGCGGGAACGTCGCAGCGTCGGCCAGCACGGTGTCCAGACCCTGGGTCGCGGTCCACGCGGCGGCGGCCGAACCAGCAGGTCCGGCACCCACCACCAGGACATCGGTGCGACTCGGCAAGGTCATGCCCCGATTCTCTCAGAGCGGTTCATGGGACGATGGTGGGTATGAGTTCTCAGGCAACCTCACCAAAACCTGACGTCCGCTTCGCGAGTCGCGGCTCGTCGTACTTCGACGTGATCCTGGCGCTGTTCTGCGTCGTGATCGTCGTCTCCAACATCGCGGCCACGAAAGGCATCGAGTTCGACCTGGGCACCTGGTCGATCGGATCGGTGCAGATCCTGCCGATCGTGACCGACGGCGGCGCGTTCCTGTTCCCGCTGGCCTACATCCTCGGCGACGTGATCTCCGAGGTGTACGGCTTCAAGGCGGCCCGGCGAGCGGTGCTGACCGGATTCGCGATGGCGTTGCTCGCGGCGGGCACCTTCTGGCTGGTCGAGCAGGCGCCGGGGGCGTCGTTCTACGAGAACCAGGCGGCGTTCGAGGCGGTCGCGGGCCCGGTCGGGCAGATCGTCCTGGCGAGCGTCATCGGCTACGTGTGTGGCCAGTTGACCAACTCGTACGTGCTGGTGCGGATGAAGCAGCGCACGGCCGAGCGTGGGCTCGTGGCCCGTCTCGCGACATCCACAGGATTCGGCGAACTGGTCGACACGTTCCTGTTCTGCGCGATCGCGGCCAGCGCCATCGGCATCACGACCGGCGGGCAGTTCGTGAACTACTTCGTCGTCGGCGTGATCTACAAGTGCGCCGTCGAGTTCCTCGTCATGCCCATCACGATCGCTGTCATCGCCGCCATCAAGAAGCGCGAACCCACGTACTGAAAGAGAGCCGCCCGCTGATCGACGACAACTCGCCAGGGTTTCGAGGCTCACGCCGCAGGCGGCATTCGCACCTCAACCACCGAGGGTTGCCTCAGGGTTGGTAGCGGGCCAGGAAGTCGGCTTTGAAGTCGTCATAGGTGTCGTCGAGGATCGAGGCGCGGACGCGGTCGACCAGGCGCACGATGAAACGCTCGTTGTGGATCGTGCACAGCGTCGCGGCGTTGTACTCCTTGGCCTTGAACAGGTGATGCAGATAGGCGCGCGAGTAGTGCGCGCACGTGTAGCAGTCGCACTCCGGGTCGATGGGGTCGAAGTTGCGGCGTGATGCGGCGACGTTGAGGTTCTCCTTGCCGCGCGTCGTGTAGACACGCGACGTCCGCGCGACGCGGGACGGCTGCACACAGTCGAACGTGTCGCAGCCGTGCTCGATGCCCTCGAACAGGTCCTCGGGCTCGCCGATGCCCAGCAGGTGGCGTGGGCGGTCGTCGGGCAGCTCCTCGGTGACCCAGCGGACGATCGTGGCCAGGCTCTCCTTCTCGATCGCTCCGCCGATGCCGTAGCCGGCGAAGTCGAGCGCCCGGAGCCCGCGCGCGGCCTGGCGCCGCAGGTCCTCGTGCTGAGCGCCCTGAACCACGCCGAACAGCGCCTGCTGCGGCTTGTCGGCACGTTCGGCCGTCAGCCGCTCGTGTTCGGCTACGCAGCGCTCGGCCCAGCGCTGGGTGCGCTCCAGCGATGCCTCCTGATAGGCGCGAGTGTTCATCAGGGTGGTCAGCTCGTCGAACGCGAAGATGATGTCAGCGCCCAACTGATGCTGGATGCCCATCGACACCTCGGGAGTGAAGCGATGGGTCGAGCCGTTCAGGTGCGATTTGAACGTGACGCCGTCGTCGTCGACCCGCGCCAGGCGGTCCTTGCCTGGCGCGATGACGTCATCGGCCTCCACGCCCTTGGCGTCCATCGACAGCGTCTTCTTGAAGCCGGCGCCCAGCGACAGCACCTGGAATCCGCCGGAGTCGGTGAACGTCGGCCCGTCCCAGCCCATGAAGGCGCCGAACCCCCCGGCCTCGTCGACGATGTCCGATCCCGGCTGCAGGTACAGGTGGTAGGCGTTGGCCAGCAATGCCTGTGCGCCCAGGTCCTTCATGGCCTCGGGCAGTACCGCACGCACGGCAGCACGCGTGGCGACCGGGATGAACGCCGGAGTGTTGATCTGCCCATGTGGGGTGGTGATGACCCCTGCACGACCACCGTTACCGACCTCTGCCTCGACGCTGAACACAGGACTATCCAATCAGCCGCCTCACACGAGTCGGATGGCCAGCACGATCGCGGCGGCCGATATCGCCACGAACAGTGCGTTCCAGACTGCTGCGGGCAGGTGCGTCAGGCGCGCCAGGATGTCGGCGTCGGATGTCCTGCTGGACACGCGCCGCCGGTGTCCCCACAGGTCCAGAGAGGTCCGGGGGCCGGCGAACAATAGGAACCAGCCGAACGTGAGCAGCGCGATGCCCTGCAACTCCTCGCCGGCCCGATAGGTCACGAGAGCCACGGCAGTGCCCGCGAGGACGACGACCAGCAGCCCGAACCAGTTGCGGATGAACAGCACCATCGCGGTCAGGATCACCAGTCCCAGGGCCAGCGCCCACGTCTCGTGGTCGTGCACGACGAGTGCGATCGTCGCCAGCCCGACCGCGGACGGCGCCGGATATCCCGCGGCCGCCGTGGCGACCATGCCGGGTCCCGTGCGCCGTCCGGTCGAGACGGTCAGCCCTGAGGTGTCACTGTGCAATCGGATGCCGTTCAGGCGACGCCCCGTGGCGACGGCCACGATCGCGTGGCCTGCCTCGTGCACCAGCGTCGCGACGTGCCGTGTCACGGCCCAGGCCTGCGGAACGAATGCCGCTGCGGCCGCCACGAGGACAGCGATCAGGTCGGCGCGCTCCACGCGTCCAGATTAGTGCGGGCTGATCGCGGCGCGGGTGCCGTCGCCGCCGAGTGCGTCGGCCAGGTTGTGGACCGTCGCGGCCTCCACATAGCGTCCCTGACGCTCCAGAGCCAGCCCGAGCGCCGTGTGCGCCCAGGCGTTGGTGGGCTCCAGATCGATCAGTCGCCGGAACGCCTCCTCGGCGGGCGCCAGCTGCGCGGCCGCGAAATGGGCGCGGCCCAACAACTCCCAGCCCGATGCGTTGTCGGGCACCTCGTCGACGACCCGCTGCAGCACGCGGGCCGCATGACGCGGATAGCGCGAGTCCAGCAGTTCTTCGCCGTACCGGAAGGCCTCGAAGGGTTCCATCGCGGCGATCTGCTCGTCGGTGATGGTCGGGGTCAGGTAGATGGTCATGGTGGCCCTCCTTCCGGGCGTTGTGTGGTGTCGCCTGCTGTAACCCGCCCGGGTACCGGTTCATTCCGAAGCGTCGGGCGTGGGCGTCTCGGCCGTCGGAGTGGGCGTCGTCTCGGAGGGCGTCGGCGTCGTGACGGTGGGTTCGGTCGGCGTCGGCGTGGTCACCGTCGGCACGGTCGGAGTGGGGGAATCGGTCGAGTCGTCCGGTCCATCGGTGGTGCTGCTGCCGGGCGATGACGTGCCGCCGAACGGATTACCGATGCGGGCGTTGTCGGTGTTGCTGCCGTATGACTTGCCCGTGACCAGCTCGTATGCGCCCATGGCGCCGAACGACAACGCCAGCACCGCGATGCTGGTGACGACGACGGTCTTCCAGTGGATGCGCCGGGGTTCGTCGACGACCTCGGCTCCCTGGATCTGATCGCCCGTGGCCTCACGGACCGCTTCGAGCGCGGCGACCGTCTCACCGGGTTCGGCTTCGGTCTCCACGATCGTGCCGGCATCCGTGCGCACGATCAGGGTGCGGCTGCGGTCGAGCGTGTTCGCGTAGAGCGCGGCCGTGATGGTGGCGACCAGGCTGCCCACGGCCGCACCGATGATGGTGCCCGCGACACCGAGCGTGGACGCGATCCAGGCCGACGTCATCGCGGCCAGGGCACCGGCGATCACCTGGAACCATGACAGCCCCAGGAAGCCCTTCACGAGAGCGCCTGCTCCAGATCAGCCAGCAGGTCGGCAGTGTCCTCGATGCCGACCGACAGCCGGACCAGGTCGTCGGGGACCTCCAACTGCGACCCCGCGGTGGACGCATGCGTCATGGCACCGGGGTGCTCGATCAACGACTCGATGCCGCCCAGGCTCTCGGCCAGCGTGAAGATCTCGGCGCGGGCGCACAGGTCGAGTGCCGCCTGACGTCCACCGGCCAGGCGTACTGACACCATGCCGCCGTAACGCCGCATCTGCTTCGTCGCGGTCGCGTGACCCGGGTGCTCTGGCAGACCCGGATACAGGACGGACGACACGGCCGCGTGGCCCGTCAGCAGGTCGACCACGGCCTCGGCGTTGGTGCAGTGCTGCTCCATCCGTACCGCGAGCGTCTTGGCGCCCCGCATCGTCAGATAGGAGTCGAACGGGCCCGGCACGCCACCCGCACCGTTCTGCAGGAAGGCGAACGCGGCGTCCAGCTCTTCGTCGTCGGTCACCAGGACGCCGCCGACCGCGTCGGAATGACCGCCCAGGTACTTGGTGGTCGAGTGCAGCACGATGTCGGCGCCCAGGCTGAGCGGCTGCTGCAGGTACGGCGACGCGAAGGTGTTGTCGACGACCAGCTTCGTGCCCGCGGCATGCGCGACCTCGGCGATCGCGGAGATGTCGCCGACGTTCAGCAGGGGATTGGTGGGCGTCTCGATCCAGATCGCCTTGGTGCGGTCGGTCACCGCCGCACGGACGGCGTCGACGTCGTTGACGGCGGCGATCGAGTAGTCGATACCCCACTGGCTGAACACCTTGTCGATCAGCCGGAACGTGCCGCCATAGGCGTCGTCGGGGATCACCAGATGGTCGCCGGGGCGCAGCAGAGAGCGCAGGGCGCAGTCGGTGGCGGCCATGCCGGACGAGAACGCTCGCCCGTACGTGCCGCCCTCCAGCGCCGCCAGTTGCTCCTCGAGCGCGTGACGGGTCGGATTGCCGGTACGCGCGTACTCGTACCCGCCGCGCATGCCGCCCACGCCGTCCTGCGCGAACGTCGAGCTGGCGTAGATCGGCGTGTTGACCGCGCCGTTGTTCGGATCGGCGACGGTTCCGGCGTGGATCGCTCGCGTGGCGAATCCGTGCGCCGCGTGCTGATCGGCTCGGCTCTTCTCGCTGCTCATACATGCACTCCCAACAGGTCGTGGCGGGTCAGGACGCCGAGTGGCTTGCCCTCTTCGATGACCATGACGGCGTCACTGTCGGTCAGGGCCTCCAGAGCGGCGTCCAGGCTCTCGCCCGATCCGAGTAACGGCAGCGGTGGCTCCATGTGCTGCGAGACCGCATCGGTCAGCTGAGCCCGACCCTCGAACACGGCACTGATGAGCGCCCGCTCGCTGACGCTGCCGGCGACCTCGCCGATCACGATCGGCGGCTCGGGGCCCACGACCGGCATCTGCGAGACGTTGTACTCGCGCAGGATCTCGATGGCATCGCGGATGGTCTCCGACGGGTGCGTGTGCACCAGCGCCGGCATGTCGCCGGACTTGCGGCGGATCAGATCGCCCACGTTCAGCTGCGGACGGTGTGGATCGAGCGGTTCGCGCAGGAAGCCGTACGACGACATCCAGTCGTCGTTGAAGATCTTGGACAGATAGCCGCGGCCGCCGTCGGGCAACAGCACGACCACCACGGCGTCGGGACCGGCCTCGGCGGCGACCTGGGCCGCGGCCACGACCGCCATACCGCACGAGCCGCCGACCAGCAGCCCTTCCTCGCGGGCCAGGCGGCGCGTCATCTCGAACGAATCGGCGTCACTGACCGCGATGATCCGGTCCGGGATCGACGGGTCGTACGCATCGGGCCAGAAGTCCTCACCGACGCCCTCGACCAGATAGGGCCGGCCGGTTCCACCGGAGTAGACCGAGCCCTCGGGATCGGCGCCGATGACCTGGATGCCGGGGTTCTGCTCCTTCAGGAACCGACCCACACCGGTGATGGTGCCGCCCGTGCCGACCCCTGCGACGAAGTGGGTGACCAAGCCGTCGGTGTCGGCCCAGATCTCCGGCCCCGTCGTCTCGTAGTGGCTGGCCGGCCCCATCGGATTGGAGTACTGATCGGGCTTCCACGCGCCGGGGGTGTCACGGACCAGGCGATCGGAGACGTTGTAGTAGCTGTCCGGGTGCTCGGGCGGGACCGCCGTCGGGCACACCACGACCTCGGCGCCATAGGCGCGCATCGTATTGCGCTTGTCCTCGCTGACCTTGTCCGGGCACACGAAGATGCAGTGGTAGCCGCGCTGCTGGGCCACGAGCGCCAGCCCGACACCGGTGTTGCCCGACGTCGGCTCGACGATCGTGCCGCCCGGCTTGAGCAGGCCCTTCGCTTCGGCATCATCGACCATCTTGACGGCGATGCGGTCCTTGGCGCTGCCGCCCGGATTCACGTACTCGATCTTGGCCGCGACCAGGCCCGATCCGTCAGCAACCACCCGGTTCAGGCGGACGAGGGGAGTCCCCCCGATCAGGTCAACGACATGTTCGGCGATCCTCATGCGGCCATTGTTGCAGCCCTAGAGATCCCACAGATGGGGAAGTCGCCGTGCTCGCGAACCGCATGCACCGCCCTGGCGGCGTTATCGTCGGTCGCCGCACAATCCCGGTGCGACTCCCTCCTCTGCCTTGCCAGCACGGCACCTGCGATCCGCACGCTAGACCGGCGCCCCCATCTGTGACATCTCTCAGAGGACCGCGCCGGATGCGTTGCGGCCGTCGTCGACGTGCGCGTACGGATCGGCGGCCTTCGGCTTGCGCGTCGGGTCCAACGGCCATCGTTCCTCCAGCACGACCGCGAGAGCCGACGCGGTGAAGATGGTCGACAGGATGCCGATGCCCAGGCCGAGCAGCAGCGCGATCGCGAAGTCGGTCAGCGAGTCGCCGCCCAGGACCGCGAGCGCTGCGAGGATGAACATCGCGCCGAGGCCGGTGTTGATCGTGCGGGGGATCGTGTTGAGGATGGCCTCGTTGACGATCTCGCGCAGCGGTCGTTTCTTGTTCTCGGCGGTGTGTTCTCGGATGCGGTCGAACACGACGATCGTGTCGTTGACGGCCAGACCGATGATGGACAGGATCGCGGCCAGGAACACGCCGTCGATGGATTTGCCCCACCACGCGAACACGCCCACGACCGTCAGCACGACCGACGACATCGACAGCACCGCGGACAGCGCGAACGTCCACCGGAAGCGCCAGGCCAGGTAGATCATCTGCGCCGCGATCGCGATGGCGAATGCGATGAGTGCCTTGTTCCGCAGCTCCTTGCCGAGGCTGGGTCCGATGAGTTCGTCGCGTTCCTTCTGGACGTCGTCGGTCAGGGTGCCGATGGCGTCCTCGATGGCGACGGCCTCGTCGTTGGTGATGTCCTCGACGCGGACCGTGATGTTCTCGTTCTCGCCGTCGCCTGAGGACGACTGCACGACCGCGGTCGCGAACCCGGCATCACTGACCGCAACGCGGGCTTTCTCGGGGTCGACGGTCGACGATGTGGAGAACTCCAACAGGCGACCGCCCGTGAACTCCACGCCCAGGTTCAGGCCGCGCAGCACGATGCCGCCGATCGAGATGATGCCGACCAGAGCGGTCACGATGATCCAGGTTCCGCTGCGCTTCATCAGCTGGGGGCCGGACTCGTTGAGCCATCTGCGGATGCGGCCGGTGCCGGCGATGCCGGTGATGCCCGGGCGCTTGCGGACGGCCGAGCGCTTGACCGCCCATTCGGCCAACACCCGCGCGACGACCAGCGCCGAGATCATTGACGCGATGGTGCCGATGGTCAGCGTGACACCGAAGCCCTTGACCGGGCCGGACGCGAAGATGAACAGCAGAGCGGCCGCCAGGATCGTCGTGACGTTGGAGTCCAGGATCGCGGTCCAGGCCTTGTTGAAGCCGGTCTGCAGAGCAGGCGTGAGCCCGGCGGATGTGCGTTCTGCATACTCCTCGCGTGCTCTCTCGAACACCAGCACGTTGGCGTCGATGGCCAGGCCGACCGCCAGGACGAAGCCGGCCAGGCCGGGCAGCGTCAGGGTGGCGCCCAGCCAGACGAGCAGGCCGAACGAGATCAGCGCATACGTGGCCAGGGCGATGGTCGCCAGGAAGCCGAGCAGGCGGTACACGAACACGATGAACAGGCCGGTCAGGAGCACGCCGATGATCGCGGCCTCGATGGACGCGTCGATGGCAGCTTGGCCCAGTGTCGGTCCGACGGTGCGCTGCTCGATGACCTCGACCGGGACCGGGAGCGCACCACCCTTGATCAGGGCGGCCAGGTCCTTGGCCTCGGCGTTCGTGAAGTCACCGCTGATCTGGGTCGACGACCCGCCACCGGCCTGGCACAGCGAGGGCTGGGCGCCGGGGGAGGAGATCACGGCGCCGTCCAGCACGATCGCGATGCGGTTGCCCGCATTGGGGTTGGCGCAGGCGCTGTTCACCAGCTCGCCCCAACCGCTCTTGCCGTCGCCGTTGAACTCGACCTGGACCTCCCACTGGCCCAGACCGTCCTGCGGGGTGACGGCGGCAGCATCCTTCACGCCGTCGCCGTCCAGCAGCGTCGGGCCCAACAGGAGAGCGGTCCCGTCCTCGTCCGGCAGGACCTGCTCGCCCTCGCCGGCCTGGTCCTCGGTCACTCCGGTGGCCTTGACCTCGTGGAACGACAACTGCGCGGTCTGGCCGATGACCTCGGCAGCCTCACGGGGATCCTGCAGACCGGGCAGTTCGATGATGATGCGCTTCTCGCCCGAGCGCGCGATGGTCGGCTCGGCCACACCCAACGCGTCGACACGCCCGCGGAGCACGTCCCGGGCACGGTCGGTGGCCTCGGCGTCAGCCTTGACCCGCGCGGAGTCCTGGGTCTCCAGGACGATCTGGGTGCCACCCTTCAGATCCAGACCGAGCTTGGCCGAGGAGGTCAGAGCGAGCAGGAGGGCGATGGCGATCGCGGCGAACGCGGCGACAGCACGCCATAGGGATGCCTTGTTGCTGGACATGCAGATGACTTTCAGTGGTGCCGCGGGCGCGGCAGGACGGATGGTGGGGCGAGGTCGTCAGGCGACCGTCGGGGAGCCCGTCCGTCATGCGAGCGCAGGATGGCGCTGACCCACACGTCAGGCTTGCTGGTGTTCAGCTGGTGATGCCCGCGATGCAGCAGAGCGTTCTGGCCACTGGGTGGTAGCACGGCGTCCAGTCCGTGCTGGGCCGCGTCGTGGTGGTGATCGGCAGGTGTCGTCTTTGCCGTCACAGCCTGGCCGTGGGTGACCGCGTGGCTTGCAGCACGCAGCGTCGCCAGGCGATGAGCCGATGACGCGTGGGCCGTGCTGGCCGTTGAGGTGACGCCGAACGCCGTGAGCAGCAGGGTCGCGAGAAGCGCGAGAACTCGAATGGTTCGCCGCTGCCGCATGACGGACAGTCTAGGGTGCCACCCCGCCCTACCCCCTGGATGGCGGGCGGGGTGGCACTACAGAGGAGACGGACGAGGGCGCCGATCGTGTCGCGACTTTGGTCTGTGATCTGGATCACGACCGTAGGCTGGCCGTCATGGATGCGTCACGAACCCTTGGAAACAGTGGAATTCCAGTCCCTTCGGTCGGCATCGGCTGTAATGCGTTCGGCTCGCGGATCGACGCCGATCGCGTGCGGGAGATCGTCGACGCGGCGATCGAGCATGACGCGGCGTTCTTCGACACCGCCGACACGTACGGATTGGGCGCCAGCGAGGAACTGCTGGGTGCGGCGATCGTCGGCCGGCGCGATGACGTCGTGATCGCGACCAAGTTCGGCATGGACATGCAGGGCCGCAACGGCGAAGACGGCGGACGCCGGGGCACCGCCGCCTACGTGCGCACCGCCGTGGAAGCGAGCCTGCGACGTCTCGGCGTCGATCACATCGACCTGTACCAGTTCCACACACCCGATCCCGCCACGCCGATCGAGGAGACACTGCAGGCCCTCGACGACCTGGTCACGGCCGGCACCGTCCGGGCGATCGGCTGCTCCAACATGCAGGCGTGGCAGGTCGTGGACGCCGCTTGGCAATCCAAGACCCGTGGTCTCGCCTCGTTCGCCACCGCACAGAACGAGTACTCGCTCTACAACCGGACCGCCGAGGTGGAACTGACGCCGGCCTGCCTGTCACTGGGTGTGGGGATCCTGCCGTACTTTCCGCTCGCGTACGGGCTGCTGACCGGCAAGTACCGCCGCGGTGAGAGTGCGCCGGAAGGCACCCGGCTCGCGGCGCAGACGACACGGCTGGAGAACGCCGACTGGGACCGCATCGACGCGCTGCAGGCGTTCGCCGATCGACACGACATCTCCTTGCTCGACCTCGCGATCGGCGGCCTGGCGGCACAGCCGGGCGTGAGCAGCGTCATCGCCGGCGTCACCTCGGCCGAGCAAGTCGCGTCCAATGCCGCCGCCGGCCGCTGGGTGCCCACCGCCGAGCAACTGGACGAACTCGCATCGATCGGCCGTCCGACGATGTCCTACACGACCTTCGCCCCCTGACCCGACCGCCGGTCGAGCGCAGCCATCGGTCGCCAGCCGTGAGGCCGGCCTCTCCGCTGGCGACCGGGGAAGGGCCTGCGCCGGACTCTGCTTGTTGCTGCGCCGGGCTGTGCTTGTTGCTGCGCCGGGCTGTGCTTGTTGCTGCGCCGGGCTGTGCTTGTTGCTGCGCCGGGCTGTGCTTGTTGCTGCGCCGGGCTGTGCTTGTTGCTGC
>Ga0164243_10001507_pt1 | contig 39418 bp, 40 predicted proteins | sample OricompcompostOP_FD_108781 | JGI IMG/M metagenome (GOLD analysis project Ga0164243, IMG submission 108781) | Organic Plus compost microbial communities from Emeryville, California, USA - Original compost - Organic plus compost (OP) | ecosystem: Engineered > Solid waste > Mixed feedstock >... | reverse complement strand
GCGCGCAAGGGCGAGCTGCAGGAGCTGCAGACGGCGCTGCTGGACAGGCCGCCGGCGCCCTTCCTGGAGGACGTCCCGCCGGCCGAGCGCGCCTCGCGCGCGGAGCTGACGCGCATCGCCGACAGCTATTTCACCGCCATCGAGAAGGCGGACGGCTCGCTGGTCCCCTTCGCCGACGACGGCTTCAGGATCGAGAACGGGGTCAGGACCTGCAACGTGAAGGGGCCGCCGAACCCGGGCATGCCGCCCGAGTTCGCCCGGCTCGGCGCGATGAAGTGCGCCGACCAGCTGTCGACACGGATCTTCACCTACATCGAATCCATCCGCCCGCGCCGGTTCGCGGTGGTGGACGTGAGCCGCGGCCTGGTCCTGGCCATCGTCCGCTTCAATCACCCCGGGGACGTGCCGGAGGTGAAGACGCGGGGCTTCGGGACCCTGAGCATGAAGAACAACCCGTGGGCGGCGCGGCCCACGAGCGCGCTCATCGCCGAGCTGTTCAAGGTCCGCGACCACGAGATCCGGCAGGTCCTGGCGGTGATCACCGACACGCCCTACCGCATGCCCACCGGCTGGGACGGGCCCGGGCAGGCCCCTCCGAAGGTCATTCCCCTGGAGGGGCGCCGGAAATAGGGACCTCAGGCCAGGCTGGGCTCGATGCCCTTGCAGGCTTCCAGCAGGCCCTTCACCGACTCCACCGACTTGGCGAACATGGCCTTCTCGGCGTCGTCCATGGGGAACTCGATGACCTTCTCCACGCCGCCCGCGCCGATCACCACCGGCACGCCGACGTAGAGGTCCTTCACGCCGTACTGGCCGCTCAGATGGGCCGCGCAGGGCAGGACGCGCTTCTTGTCCTTCAGATAGCTCCTGGCCATGGCGATCGCGCTCTCGGCCGGGGCGTAGAAGGCCGAGCCGGTCTTCAGGAGGGCCACGATCTCGCCGCCGCCCCCGCGGGTGCGCTTCACGATGGCGTCCAGCTCGTCCTGGCTGAGGGCGCCCTGCTGCACCAGCACCGGCAGGGGCAGGCCGCCGACGGTGGAGTAGCGCACCATGGGCACCATGTCGTCGCCGTGGCCGCCGAGCGTCCAGGCGTGCACGTCCTCCACCGAGACGCCCAGCCGCTCGGCCAGGAACCAGCGGAAGCGGGCGGAGTCCAGCACCCCGGCCATGCCCACCACCTTGTTGTGCGGCAGGCCCGAGAACTCGCGCAGCGCCCAGACCATGGCGTCCAGCGGATTGGTGATGCAGATGACGAAGGCGTTCGGGGCGTGCGCCTTGATGCCCTCGCCGACGGACTTCATGACCTTGAGGTTGATGCCGAGCAGGTCGTCGCGGCTCATGCCGGGCTTGCGCGGCACGCCGGCGGTGACGATGCACACGTCCGCCCCCGCGATGTCGGCGTAGTCGTTGGCGCCCTTCAGCCGGGAGTCCTTGCCGAACACCGGCGAGGCCTCGACCAGGTCCAGCGCCTTGCCCTGGGGCACGCCCTCGGCGATGTCGAACAGGATCACGTCGCCCAGCTCCTCGCGCGCGGCGACGTGGGCCAGGGTGCCCCCGATCATGCCGGCGCCTATGAGGGCGATCTTCGCGCGAGCCATGAAGGCCTCCGTCTTTGCTCGGTCTGGGGAAAGCGCCGCGGGTCTAGCCTTGCGCGCCCAGGCCTGCAAGGCGCCCGCCGATTCGGCGCGTGTCGCTTGGTCGCGCTTGACGAGCCCTTAACCAGTGGACGGGGCGCCCGCGGGCCGCTAGAGAGCCGCGCCCGTCGCGGAGGGGCCCGCCGCTCCCCGCCGTCAGTCCCGCCATCGGAAGGCGCCGTCTTGGATAAGTTCGCCCTGGCCCCGGCCTTCCACTCCACCTCCGAGGCGCTGGTCTCGCTGAAGCTGTGCGAGGCGAGGCTGCAGCTCGACGCCCGCTTCCCCTGGATCGTGCTGATCCCGCGCCGGGCCGGCGCGCGCGAGCTCGAGCACGTGACCAACGGCGACCGCGCCCAGCTCATGGACGAGATCATCCTCGCCGGCGCCGCCGTGCGCGCCATCGGCGCGGCGCTCGGCCGTCCGGTCGAGAAGCTGAACGTCGGGACCCTGGGCAACGTCACGCCCCAGCTGCACGTGCACGTGGTCGGCCGCCGCGCCGACGACGAGGCCTGGCCGGGGCCCGTCTGGGGCCACGGCGAGGCGCGGGCCTATGACGACGGCGCCCTGGAGGCGGCCAGGTCCGCCGCCCTGACGGTGCTGCGCTCCATGCAGGCGGCGGCCTGATCCAGTCCTGAGGCGGTCCGATCCCCGGCGCAAGGCGCCTTCGCCGGCGCCCAGGATAATATTGCGAGGCATTCGCAACTATGCGAAGCTGGACGGGCTTCCAGGGAGGATCGCATGTCCGTCATCGTCGCCACGCCCGCCGCCACGCCCGCCGCCGCGCCCGCCGCCGCGCCCGCCCTCGAACCGGTGGAGCTGACCGAGTCCGAGCATCTCCTGCTGTGGGCGCTCAGGGCCATGGCCATCGGCGGCGGCGACTGCCCGGCCCTGCGCCACGCCTTCGTCCGGGCCGGCGGGCCGCTGGGCGAGGAGGCCCTGGCCTGCCTGTTCGTCGCCGTGAAGCACCTGGCCTTCACCGGCCGGCGCCGGCTGAGCGTGCACGTCCCCGGCTGCCGCACGATCAGCCGCGACGAGCAGCTCCTGCTGCAGGCCTTCGCCGCCGTGCCCGCAGTGGAGGCGGACGGCTGGGGCGGGGAGCTGTGTCGCCGCCTGGCCCAGATCGTGGGCGGCCCGGCCGATCCGGTGCTGCGGCGCGCCGTGGCCGCGGCGGGGCGGCTCCTGCCGGCCTGCGGCCTGCAGCTCCCCCGCCCGGAGCCGGCGCCCTGGGCCGGGCCGGCCAGCGTCGCCCTGCACTGACCCTCAGAACGCCAGCCGGCCCTTCAGGTCGTCGAACGGGACCATGACGTGCTCGCGGTAGGCGGGCCGCGCCTGCAGCCGTGCGTACCACGCCTCGAGTTGGGCAGGCTGCTACACGGTCCATGCGCCTCCGACCCCCAAGTTCGGGCGGATGCTCAAGAGCCGGCTGGAATACACCGGGGACAAGCTGATCCCGGAGGCTAGGGAACAGCTTGGCTAGAGAGCGGCGGGCCGCGCGCGCCACGCCTCGCGCGTCTGGCCCCAGATCTGGCACTCGTGGTCGGCGAACGGGGGCGGCATGCGCGCCATCCGCAGGACCTGCGAGCCCAGGCGCCGGGCCACGGCGGCGGAGGCGGCGTTCTGCGGGTCGATGCAGTGGATCACCTCGGTCCAGCCGAGCTCGTCGAAGACCCAGTCCAGGCAGGCGCTCGCCGCCTCGGTGGCGTAGCCGCGGCCCCAGCGGCTGCGCACCAGGCTCCATCCGACCTCCGTGCCGGGCCAGCCCTCCGGCTGCCAGGGGCCGGCGGAGCCGACGCACGCGCCGGTGGCCTTCTCCACCACCGCGAAGGTCCCGAAGCCCCTGAGCGGCCACATGCCCGTCACCAGCGCCAGGGTCCGCCAGGATTCCGGCCGGGTGCGCGCCCCGCCGATGAACCTGGCGCTCTCGGGGTTCCCGAACAGCTCGGCCCAGGCGTCCAGGTCGCCCTGCTCGGGCGGCCTCAGGATCAGGCGCTCGGTCTGCAGGGTCGGACCGAGCGCCATGGGCCCGTCAGGCCCCGGCGCCCATGGGCTTCAGGCCCAGGTCCGCGAACAGGCGGCTGTCGTCGTCCATCTCCGGGTTGGAGGTGGTCAGAAGGCGCGCGCCCACGAAGATCGAGTTGGCGCCGGCCAGGAAGCACAGGGCCTGCAGCTCGCGGCTCATGCCCTCGCGGCCGGCCGAGAGGCGGACCACCGACTTGGGGCAGACTAGGCGGGCGACGGCGATGGTGCGCACGAACTCCAGCCCGTCGATCTGGCTCTCCTCGGCCTTCACCTTGTCGCCGATCGGGGTGCCCTCGATCGGGACCAGGGCGTTGACCGGCAGGCTGTCGGGGTGCTCGGGCAGGGTCGCCAGGGCGTGCAGCAGCCCGGCCCGGTCGCGCCGGCTTTCGCCCATGCCGACGATGCCGCCGCAGCACACCGAGAGGCCCTGCGCGCGCACGGCCGCCAGGGTGTCCAGCCGGTCCTGGTAGGTGCGGGTGGTGACCACCTCGCCGTAGTACTCCGGCCCGGTGTCCAGGTTGTGGTTGTAGTAGTCGAGCCCGGCCGCCTTCAGGACCCTGGCCTGGTCCTCGGTGAGCATGCCCAAAGTGGCGCAGGTCTCCATGCCGAGGGCCTTCACCCCGGAGATCATCGCCGCCAGCCTGGGCAGGTCGCGGTCCTTCAGCTCGCGCCAGGCCGCGCCCATGCAGAAGCGCTGGGCGCCGGCGGCCCTGGCCTGCATGGCCTGGCCGATGACGTCCTGCGGCTCCATCAGCTTGGAGGCCTTCAGGCCGGTGTCGAAGTGCGAGGACTGGCTGCAGTAGCCGCAGTTCTCCGCGCAGCCGCCGGTCTTCACCGACAGGAGCTGCGACAGCTGCACCTCGGCCGGGTCGAACCAGCGCCGGTGCGCCTCCGCGGCGCGGAACACCAGCTCGGTGAACGGCAGCTCGAACAGGGCCTCGACCTCCTCGAGGGTCCAGTCGTGGCGGGGTTCGGCCGGGTCGGCGAAGCGGGCGGGGGCGTTCATCGCTTCCGGATAGCAGGCGCGCGGGCCGCCATAAAGCGCGCCGTCGCCGCGTTTCGCCTGCCGCTACGCCGCGACGGCGGCCTCGGCGTCGCGGCGGATCCGCGCGACCATGGAGAACAGGCCGTTGGACCTCTGGGCGGTCAGCGCCTGGCCCAGGCCCAGGGCTTCGTAGGCCGCCCGGGCGTCGAACTTGAGCACCTCCTCGGGCCGGCGGTCCGAATAGAGCCGCAGCAGGATGGCCACTAGGCCGCGCACGATGTGCGCGTCGGAGTCGCCGCGGAAATGCAGGGTCCCGTCCGGGCCCGGCTCGGTGACCAGCCACACCTGGCTGGCGCAGCCGCGCACCTTGTTGGCGTCCGAATGCTCCGCCTCCGAGAGCGGCTCCAGCTCCCGTCCGAGCTCGATGATGTAGCGGTAGCGGTCCTCCCAGTCGTCGAGGAGGGAGAACTCGCCCTGCAGCAGCTCCAGTTCCTGGTCCATGCCCGCGGTCGTCATGCGCGGCAGGACTTAGGAGGGACGCGCTCCGCCCGCAACCTTCATGGCCCGCGCCGTGGGGGCCGCCGGCAGCAGCACGACCGCGGTGAGGCCCTCGCCGGGACGGGAGTCGAGCGTGAGCGAGCCGCCCATGGCGTCGCACAGCAGCCGCACGATGGTCAGGCCCAGCCCCGCGCCCTGGGGCGCGTTGTCGCCCTGCTCGAAGGGCTTCAGCAGCCGGGGGATGTCCTCGGGCGGCACGCCGTCCCCCTCGTCGGAGATGCGGATTTCGGCCATGCCGCCGCGCCGGCGGGCGCCGACGCGCACCTCGGTCCCCTCGGGCGCGAAGGTGACGGCGTTCTGCAGCAGGTTGGCGAGGATCGTCCGGAGGCCGCGCGCGTCGGCCTGGGCCTGCAGCCCCCGCGGCAGCGGCTCGACGATCACCTCCACCGGCCGCGCCTGCGCCTCGGGGGTCAGGGCCGCCTGCGCGTCCTGGATCGCCTCGTCCAGGCTCTGGGGCGCCGCGTCCAGCTCGGCGGCCTGCTCCTGCAGCCGCACCACCTCCAGCACCTGGTTGACCATCCGCAGCAGCCGCTTGCCGCTGTCGTGGATGATGCCGGCGTACTCGATGTACTGGGGCGCGCCGACGGGGCCGTACAGCTCGCAGGCGATCAGCTCGGAGAAGCCGATGATCGAGTTCAGGGGCGTGCGCAGCTCGTGGCTCGCCATCCTGAGGAAGGACGAGCGGCTGCTTCCGGCCCGGGCGGCGGCCGGGCCGGCCGGCGCGAGAGGTGTGGCGATGGGCACTATGGCGTCCACGTCGGCTGCAATCGGGGCTACTCTCCCACCGCGCGCTTACGATTCGGTTTCGCGGCCGCGCGGCCCTTTCGCGCACGAGCCGAGCGGTCTTCAGCGGCGGGCGCAGCCCCGCTAAAGTCGCCCCGTCCTCCCCCGCCCCGAGGGTCCTTGGCCTATCCGAACGCCACCTCCGACGACGACGGCCCCGCCGGGGAGCGCCATGCGCTCACCGAGGAGCTGCGCGACGTCGTCCAGTGGCACGCGGTCTGGGCGGTGGCGGTGCTGCTCGCCTGCGCGGGCCTGGCCGTGGCCCTGGAGGGCGCCCCGCGCTCTGCGGAGCTGGCGCTGCTGGTCGGCGCCGCGCCGGGGGTGGCGGGGCTGCTGCTGCGGCGCGCCGACGAGACCCGCTGGCGGGCCGTGCTGCTGGCGGTCTGGGCCGGCTGCGGCGCCGGCGCCTGCATGCTGGCCGGCGGCGTCTCCGGACCCCTGGCGGTCTGGTGCCTGGCCCCGGTCGCCGCCGCGGCGGCCTTCGCGGGAACCGGGCTGCTGGCGGAATCGGCCGCCCTGGCCCTGATCGCGGCGGGCGCCAACGCCCTGGTCGGCCTGACGGGCCTTCTGCCGGGCCGGCCCCCCGCGCCGGCCGACTCCTGGCTGGCCTTCGTGGGGCTGGTGACCACGGGGCTCGGCCTGGCCTCGGGCCTGGCCCTGTCGCGCCGGCGGGCCGCCCGCCTGGGCGCGCAGCGCCGCGCCGCCGAGGGCGACCTGGAGCAGCTGCTGGAGGGCCAGGCCAGCCTCGTCCTGTCGCTGGACGGCTCCGGCCAGGTGCTGGCCGCCTTCGGCCGCGCACCCGAGGGCCTGGGGCCCGGGCCCCTCGTCGGACGCAGCCTGCTGGGGCTGGCGGAGGAGGGCGCCCTGCCGGAGCTGCGCGCCGCCGTGGCCGCCGCGGCCGCCGGCGCCTCGGTCGAGACCGGCTTCGCCCCGCGCCTGGCGCCGGACCGCACCTGCGCGCTCGCCCTGGCGCGGGCGGGCTCGGGCCGGCTGGTCGCCACCCTGCGCGACGCCAGCGCCGAGGCCTCCAGGATCGCCGAGCTGGAGGCGGCCCGCGAGGCGGCCGAGAGCCTGAACGCGGGCAAGTCGCGCTTCATCGCCAACATGAGCCACGAGCTGCGCACGCCGCTGAACGCCATCATGGGCTTCTCGGACGTGATGAAGTCGCGCCTGTTCGGCGACCTGCAGCCCCGCTACGTCGAATACGCCGAGATGATCCACGACGCGGGCCGGCACCTGCTCGACCTGATCAACGACGTGCTCGACATCTCCAAGATCGAGGCGGAGCGCTACGAGCTGCGCAAGGAGCCGTTCGACGCCCGCGAGGCGGTGTCGGGCGCCCTGCGCCTGACCCGGCTGCAGGCCGATTCCGCCGGCGTGGCCCTGCGCGGCCTGCTGCCGCCCGCGCCGCTGGAGGTCGAGGCCGACCCGCGCGCGATCAAGCAGATCGTGCTGAACCTGATCTCCAACGCCCTGAAGTTCACGCCGCGCGGCGGCGCCGTCACGGTCAGCCTGGGCGGGCAAGGCCAGGACATCGAGATCGTCGTCTCCGACACCGGGGTCGGCATCGCCGCGGCGGACCTGGAGCGGATCGGCCGGCCCTACGAGCAGGCGGGGGACGCGGACCAGAAGACCCTCGGCACCGGCCTCGGCCTGTCGCTGGTGCGCGCCTTCTCCGAGCTGCACGGCGGCGGCATGACCATCGAGAGCCGGCTGGGCGAAGGCACCTCCGTGACCGTGCGCATGCCGGTGCTGCGGGCCGCCCCGCCGGGGCCGCACGGCGCGAACGTGATCCCGTTCAATCCCGCCGCGGAGCGGCGCTGAGGAAGGCGCGGCCGGCCGCGAAGTCCCCGACCTCGACATAGGCCGTGCGCACGGCCTCGCCGCCGCGGCCGCCGAACAGGAACTCCACCGCCACCGCCTCGCGCGGGTCCAGGGCCTCGATGGCCCCCGCCGCGGCGTCCGGGAAGCGGAAGGCGAGGGCGGTCCGCGACCTGGCGGGGCGCAGCGCGGGCGCGGCCGGGCCGCGGCCCGAGGCCTGGAAGACGCGCGCGGCGGTCCTCGGCGGGAGGCGGCGCGCCAGCGCGGGCGGCCGTCCGGCGCCCAGGCCCGGGGCGCCCAGGTAGGGGCCCGAGGTCCGGCCGGGGTCCCGCAGCACCAGCCGCGCCGCATAGGGCCCGGGGCCGGGCCCGAAGTCGGCGACCGCGGTCAGGGCGGCGGCCCCGGGTCCCGCCAGCCCGAACCTGAAGGTCCCGCCCTCGAGGGGCGCGGCCTGCGACAGCCGCCAGCCCGCATCGCCGTCCGCCGGCCGCGCGGCCTCCCAGACGGCCGTCTCGCCGGGGAAGCTCATGCGCGGCGCCCGGCTCCAGCCCTCGAACGCGCTGCGCACCCGGGCGGCCCAGGCCGCCAGCCGGGGGGACGTGCAGGGAAGCGCCGCCGCGCCCGCCCGGGCCCGGCCGGCGATGCGGTCCAGCTCCGCCGGGTCTGCGCCCGCGCGCAGGGCCGCGCCGCGCGCCTGGGCCCGGGCCGCGCCGAGCGCGGCCGCCAGTCCGGGCTCGAACAGCCGGCAGCGCGCGTCCGCCTCGATCATGGCCGTGCGCTCGGCATAGACCTCCGGCAGGGTGGCCGCCGCGGCGCCCGTCGCCGCCAGCATCGTCGCCGCGCCCGCGGCGCACGCCCAACGGCTCATCGAATTTCTCTTGTTGGCTGGACCGTGCCGGCACTCTACCTGTCGGCCCTTGCCGCGGGGTTACGGAGGACCGGGCCTGCTCCTTTCGACCGATCTGTGGGTCCAGGCCCTGATCCGACGGGCCGAGATGGCCGGCGCCTTCGCGGTCGTCGCGCGCAAGGGCGACCCGCGCGCGGGCGCGGTCCTGGTCAAGGCGGTCGACCGGCGCCGTGGGGCCGCGCGGCTCTACGCCGAGGCGGTGCGCGCGGACGGCGAGCGGGTGTGGATGCGGCCGGCCAGGAGCGAGGATGAGGCCGAGCTGGACCGCTACATCGAGCGGGCCGCGCGGGTCGATCCCGACCTGTGGGTGGTCGAGATCGAGGACGGCGAGGGGCGCCACTTCCTGACCGAGCGCGTGGACGAGGCCTGAGGCCGTCCTGGCGGGACCTCGGCCGTACCCGCCGTTTACCTTCTCCTTACACCACGCCTAAACCCGGGCCGTGCGAACCCTGGGCCGTCTCCTCGCGGGATCAAAGGGACGGCCCGGCATGTATTTTCTGCTCAACGACGTGGTCCTCAGCCTCGAGCTGCAGCTGCTGACGCCCCCGGTGATGGCGCGCCGGTTCTCGGCCCTGTCGCTGGACTGCGTCTCCAGGCTGGGGCGGGAGATCTTCGCCGAGGAGCCGAAGCTGCAGCACCGAGCGGTGGAGCGCGGCCGGCGCCTGGCCAGCCTGATCATCTCCAAGGCCCCGCAGCTCAACGCGGCGCTGTTCGTCGCCCCCTCGCGCGGCTGCGATCCCGAGCAGGTCGCGTTCCGCTACACCTCGATCGACGTGGCCATGCTGGCGCAGCTCTACCGCGACCAGCAGTCCGGACGACTGACGCCGGCGGTGGCGGACCAGCTGGTGTGGGCCAAGGCGGCCGCCTGACCCTCGCCCGCTGAGCGGCCGGGGGATTTCCCCGGCGCAGCTGGAACGCAGCCCGGCCTCGTCTGTTGGTCTGTCCTCAAGACCCGCAGCCGGAGCCGCCTCCATGGTCCAGCAAGCCGAGCATCCGCACGAGCCCGGCCGGTCCACCGACGCCGACGTCGCCGAGACCGCCTTCCTGCACGACAGGGACACCGGCGAGCACGACGCCCTGGTCGTGCGCGCCGTGACCATCGGCAAGCCCCGCCAGGAGCTCTATGACTTCTGGCGCGACTTCAGGAACCTCGCCGCCTTCATGGAGAACGTCGAGCGCGTCGACGTGCTCGACGGCCGGCGCTCGCACTGGGTGGTCAAGGCCCCCGGCGGCCGCACGGTGGAATGGGATTCGCTGATCACCGAGGACGAGCCCGGCCGCCGCATCGCCTGGCGCTCGGCCGACGGCGCCGACGTGGACAACTCCGGCCACGTGGAATTCCGGGACGCGCCGACGGACCACGGCACGGAGGTGCGGGTGCGCATCAGCTACGACCCGCCCGGCGGCAAGCTCGGCCAGGCCCTGGCCAAGGCGTTCCAGAAGGAGCCCAACGTCCAGGCCCGCCGGGACCTGAGGCGCCTGAAGGCCCTGATGGAGACCGGGGAGATCCCGACGGCGCGGGCCCCGGACGCGGCGCCCCGCGGCAATTTCATCGGAACCTCGAAGGACGAGGACTGAGCAGGACCAAGGAGCCCGCCCATGCGCGCCATCACCTGGCACGGCAAGCACGACATGCGCGTCGAGACCGTCCCCGACCCGCAGATCGTCAATCCGCGCGACGCGATCGTGCGGGTCACCTCCACGGCCATCTGCGGCTCGGACCTGCACATCTACGACAGCTTCATCCCCTCCATGCACCGGGGCGACATCGTCGGCCACGAGTTCATGGGCGAAGTCGTCGAGGTCGGCCGGGGCGCGGCCCACGCCCTGAAGGCCGGCGACCGGGTGGTGGTCCCCTTCGACATCGCCTGCGGCGGCTGCTGGCACTGCAGGCGCCAGGCGTTCTCCTGCTGCGAGAACTCCAACCCGGCCGTGACGCAGGAGATCGGCGAGCTGGCCTACGGCTATCCGATGGCCGGCCTCTACGGCTACTCGCACATGACCGGCGGCTACGCCGGCGGCCAGGCCGAGTACGTGCGCGTCATCTATGCGGACGTGAACGCCTTCAAGGTCCCCGAGGGGATCCCGGACGAGAAGGTGCTGTTCCTCACGGACATCTTCCCCACCGGCTGGATGGCGGCGGACAACTGCGACATCGCTCCCGGCGACACGGTGGCGGTGTGGGGCTGCGGCCCGGTCGGCCAGTTCGCGATCCGCTCGGCCCTGCTGCAGGGCGCCGGGCGGGTGATCGCCATCGACCACCACCCGACCCGCCTGGAGCTGGCCAGGTCCGCCGGAGCGGAAGTGCTCAACTTCCACGAGGTGAAGGTCAAGGGCGCCCTGATCGAGATGACCGGCGGGCGAGGGCCGGACGCCTGCATCGACGCCGTCGGCATGGAGGCGCACGGCTTCTTCATCGACAACGTCCTGGACGAGGTGAAGCAGGAGGTCCGCCTGGCGACCGACCGCACCCACGCCTTCCGCGAGGCGATCATGTGCTGCCGGCCCGGCGGCCACGTCTCGGTGCCGGGGGTCTACGGCGGGATCACCGACAAGTTCCCGGTCGGCGCCCTGATGGAGAAGGCCCTGACCCTCAAGACCGGCCAGACCCACTGCCAGAAGTACATCCCCCAGCTGATGCAGCTGATCCTGGACGGGAAGATCGATCCGTCGTTCGTGATCAGCCACACCCTGCCGCTCGAGGAGGGCCCCAAGGGCTACAAGCTGTTCCACGACCAGCAGAACGAATGCACCAAGGTGGTGCTCAAGCCCGGCGCGACGGTGCACTGACGTCTGTCCTCGCCCGCCCTCCGGGGGAGGAGAAGGGTGACAAAGCCCCTGCGGCGCACTACCTGCCGCGGCCATGTCCTCCCATTCCCCCGCCGCCGAGGCCGCCCGGCGGCGCACCTTCGCCATCATCTCCCATCCGGACGCGGGCAAGACCACCCTCACGGAGAACCTGCTGCTGGCCGGCGGGGCCATCCGCCTGGCCGGGGCCGTGCGCGCGCGCGGCGAGCAGCGGCGCACCCGGTCGGACTGGATGAAGATCGAGCGCGAGCGGGGCATCTCGGTGTCCGCCAGCGTCATGACCTTCGAGCACGACGGGCTGATGTTCAACCTGCTGGACACGCCGGGCCACGAGGACTTCTCGGAGGACACCTACCGCACCCTCACCGCCGCCAACGCCGCGGTGATGGTGCTGGACGCGGCCAAGGGCATCGAGCCCCAGACCCTGAAGCTGTTCGAGGTCTGCCGCCTGCGCGACATCCCCATCCTGACCTTCATCAACAAGATGGACCGGGAGGCCCAGGACCCGTTCGCCCTGCTGGACGAGATCGCCTCCAAGCTGGCGCTGGATCCCGCGCCGCTCTACTGGCCGGCCGGCTCGGGCAGCCGCTTCAAGGGCGTGGTGGACCTGCACGGGGGCAGGTTCCTGCCCTTCAGCCGCAACGCCCAGGAGGGCCACGGCGAGCCGGTGGCCCTGCAGTCCAACGCCATCGTCCAGCACCTGGAGCCGGACGAGCTGGAGGAGGCGCAGGAAGGCGCCCAGCTGGTGCAGGAGGCGTCCAAGCCCTTCGATCCCCAGGCCTTCCTGGAAGGGCACATGACCCCCGTCTTCTTCGGCTCGGCCCTGCGCCGGTTCGGGGTGCTGCAGCTGCTGGAGGGCCTGGCCGCCTACGCCCCGCCGCCGGGCCTGACCGCCGTCCGCCGCGGCGGCGAGGAGACCCACGTGGCGCCCGGCGATCCGGAGGTCTCCGGCTTCGTCTTCAAGGTGCAGGCGAACATGGACCCCAACCACCGCGACCGCATCGCCATGGTGCGGCTGTGCTCGGGCCGGTTCACGCGGGGCATGAAGCTGAAGGTGCAGAACACCGGGCGGCAGATCGGGGTCCACAACCCGATGCTGTTCTTCGCCGCCGAGCGCGAGCTGGCCGAGGAGGCCTTCGCCGGCGACGTGATCGGCATCCCCAACCACGGCGTGCTGCGCGTCGGCGACTCCCTGTCGGAGTCCGGCCAGATCCGCTTCGCGGGTCTGCCCAACTTCGCCCCCGAGATCCTGCAGCGCGTGCGGGTGAAGGACCCGCTCAAGGCCAAGCACCTGAAGAAGGCGCTGGAGGGCCTGGCCGAGGAGGGCGTCACCCAGCTGTTCCGGCCCCTCATCGGGGCCGACTTCATCGTCGGCGCGGTCGGCCAGCTGCAGTTCGAGGTCATGGCCGACCGGCTCTCGGGCGAGTACGCCCTGGACGTGGCGTTCGAGCCCGCGCCCTTCGCGGAGGCCCGCTGGCTCGGCGGCGACAAGGCGGACGTGGAGGACTTCGCCTCCAAGCACCGCATGGCCATGGCCCAGGACATCGACGAGCAGCCGGTGTTCCTGGCCAAGTCGGGCTGGGAGATCGGCTACGTCTGCGAGCGCTATCCCAAGGTCGAATTCCACCGCACCAAGGAACGGGCCTAGGCCCGCCGCCCCCCACCTCGCGCTTGACGGACCGGCCATTAATGGAGGCTTAATCTTTTTCGGCCGGGGCGCGGCGTCACCCTTGCTTTTCAGACGTTGTCCGGACGGCGGTCGTGCCGAAACGAGACAACCGGCAGGTGGAGGGTCAATTGTTCGAACTGGGCCGCGAGCTGAAGCGCTTGTTCTCCCACAGGCCGGCCCATGAGGGGCTCAGCCTCGGAGACCCGTCCCTGCTCGAGCTCCTGGACGTCACCCTGCTGCAGGCCGAGGGCCGCTCCGCCGACGTGGCGGCCGGCCGCGTCGGGGCCAAGGACCGCGTGACCCTGCTGGTGGAGGCCTCGGTGGTCTGGCGCGAGCTGGCGCGCCGGACCGGCGACGCCGCCGCCCTGCGCAAGGCCGCCTCCTGCGCCGAGGAGGCCGCCGAGCTGGCCCGCTCCGAAAGCCGTCCTGCCGCCCTCAGCGAGGCCCTGTGCCAGCAGGCCCACTGCGCCCTGCTGGGCTCGGAGCTGTTCGGCGAGGAAGGCCTGGCCTCCGCCGCCGACTACCTGCTGGAGCGCGCGCCCCAGAGCCTCTCGACCCAGGCCCTGCGCGCGCGCCTGCTCGCCCGCCGCGCCATGGCCGGTGGCGACGCCCCGGCGCTGCGCGCCGCCGGCTCCGCCTACGACCGGGTGCTGGGCGCCCCGAGGTCCCGCGCGCGGGCCCAGGAAGCCTACGCCGCCGCCCTGCTCGGCCGCGAGCGCGGGGAGTTCCTGGTCGCCGGCGGGGCCCGGCTGAAGGACGTGGACCTGGTGCGCGCCGGCCTGATGGGGCTGGACGCCGCGGCCGCCCTGCTGAACGGCGACTACCACCCGATCGCCCTGGCGCGGGTCGAGGAGGCCCGGGGCGTGGCCCTGGTCCGGCTGGCCGAGCTGACCGGCGACGTGGGCCCGGCCTTCGAGGCCGCCGACCTGCTGGAGGCGGCCGCCGATCTGATCACGGCCGACCACGCGCCCCTGGACTGGGCCCGCCTGCACCATGCGCGCGGCCTGGCCCTGATGACGGTGGCCGAGGCCTCCGGTTCGGAATCCCCGTTCGACAAGGCCCTGCAGGCCTTCGGCAAGGCGCATGCGGTGCTGGACGGCGCCGCCAACCTCGCCCTGCGCACCGTGGTCGCCCAGGACCGCGCCGACTGCCTGGTGCGCCGGGCCGAGGTGCGGGGCGACGGCTTCGCCCTGGACGAGGCCGAGGCGGTGCTGCGCTCCGAGCTCGCCGGCCTGCGCGCGCCGCCCGACCCGGTCGCATGGGCGGTGCTGCAGCTCAACCTGGCCCGCGTCTACGTCGCCCAGGCGGCCGCCAATGGCCAGGACCGCGGCGAGCGCGCCCGCGCGGGCGAGGCGCTGCTGGGCGCCTTCGAGGTGTTCGCCGAGCACGGCCTCAGGACCCTGGCCGCGGCCGCCGAGGACGGGCTGGAGCGCCTGCGCGAAGACGCCGCCGCGCACCGCTGACATCCGGCCTCGCCGCAGGGCCGCCCCTAACGGCCCTTGCGCCCCCGCCAGCGCGTCAGGATCTCACGCTCGCCGACCTGCAGCAGGGCGTGCAGGGCCATGCCCATCAGGCCGAGGACGAAGACGGCGGCGAATTCCCGGGCGATCTGCAGCCGGTTGGCCGCCTCCAGGATGCGCCAGGCCAGGCCCTGGGCGCTGCCCGAGCCGGCGACGAACTCGGCCACCACCGCGCCCACGATCGCCAGGCCCGCGGCGACCTTGTGCCCCTCCAGCATGAAGGGCGCGGCGGCCGGCAGCCGCAGCCGGAACAGCCGCTGCAGGCGCGTGGCGCCATAGAGGTCGAACAGGCGCTCCAGGTCCGGATCGGCCGACCTCAGCCCCGTGAGCGTCCCGGAGAAGATCGGGAAGAAGGCCACGATGGCGGCCAGGCCCACCACCGCCCGCTCCGGGTGATCCAGCCCCGCCCAGATCACGGCCTGGGGCGCGATGGCCACCACCGGCGTCACCTGCAGCGCCACGGCAAGGGGCCGCACCGCGCCCTCCATCAGCGGGCTCGGCGCCACCAGGAGGGCCAGGCCGTTGGCCACGGCGCTGGCGATCGCCAGGGCGGCCAGGGCCATGGACAGGGTGTTCCAGGCCGAGCCCAGCAGGACCGTCCCGCTCCCCGCCGCGGCGGCGGCGACCGCGCTCGGCGCGGGCAGGACATAGGCGGGGACCTGCAGCAGCCGCACCATCGCCTCCCAGCCCGCCAGCAGCAGGATCACCAGGGCGACGGGCGCCAGGAGGGACACGAGGCGGCTCATGCGGCCGCCCCCATGGCCGCCGCCAGGTCGGCCGAGACCTTCTCCGCCAGCTCCCGGAACAGGGCCGTGGTGCGGAACCCCGGCGGGCGCGGATAGGGGCCCTGCACCTCGGTCACGCTGGCGACGCGGCCCGGGCCCGGGGACATCACCACCAGCCGCCCGGCCATGTAGAGCGCCTCCTCCACATTGTGGGTCACGAACACCACGGCGGGCCTCAGCTCCGCCCACAGCGTCTGGATGTCGTCGGCCAGCGCCCGGCGGGTGATCTCGTCCAGCGCCGCGAACGGCTCGTCCAGCAGCAGCAGCCGGGGCCGGGTGACCAGGGCGCGCGCGAGCGAGACCCGCATGGCCATGCCGCCGGACAGCTGGGCCGGCTTGGCGGCGGCCACGCCGGGCAGGCGGACCTGCTCCAGGGCCTGCAGCGCCCGGCGGCGCGCCTCGGCCCGGCCGGCGCCCGACAGCTCCAGCGGCAGGGCGACGTTGTCCGCCGCGCTCGCCCAGGGCATCAGGGTGGGGGCCTGGAACACCACCGAGGTCTCCCCGCGCCCCTGGGCCAGGACCGCCCTGCCGCGCGTGGGCGGCTCCAGCCCGGCCAGCAGCCTCAGGGCCGTCGACTTGCCGCAGCCGGAGGGCCCGATCAGCGCGACCGTCTCGCCCGGCTCCAGGGCGAGGCTGAACGGCCCGAGCGCCCGCCCGCGTCCGGGATAGTCGACCTCGACCTCCTCGAGGGCGGCGAGGCTCACTTGACGGGCTTGGAGGATTGGCCCGGCTGCACGAACCGGAGGGTGTAGGCCCGCCGGTAGTCCAGGTCCTTGGGATAGACCCCCTGGCTGGAGGCGATCTGGAAGAACTGCCCCCAGCGGTCGTCGGTCATGGCCCCGACGCCCTGGCTCAGGGCGTCGCCGGACTCGACGATGCCGTACGACCTCATCTTGTCGCGCGCCTGGGCCAGCAGGTCCTCGGTCATCTCCGGGTTGTCCTTCAGGATCAGGGCGTCGCCGGGGGCGGGGTCGCCGTGCAGGTAGGACCTCCAGCCGGCCGCGGAGCCCTCCACGAACGCCTTCACCGCCGCGGGATCGGAGGCGATCAGGCTGTCGGGGGCCAGGGCCATGGCCGCGTAGCCGGGATAGCCCTCGTCCGCGAGCAGGAAGACCTCGGGCCGAAAGCCCGCCTGCTTCTCGATGGTGTAGGGCTCGGAGGTGACGTAGCCCTGCTGGATGGCCCGCCTGTCGGCCAGGAACGGGCCGGAGTTGAAGGTGTATTTGCGCACCTGGGAGTCGGTGAAGCCGTACTTCGCCTTCAGCCACACCCAGAAGGCCGTCACCGAGGCGTCCGACAGCAGGATCGGCCGCCCCTTCATGTCGGCGATCGATCTGACGCCCTGGCCCGGGTGGGCGATCAGCACCTGCGGGTCCTTCTGCATGAAGGCGGCCACCGCCGTCACCGGCGCCTTCTCCTGTGCGAGGTTCAGCACGATGAAGCTGTTGGAGCCCATGCCCATCTCCACCGCATGGGTGGCGATCAGCTGAGGGACGTTCACGCCCGGCCCGCCCTGGACGATCTGCACGTCGAGCCCGCGCTTCTTGTACTCGCCCGTCGCCAGGGCCTGGTAGAAGCCGCCCTGCTCGGCCTGGGCGCGCCAGTCGGTGGCGAAGCGGATGCGGGTGAGCCCGGCGGCCGCCGGCTGGGCCGGCGTCTCCGCCTTCCTGCCCGGCGAACAGGCCGCCAGCGCCAGCGCCGCCGCCAGCGCGATCAGTCCCAGGGCCTTGCGCATGTCCCCTCCCGCTCCGGCGGAAAGGTTTAGGGGGGAAGCGGGCCAGCGCCAAGGCGGGAACGGGAGCCGGGCCGGCCCGGCTCCTGGAGCACGATGCAGAGCGCGCCCGCGCGGCGAAGCCGCGGGCGCCTTCGCCTGACGCCCTCTATCCGCCCTCGAGCGCCTCGCGCCTGGCCTCCAGCTCCAGCCACTCCTCTTCCGAGGCGCCGAGCTTCGCGCGGGCGGCCTCCAGGGCGGTGTTGACGCGCTCGAAGGCCTTCGGGTCGCGCGAGTAGAGGCCGGCGTCCGCCAGGGTCTGCTCGTGGCCGGCGATCTCCGCGTGCAGCTTCGGCATCAGGGCGTCCAGCTCCTGCAGCCGGCGCATGTCCTTGTAGGAGAGCTTGGCGGCGGGCCTCGAAGGCCGGGGCGGAGGCGAGGGGGCGGCCCTGGCCGGGGCCGCCGGTTCGGGCGGGGCGAAGAAGCCGGGGTTCTGGCTGGTGAAGTCGCTCCAGCCGCCGGGCGTCTCCACGGCGCGGCCGCGGCCGTCGAGCGCGATGGTGGAGGTCGCCAGCCGCTCCACGAAGTCCCGGTCGTGGCTGACCAGGATCAGGGTGCCCTCGTAGTCCGCGAGCAGGTCCTCCAGCAGGTCCAGGGTGTCCATGTCCAGGTCGTTGGTCGGCTCGTCCAGCACCAGCAGGTTGGCCGGCTGGGCCAGGGCGCGCGCCAGCAGCAGCCGGTTGCGCTCGCCGCCGGACAGGCTCTCCACCGGCTGGCGCAGCTGCCGCTCGTCGAACAGGAACTCCTTGGCGTAGGCGGCCACGTGCTTCGGCCTGCCCCGCACCATCACCTGGTCGCCGCCGAGCGGCGCCAGCACGTCCCGCAGCGCGGCGCCGGGCTTCAGCGCGGCGCGGGCCTGGTCGAGGTAGGCGATCTGCAGGTTGGCCCCGAGCTGCACCGTCCCCTCGTCGGGCGCGATCTCGCCGAGCAGCAGCTTCACGAGGGTGGTCTTGCCCGCGCCGTTGGGCCCGATCACCGCCACCCGGTCGCCCCTCAGGATGCGGGTGGAGAAGCTCCTGATCACCGCCCGTCCGCCGAAGCTCTTGGACAGGCCCTTGGCCTCGATCACCCGCCGTCCGGCTGTCGCGCCGGCGTCGACGCCCAGGGAGACACTGGTCTCGCCGCCCTTCAGCCTCAGGGCCTTCTCCTCGCGCAGGGCGGACAGCCGCCGCCGGCGGCCCTCGTTGCGCGCGCGGCGGGCGGTGACGCCGCGCTCCAGCCAGCGCTGCTCGCGCTCGATCGCCTTCTCCAGCCGCCGCGTGGTCTCGGCCTCCGCCTCCATGACCTTGTCGACCCAGTCGTCGAAGGCGCCGAAGCCCTCGTCGAGCCGGCGCACCCGCCGGCCCGCCAGCCAGAAGCACGTCCTGGTCAGCCGCTCCAGGAAGGCGCGGTCGTGGCTGACGATCAGCACGGCGGCGCGGGTCTGCTGGATCCGCTTCTCCAGGGTCTCGATGGCCAGGATGTCCAGGTGGTTGGTCGGTTCGTCGAGCAGCAGCACGTCCGGCGCCTCGGCCAGGGCCCGCGCCAGGGCCGCCCGCCGCGTCTCCCCGCCCGACAGCCCCGTCGTCGGCCGCGACGGGTCCAGGCCGAAGGCCTGCAGCTCCGCCTCCGCCCGGTGCGGCTCGGCCCCGCCCGCGGTGGCGTGCTCGAGCAGGGTGGCGCCCTCGATCGGCGGCTCCTGGGCCACCCGCACGATGCGCGCGGCCGGCTGCACGGCGCGCTCGCCCGCGTCCGGCTCCAGCTCGCCGGCCAGCACCTTCATCAGGGTCGACTTGCCCGCGCCGTTGCGGCCCACCAGGCAGGCGCGGGCGCGCGGCTCCAGGGCCAGGTCCACGCCGTCGAACAGCAGGGCGGGCCCGTCGTGCAGGGTGACGCCCTTCAGGGCCAGGATCGGGGGACGGCTCACGGGGCTCGGGTCTCCGGATGGGCGGCGCGCCGGAAATCCGCGGCCAGGGCGCGGTAGAAGGCCGGGCGCGGGTCGGGCGGCGGCGGGTCCGCGGCCGCGGCGGCGTAGAGGCGGCCGATCTCGTCGGGCGTCAGCGACTGGCGAAGGCGCAGGGCGAGCAGCCGCTGCTGCAGCTCGCGCTTCAGCTGGGGCGTCGGCCCGTTCAGGAGCAGGCCCGCGGTCCGGTCCGCCAGGCCCGGGTCGGCGGGCGGCGCGGCCGAGGGCGGGGCGGCGGCGCCCAGGTCCTGCAAGGCCGCGCGGCTCGGCAGCTCCGACAGCACCGCGATCTGCAGCCAGGCCAGGACGAGGGTCGCGGCGAGCAGGCCCGCGAAGGTCCCGGCCACGGCCAGACGGGTCGCGCGGCCGAGGCGGCGGCGGGCGGCGGCGGGAGGTGCGGAACGATCGGTCACAGGCGGCGCGGCTTGGTTGTGGGACCGGAGGGGTTTAGGACCGACGCGCCATGCCGCAAAAGCCCTTCTGGGAAACCAAGCGTCTCGAAGACATGTCCGCCCGGGAGTGGGAGAGTCTGTGCGACGGCTGCGGCCTGTGCTGCCTGATCCGCTACGAGGACGAGGTCACCGGCGAGGTGATCCCCACCCGGGTGCACTGCAAGCTGTTCGACAGCCTGCTGTGCCGCTGCAAGGACTACGACAACCGCAAGGCCCACGTGCCGGACTGCATCAAGCTGACGCCGTGGAACATCGAGGCCCTGGCCTGGATGCCGATGAGCTGCGCCTACCGCCGCCTGCACGAGGGCAAGCCCCTGCCCAGGTGGCATCCCCTGCTCACGGGGGATCCGGAGAGCGTGCACCGGGCGGGGGTCTCGATCCGCGGCCGGACCATCTCCGAGGAGACCCTGGCCGATCCCGAGGACGCCCTGGACTACGAGGCGCCCGAGCTCCTGGTCGACCGCAGCGACGTCTAGGGCGCCGTCCGGACCAGCCCGCGCGGCGGGGGACCGAAGCGGTTCTCGCCCGGGTCCCCGGGCGACAGACCGACCCACAGGACGAAGACGATCTTCACCAGCCCGGCCAGGGCCAGGAAGCCGGCCATGATCCCGAGGCTGCCGAAGGCCACGGCCCAGCCGTTCGGCTCGGCGGCGCCGGAGGCCATGCCCCAGATCGCGCCCATCGCCGCCAGTCCGCCGAACACCATGCCGAGCGTCACGGCCGCGGCGCCCACGGCGAAGGGGATCAGGATGAGCAGGCCGCTCCGCCCGAAGTCGTGCAGCCGCTTGGCGATGACGCAGACCCAGGGATACAGCAGGAGCACCCAGATCACCGGCGCGAGGAGGTGGAAGATCGGGGCGATCGCCCAGGCGACGAACAGGATCAGGGCGCCGATCCAGAAGTCCCGGCGGCCGATGCGGCCTTCGCCGGAAAGGAACAAGGCCTGCCAGTCCATGCGTTTGCGCCTTTCGTCCGAACGGGAAATGTAATGGCGGGCCGGCGATCGGCCTCTGTGGCAAATATGTCACATCTGCTCTTGCTTTGCCCGCCGGATCGCCTAACTCAGACCTGGTTCAAACCCATTCCCGCAAGGCATCATTCGTGGCGCAGGATCCCTATCAGGAACTCGGAGTCTCGCGCTCGGCCAGCGCCGAGGAGATCCGGCGCGCCTTCCGCAAGCTGGCCAAGGAGCTGCACCCGGACCGCAACCCCGGCGACAAGAAGGCCGAGGAGCGCTTCAAGCGGGTGAGCGCCGCCTTCGACCTGCTCGGCGACGAGGACAAGCGCAAGCGCTTCGACCGGGGGGAGATCGACGCGGACGGCCACGAGGTGATGCGCGGCTTCGGCGGCGCGGGCGGCTACGGCCGCGGGTTCGGCGGCCAGGGCGAGGGCTTCGAGGGCCAGTTCGAGGGCGTGGACCTCAACGACATCCTGGGCGAGGTGTTCGGCGCCCGCGGCCGCGGCTTCGGCGGCGGGCGGGGCTTCGCCGGCGGCTTCGAGCGCCGGGGCGCCGACGTGCGCGCGCGGCTGGAGATCGAGCTGGAGGACGCCATCGGCGGGGCCAAGAAGCGCATCAGCTTCTCCGACGGCCGCCAGATCGACGTGAACATCCCCAAGGGCGCCGAGGAGGGCCAGGTGCTGCGGCTCAAGGGCCAGGGCGCGCCCGGCCGCGCCGGCCCGGGCGACGCCCTGATCGAGCTGTCGATCCGCCCGCATCCGGTGTTCCGGCGCGAGGGGGAGGCTCTGGTGATGGACCTGCCCGTCTCGGTCCCCGACGCCGTGCTGGGCGGCAAGGTCGAGGCGCCCACGCCCGAAGGCCCGGTCAGCCTCACCGTGCCCAAGGGCTCCAACTCCGGCGCGATGCTCCGGCTGAAGGGCCGGGGCCTTTACGACGCGCGCACCCACAAGCGCGGCGACCTGCTGGCGCGCCTGGTGGTCACCCTGCCCGAGCAGCCGGATGCGGAGCTCGAGCGTTTCGCCCAGGATTGGCGCAGCTCCAGGCCCTACACCCCTCGACGGAAGTCTTGAGGACCCCCAGGATCTGCTGATTAACGCGTTCAGCACCCATTCAGCGGCCCCGACCTACAGAAACCGGCGATGAAGAAGACCGCGCCCCTGCTGTTCCTGGCCGCCCTGGCCGCGGCGGCGCCGGCCATCGCCGAGGCGCGGCCCGACCACGACCGCGGCGGGGGCCGCGGCCGCTGGGCCGCGGAGCGCGGCTTCGAGCGCGGCGGCGGCCGCTGGGACCGCGGCGGCGACTGGCGGGGCCAGGACCGCGGCGGCTGGCGCGAGCGGGCCGGATTCGCGGGCGACCGCGGCCCCGACCGCCCCCCGCCCCGGCGCGGCCCCAATTCCCTGCGCGAAGGCTACGGTCCCCAGCAGGACGAGGCCCGGCGCGGCGTGCGCGAGGGCGGCTTCGTGCCCCTGCCCAACGTGCTGAACGACATCAGGCGGCGCACCCCGGGACGCCAGCTCGACACCGGGATCGAGGACTACGACGGCCGGCCGTCCTACCGCGTGCGGTGGGTGGACCAGTCCGGCCGCCGGATGGACTTCATCGTCGACGCCCGCACCGGCGCGGTGCTGTCGGTGGAAGGACGCTAGACCATGAGAATCCTGCTCGTTGAAGACGACCCCGACCTGTCCCGCCAGCTGAAGCTGGCGCTCGCGGACGCCGGCTACGCCGTCGACCACGCCGCCGACGGCGAGGAGGCGCATTTCCTGGGCGACACCGAGCCCTACGACGCCATCGTGCTCGACCTCGGCCTGCCCAAGCTCGACGGGGTGTCGGTGCTGGAGAAGTGGCGCAAGGCCAATGTCGCCACGCCGGTCCTGATCCTGACCGCCCGCGGCGCCTGGAGCGAGAAGGTGGCCGGCTTCGACGCCGGCGCCGACGACTACCTGACCAAGCCGTTCCACACCGAGGAGCTGCTGGCGCGCCTCAGGGCCCTGCTGCGGCGGGCCGCCGGCCACGCGGCCCCGGCCCTGGTCTGCGGCGCGCTCCGGCTCGACCCGCGCGCGGCCCGCGCCTCCGTCAACGGCGAGCCGCTCAGGCTCACCTCGCTGGAGTACCGGCTGCTGCACTACCTGATGATGCACCAGGGCCGGGTGATCAGCCGCACCGAGCTGGTCGAGCACCTCTACGACCAGGACTTCGACCGCGACTCCAACACCATCGAGGTGTTCATCGGCCGCCTGCGCAAGAAGATCGGCGCGGACCGGATCGAGACGGTGCGCGGCCTCGGCTACCGGCTGGCGCCGCTGCAGGGCGAGACGGCGGAAGCGTGAGATCCAGGCGCCTGAGGCCGCCGGCCATCGGCAGCAGGTCGCTCGTCCGGCGGCTGATCTGGCTGGCGTCCGCCTGGAGCCTGCTGGTCCTCGCCGTCACCAGCGTCGCGGTCACCGCCTTCTTCTACGCCGGGGTCATCAGCCGCTTCGACCAGGGCCTGCGCGAGCTCGCCGAGGGCCTGTTCGCCGGCGCCTCGGTGGACGAGACCGGCGCGGTCTCGGCTCCCCCGCTCACCGACGCGCGGGCGCTGAGGGTCTATTCGGGCCGCTACTGGGAGATCGCCGAGCTCCGCGACGGCCGCCTGCACGCCCTGGAGCGCTCGCGCTCGCTGTGGGACAGCGAGCTTCCCGGCCCGGCCGCCGACCGCCTGACCCTCGGCGCGACCGTGAAGTACGACACCCGGGGCCCCCTGAAGGAGCCCCTGCGCGCGGTCGCCCTGGTGCGCAGCCTGCCCGGCCGCCAGGCGCCGGTCGTGTTCGTGACCGCCGAGGACCGCACCCCGATCGACCGGGACGTGCGCAGCTTCGGCCTCAGGGCCGCGGGCCTGCTGGTCCTGCTCGGCGCCGGCCTGGTGGCCATGGTGATCATCCAGGTCCGGGTCGGGCTGAAGCCGCTGTTCGACCTCAGGCGCGAGGTCGTCGCGGTGCGCCAGGGCCGGGCCGAGCGCGTGCAGCGGGAGTATCCGACCGAGCTGGCGCCCCTGGCCCAGGAGCTGAACGCCCTGGTCGCCCACAACCAGGAGGTCGTCGAACGCCAGCGCACCCACGTCGGCAACCTCGCCCACGCCCTGAAGACGCCCCTGTCGGTGATGCTCGCGGAGGCCGGACGCCATTCGGGCGAGCTCTCGGAGGTGGTGGCCCGGCAGGCCGAGGCCATGCGCCAGCAGGTCGAGCGCCACCTGCGCCGCGCGCGCGCCGCGGCCCGGTCCCAGGGCTCGCGCGACCGCACCCTGGTGGAGCCGGCGCTGGAGGAGCTGGCCCGCACCCTGGAGCGGATCTTCGAGATCCGCGGCGTCATGATCGACTGGACCGCGCCCTCTGACCTCGCCTTCCAGGGCGAGCGCCAGGACCTGCTGGAGATGGTCGGGAACGTCATGGAGAACGCCTGCAAGTGGTGCCGGCGGGAGGTGTGGGTGGAGGCCGAGGCCGTCTCCGACCGGCGCCTGCGCCTGACCGTCGAGGACGACGGGCCGGGCCTGCCCGCCGAGCGCCGCGGCGAGGCGCTCGAGCGCGGTGCGCGGCTGGACGAGAGCGCGCCCGGGTCCGGTCTCGGGCTCTCGATCGTGGACGAGCTGGTGCGGGCCTACGGGGGCGCCATGCAGTTCGGCGAATCCGCCCGCGGCGGCCTGAAGGTCGAGATCGAGCTGCCCAGGGCGTGAGGCGCGTGCCCTGCCGGCGCCTCTCCCGGACCGCGAAAGGCAACCTTAACCCGCCTTCAGCATGGTGCTCGGCGAGCCATTGCACCGGCTCCTGCGCAGAAGGCAATGGGGAATCTCTCGGAAGACCAGCTCGGCAGCGTCCGCCGCCTGATCCAGGCCGCGTCCGACCGCGCGATCCGCGACCTGGAGGCGGCGCTCTCCTCCGGGGCGGAGCGCCATGCGGCGATGCGGCTGATCCAGCGCATGGTCATCGCCGAGGCCCAGGACCGCCGCGCCTGCGCCCTGACCTTCGCCCCCATCGCGCCCATGTGCCGGCCCAGGCGCGACCGCCCGCGCGGGGTGATCTATCCGTTCTCCGTGCTGGCGCACCTGTGGCGCGGCCTTCGCGAGACCCGCGGCGCCGAGGTGCAGCGGGTGGTGCTGGCGGCCAGCAACCCCGACGCCGACCCGCCCACGGCCGAGCAGCTGGACGAGCTGTGCGCCGCGGCGTCCGCCGGCCTGCAGGCGCGCTCGAGCCCCGGCTTCGCCGCCGCCGCCGAGGTGCTGGACAAGGTCTCCGACCGGGCCCTGGACAGCTTCGTCACCTATCTCGGCCTCGCGCCGGTCGCGCGCGAGGGGCTGGAGCGACTGCCCGAGTGGCTCGGGCGACAGACCGACGAGCGCCTCGCCGCCGCCCGGCTCGCCTTCCGCGACGCCTCGGCCGTCTGCGACGACGGCGGCCCCAAGCTGCTGGACCTGCTCTACGCCCACATGGACGAGCCCTGGGCGGTGCTGCGGCTGATCTCGATCGTCATGAACCGGCCCGGCGACCGCTACGTCGCCAACTCGGAGTTCTCCGGCTTCGGCGAGAGCCTGCTGCAGGACGTCGACTCGCGGGTGGCGGCCCTGAACGCCTTCGAGCTGGAGGGCGGGCTGGAGGCCGGCGCCGAGATCGGGCGCTCGGTGCGGACCGCGACCCAGACCATGGCCGAGTTCGAGACCGCCCTGGACCTGGCCGTCAACGGCCCCTGGGGCAGCCGCATCGCGCGCCAGAAGCGGGCGCTGGCCGCGGCCGTCGACCTGCGGCTGAAGATGGTCGAGGAGGTGCTGGGCGGCGCCTTGCCGGTGCATTCGTCCTCGTCCGGCCGCCGCACCCCCGGGCTGCGCGGTCCGCCCGTGCTGACCCGCGACCCCGACCCGGCCGCGGTCGAGCGGGCCAAGGCCTTCTTCGGCTTCATGCGCGAGGTGCGCGTCAGCGGCGAGCGGCTGGGCTTCATGTCGCTGTGGACCCGCACGGCCGAGGAGGCGCGGGTGCGCATCGACGGCTATGTCGACGATCTGCTGGAGGAGCTGCGCGCCTCCGAGGAGGGCGACGATCCCGACCGCGTGCGCCGCTACCTCGACGTCGCCGCCGCCCTGCTGGCCATCCTCGCCGACGACCGCGCCGCCCAGATCGTGCGGCGGCGCATGGCCGCTGCGGCTTAGCTGCGGCTCGCGCGCGCGCCGCGTTTGCGCTAACCGGCAGGCATGATCCTCTTCTGGTTCCTCGCCGGCCTGATCGCCTGCGCCGCCGCGCTCCTGATCCTGATCCGCGCCGGGCGCGCGGAGCGCACCGCCGGCGGGCCCGATCCGCGCCTGGAGGTCTACCGCCGCCAGCTGTCCGAGATCGACGACCTGGCCGAGCGGGGCCTGCTCGGGCCGGAGGAGCACCGGGCGGCCAAGGCCGAGGCGGGCCGGCGGCTGCTCAGCGAGGCCGAGGACGCCGGGGCCCGTCCCGCCCGGCCGAAGGGGGGGCGGCGGCTGGCGCTGGCCGGCGCGGCGCTGGCCCCGGCGCTGGCGCTTGGCGTCTATCTCCTGCTCGGCTCGCCGGGCCTGCGCGACCAGCCCTATGCGGAGCGGCTGAAGGCCTGGCGCCAGATCGCCAACACCGATCCGGGCAAGCTGGACGTCGACGAGACCGCCGCCGTGCTGGAATCGATCGCCGCCGAACGGCCGGACGACCCCCAGCCCCTGATCTTCCTGGGGCGGCTGCGCGCGGCGCAGGGGCAGGCCGGCGCGGCGGTCCGCGCCCTGGACCGGGCGGCGCAGCTGCGGCCCCGCGATCCGGATATCTGGTCCATCCTCGGCCAGACCGAGGTCGCCCTTGCCGACGGCGAGGTCACCTCCGACGCCCGCGAGGCGTTCGAGAAGGCCCGGGCGCTCGACCCGAAGGCCCCCGCGCCCCGCTACTTCCTGGCGCGGGGTGACATCGCGGCGGGCCGGGTGCAGCAGGGGCTCCAGGGCTGGAAGGAACTCGCCGCCGACCTGCCGGCCTCCGATCCGCGCCGGACCGAGCTCATGGGCGAGATCGAACAGGTCTCGCGCACCGGCGCGCTGCCCGCGGCCGAGCCGCAGGCCCAGCGACCTCCGGCGGAAGGCGCCCAGCAGGCCCAGTTCATCCAGTCCATGGTCGACCGCCTGGCCGCGCGCCTGAAGGCGCAGCCGGACGATCCGGAGGGCTGGGCGCGGCTGATCCGCGCCTACGGCGTGCTCGGCCAGACCGGCCGCCGCGACGAGGCGATCGCGACCGCCCGCCGGCTGTTCAAGGACCGTCCCGCCGACCTGAAGACCGCCCTTTCCACCGCGCCCTGACGGGCGGCGGAACCCCCTCGCCGGGGGACCGTTGCCTCAGGACGGCAACGGAAAGGGACCACCATGAACGACGACCGCATCGAAGGCGCCGCCCAGAAGAACGAGGGCCGCCTCAAGGAAGGTGCCGGCAAGCTCCTCGGCGACGAGAAGCTGAAGGCCGAAGGCAAGGCCGACCAGGCCTCCGGGAGCGTCAAGAACGCCATCGGCGGCGTCAAGGACGCCCTGAAGGGCGACAGCAAGCACTGAGCCCTCGGCTCCCGGCGCACAGGGTCAGGCCTCCAGCGCCAGGACCGCGAAGCTGGCGAGCCAGTGGGAGCCCATGTAGTGGCCGTCCACGGCCTGCAGGCTCGCCGCCAGCCCGGCCTCGGCCGCCGCCAGCATCGGCCCGCGGCGCGGATCGTCCAGGTCCAGCGGCCTGGCCAGGCTGCGCCAGCACCACGCCCGGCTGAGGTTCAGCCCGTCCAGGTGGGCGATCTTGCCGTCGGCGGGATCGCTCACCGTCGCCGGCCGGAACAGGGCCGCCGGCCGGCCCTGGGCCAGCCCGGGCAGGAAGCGGCCGAACCAGCTCTCGAACTCCTCCGGCGCCAGCAGCGCCCTCAGGCACTCCGCCTCCATCAGGGCCGGCGACAGGAAGTCGTCGCCGGACGGCTCCCAGGCCTGGCAGTCGGCGTCCTTGGCGTACCAGAGCAGGGCCCGGCCGCGCGCCAGCCGCGTCAGGGCCTCGTCGCCCGCGGCGCCCGCATAGTCGCAGGCCAGGCGCAGGGCGAAGGCGGTGTTGCCGTGGCTTCCGGCCCGGACCGGATAGGTCGCCTTGGGCAGCCACTGGGTGAAGCGGTCCGCGAAGGCCTGGGCCAGGCGCCGCAGGGCCGCCGCCCAGCGCGTCTCCTCCAGCGCCTCCAGCTCCGCCTGCAGCTTCAGCAGCCAGGCCCAGCCGTAGGGGCGCTCGAATCCGGCGCTGGAGGGCCGGGCCAGATAGGCCAGCTCGCCCGCCGCGCCCTCGGGCGTGAGCTTGCGGTCGAACAGCGCGGCGATCGGGCCGGCCGCGGGACCCTGCGGAAAGCGGCGCAGCACGCGCGCGAGCAGCCAGTAGCCGTGCACGCAGGAGTGCCAGTCGAAACTGCCGTGGAAGATCGGGTGCAGCCCGGCCGGGGTCTGGGCGTCGGCCGGTCCGTCCAGCACGTGGTCGGGCTTGTTCGGATACTCCCGCTCCACGTGGCCCAGGGCGATGCGGGCGAAGCGCTCGGCGAGGTCGGGGGTGAGTGTGTCTGACATGGTCCTCACCGGTACACCAGGAACGCCATCAGCAGGGTGTTGGCCGCCAGCAGCAGGCCCGCCGCCGGCAGCTGGGCGCGGATCACCGCCCACCGGTCCGGCAGCTCCAGCAGGGCCACGGGCACGACGTTGAAGTTCGCCGCCATCGGGGTGGTCAGGGTGCCGCAGAAGCCCGACAGCATCCCGATCGCGCCCATGGCGGCCGGATCGCCGCCGAACCGGCCGACGATCACCGGCAGGCCGACCGCGGCGGTCATCACCGGGAAGGCGGCGAAGGCGTTGCCCATGATGGCGGTGAACAAGGCCATGCCGACCGTGTAGGCGGCGACCGCGCCGTAGGGGTTCCCCAGCGGCGCGACCAGGCCGATCAGCTCGCCCACGGCCCTGCCCACGCCCGACAGGGCGAACACCGCCCCGAGCGCCGCCAGGACCTGGGGCAGCAGGCCCGCCCAGCTCACCGTGTCCGCCAGCCTGAGCCCCTCGGCGAGCGGCGTCAGGGGCCGCGGCCGCAGCATGACCACGGCGGCGACCAGGGCCGTCGCCGCGCCCAGCGCGAGGGACACGAGCGTCGCCTGGCCGCTCTCCAGCAGGGGCCGGCCGGCCAGGATCACGCGCTTCAGCACCAGGGAGCCGAACACCGCCACCGCCGGGATGGCCAGGGCCGGCAGGAACAGCCGGTCCCCGAACCGCTCCGCGCTCGCGCGGCGCTCGGCCGCCGGCGCCGCGGCCGGCGGCTTCAGGTCCAGCCGGCCCGAGCCGGCAATGAGGGCCAGGGCCAGGACGATCAGGCCGTTGGCGAAGGCGCCGATCTGGTCCCCGGCCAGGAAGCTCGCCGCCACCAGGGCCCAGAAGGCCGACCGGCTCCATCGCCCGGCGCCGGGCGCGCGCGCGCTCAGGGCGGCGAAGGCCAGGAACATCAGCCCGGCCAGGCGGTAGGCGAGGGCGAGGCTGATCATTGCGCGGGGCCTCCCGCCGCGTCCCGCTTCAGCCTGCGGTCCAGGCGCGCCATGCGCGCGGCGTGCACGGCCAGGGCCACGGCGGCCGTGGGCATGGCCCAGACCGAGAGGCTGAGGGGTTCGGCGGCGATCCCGTTCTGCTCCAGGAAGCCCTTGATCAGCAGGATCGAGGCCACCGCGATGAAGATGTCCTCGCCGAAGAAGACGGCGATGTTGTCGGTGGCGGCGGCCTGGGCGCGCACAAGGGCCCGCGCGGCCTCCGGCAGCGGCGCGCCGGCGTGCCGCTCGGCGGCGGCCTCGGCCATGGGCGCGATCAGCGGCCGCACCATCTGGGCCTGGCCGCCCAGCGAAGTCAGGCCGAGCGCCGCCGTGAGCTGCCGCACCACGAAATAGACCAGCAGCAGCCGCCCGGCGGTGGCGGCCCGGGCCCGGGCCATCAGGTCGCGCGCCCGCTCCTGCAGGCCCGCCCGCTCCAGCAGGCCGATCGCCGGCAGCACCAGCCAGACCAGGGAGATGTACCGGTTGTCGTTGAAGGCCCTGCCGAAGGCCGAGATGGTCTCCACCGGCCCGAGCCCGCCGCTCAGTCCGGCGACCACCGCCGCCGCCGCCACGGTCAGCAGCGGGTTGAGCCGGGCCATGAAGCCCGCCGCGAGAACGGCCACTGCGAGCAGCACCAGCATCGGCGCCCCTTCATTCCACCCGCCCGCGGCAGGTTAGCCACGCGAACGGCCGCCGCGCCAAGGGGCTGGAGCGCGGCGGCCGTCGTCTCTCGCTCAGGATGGGGTCAGTAGCGCCAGCGCTCCGCCCCGCGCCGGTAGCGGTACTGATAGTCGTGCCGCTGGAAGCGCACGTCCGAGGACAGCGCGTGGTAGCGCCGCTGCAGGTCGCGCGCCTCCCAGCCGGTCAGGCCGTTGTAGCGGTAGCGGGCCTCCAGACGCTCGACGCGGCGCAGCTGGTTGCGCAGGTCCCGCGCCTCGGTCCAGGTCAGCTGGCCGGTGCGCACGCCCCGGTCGATCCGCTCGGCGATGCGGTCGGCGCGGTCGCCGGCGCCCCAGCCTTGCGCTAAAGCAGGAGCCGCGGCCCCGAGAGCAGACGCCGCCACGGCGGCGATCAGGAGCTTCTTCATAACATTTCTCCCTCTCGTCTACGTACCCTCCACGCTCCAGTGGAGGAGGGATGTCCGGTCAAATGCTCCGGAGGTTGAAAGGCTCCCTATCTGATGCTTGTTGTTTTCTGTTCATATGCCTGAAGGAACTTGGCAGTCCATACGGCTAAGCTTGTCGCGACCGTCTTGGCCCGGATGGGCGATGGTCCTAGGATCGGCCATGCATTAGGGAGCGCTCATGACCGACCTCGCCACGCCCGGATCCGCCCGCGACGCCTCAGCCATCGGCGCCTTCATCGACCGGCTATGGGATGCGGAGGTCGTCCCGGCCCTGGTCGACTACATCAGGATCCCCAACAAGAGCCCGGCCTTCGATCCGGACTGGGCCGCCCATGGCCACATGGACGAGGCGGCGGCCCTGTTCGAGGCCTGGGCGCGGCGCAAGCTGGCTTCCGCGCCCGGGGTGACCGTCGAGACCGTTCGGCTGGAGGGGCGCACGCCGGTGATCCTGATCGACGTGCCCGGCCAGGGATCGGACTGCGTGCTGCTGTACGGGCACCTGGACAAGCAGCCGGAGATGACCGGCTGGGCCGAGGGCCTGGGGCCGTGGACCCCGGTGATCAAGGGAGACAAGCTGTACGGCCGTGGCGGCGCCGACGACGGCTACGCCATGTTCGGCGCCATCTCGGCCATCCTGGCGCTCAGGGACGCGGGCCTGCCGCACGCCCGCTGCGTGATCCTGATCGAGGCCTGCGAGGAGTCCGGCAGCCCCGACCTGCCCTTCTACGTCGACGCCCTGGGGCCGCGGCTCGGCTCGCCCTCCCTGGTCGTGTGCCTGGACTCCGGCTGCGGCGACTACGAGCGGATGTGGCTGACCACCTCCCTGCGCGGCCTGATGGCCGGCTCCCTGAGCGTGCGGGTGCTGGACGAGGGGGTGCACTCGGGCGACGCCTCCGGGGTCGTGCCCTCCAGCTTCCGCATCCTGCGCCACCTGCTCTCGCGCCTGGAGGAGCCGGAGACGGGCCTGGTCCTGCCGCTCGAGCTCTATGCCCCGATCCCCCCGCAGCGGGCCGAGCAGGCGACCAAGGCGGCCGAGGTGCTGGGCGAGGCGCTGTGGCGCAAGTTCCCCTTCCGCCCGGGCATGACGCCCGTGACCCCGGATCTCCCCGAACTGGTGCTGAACCGCACCTGGCGCCCGACCCTCTCGGTGATCGGCATGGACGGGATCCCGCCCGCGGGCCACGCCGGCAACGTGCTGAGGCCCGGCACCACCGCGCGGCTGTCGATCCGCCTGCCGCCGACCTGCGAGGCCAAGGCGGCGGCCGAGGCGGTCAAGCGGCTGCTGGAGGCCGATCCGCCCTCCGGCGCGGAGGTGCGCTTCGACTGGGACAGCGCCGAGAGCGGCTGGAACGCCCCCGAGCTCGCGCCCTGGCTGGAGGCGGCGGTGGCCAGGGCCTCGCGCGAGGCCTTCGGGCCGGAGGCGGCCTACATGGGCGAGGGCGGCTCCATCCCCTTCATGGGCATGCTGGGCGAGAAGTTCCCCCAGGCGCAGTTCGTCATCACCGGCGTGCTGGGCCCTCACTCCAACGCCCACGGCCCCAACGAATTCCTGCACATCCCAACCGGCAAGCGGGTGTCCACGGCCGTCGCCCTGATCCTGGCGGACCACTTCGTCCGGCCGCAATGACGGACCGGCTCGCGGCCGTGGTCCTCGCCGGGGGCGAGGGCCGGCGCATGGCGGGCGACAAGCCCCATCGGCGCCTCGGCGGGCGCACCCTGCTGGACCGCGCCCTGGAGCGGGCGAGGTCGCTTTCCGCCGACGTCGCCCTGGCCGTGCGCGACCCGGCCCAGGCCGCCGGCGCGGAGGTGGAGGTGCTGACCGACGCCGCCGGGATCGAGGGGCCGCTGGCGGGCCTGGCCTCGGCCCTCGCCTTCGCCCGCGCCCGCGGCGCGGGGGCGGTGCTCACCCTGCCCTGCGACGCCCCCTTCCTGCCCGGCGACCTGGCCCCGCGCCTGTCGGCCGCCCTGGCGGGAGGCGGCGGCTGCGCGGTCCCCGAGAGCGGCGGGCGGCTGCACCCCACCTGCGCCCTCTGGCGGGCCGACCTGGGCGGAGCGCTCGCCGACTACGCGGCGACGGGCCGCCGCTCGCTGACCGGCTTCGCCGAGACGGCCGGCCTGACGGCCGTATCCTGGCCGGTCGAGCCGCTGGACCCCTTCTTCAACATCAACACCCCCGAGGACCTCGAGCGCGCGGAAGGCCTGCTGCACGGGTGATCCCGTTCGGCGGGCCGCGGTCCCTCAGTCGAAGCTGCAGGTCGGCGCCGTCGCAGGCCGGAGGAACGGGCCTCAGGCCGTCGCCTCGTCCAGGATCCGGTCCGGGCGGGTGAACACCGCGTGGCCGTCGGCGCGGGCCAGGGCCACCAGGGTGAGCCCCGCCTCCTCGGCCTTGCGGATGGCGAGGGCGGTGGGCGCGGAGATCGCCACCAGCAGCGGGATTCCCGCCATGGCGGTCTTCTCCACCATCTCGTAGGAGCACCGGCTGGTCACCACGATGAAGGCCCCGGCCGGGTCCAGCCCCTCGGTCAGGGCCGCGCCGATCAGCTTGTCCAGGGCGCAGTGCCGGCCGACGTCCTCGCGCACGAGCTTCAGCGCGCCATTGGCGTCCGCCCAGGCCGCCGCGTGGGTGGCGCGGGTCTCGGCGCCCAGCACCTGGGCCTCTTCCAGCGCCATCAGCGCCGACTGGATCGCCGCGCGGGCGACCTTCAGGCCCTCGCCGGCCGAGCGCAGCGAGCGCTGCAGGTCCGACAGCTTGGTCACGCCGCACAGGCCGCAGCTGGAGCGGCCCTCCAGCGAGCGCTTGCGCGCCAGGGTCAGGGACTGCTCGGCGGCGGGCCTGAGCACCACATTGACCGCCACCCCCTCTTCGCGCGCCTCGACGGTCACGTCCTCGATGTCGCTCAGCTCGGCGATGGACTCGGTCACGGTGAAGCCGACGGCCAGGTCCTCGAGGTCCGCGGCGGTGGCCATCAGCACCACGTGCGGCTTGTCGTTGTAGGAGATCCCGACCGGCGTCTCGTCGGGGGCGACGCGGCGGATGTCCTGGATCTGGTCGGAGCCCTCGCGCCACTGCTGGGCGCTCAGCTCCCGGGTGACGGCGAAGCTCGGCATCTGGGTTCCTTGCTGGTGCGGCAAACATAGGCGGCCGGGGGCGCGATCGCGAGCGCCCCCTTTGGCGGCCCCATCGCTTGCGGCCCCGCTTTGACATCCCACTCGCCCGGTGGGATGGTTGATATCGCACCGGATGTTGGGACGAAGATCCCCGCCGGTAGGGAGCGAAGGAGACGCGCGATGTCCGGCGCAAGCCTGCTGCGCGAGATCTCTGACTACTGCCGCGGCGCCGGCATCGCCGAATCCACCTTCGGCCGGCGTGCGGTGAACGACGGGAAGTTCGTGGGCCGCCTTCGGGAGGGCGGGGCCGTCACGGCGCAGACCGTCGAGCGCGTGCGTCGGTTCATCCGCCAGCAAACCCCCGGGGGCGCCGCCGCGCCGCCCGGTCACGAAAGGCAGTCCATGACTCTCGCCGACCTTGCCCCCGCCGCCGCCCAGAAGGGCGCGCCGGCCGGGCCGATCGATCCGGAGCACAACTTCCGGTTCTACGATAACCGCCAGAAGTACCTGATGTTCGTGAACACCTGCTCGGAGAAGTGGGTGGTGGCGCACAGGGTGGTCGACGAGCTGAAGCTGGTCCAGCCGCACCCGCCGGCCTTCCGCCTGTTCGACGCCGGGGTCGGCGACGGCACGGTGCTGACGCGGGTGATGCGCACCATGCACAGCCGCTTCGACAAGATGCCCTTCTACATCGTGGGCAAGGAGATCTCGCTCGAGGACGTGCGGCTGGCGCTGGAGAAGATGCCCGACCGCTTCTTCGAGCATCCGGCCACGGTGCTGATCATGACCAACATGCACTACGCCGAGGCGCCCTGGCTGCAGCCCTCCAGCCTCACCGCGGCCAACGCCATGGTCTGGCACGAGGTCGCCCTGCGCGGGAGCACCGCCGCCGAGTTCGACGAACAGATCGCCGAGCTGCAGCCCTTCCTCGCCGACGCCTGGCAGGCGGGAGTGAGCAAGAAGACGGGCAATCCGGTCTACCAGAAGCCGGCGGTGCTGGTGCTCTACCGCGAGGACTGCCGCTTCATCCTGGACTCGGTGCTGCCCCGGCGCGGCGCGATCCGCGCCGACTACGACCTGGTGATCGCCTCCCAGCCCTACCGGGCGCGCGCCTCCACGGAGTTCAAGGCGCGGCGGGTGATCGCGCCCCTGGCGAAATCCCTGGCGCCGGGCGGGCGCCTGCTCGGCATCCATTCCTACGGCCACGACCCGGCGCTGGAGATCATCCAGAAGGTCTGGCCCGGCGAGGAGCCGTTCCACACCAACCGCCACGCCCTGCTGGCCGCGACCAAGGCGGAGCTCGGCAAGGCGGCGCGCAACTTCAACTTCGTGACCGGCTCGGACGCGAAGTCGATCTTCCGCTACGACATGCACACCCTGCCGGGCGAGATCGATTCCGACAGCGCCTCGATCGGCACCTCCACCCTGTTCGCCGCCTGGAACGACGCCGCCTACGTCGCCCAGATCGAGGACCAGAGGTTGGAGGACGCCATGCGGGACGACGGCTACCTGAAGGCCACGCGCGAGGTGCTGCGCAAGCACAACGGCCTTTGGTTCAACGACGAGGCCTACGTCATCACGCGCAAGCGCGACCTGATCTGAGCCGCGACGAGCCGGAAAGGGGGGGCGCGCCGCCCGGACGCGCTCTACATCTTTGAATCTAGAGCACGATTCAGCGGTCAGGCGATTCCGCCTGACCGCATCGTGCTCTAGCGGCGCTCCTCCGGCGACGCTAGAACGCGGTCATGACCGCCGCCCTGCCCTTCGCCCCCGACGATCCGTTCGGCATGCTCGACTGCGTCGCCTACTACGGCGACATCCAGCCGGACCGGCTCGCGGTCGGCGACCTGGCCACCGGCCGGCGGCTCGGCTACCGGCAGTTCGACCGCCGGATCGACCGCTGCGCCGCGATGCTGGAGGCCGAGCTCGGCGAGCCGGAAGGCGAGCGCGTGGCCATGCTGGCCCGCAACAGCATCGACTTCCTGACCGTCCACTTCGCCTGCATCCGCGTCGGCGCGATCTTCGTGCCGCTGAACTGGCGGCTCACCGCTCCGGAGATTTCGGTGCTGGTGCAGGACTGCACGCCGAGGCTGCTGTTCTTGGATCAGGAGTTCCAGCCGGTGTTCGCGGCCCTGACCGGCGCCCACACGGTCGCCCGGGTGTTCCCGATGGACGAGGCCTCGATGGACGCGGCGCTGGAGGCCGCGCCCGAGCGGCCCCGGCGGCCCCGCCCGCCGCGCGCGGACAAGGCCTCCACCCTGCTCTACACCTCCGGCACCACCGGCAGGCCCAAGGGGGTGATCTCCACCGAGCGGGGCGCCTTCGCCTCGACCCTGAACTTCAGCCTGTGCACCCGGCTGTCGGCGGCCAGCGTGATGATGTGCGACATGCCGCTGTTCCACGTGGCGGGGCTGATGTCGGGGGCCCGCGCGCCGCTGATGATGGGCGGGGCGGTGCTGCTGTCGCCGAAGTTCGATCCGGAGCTGGCGCTGAAGCGGCTGTCGGACCCGGAACTCAAGATTACCCACACCTTCTACGTCACCCAGATGACCCAGACCCTGCGCGAGCACCCGGCCTATGCCGGGGCCGACCTGTCGCGGCTGGTGTGCCTGGTCACCGGCGGGGCCCCCAACCCGGCCGCCAACGTGCAGCGCTGGCTGGACGACGGCGTGGTCATGGCCGACGGCTTCGGCATGAGCGAGGTGGGCTCGGCGTTCAACATGCCGATCGACGACATGGAGCTGATCCGCCGAAAGGTCGGCTCGTCCGGCCGGCCGCTGATCACCCTGAAGTTCCGCATCGTCGACCCGGACACGTCCGAGCCCTGCGCGCCCGGCAAGGTCGGCGAGCTGCGGCTGAAGGGGCCTTCGGTCACGCCCGGCTACTGGAACCAGCCCGACGCCACCGCCAAGGCGTTCGACGCGGACGGCTGGTTCCGCACCGGCGACCTCGCCTACGCCGACGAGGACGGCTTCGTCTTCCTGGTCGACCGGCTGAAGGACATGTTCATCTCCGGCGGCGAGAACGTCTATCCGACCGAGATCGAGGCGGTGATCGCCGAGCTGGACGCCGTCTCCGAGGCGGCCGTGATCGCCATTCCCGACGAGCAGTGGGGCGAGGTGGGCCTGGCCTATGTCGTGCCCGTGCCGGGCGCCGCCGTCACCCCCGACGAGGTGGTCGCCCACGTCCGCGGCCGGCTCGCACGCTACAAGTGCCCCAAGCACGTGATCGTCTCCACCCAGCTGCCGCGCACCGCCTCGGGCAAGCTGCAGAAGAACGTCCTGCGCGAACGGTGGCAGAAGGAGCGCGAGGCGGCGACGGCCGGCTGACCGACGCCTTCCGGCGGCCGTCCCGGCGTCAGGCCGGGGAGGGCGGGCGAGGCGGCGGCTTGTGCGTCAGCCCTCCAGCCAGGGCCGCCGCCGCGGCGGCCACCACGATCCAGGCGATGCGGGCCTGGTAGCGGGGGAAGGGGCCCGACAGCGCCCCGCAGATCAGGGCGTTCAGCACCGCCGCCGCGCAGACCAGCCCGAGCAGCATGGCCGTGCGCGCGGCGAGGATATCCCGCTCGCCCCGGAACAGCCGCCTCAGGTCCGGCCGTCGCAGCCGCCAGCCGAGGACGCCCAGCGCCAGCACGAACACCGCGCCATGCAGCCATCCGGAGGCCCGCCGGCCGAACCGCGGCTCGCAGCCCAGCCGGTCGCGGCCGCACCCGCCCATGGCCTCGATCAGCCCCGGCAGATGGGTGTCCCTCCAGTAGGCGTTGGTCAGGTAGTAGTGCGGCGAGCGCAGGGGCTCCTCGACATAGGGCATGACCAGGGTCTCGCCCCAGTTCCTGAGGGCGGCGAGGGCCACGCCGGCGGGGTCGTAGGCCAGGGTCCCGGCCGCGAAGCGGACGTCGTCGCGCTGCATGGCGGCGCGGCCGTCCAGGTCGAGCTGCTCATAGACGCCCAGCCCCGGATCGTCCGACCACAGGATCTGCTCGGCGTCGTCCAGCGGCAGGCCGCGGTAGGCGCACAGGACGTAGCGGACCCCGCGGGCGCAGGCCTCGCGCAGGTAGCGCCGTCCCGGCCCGTCCGCCAGCAGCCGGGCCTGCAGGAACGGCGGCCGGCCCGCCTCGTCCCCCGTCGTCCACTTCACCGCCGCCATCGACAGGCTCAAGGCCGCGATCCCGCACGCCACGGCGGCGGCCACGGCCATGACGCCGGCGGGACGGATCGCCCCGGTGCGGCGCGACAGCCAGGCCGCGACGGCCCCCATCAGCGCCAGCAGGGCCGCCAGCAGGGCGTTGGAGGCGTGCAGGGTGACCGAATAGGCCAGCAGCGCCCAGAGCCAGAGGCGCTCCAGGCCCGCCAGCTCGCCCCAGTCGGCCAGCAGCAGGGCCGCCGAGAGCGCGGCGAAGCCGGCGAACACGTCGGGCATGGCGAAGCCCGCGAAGAAGGGCAGGGTCGAGGCGGCGGCGGCGCCCTGCACGGCGAAGGCCGTCCAGGCCGGGGCGGAGGGCGCCAGGGCCCGCCAGAGCCGCCACACCAGCGCCGCGGCGACCGCGGCCTGGGCCGCCGCCATCAGCCACAGTGTCCCGAGCTTCTGCCAGACGTACAGCCACACCCCGTACCAGGGGGTGCGGGCGGCGATGCCGAGATGGGATTCCCGCGCCTCCAGGCGGGCGTCGGCGAGCTCCTCCGGATCGGCCGGCGGCTCTGGCCGGGGCTCCAGGCGCAGGGCGTAGGCGACCGCCATCGCCGTGTTGCGCCCGTGCTCCAGGTAGTCGTCGGTGTCCGGGAACACCGCCGGGCGGCCGGCGAGGGCGATGACCAGCAGGCTCGCGGCCACGCCGAAGCAGATCGGGGCCAGGCCGGTCAGGCGGGCGGGGCGCTTGCGGGACACGTCGGCGTCGCAGGTCCGAGAAGGCGGCGGCCCGGCGCTCAGGAGCCGGCGGCTCCCGCGGCCTTACAATGGCGTGCGCCTGCTGCAAAGCGGCCGGGCGGGTTTTGACAGGCCGGCGGCCCGTGGTACCGCTTGTTCCACAACGCCGGAATGCGGGAGGACGTCGTGCGGGCCATCGCAGCGCTCATTGTCATTGTCTTGGGCTTCCTGCCGGGCGTGTACGCCGGCGAGCCTGCCACGGCGCCGGGCTTCTTCGCCTCCAGCGTGGCCGGCGTGCCGGCCGGCGTGGTCGCCATGTGCGTGATCATGGCCGTCTTCATCGTCCTCGCCGGCTGGTGCAGCAGCCTGGCGCGCCAGAGCGACGCGCGCCGCGCGGAGGGCCGCTGATGTCCATCGCCGTCATCTGCTTCCTGGTCACCGTCGCCCTGACGCTGGTGATCACCGCCTGGGCCGCCCGCAAGGGCTCGGACCGGGCGGCCATGTACGCCGCGTCCGGCCGCATCACCGGCACCCAGAACGGCCTGGCCATCGCCGGGGACTTCATGTCCGCCACCACCGTGCTGGGCGTGGTGGGCCTCTATTTCGCGGGCGGCGTGGACACGATGATCTACTTCATCGCGCCCCTGGTCTCGCTGTGCCTGATCCTGCTGTGGATCGCCGGTCCGCTGCGCCGGCTGGGCCGCTTCACCCTGGGCGACGTGCTGGTCGCGCGCCTGGCCGACCCGCGCATGCGGGTGTTCTCAGGCGTGTCCACCATCGTCATCTCGCTGCTCTACCTGCTGGCCCAGATGGTCGGGGCGGGGGCCCTGATCTCGGTGCTGTTCGGCCTGTCGTTCAACGCCGCCGTGATCATCGTCGGCGCCCTGATGGCCATCTACATCACCTTCGGCGGCATGCTTGCGGCGACCTGGGTGCAGATCATCAAGGCGGTGCTGCTGGTCATCGGCATCCTGGCGATCACCTTCGCGACCGTGAGCGGCGCGGGCGGCCTCGGCGCCCTCTACGCCAAGGCGGCGGCGGTGCACGAGCTCGGCGCGCGGCTGTTCGACTTCGGCGGCCTGAAGCTCGATCCGTTCTCGGCGCTGTCGCTGGGGGCGGGCCT
>Ga0164243_10001506_pt1 | contig 39422 bp, 41 predicted proteins | sample OricompcompostOP_FD_108781 | JGI IMG/M metagenome (GOLD analysis project Ga0164243, IMG submission 108781) | Organic Plus compost microbial communities from Emeryville, California, USA - Original compost - Organic plus compost (OP) | ecosystem: Engineered > Solid waste > Mixed feedstock >... | reverse complement strand
CTGCACTTTCCGGGATTTCGTGCATGCGGGCTGGGGCGCGAGTCAGGTGGAACGACCCCTCCCGAGGTAGTCGGCCAGTTTGAGGAGGAAGGCCGCCTGCTCGTCGCTGAGCGATCGCGCTATGTCCTCGAGTTCGGCCTCCGAGGCGTTGTGGCTGAGGTTGTCGAGGGTCGCCAGCATGAGATGCACGACGCCGTTGAAGTCGTAGGGGACCGGGTCGCCGTGGAAGTTGACGAAGTGCCGCAGGTAGGCGAGCAGGTCCTCATAACTGCCGGACCACGGCATCTGCGCCTCCCGGGAGTTGAGTAGACGAGAGCCGGCCCCGGCCGGGACGATGGCGGTTACCACACCTGCCGATCATCCCGGACGGAGCCAGCCATGCCATCTTTGCACCAGACGCCCGCGCCGTGCCAGTGGTTCGACCGCCTCGCCGCCGCGGTCGACAAGCGGTCCGCCCCCAGGCTCGCCCTGCTGTTCCTCGGCGCCGTGATCGCCCGCGGCCGGAGGACCGTCACCACCTGGATCCGCGCCGCCGGGCTGAGCGACTTGTTCCGCCCGTGCTACACGGCAGTCGCCGCGGCCGGCAAGGAGGCCGAGACGGTCGCCGCATACCTCGTGCTGTGGGCGGTCAAGCCGTTGGCGGCCGGGGCCGAGCGGCTGACGCTCGCCATCGACGACACCCCGACGCGGCGGTACGGGCCGCACGTCCAGGGGGCCGGCGTGCACCATAACCCGACCCCCGGGCCGGCCGGCGCGCCCTACGTCTACGGCCACGTCTTCGTCGTCCTCGCCCCGCTGCTCACCCACAAGGCGTGGGGCGTGGTCGCGCTGCCGCTCTTGTCTCGGCTGTACGTCCGCAAGAAGGACCTGCCCACGATCCACCCGAAGCATCGGCCGACGTTTCGCACCAAGCTGGAGCTGGCCGTCGAGCTGTTGCGGTGGGCCAAGCCCCTGCTGGGGTCGTGGGGCAAGCCGCTGTGGGTGGTGACCGACGGCGCCTACGCCAAGAAGGAGTTCCTCAAGCCGGTGATCGCCCTGGGGCTGACGGCGGTCAGCCGGTTGCGGTGTGACGCCGCGCTGTGGTCGCTGCCGCCGGCGGTACCCGGGGGCCGGCGGGGCCCCGGCCGGCCGCGGGTCTACGGCACGGAGCGGATCAGCCTGGCCAAGCGCGGCGGGCAGCGGCGCGGGTGGACGACTGAGGAGTTCGCGCTCTACGGCGAGCGGGTGACCAAGCGGTACAAGACGTTCCTGGCGACGTGGCGGCCGGCCGGCGGGGTGATCCGGGTGGTGCTGGTCGATGAGCCGACGGGGTGGCGGGCCTACTTCTGCACCGACCCGTCGGCCAGCGTGGCCGACATCCTGACGGCCGTCGCCGGCCGCTTTAGCCTGGAGATCACCTTTCGCGAATGCAAGCAGGTCGTGGGGGCGGGCCAGCAGCAGGTGCGGCTCATCTGGGCGAACGTGGGGGCGTTCCACGTCTGCCTGTGGACGTTCACGATGACCGAGGCGTGGGCCTGGGATCGGCCGGCGAGCGAGCTGGTGGACCGCTCCGACTCGCCCTGGGACTCGCCGTCGCGCCGGCCGAGCCATGCAGACAAGAGGCGGGCGTGGCGCCGCGCGCTGCTGGCCGGGGAGATTCAGGCGGTTCTACGCCCCGGCGTCACGGCGGAGGAAATTCAGGCCACGGCCGAACGGCTGCTCAGCCTGGCCGCATAGGGTGGAGGAAGTCCCGGAAAGTACAGACTCCCGCAAGGTCGCGAAAAAACCCGCGAGGCCGACCGCCGTCAAAACGGAGTAAAAGAGGAGCGCCTTGGCGTACCCCCCGCGGGGCGGCAGGTCAGCCTCCGAGTTGGCGACGTGGATCGCCACGCCGTCCCAACGCTCGCACAGCTTATCCGCGTTAACCCAACGCGCCGGGCCGGGGAGGTCCAAGACCTGCACGAAGTCCCCGGCCGATTTGAGGACGACGATAAAGTGGCCGATCCCCCCCGAATCGCTGGGGTTGAGGCGGACAATCGCGGGGCAAGAGAAAGAGAGCGGTCGGCGCCCGTGCCAGCGGACGGCGGACGCGGCAAAGCCCAAACGACGGGCCGTCACGAGCAGGTCGTCCAACGACTTGGGGCGCCCGTCGGCGGGAAGCGCCTTGAAGGCCGCGTCGACCGCATCGGGCCTCCCGAGGTACTCGGCGACCGCCGAGAGGGCTAACTGACCGCAGACGTTCTGCACCTCGAAGTCTTGTGCCGCGCCGGCCCCGGTGTCGACATCAGCCCGGGCGGGATGGGGCGCGGTGAAAATCGGCAGTAGCGCAACGACAATGAGTTTTGTCAGAGGGCTTGCCATACGGGCTCTCCGTGTCGACATCGACCCGTCCCCATTATCGGAAACTCCGTGCCGTCCCGAGACAACTAAAGGTTTTTTACGCCACGGCGCTAGTGGTGTCAGGCCCCGGGCGCGTGCGCCCGGGGCCCGTACCGCGCAAAACGCCTGTCAAGGATCGAAGGCGTCGGTCCAGGGCCAAGTGCCGGCATTGCAGGCGCCGTTGTTCTGGGTGCCCCCGGTGCAAGTGCCGTTTATGTAGAGGGCGTACTGTATCTCGTTTCCGCAGACCCTCGTCCCGGTTTTCGCGTAGATCACGCCGGGCGACTTAGGAGTGGTCATGTAGCCGAGGTCTGTGCAAATGCAACAGTGGCCGCCGCAACCCCGCGGCGTACCGGTCCGACAGATGTTGGCGAAGAAGGTCAGGGTCGAGCCGAACGTTGCTTTGGTGATCCCGCCGGATTTTTGAAGCTGGTCAAATGACGCGTCGGACCAGTGGCCCGTAAGGTCTCCGGTCGACGCCGAACTCCACGGCGCCGACGTGATGGCGGCACCGGTGACCCCCGTCGTCATCGCCGTGGCCGCGGCGAATAGGGCCAGCCAGGCCGGGACGAGCTTTCGCATGGGTGCTCCTTTTCAGGAAGGGCGTCCGCGACTCCTCATTAACCTCAAAGACACAGCAACACCTAAACCCAGGAGCCCGAGGGCTAATGCCACCCACGCCCCGAGGCTTAGTATCGACTCGGGCGGTTTCTGTACCCCGCTGGTCTCCGGGAGCAGCGCACTCGCCTGACGTTTCGACTCTTCGATCCGTTCCGTGACCAGTTTCTTGAGCTTGGGGCCAGGCCCGTTCCCGTGGACCGCGTAGCGGCCGGTGTCGACGTCCATCACCCCGGTCCCCTCGTCGACCTTGAGGGCGAACCGGTCGGGGGAAACCCGCGGGTTGAACGTCAATTCGTCCACCTCCAGGGTTGAATCAAACGTCTTTTGCCCGCCGATTGCATTGAATGTTTCTGATATGATATTTTTCGGGTAATAAACGGTAACGGCCTCGCCGCCCCCGGGCCTGTAAACGGCCTCGCCGAACGCGAGCGTTTTCGACTCCTTCTCCTTCAGCCAGCCTTTGCCGGGAACGTTGTACTCCTGCACGGCCTTTCGCACCGCCAGCCCGTGGCCACCGTCGAGCCAAAGGGTGTTCCGTTGCTCCGCGCCGTTGACCTCGGCGGTGTACTGCACGACGAAGCACTCGGCGCCGTCGACGTTTTCCCTTTCGACCGCGCGGTCGGCGTTCCCCCTGACGATCAGTTCGTCGAGCGGTTTGTCGGAAGGGAGAACGGCGAATCCGAAGAACTCCTTGATCGACACCGACATGGCGTAGATCGTAGCCGGCGCGGAGCCTCCGATCTCCGTGATCGAATCCCGATACTCCTTGCCGGACGGGTCGTTTTCGAGGGGCACCTTGGTCTGCTTCCATGCCTTCTTCCCGTCAAACACGACTACGTCATGCCGGGGAGACTTTCCACCGCCAGAGACCTTGGATATCCGCGCGTAATATCGACCGTCGGCGAGTTCCGTATACTCGCAGCGCGTCTCGTCGGCGAAGTTGTTTTTCACCGCCTCGGGGCTGACCCCGCCCTCCCTGGCCGCGCTCTCGATGTAGTAAGCCGTCGGCGTCCGGGTCTGGCGGAACGAGCACGAAACGCCCTTAACCCCCGCACGGTAGACCTTGAGCCGCCCGGCGATGTCTCGGGCGGATTGCACCGGCTCGCCCCGCCCTTCGGCCCACGGGGTGAGAAGAGCCGTTGCGGCCGCCACGATAACGAGTCTGAGATCGGCCACGGGTTCCTCCCTATCGACCAAAGCGTTTATAGGGCGATGCGCCGAGAACCATCCGGCCGTCAATACGGGCCGGAGACCGGTTCGCCACCGTCGCGGGTCCCGAGCGCTCTCCACGTCCGGACGTCCACGGAAGCGCCGATAAACGCGACGTGCCCGTCCACGAACGCCGCGTTCACGCCGTTCGGGTGGTAACTCCTCGCCGCGAAGGAGCCGTTCCGGAAGGGATAACTAGAGGCATTCCACCCGCCTTGGCAGTCGGGGACCGCACTATTCGGAACGGCGTTGTGGGTGTATTCCGTATTCTTCAGGCCCCATTGCATCCAGATCGCGCCGACTTCGTTCGAATAACTTTGCGGCGGTTCGTCCAGCATCCGGCAGGCCGCAAGCAGTTCGTCGGCGGTGGTGTAGAGAAGGCCATAGTCCTGCCACCAGTGGCCGATGAAACGATCGAGCCCACCGCGGCTCTCCGCCCCTTTGGGCTTTTCGGAGAAGGCGACGGTCGACGATGCCCCGTCGAGAAAGTCCCCGGCACCGACCGACCCGCCGACGATGAACGCGCCGTTCACCCCTTCCACCGGCGCGAGGCTGGCCCCGGCCCCGGAAGGGGGGATGACGGTCCCGATGTTCGCCCGAAAATTCACACCGCCCCATTCGCCGACCCGGGCCCGAACCGGATCGCTCGGGCACAAAAAGACGTCCACGGACAGGCGACCCACCGTGGCGTTCGCGGGGTGGGGGGCCGTCGGGTCGAAATGCACGAGTTCCGAGATGACGGGGACCTGGTGGTTGATCGCGTGGTAGGCGTCCGACCGATCCAGGAAGGGCAGGAGCGTCGAATGGACCGAAAACGACCCGAAGCCCTGCGGCGCCTCGCCGTCCTTGTCGGGGCGGGTGAAGAGTCCCTCGTAGAGCAAGGGGTAGTGCGTCCAGGTCGACTGGTATTGATTCAGGGCCAGGCCGATCTGGCGCAGGTTGTTGCCACAACTGGCGCGGCGGGCGGCCTCGCGGGCGCTCTGGACCGCCGGGAGCAGAAGCCCGATCAGCAGCGAGATCACCGAGATGACCACAAGCAGTTCGATCAGGGTGAAACCGCCCCGGGCGGCCGGCCCGCGGGCTCGGTTTTTTCGCATGGCCGTGGCCCTCAGAAGTTCCGACAGGCCGTGATGCCGAGGGGAGCACCTACGTCACTCGCCGCCCTGCCACCGGACTTCCAGATCGACGTGGCCGCCGAACACTTTCCGCCGGGAGGCGTCCCGGCCGGTGAACTCAACGGCGAGGGCCCCCCGAAAGTCGGGCTCTTCGGCCGGGTCAAAGGTAACGTCCATCCGGGCCGATCGCCCCGGGTCGATCCGCAACGGAACCGGGCCGATCCGAACACACGGGCAACTCGATTCCACGTCCGCAACCTCCAGCGGCGCCCGCGTCCGGTTGTGGACGGTGACCGAGGACGTTTTCACGGCCCCGGGGGGCACGATCCCGAGCGCGACACGCGGCGGCGCGAGGGTCACCCCGGCGGCCCCGCCCCCGTTACCGGGCGTGTGGCCGCGGGAATCGCACGCGGTCAAGAGCGCCGCAAGGGCGAGCGGAAACCGGGATAAAAAACGCCCCACGGCCACCTCCATCGGGCAAGCGACGTACGGCGAGACGCGGCCGCACGCGGGTCACGGCCCCATACCGCCGAGTTCCGTAAAGACCGAATGACTCATCCATCCTCTTGTAAGAGCGTGATCTCACAATCCCTCGCACGTACTTTGAAATTCTTCAGATCTGAGTCTGCGAATGCAAGCAAAAAACAACTATATATAGCGAAATCGTGCCGGTTGTGGCGTAAGTCGTTCGCCATCTATGCAGATCGCTGCGGGGCCGCGGCGAGTTGGTACGCGGCCGGTTACCAAATTCGCCTACCTATCCGATCCCCGGATGATCGACACCGCTGGGGGCGAACGTATTAACGGGACGTACAAATGCGACGGCCCCGCAAAAAAGGGCCAGGCGTCTCCCTTCGACGGGGATTTAATATCCTTCCGTACGTACTCCCCACGTAGTAAATCAAACCCTTTAAAACAAGGCTAAAACCCCTTCTTACTACGTTTAATACTTTTAATACGTAGTGTGTAATAAGAATGGTATTCTACAAGTGTAGGAAGGGCGTTTTAGAAGAAGCATGGACGTAGAAACGTAGAAAACGCACAAAAGCGGTTCCGAGGGGGCTCAACCGGGATCGCGCCGGGAACCATGAGCGTCTGGCTAAGCGACCGGAACCGCGAGGCGCGACGGCCGGGAATGCGGCGCCATGCGACACTCGCGCGACTTTTCGGGACGCCGCGGTCGGCCTAAACCACGGCGAGGGGCCGGGATCGCGCTGCCCGACGGCCGCGAATCGGTCGGAATCGTGTCGCAAAGCCGGTTTCAGCGTGACGGTCGGCGCGCGGATCCACCCCGAGGGGGGGCGATCGAAGCCGCCAGGGCCGTACACCTCGCCAGGTAGACCGCCAGCGGTTCGCCCGGCCGGCGCGGCGGCGGTGGTCCGGGGTCGGGGGCCGGGGCCGAACATCTTGCCGATGTCAGCAAAATGTTCCCCGGGCTGAGGGACGGCGCGACGGGGGAAAGGGTGTCGGGATTGCCGATACCCTTCGGCGACCGGCCCGCGCGGAAATCGCGGATCGCGCCGAGGAACCGAGCCCCGAAGCGGTGCGTGTCGCTCCGCCTCGCCAACGCGATCGCCTGCTCGACTTGGCCCTCGGAGAGCCGCTCCGCGAGCTGGTCCCGCGCGACACCGAGATAGCTCCGCCCCCACTGTCGCCAGTCCCCGGCCGCCAGAGCGGGGCTACGGCCGGCGTAGAGCCTCCCGTGGATCTCCCGGGCCTTTGTCTCGACTTCGGCCTCGCGGACCCGCCTGGCGGGGCGTGGGGCGGCTTCCCGGGCCGGTTCCGTTCGGGCGGTTGCGGATCGATCGATCGGGTGTTCTGCTGGTTCCCGTATTAAGGCGCGGGGCGCCGGCGCCCCACCCCCGGGGCGCTGGCGCGCTACCCCCTGGGGCGCCGGCGCCCCACCCCCCTGGCAGTCGCCCGGCCGGACCACGTCGAGGCCCGACCGTCGCAGGTAGCCGGCGGAGCCGTCGGTCAGTCGGCGGACCAGGCCGAGGCGTTCCAGTTCCGTCAGGGCCCGTTTCGCCTTCCACGCGGCGGGTTCGCCGGTGGTGGGCGAATACCAACCACAGGCTTCGGCAAGCTCGGCATTGTTCGGGAATGCGCCTCGGAAGGCCCACCGGTCGAGTGCGACCCAGGCGCGGAACGCGGCGTCGGGCATGGTCAGCGCCGTAGCGGCGTGCGGGACGAGTGCGAAGCCGGCCGGGACCGGGTCGGGACTCTCGGCGCGTACAACGAACGGCCGCGTCAGTTGACGCGAGGTCGAAAGGCGATTAGAGTTCATATCGAGGGCACTTCCTTCTGCTTCAAGGGGGTGCTCAACACGAACCGGGCTGCGACAACAGCACCGGTCCGAAATATCGAAGGGCCTGCCGGGGTGGTAGCCGGCGGGCCCTTCTTTTTTATCTAAAGTGCTGCTAAACGCAAGGGCGCGCCGGCCGTGGCTTTGCGGTACGATGGCCTGAGCGGGAAGGCGCAGGGGGTGGCCACCCCTTGCACCAAGCGGGCCGGTCGGTCGCGGTGGACCCCTACCCTACCGGGCGGACCGGCCCGACCCGTCTTTGGGTAGGGGGGATTATGCCCGAATTTTTAGCTGAGGTCGCGCGCCGCACGCTCCTCGATCTGAGAGGGCGTTTCGAAGATTTCGACCGGCGAGCCTCCCATGTCTTGCACGGGATGGTCCAGGCCCCGCTCGCCCGCCGACCGGATCGAGAGGATCATACGGTAACGAACGAATCGATCGACTTGCGGGGTGGCGTCGTGAAGTACCGCGACGACGGTCCGCCGGTGCGAGTGCACTATTATTTTGACGGGGAAAGGGAGGAGGTCAGCGAGTTCCGGGAACTGGCCAGGGACGCGGGGATGTGTCTCGCGGGGTGGCCCGGGACAATCCTCGAACAGCTCGGCGCCTCTGTGAACGCGGGGGGACTCCGCCAATATCGGGAACCCGAATACTGGATGTCGGTCGTTCATCGTTTCGCGTGGCGGGCCCCCCAGGGGTCGCCTCTTCAGGCGGTCCCTTCTATACCGGATGATAATTGGCAGGGCGATGTCGAGTATCCCGAGGGCGTCGAGGTGGTCGTGCCCGACTGGCGGGCCCCGCGCGATCGTTATCACATCGAGGACAGCATACCGCCGGACTGCATCTGGTCGATGATCTCCGGTTTCGGCGTCGGCCGGTGCTCGGTCTATGCGATCGATATCGCCTTGGCCGCGCTGGAGAAGGTGTATCCGCGCCCGGCCGGCGCGGTGGAACCGGCGGTCGTCCTGGCCCCCAACGCACCGGTGAAAAAGGGTGGCAAGCGGCTGACGCGCGAGGAGATCGACCGGAAAGTTGGGCAGTACCTCAAGCAGTGTCCCGGAGCGGCGTGCCGCGACATCGCTGTGGCCATCGGCGTGTCGCCCGGGTCGGTCTGTGAATCGCCCGCATGGAAAGCGCGTCCGGGGGGCACGAAGCCTGTGCGCCGGACACGGGGTCGGACACCCCGGACGGTCCCATTGAGTGACGGGATACTTGCGAATCGCCCGGGTGAGGACCTCGACCCCGCGGATCTCGCGAGTGAGAGGGAGCTCGCGGAGCGCCGGTTCATTGAACAGGCCGATCCCGCCGAGCGGGCGCGCATCAACGGGCTCTCACAGGGGGATCGCGAAGCGGAGATTGCCCGCCTGGCCGCCGATCAGAGTAGCGATGCGGCGTCACGAGGGGTCCGGGTGGTCGAACCTTGACCGCGCTCGTGAGCGCTCATGAGCGCTCACCGAGTTGAAACCTCCGTTAGGGTAAAGAGTTAGCGCGTTACGGGTCTAGAGGCGCGCAATAGGTGAGGGCGATGTGCGGGGTATGCGATACCCCCCTCCGATCCCGAGCCCCTGGACCTGTGACATGCCCGCCTCCTCACTCCCCACCCTGACCACGGTCGGCGAAATTGCGCGCCAGACCGGGCTGCCACTCCACCGCGTCGAGTACCTCCTCCACGCGCGACAGATCCAACCCATCGGGCGCGCCGGCAACGCCCGGGTGTACGACCCCGAGGTCGTAGAGCTCGTCCGCAGTGAGGCCGCCCTCATCGCCCGGGGGGTGCCCGCGCGATGAGTCCCTTCGACGCCGGCGACGGTGCCCGGCCGGGCCCGGAGCCGGGCCATGCCCGAAAGTTTGCCGAGCGCCTCGCCGACCCCGAATTTCGGGCGTGGGCCGTGCGGATCTTGACCCCCCGGCCGGCGGGCACGACGCCCCCGGCCGAGCGGCGGGACCGCCCCCCGAAAACGGCGGAGCCCCCGAGGCCGTCATCCCCGGGGACTCCGTCACAATTCCACCTTGTCAGACCGCTGGCAGGCGGCTCGACTTGCACCCCCCCCGGCCAGAACGCGGAGGGCGGCACGCATGGGTAATGGTACGGACCGCGCCGCCCTCGTCAAGCCGTCGAGGAACGGCCGACACACCGCCGCGCCGCCGGCCGAGGTCGACCACCGCGCCGCCGCGATCATCGTCGTTCGGCTTCTTTATGGCCGCCACGTGGAGCCCGAGTCCCGAAAATCGCTGTTTGGGGGGTGGTCGCGGTTCGCGAGTTACCTCGACGACTCAGAGGGGATCGGCAATAAAACAAAATGGGAACATATTTGGAATTCTCTAAAGTATACCAAGAAGAATAAGCCGTCCGAGGCCGAAACGGTCGATGCGATGGTGGCGGCGCTGGAGGCCGTGCGGAAAGAATACGGGGACAAGGGGCCGGGGGACGAGGGCGACGACGTCGAGGAATCGCAACAGGTCGTCGACCGCTGGCCGGAGGTCCCTTACCCCGCGTTCCACGGCATCGCAGGCGAAATCGTAGCCGCGATCGACCCGCACACCGAGGCGGACCCCATCGCCACCCTTACGCAATTCATTGTTGCGTTTGCCAACCTTATCGGCCGGTCGGCTCATTACCGCGTCGGCGCGACGCGACACTACTTGAACCTCTTCTGCGTGATGGTTGGGGGGACAGCGACCGGCCGCAAAGGGACATCGTGGGACATCGCACGCTGGGCACTAGCGACATTTGATGACACTTGGGATTATTCATGCATACAGAGTGGCCTGGTGTCGGGCGAGGGTCTCATCCACCACGTACGCGACCCGACGACAAAAGCCGCCAAGAGCGGTACCAAGGTCGTCGACGCAGGGGTTTCTGATAAGCGACTTTTGATTGTCGAAACGGAGATGAGCCGCGCGCTAAAGGCGATCAACCGCGACAGTAACACGCTGTCCGATGTCATCCGCCAAGCGTGGGATTCGGGCCATCTGCGAACACTCGGGAAGAACTCGCCGGCCCGCGCGACGGACGCCCACGTAAGTCTGATCTGCCACACAACGCAGGCCGACATCGCCCGGCACCTAACGGACACGGACACGGGAAACGGCTTCGCAAACCGATTCCTTTGGCTCGCGGTTCGGCGGTCGAAACTGCTTCCTGAAGGTGGGGACATTTCGGCCATCGATTTCGCGCCCGTGTCCCGACAGCTCAAGCCGATCATCGATCACGCCCGTAACTGTGGCGAGATGATCCGCACCCCGGCCGCAAAAGAAAAATGGGCGGAGGTTTATCCGCGCCTCTCCCAAGGCAGACCGGGCCTGGCCGGGGCCGTACTGAGCCGCGCCGAACCCCAGGTCATGCGCCTGGCGTGCGTTTACGCACTACTCGACGGCCGCGCCGCGGTCGACGTGGGGCACCTCGACGCCGCGCTCGCCCTCTGGGCTTACAGTGAAGCGTCCGTTCGAATGGTTTTCGGCGATTCCCTCGGGGAGCCCGCTGCCGATAAGCTGCTCGACGCCCTCCGCGCGGCTCCCGATGGGTTAACACGAACCCAAATATTCATCGAAGTCTTCGGCAAAAATAAGCCCTCGCCGCAGATCGTTCAGCTACTCAGCAACCTACTGACTCAGAGGCTAATCCATCGCCGCACCGAGCGCGCCGGCCGGGGGCGCCCCACCGAACGATGGTTCGATGGCCCGGGGTATGGGGAGGGCTGAACCGTGTCGACCTCGACCATCGACTTCGCCGCCGTCCGCGCCTCGGTCGACCTCGGCCGCGTCGTGGCTGACTACCTCGGCCCGCCGCTCAAGGGCGGTCGCTGGGCCTGCCCCGTCCACGGCGGCGCCGGGGCAAACTTCGAGGTGAAGGGCGACCGCTGGACTTGTTATTCCTGCGGCGGCCGCGGTGACGTTATCGACCTGGTGGCCCATCTCGATGGGGTGACAAAAGCGGAGGCCGCGCGGCGCCTCGACCCGCGTGGGCTTTATAGCAGGACCCCCGACCGGGTCCGTCGCCCCGCCGCGCCGCCTCTCCCGGCCCCCCCACGCGAATCGGACCCTGCCACGGTCGCGGTCCCCGTTTGGAAAGACCCGGCTTGGCAGGGCGCCCTTGAAGGTCTCGTCAGTCGCGCCGAGCGGTGTCTCTACTCCCCGGCCGGCGCGCCGGCGCGGGCCTGGCTGCGGGCGAGGGGGCTCGACGACGCCACGGTCTCCCGATTCCGCCTCGGGTTCTTGGACCGGGCTGCTGAATCGGATCTGATTGACGCGCTAGGGCTCGATGGCCAGGGCCGGCCCCGGCGTGTGTGGGCACCCCGGGGGATCACGATCCCCTGGGTGCGACCGGGGGCATGGTACTCCCTGCGCGACGGCGACCCGGGCGCCCGCTGGGTCGGCCTTAACATTCGCCGACTGCCCGAGGGGGACGTGTCCGCCCCCCTGCCCCGAGGCCTTTCGAAGTATGCGGCCGTCGCCGGCTCGGAGCGCGGCCACCCCTACCCCTGGGCCGAGGCGACGGCACCGGGAGAGCCGGCGGTCATCTGTGAGGGCGAGTTTGACGCCCTGATCGCCTGGCAGGAGATCGGGCACCTCGTCAACGTCGCGACGTTCGGGGGCGCCGGCCAGGGGGCGCTCCGCCCCGCCGCGTTGACGTTCCTCGCGCGGTGCAGCGATTGGCTTCTGGCTTTCGATTCGGACGACGCCGGGGACGCCGCGGCGGAGGCGTGGCGGGCGAAAGACTGGGAGGACGGCGGCGATCGGTGCCGTCGGCTTTGCCTCCCCCCGGGCATCAAGGACCTCACCGAGTTGTATTGCTCGGGCGCGAACCTCACCGACTGGATCCGCTCCGAATTCGAGCGCTTCGGTTGGGCAGGTCCTGGCCCCGCCAGACCCCCGGGAGTGACTCCGCCATGACCACTCAATGGAACCCGAAGGCGCTGGACGACGACGACCCGCCGGAGCCGATCCCCTGGGATCCGCCGGATTGGGCGTTCCGACCCGACGACGACCCGCCGGCCCGGCCGGCGCCAAACATCGACACGATCCGCTCGCGCCTTTCGGCGCCCGCGTGGGAGCGGGCGCTTGAGGCGCTTCTAGAGGTAGAGAGAGAGGCTAATTATGACGACTCCCTTGAACCATGATGAGCGTGCCGAACTGGAACGTCTCCGCGCCGAGGTCCCCGCCCTCCGGGCGAAAAACAAGGAGACGTCGGCGCGACTCGCGACGGCGCACGAGACAATCGAGACCATGAAACTCGGCCGCGAGGTCGAAGCCGTCGCCCGCACAATGGGCTTCGAGTACCCGGATATTGCCCATCAGTTGATCGACCGAGGGGCGCTCACGGTCGACCCGGAGACCGGGGAGACGCAGGGGATCCGCGCCGCCCTTCAGGCACTCCTCAAAGACCGGCCGGGTCTGCAAACGGCCCCGCCTCGCGGGGGGACGCCGGTGCGTGAAACCGGCGGCGCCCAGCCCGCCGCTGCGGATGCGCCGGGGACCCGGGCCCTCACGCCGACCGAAGATTTGTTGCTCCAAGGCGGCTACCACTAACACCCGGCGCGGGGGCACCGGCACCATGACAGCCACCGAAATCGAGCGGACGTTGCGGATCGCACTGTGTAGCGCCGTCGCGGGGTACATGCTGCTCGGTCAGGGGCCGCGCGACGCGGCGGAATCGGCCCGCGCCATGTTCGAAGAGGAACAGCTTTCCAAGCTCGACCCGGCGACCGCGGCCCCCCTGCGCCGCACGGCAGACCTTGCCCTCATGTTCGTCGTTTCCGAACTCATCGCCGATCCCAAGGGGTGGAGTCGTATACACCCGGACGGGGTGGAGGGTGTCCGGCTGGTGCGCCTGCTTTGCTACATAGAAGTTGCGAGGAAACTCTTCGAAGGGGAGGCCCCGGGCGAGATCCGGTCGGCGATGCGGCGAATCGTGAGCGGTCTCATTGACAACCGCGGTCCGTCACCCGACGCGCACAGGCACGAACTCATCTGGGAGATCGCCTCAGAAACCGTCGACCGGGCAATCCACGCCCTCCGCCCGGTCGACGGCGACGAGAAACCCGAAAGTCAACGTTGACACAATGAGGAAAGCCGATGGCACCGGAACAGCACATATACACTAAATTGATTGAGGCGGCGCTCGAGGCCGTGCTCCGCGAACACGAAAAGGAGGACGAAGGGCCGCCGCAGCGGCAAACGTTCAATTGGCGAGAGGCTGAGGTCCCCTACCCGGCACTACCCGGCCCGACCAGTGGCCCGCCGGCGGAGACGACCCGGCTCGCGCTCGAGGTTGCGGGTATCTCCGGGCCGGACACACGTCGGCCCGGGTCAGCCACGCTCCAGACCTCGGACGGGCTCGGCATCCTCATTGGCATTTAGCCCAGGAGGCGGGGCCCCGTGGTCACTCGATACGACGACAAACCGACATACACGGAACCAGTCACGGTGATGCGGCTCGGTCGCGCTCTCGCGGACAAGGCGATGCAGATGCTGGAATGGCCGATCTCCACCACCGAGACGGTGGTCGGGCCGGATGGCGTCCGCGTAACGATCGCGCCCAAATCATGGTCGCTCGCCGACGCCAAGGCCATGCTCCGCCTCGGCCAAATCCTCGAAGACCAGGCGATCCGCGCCCGCCTCGCCACGCTGTCACCACCCCCCCGCGTCGACAGGTCCAACGTACGGCGTTGGGCCCGCCGCCGCGGCCGATAAACGGTGTACCAGGCAATATCGCAATTTACACGAAATCGATATTAGCGTCCCCTCACCAAGAGAAAGGCATCACGACGATGTACCAGGGCGAATTGCAGATCCGTGTCACGCAAGCCGTCGGCGACTATTTAGAAGGCATGGACCGGCGCGGGGAGCTCGTCCCCGGCGCCGCGGCCGAATTGTTCAAGCAGGTGCTGTCCGTAAAACACCGCGGTCCGGAAGAAGGTCTGAACTACCTTTCCGACCTTCTCGAATCGCGGTGTCGACATTACATCAACCCGGAGCGACAGGCCGACGATTTCGAGGCACCGCTCCGGGCCGTGCTGCGCAGGATGCCCGTGAAAGACGGCCGAGCGGATGCATTGTACGACGAGTTGGCCACGCGCTATGGGGGTATGCCGCCGGCGAGGATGGCCGGTGCCATATGGACCCATCTGAATCTGCCACCCAACCAGGACAACCTCCTCCACTCGCCCGAGTTATCCGCGCGGGAACGTGCGGATCGCGAGTTGGAAGACCGCACTCGAGAGGCGATCGAAGTCTTTCGCGAGTGGATCGACCCGAAAGTCAACCTGACGGAACTGGCGGCCAAGTGGGCGCGAGAAGTCGGCCGCCGATCCTTCTTCGACGCGGTCCAGTTGGTCGGCGATCGGCTCCGGATGCCGCACCACGCGATGTACCTGACCACCGACGGGAAGCCGGCGAAGATCCCGGTCGAGAGGATGGTCTTTGATTTAAAGCGAACCGCTGCCTCGCCCGGCATGACACCGGTTCGCGGCGACTCCGACCAACCGGCCCAACCGGGGGCGAGGCTCGACCCGCGCAGTAAAACGAACCTCAACGCGCTGATCGCAGGCGGGTTCTCGGGCATCTGACCTGCCGGTCCGGGCAGCGTACGTGTCCGGTAAGATGGGGAGACGACTCCGACCGCGGGCCCTTTTCCGGGGCTCGCGGTCGTCTCGGCGGCAACGATGAAAGCGGGGGCGACGGTGGCGGAAGCCTGGGAACGACAGAACGGCGAATCGGTACAGGCATACGCCGCCTTCCAGGCGTTCCGCGACGCCGGGCCCGATCGTTCCCTCAAGGCCGCCGCCCTCGCGGTCGGAAAATCGATCCAGATGATTAAACAATGGTCGGGGCCGAAGAACTGGCTGTCGCGCGCCGCGGCCTACGACGCCCATCTGGAGCAGGTCCGGTTGCAGGAGCGCGACCGGCGTGAAAAACGCCGGGCGGCGCTATGGCAGCGCCGGCGCTCCATCCTGACCGAGTGCGAGTATCGGCTGTCGCGCCGACTGTTCGCCGAGGTGGAGCGGGCCATCGAAGGGCACGAGGAGCCAGCGATCGGCGACAAGCCGACGGCCAAGGTCCCCCCCTCGGCGACCGAACTTCGCCGGCTCGCCTCCGTCGTGGCGCAGGCGTCGGCCGTCGCGCGCAAGGCCGTCGAGGCGGAAACCCAAGAGCGAATGGAGCCGAATCCAACGCAAGAAGGCCCCCTCAACCCGTCACCGATCCTCGTCCACGTTGAACCGCTCGCCGAGCCCGACGTCGTGAGGCAGGCACGGGAAGAATTGATGGCGTGGCAGTCCGAGGTTGGTGACCAACTCGCCGGGGCCGCGGGCCCACGCCCCGCGCCGCCGGGGTCGATGCCCCCGGTCGGGCAAGGGCTCTGACGTCGGCGTTACGCCGCCATAAGGCCCCGCGAGGCAACCCCGACCGCGAGGCCCGTGAACTGCAACCCGCGGTCGGGCGATGGCCGGCGAGGGAGTGTTCGCCCGGTGGTACGGACCGGCCGAAGCCGAGCGGCCCGTCGGCGGCGCGGAAGCGCGAGCCAGACCGGTTCAGCCCGCCCCTGCCGTCGCCCAATCCGATCGGCGGACCGGGCCGTCCGTTCGGGGCTTAGGACTTGTATCCCTGCCAATTTATGATATGCAATTTATAGTGCCATCAGAATCTTGGTTTTGAGTGTTGCCGTGGGGCTTCCCTGGGTGTCCCGTCGATAGCCGGTCGAGCCGTGTCGTGAGACAACCCCGACCGGCAGAGGCGCGGGCTGCGGCACGGAGGGTTCGGTCATGCTCGGACGGCGTCCGTGGCGGCCTTGCGTCGAGCCGGCCATGTTGCTGTTGACGCTCCTCGTGACGGCTGCCCTCTCCCCGCGGGCGGCCCTCTTCGCCGGGACGGGACTCGTGCTGGCTGCCTACGCGCGGTTGTTCTTGAGGCGGTTTATCCGGTTCGGTCTAACCTGCCCGTTGCCGGCGGCCGCCACGGCCCTGCTGTACGTCGTGGTCTTCGGCCTGGCCGGGCAAACGTTCGGCCTGGCGTCACTGTTCTGGCACGACAACGCCTTCGTGATGGCCGTGGCCGCTGGCTCTGCGACGGTGCTGCTGGCCCTGGTCGGCTTCGTCGGCTTCTACGCCGACCGGCAGAGGCTCCTCCATCCGGAGGATCTCGGCGTCTTTCAGGAGATCGTCGCGTTTCTGGACCTCGACCCGGGCGAGGCCGCGGAGCTCGTCCGCAGGCTGAAGATGACGGCCGGTCGGGATTCGGAGGGTCCGCCCCTGTGTGTACCGACGGCCCGGGGTGTCGAGACGTGGGGCCCGGTCCGCGCCGCGAAGTGGGTCCCGGTCGCCTGTGCGCGGCGGATCCTGCGTGTGGGCGGCCCGATGGGGGTCTCGGGCCGTCGCCGGCTCGGGGCGTTCCTGTGCGTAGCGGGGTTCCCCGCGCTGCTGCTACTGCTGGCCCCCGCGCTGCTGCCGGAGGCGTTCGGCTACCTGCCGCGGTCGACACCCCGGGAGCCGGATTGGCTGTTCAGCGGGGCGGGACCCGCGCCCACCACCGCCCGCCAGGCGGCCTTGGTCGGGGGCCCCACTTCCGGTGAGACCCCGCCCGGGGAGCCGCACGCACAGCGCTTTACGCGGCTGGCGTTTTGGTCCGCGGGGGTCGCCATCGGGGTTGCCGTGTCGGCGCTCCTGGTCGTCGCGAGCTCCAAGGTGCGCCGCGGCCTCCTCCGCGCGGCGACGGCGCTTCGCCCGCGGCGCCCGCAGGGGCCTTTGCCCGGCGGCGTCCCCCGCGACGACGAATCGCTCCGGCTCAAGGAGTGGCAGTTCTCGTACGTCGCCCTGCTCTTGATGGTCCTGGCCCTCTACCTCCTGCTGAACTTGGCGTCCTTGGCGTCGCAACGGGTGCCCAGCGCGTGTTCCGTGTGCGCCCTGCTGGGCATCGTGGTTATGCTCGGCGCGCCGTTCCCCGCGCGGGAGAGGAACGTGGCCGAGATCCAGGTGCTCGCCGCCCTGCTCTTCGCCGGCTGTCTCGTCTGCGCCAACCGCGACGCCTACAAGATGTCATTCCTCAACATGGACGGCTATTACGCGCAGCCCCTCAACATTGCCGGCAAGACGCCGGGTGGGGTGGTCAATCTGTACCGCGTCGGCGACGCGTCGGCGAGCGTCAAGGTCTACGACCCGGCGCAGGATCAGTTCGTTCTTCCCCCCACCAGCGACGAGGCCGCGGAGGCGAACAAGGTCGGGGCGGAAGTGCTGGCGCAGTCGAACGGCCCCGCCGCCACCGGCGCACAGCCGGGGGCGGGGGTCGAGGCGTACCGCACCCAGGGCGGGCGGTTCTCCGTCCACGCCGCCGGCACCGACAAGGCGGTACTTGTCCCGCCGCGGGAGGCGCTCGAGCGGTGGAGGGCACGGTTCGCCGGGAAGCCGAAACTGGCGGTGGTCGTGGTCAGCGGCGGGGCGCTCCGCGCGGCGTACTGGACCGCCACGGTGCTCAAACGGATCGAGGAGACCTTCCGCCGTCGATGTTTGCCGGAGTTCCGTGACAACGTCCGGCTGATCGCGGGGGCCTCCGGCGGCATGCTGGGCGCCGCGTATTACGTGGCGGACGTCCCGGAGGTCCGGCGCCGGTTCAATCTCGGGGACATGAAAGGGCTCCCCGACGCGATCCCCCGCGACAGCCTCTCCGGGGTCGCGGGCCACGCGGCCCTGCGCGAGCCGTTCTGGGCGTTCTGGCCGTGGCGCCAGCCGTACGACCGCGGGCAGGCGCTCGAAGACTCCTGGGGGGAGTTGGGCAGGATCCCGTTCAACGCCCTCAGGTGCCTCGAGCGCGACGGCCGGGTCCCCTCGCTGGTCTTCTCGCCGATGCAGGTCGAGGACGGCCGCCAACTCCTGATTAGCAATCTCGACCTGTCGTACCTGACCCAACCCGAGGCGAGCCTTATCTCGTACGACGACGAGCGGCCGGGCGCGAAGGTCCGCCCGCTGTCGCGGACGCGGCTCCAGTTCTTCGGGCTGTTCCCCTACGCGACCGGCTTCCGCCTGAGCACGGCCGTGCGGATGAACGCCACTTTCCCGCTGATCTCCCCCGCCGTGTACCTACCCACCGACCCGCCCCGGCGGCTGGTCGACGCCGGGTACTACGATAATTACGGCGTCCAGGTCGCGGCCGGCTGGCTGGGGGAACAGCGCGACTGGCTGCTGGAGAACACCTCGGGCGTCGTACTGGTGCAGATCCGCGCGTTCCCGACCGACGGGACCCGGTGGAAGGTCGATCCCGAGTCTCCGGACTGGTTCGCCCAACTCCCGCGGGGATTCCAACTCGTGACCAGCCCGGTCGAGGCGGTCCTCTCGGCGAGGACGTCGGTCAGCACCTTCCTGGACGACGACGACGTCGGCCATCTCAACGCGATGTTCAACCGGAGCCGTCAGGCGGACACGCCCATCCGCATCGCCCTAGCCGATCTGGTCGCCGGCAAGATGCCGCCCGGTTTTTTTACCACGGTCACGTTCGAGTGCGTGGCCGACGTCTCGATGAATTGGTCGATCAGCCGATACGAGGTTGAGCGCCTCCAGGATCTCATCCCACTGGCCTCCGACGCGGGAACCGACCAAATGCTCAAAAAGGTCGATCACCTGACCCGGGTTCGGGAGGCCGGCGAGACGGACGCCGCGTACCAGGGTCGCATCGCTGCCGCCGACCGGTGGTGCAACTACCTCCGCCTTCAGAAGCTCGCCGACTGGTGGAGCCGCTGACGTCGGCCTGGCGAGGAGGGCGCCGGGGAATTACCAGGCTTAACACGGAATTTCCCCGGGTTAAATGTGGGCAAATCCCGCATTATGGTCCCCTGGGGCGCTGGCCCCCACCCCCTGCCCTCAATCCCGTTCGATCCGGAGCCTCGGGAGGTTCCGGTCGAGGATCTCGGCGGCGATCGCGGAGGCGGTGGTGCGGCGCTGGATCGCCAGGAGCTGCAACCGGTCGTAGACCGCGTCGGGGAGGTTCAGCTTGCGGCCCTTCGTCTCGCCCCCGACCGGGGGTCGGCGTCGACGGGTGCGCGGGGCCCGGGCCTCGGGGGTCGGCGTCGAGTCCACTCCCCTGCCCTGCTCCTCGCCCTCCGAGGCCGGGTCGTCAACCGGCTCGGCGGTCGGCGTCGCGTTGGCGGTCGGCCGGAACAGACCCGACGGCACCGGGGCCAGACCGTTTTTGCGTTCGGCCATTTGCGATGATCTCCGTGGCAAGGGACTGGTAGGCCCGCGCGCCGGGCGACCGCGGGGCGTAATCGATGACCGAGGCGAACCGGCCGTGCGCCTCCTCCACCTTGACCGATGTCGGGATGGTCGTCTTGAAGACGAGGTCCCCGAACGCGGTCCGCAACTGGCTCTCGACGTCCCGGGAGACGTTGTCGTTCCGGGTCCGGGTCATCAGGATGCCGGCGATCCTCAGCCCGGGGTTTCCGAGGTAGCGCCGCACGTCCTCGATGGCGGACTGGAGCGCCCCCAGTCCGGCCAGCGAGAACAAGGACGGCTCGACCGGGATCATCACCTCTTCGGCGGCGACCAGGGCGTTGACCACCAGGAGCGACCGCGTGGGCGGCGTGTCGATCACCACGAAGTCATAGCCGGCCCCTTCGAGCGCGGTCCGTAGCCGCGTCTCCCGGCCGATGGCCCCCGTAAGGTTGACGTTCGCGTCGGCCAGGTCGAGGGCGGACGGCAGCACGTCGAGCCCCGGCGTCCCGGTCGGGCGGATCGCGTCGAGGGCGTCGGCCTCGCCGAGAAGGACCGCGGCCGCGCTCGGCGGCTCGGCGGGTTCGCCGTTGAGCAGCACCAGGGACGCGTTGCCTTGCGGGTCCAGGTCGCACAGCAGGACGCGGGAACCCGACTTGGCGAGGGCGACGGCGCAGTTGATGGCGCTCGTGCTCTTGCCGGTCCCGCCCTTCTCCGAACACCAGGCCAGCACGCGCATGGGTAATCCCCTTTCTGCAAAGGGGTATCGGACGCGGCGCCTGGGGGCTTGAGCGCCGACGCGCCGGGAGACATCGGCCCCCCGGAACATCCGGCCCGACCGCCCTCCGCGCCCAGGTCCGCCCGCACCCAGGCGCCTTCGCCCCCGGGGGCCGAAGCCCCAGGGTGCGGGCGGCCCCTGGGTCCTCGGGGCGTACTCCCCCCGGCACCGAGGCGCCGCGGATCGGGAGACCGTCCGCACCCAGGCGACCGTGTTCCGCGGCGCCTCCGCACCTCAAGCCCCGCGGGACATAGGCGCCTCGGGTCCTCGGTGCGGCAGATCGTGAGATCCTAAGCCCGTAAGGGCATCGGTCCCTCAGAACCTCATCACCGAGGACCACCGGCGCAGCGGACCCGAGGGGATGCGGAGCGTCGGCGCCTGGGGGACGTGTAACACAGGGGCGGCGGATCGTCAGCCCGACGGCACCCAGGCGCCCACGGACCCCGGCCCCTAGGCGCCTCGGGGAACCGCCGTCACTCCGCCGGCCTTCCCGCGGCGGGGTAGGGGAGGGGCGTCGGTTTAGCCGACTCCTTCCGGACCCCCCGGGGTGTCGGGGTTCGGAGGGAGCCGGTCGTGGGGACAGCCGGGTTCCGGGTCGGGGACCGGCTTCCAGTCGCCGGCCCCGATCCCGAGTTCGTCGGCCGCGTCCCGCTCGGCGTCAGCCAGGCACCCGTACCAGCAATCCGCCTCGCAGGGCGCGTCGTCGTCCGTGCGGAAGAGAAAAAGAAACACGCCGCCGTCCCCCGGGTCGTAAATCATCGCCCGTCGAAACCCGGTGTCGGTCCTGGACACGTTCGCCGTTTTGCGCACTGACGACCTCCGAACGCGGGACGCCGAATCGTCCGGGGCAGGGGCCCCGATGCCATCTTCACACCCGATGCCCGCCCCGTGCCAGCGGTTCCCCCGACCCACACCGTCCGCTGATTCGCCCCGTCCGGCCCGCGGGGAGGAATCCCTGCTACCGTCCCTGGGGGCGGGCCGATTATCCCCTTGGGGGGGCCTGCGCAACGGTTTGTTACAACCCAAGACGTTGTGTCGGGATAAGGATGGCGCGGGTGTGCCACGGTTTGTCGGCGAACCGGCACGGGTTCGGAAGGCGTCGGGCGCGCAAGGGGAAGGGGCCCTACCGGCACCGTCGTGGCGACTCAGTGAAGGGCCGTAAGCGGTATCGTCCCAAAGCGCGGCAGCCCGGCCAACGCTAGGGCATGCGGCCGGTTCAACGCAAACCCGTTCAATCCCTCGGACGCTTGGGCAATGGTCCGATAGAGGGTGAAGGCCCAGGCATTGAGACCGCAGTTAGTTGCTGCACGCTTTGGGCAACCGTCATCACCGTATAAGTTACCAACGGCAGGACGCTGAAGGCGCCCCAGCAGATAGCCGCCCACGAGTCGGCCAGGACGACCAAGCTCTACGACCGGACGAACGACGCCATCACGCTCGACGAGGTTGAGAGGATTGCGTTCTGACTCCGCGAGGAAGTGCTCGAGCTCTATAAGAGGACACGAAGCCAGAGGGCCACGGCGACGACGCTCGGCCTTCCTCGGACGACGGTGCGGAGAATTCTTGCAAGCCGATAGGAAGTGCAAAACCGTCCAGCTAGAATCGTCGTCTCGCCACCATCCAACGTCGCATGGTAAGGGGCGAGTGGACTCCGTGGGCACCTATGGTGCCCTAAGTATCTCCCTGTAATTGGTTTACCGCCACGCCGATGCCGAAATCAGAGCCCATCAAACGCGATGTCGGCGAGCAAGCCAAGGGTGCTCGCCTCCAAAAGCTCCGAGCCGTCGAGCTTCTCCTTGAGACGCTCGACCGGCAGGGCCCCGGCATTGCCTTCTGTGCAATTGAAAACGACGGTGACGTCTATCTGAAAGAGGCCGACCAGACCGGTTCGAAGGAGTACCACGAGGAAGACAAGAACTACGACACGGATGGAAAATTCACCCTTGCGAGCGACCCGGTTATCAACACGCTCGTGATTTTTGCCGACTGCTGGATACGCAAGTCCTGTAGCGACGCCGCTGTCTTCGGATTCTACGCTCCGAACGTCTGCGGGAAGGAGCGGGTCTCCGACCGCTCGAAGAGACTCCTTGTCGAGTGGCCCGACAAGCCGATGCTCGAATTGCTCCAAGCGAGAAACTTCACCGACGCACGCACGCTTCGTTGTGCGAAGACATATGTTCTTGATGATTACAGGATTCAGTACCCGGAGAAGACGCCGCCGGATGGCACCCCTCGTGGTCACCTCGCCGTTCTCGAATCATGGAGCGATGACCAGTGGCAAGCATTCTTCGGTCAGATCACCTGGAAGCTCGGTCAGGAAGACCATGTCCTTCTACAGCAGACCCTCGCAGAGAAGGTTCGTCGTTGCAGGCACTTCACTCGCGGAATCGCGGGCCGCGAGATGCATGTCATATCGCTGATGTGTGACCTGCTCGACCAAAGGCAGTCACTCAGCGACCCGAACATGCGTTTCGTTTACGCGTCTGACCTGGAGGTCATTTTCCTACGGCTCGCGTCCGGGACCCACAAACTTCCCGACCCTTCTTACAAGACGTGGGAAGAGCTCCCCAAGCCCGAGGATACGCGGAACCTCGCCGACAAGGTCAGGGCTATATGCAAGGCAGCGACCCGGGCGGAAATCGGCCGCTGGAGCCGCAGGGCCGCTAACAGCCTCAACGCCCAGCTCGAATACGCCGACGATTTAACGCTCCGTGCTCTCATGTGGCAGGTCTTTGACGTGTGTGAGGAGAAGCTCGACGAGCTTAGGAAGAGGAATGCAGGGAAGGAGCTTACGTCCGAGGAATTGGCCGCATGGGTCGAGATTCTCGTGAAGTGCTGCGAGGAGCGGCTGAAGGACTGTAGCCAGCACTTCGCCTATACCATCAGCGGCACGACTTTCATCGCGGAGCTGATTTGGTCACTCGTGGGTAGCTGCTTCCTAGCCTTTGACACGAGTGCAGCATGAACACACACGAGTTAGTAAATATACGCAAACGTATAATGTTCGTGAAGGCGGACGACGTTTATTTCATCGCCTATAATTTACTGATTTCCTTATATGAACTGAAAGCAACGTCGACCTCCCGCCCTTTCAGGGATTATCGCAAGCTTTCCTTCCTAATCGACTTTGTCGCCGACCCCAGGCTCACGGCAATTCTCCAGGATTCGAAGAGGTTCGGCATCCCGCCCAATAGCGAAGACCGCCACGAACTCTCGGTGGCCTATTCGCGGGGAGCCTCACGCATGCCGCATTCGATGCGGGTCATCTGTGCTCTTGAGAGTCGGGGAATCCTCAGCATCGAGAGAGGGAACCAGAGCGAGGGCTTCGACCTCTGGTTGCACGTCGAGAAACTTCCTGGTGGCTTCCTAGCAGATGAGCTGTACGAGGTGGAGCGGTCGAATATCAGCACACTTCGTGCTATGTGGCCTCAGCTCCGAATCGTGAGGCTCGACACCATGCTTCAGAACTTTTTCGGCGTGAACGGAGTCGAAGCATGGCACGCCTAATAGTTCGAAAGCTCCGCTACCGAGGCAGGCGATTTAGCTACGAATCGCCTACGCTCTTGGATGGCATCAACATCCTTGAAGGTCCGAACGGGACGGGGAAGACTACGTTCTCCGAGTTGCTCTACTTTGGGCTCGGCGGTCGGGTCGAGAGCTTCCAACGCAACGCCAGAGAGAAGCACGCCGAGATAACTTCGGACACGGAGAACTACGTTGAGCTGGAAATCGAGGCCGGAGGCAACCCGTTCAAGCTCAGGCGGTTCATCGACACGAACGACGTCGGCATCGAAGACGCCTCTGGACGCGTAGAAGTTCTGCCCGTCATCCGGTCTCAAACCTCCCCTCGCACGTTCTCGGATTGGTTGCTCGAACGGCTTCAAATCGAACCCGTGACCGTATTCGCCGTGAGCGACTACTCGGGGAAGATTAGCTTCAACGACCTCGCCCGCCTCATATATCACGACCAGTCACCCGATCCATCGGGGATTTACAGGGCCGCCGATAACACGAGCTTCGTCTCGGATTCCAAGGCGTTTCGGAAGGCGGTCTTTGAAATTCTCGCGGGGAAGTCGTTCCAGGAGCTCTACGCCAGCATCGCCCGCCTCAAGGACCTGGAGAAGAAGCGGGTCGGTTCGGCAAACACCCTGGAGACCTTCAAGCGGTTCATCGACGATGTTCGCCCCAACCAGGAAGACCTGAACCTCATCTTCCTCGAACGTCGTATCGGCGAGGTCATGCAGCAGCTCGAACGTGCGTCCGAGTACCGTAAGACTCTGACCAAGATGCCCCAGAGGAACGCTCCCATCGACACTAGGACTCGCAAGAGCGAGCTCCTGTCGCTGGAGATGGAATCGACCAAGCTGAGCCGTCAGGCGAGTGACCTGCTCTCCGAACTAGGACGCTTGGAGAGGCTCAAATCCGAGCTCATCCTCGAAGTCACGCAGATTAGGAAGATGATTTTCGCTCACGACAAACTCAATCTCTTTTCAACCAACACATGCCCATACTGCCTTCGCGAAGTCGATAGGGAGCTCAACCGCTGCGTCTGCGGCTCTGCCATCGACGAGTCGAAGTACGAGAAATTCTTCTACGACTCTGGCGAATACCTGACCATTCTCAAATCCAAGCAGCGGAACGTCGACACAATCGACGACGCCATCGGCTCGTGCCAAGAGGAGATGGGCGAGGTCGAGCGGCGTCATACCGCACTCGCCGAGCGAGCGGAGGCCATCAAGACGGAGATTGCTTCGCTCGTCGAGAATTCGGACGCGTTGGTGGACATCTCGAAGTTCGACGAAATCGACCAACACATCCTCACGCTACGTGGTGATTTGGCCTCTCTAGAGCAGCAGAAGGAGCTCGAAACCAGGCGGCAGGAGCTTGAGCAGACGCACCAGGCGAACGAGGTGCTCTACGAAGCGGCCTTGGCTCAATACAACGAGCTCCAGGCGAAGGCCGACCGAGAGATGGCGGCCCAGAGGCAAAAGTTCTCGGCCAAGTACGACGAATTGATGCGTCTTCATGTGCAGGGATGCCGTACGGCGGGGATTGATTCTGACTACGTGCCGATTCTCAACGCGGGAGAATATCGCGAGGCGAGTGCGAAAGTTCCCAAGCGTCTCTTCTACTATCTGACCCTGCTCTATCTGTCTCTGGACGACCCCGGAGTCGGTTTCCCTCGCTTCCTGCTCATTGACACGCCAGAGACCGCCGGCATCGACTTGGCCAACTTCATCGGCTGTCTCGAAGAGGTCAGGAAGGTTGTCGACTCGACGAATCCCCCCGAGTGTCAGGTCATTCTGACCACCGGTATCGACAAGTATCCTCCTAGTTGCAGAGACCGTGTGTTTGCCACTCTCTCCAAGACACACCGCCTGCTTAGACCCCGGCAGGAGCAGCTCAATCTTTCTGGGTCCACACGCGACTGAGCCTTGAGCCTCGGGTCGCCTACACTCACCCTCTCATCTGCCCGCAATTTTCTCGCTGCCCGCACATCCGGCATTCCCACGCAGGTTGCCACACTGGGATTTCGGCCGCGAGCCGAACCCGGTGTTCGCGAATCTTCTTCGCTACCGAGGGGACCTCGGAGCGGAGAGCTTCGATGTTCTCGACCTGGACCCGCGATCCATCGAGGCGGTTTCTTTAGGATGAGCTCTCCTGGAGTTGGAGCGAGGTAAACCAAATCCGGGCGGCTTTATCGCCTTCTCCCCGGGCCTGGCCGTACCCCCAGTCGTAGCCGACCCCACCGGCGAACTCGGCCGGTGCCGGCGGCTTTCAAAACGCAACCGCCCCCTGGTCCGGGGGCGGCCCGCTTCGTCCGATGCAAAGCATGACGCTTAGCGGAACGGTTTTAAGTCGACGGACACTTTGACGGCACAGGCCTCGACGGTGATCCGGCGGGCCCGAATAGTCAGGTAACCCATCAGCAGGAGAGCCACAACGACAACGGCCCAGACAACGGCGGGTTTTTCAGGGCTGTCTCCCGCAACAAGCCTACAATACGTTCATCTTCGTAGTTCTTGGCAGACACTGAGCGGCCTCACAGCAGACTTTGTCCTCCCATGAAACTGTGGACCTCGTTCGAGGGGACCTCCCGGGGGGAATGAAGCGGGGCGATCCACAGAGGGATTACACCGGACGTCCCCAAACGCCCCTCACACGCGTCCGGGGGTCGGAAACGGACAAAGGGTACGGCCGGGAGGGGGCCTGGATCCGCCGGACCGGTGTCGAATCACGGCCCTCGTCCGCGGGAGCCCGGTAGGCAGGCGCGCGCTGATGTGTCAAGCTAGGCGGACATAACTCTTATTATCTGACGTTTCACGCCGACGTCTCGCCCCGTGAAACGTACCGTTTGCCCGGTCCCCGCGCAGCGGTGCCGGGGGCCGAACACGGCCGTGCGAACGGCCGGAGACGGGCCGTACGGCCCGCACGCGACGCAGAATCAACCCACCCGGAACCCACACCACACGGTAGGACAACCATGCCGAAAACATACTCGATCGCCTGGCGCATCGACGACAGCCAGGCCAACGCCGCGCTCAAGCGCGGGATCAGCGCGATCGCCGCCCTGGAGCGCGCCGCCCTCGCCGCCGCCAAATCGTCGGAGGCCGCCTTCGCGCGGGTGGCCGCCTCCGCCGCATCGGCCGGTAACGCGCAGGCCCAGGCCGCGACGGCGGCGTTCAACGCCCAGGCGACGGCGGCAAACGTCGCGCAACGGAAGATCGCTTCGGGTCTTCAGGCCGCCGCCCAGGCCCAGACCGTCACCCTATCCCAGCTCCAGGCGAGCGGCCTGAAGCTCCAGGACGTGCTCACCAAAGATGCCGAAAAGCGGAACAAGGACCTCACCGCGATTGAAGACCGGTACGTGATGCAGGACTGGGCCCGCCGCGTCCAGTACGAGCGGCAAAAAGAGGCCGCCGAAGTGGGTGCCCTGGGCCGCCTTGCCAACATCAAGCGGCGGGCGCTGACGGAGGATCAGGTCCAGGCCGCAGCGGCGGTCAAGGCGATGGACGCTCTGAACCGCCGGCGCGTCGACGCCGCCACGCAGGCGATGGGCGTCGAGACCGACAGCTTCTCCAAGGGCATCGCGGGCGCGTTCGGGTTCGAGGCCGCGCTGACCAAGGCGGGCCTGGCGGTGGCCGGGCTGGGCGCCACGAAGGCCGTCGTCGGCGCCCTCACCGGGGCCTTCGCCCAGGCCAAGCAGCAGTCCGAGGCGATGGCCCGCCAGGTCCTCGACACGTCGCAAGCGCTGCGCGAGATCGCCGCCATCAAAGAGAAATTCGCCCCGGACGAGGCGGAATTGGCGCAACACATGAGGGTCCGCGTCGGCTCGGGCATGACGCACGAGCAGGCCGTCGGATACCAAGAGAACCTGCTCAACGCGCTCGGCACGGTCTCGAAAGACAAACTGTCCGACAAGGAGCGGGAGAACCTCGAAGTGGAGGGGGCCAAGTTCGTCGCCCGCACCAGTCGGAACGCCGCAACGGCCAGCGCCAAGGCGGCCACACTCGGCATGCTGCCGAACTTCATGAAGCCGGCGCCGGGCAAGGAACTCACGGCGAAGGACGTCACGAACATGGACGACGCCATCGACGTCATCCTCGGCCGGGGGATGGGCAGCGCCGAGACGATGGCCACCAATTACCAGGACGTCCTCTCGGCGATGACGTCGGAAGACGACATGAAAGGCTTCTTCAAAGACCCCCGCCAGGCCGCCGCGCTCACCTCCATCGCGTCCGGGTTCGACAAGGGGGCCCCGGGCACCGCGACCCTCCAGGCGGCCCGGCAACTGCGCAGCTTCACGAAGTTCCGCAAGAAAAAGGGGACAACGTCGTCCCAGACCGAAGCCTTGACGAAGATGGGGATCACCGAGTCGGACGACCCGCAGCAGGCGATGATGAAGCTCTTCAAATACGCCGACGAGAACTTCAAGGGGGAGGCGTTCGACGCCGCGTTACAGCGCATGGGCTTCGGGGACGAGACGGGCAATAAGCGCCTGGCCCAGTTCTACGGGCAATATAAGAAGGGCACGTTCAAGGAACTCACGGACCTGGCCGCGGCCCCGATCGTCCCCGGCGCGGTCGACGAGAAGAACGCGGCCTTCGCCCGCTCGAAGGTCGGCCGGGACCTCATCTCCAAGGCGAAGCTCGACGCGGCGAAGATCAAACGCGGGGCCGGCGGCGTGGATTTGACCGTCGAAAAGCAGGAGGCGGAGGCGCAACTCATCGCGGAGGGCGCGGACGATAACCCGTGGAATATCGCCAAGCGGGGCGTCGTGGGGTACATCTCCGGCCTGGCCGGCGAGAAATCGCGCATCGACGTCCGAGACGCGGAGATCACCCGACGCGCGTTGGAAAATGCTCGGAAGCGGGCCGGGCAAGCGCCGGCCGGGGGCGCCGGCGACATCGGCCGCCGCGTCGATTCGACCTTGCTGGGGCAGATGCCCTTCAACCCGCTCGCTGCGATCCCCTATTTCGCGGGTGTCGGCGGCGTCGCGCAGAACATCTTCGGCCACCAGCAGAACGCCGAGGAGGTGGCCAACCTCACGAAAGCGGTGGACAAGCTTACGGCCGCCGCCGAGGCGATGAACAAGCGAGCCCAGCCCGGCATGCAGGCGCAACCCCCGATCGGCGGGGCACCGAACGGCCAACCGTTGCGGTGAACGTTATTCAACGGGTTGCCGCTCATTTGCGGATTCGAGCGAGATAGGGCACCGCGTGTGTTCCGCGGCGCCCGTGCGAGCATCGGTTACCGGCGGTCGCCCTTACGGGAATTCGAGACGAACGGGCTTGGGCATTTCTGGGAGAAGGCCTTCCGCCGCCCCCAACAGGGCCCGCGCCGTGGCGCCGGGCGAGGCCAGGGAGTCGGCCCAGGCCAGGGCGCCCCGGACGTCGCCGATCTTGGCCCGGAGGCGGGAGACCGCCCGCAACCGGCCGGCGTCCTTGCGGGCGTAGGGTTCGACCTCCTCGGCGATGACCCGCACCGCCGCGGGCAGATCGCCCCGGGCCGCCACGGCTTCGGCGACCTGCTGGAAGGCTGTTACCCGCGCGGCTTCCGAGCGGAGGGAGCTGGCGACATCCTTCGCCCGAGCGACGTCGCCGGCCGCCGCGGCGACTTCGACGACCGACAGGAGGGCGTCTTCCTTCACGGCCTTGTCCGGGATCGCCCCGGCCGTCTCCACCGCCCCGTCGAGGTCTCCCGCACGGGCCTGAGAAGAGACGACGGCCGCCTGGTTCGCCACAGGGCCGACGGTGGAGAGGGCGCGCAGGAACGTCTCCCGGGCCCTCTCGTCCTTCGCCCGCGTCTGCGCCGCCGCGATCTCGGTGAGTTCAAAGCCCTGGTTACCGTCTTCGGCCGCCCATTCGGACGCCTTGGCGATCAGCGCCCTCGCGCCCTGGAGGTCGCCACGCTCGGCGCAGACCCCCGCCCCGTTCGCGGCGGCGCGTACCCTGGCCGACGGCAGCGCGATCGCTTCGGCCGTCTTCACCGCCCGGCCCGCCTCGCCGGCCTTCGATAGTGACTCGACGGCCTCCGCACGTAGAACGTCTCGGAACCCGTCGGGGCTCAGACGCACGAACGTGCGGAGTCGGACACCGCCGACGGTTTTTGATTCGAGTTCGGCGTTCCTCTGCCGGATCACCGGGGGGGTCCGGTCGATCTCCTCCAGCGCGCCGTCGAGGTCGCCTTTCTTCAAACGGGCTCGGGCCGAAGCCCTCAAGGCTCGGGCCTTGCACGCCAGACTCGTGCAGGCCGCGTAGGACCGGGCCGCGCCGTCGAAATCGCCGGCGGATTCAAGCGACTGTCCCAGGCGTTGCAGCGAGGAGGTTAAATCCTCGCCGTCGAGTTCCGCGTTGATCGTGCGGATCGCTCCGTCGACGTCCCCCGACCGCGCCTGCCAGATCGCGATGTCCGCGACCGTCAAATGCCGGACACGCGACTGGGGGAGGCTGTTCGCCGTTTTGATCGCGCCGTCTCGATCGCCGTGGCTCGCCTCCTCGACGGCGATCGCGCCGACGGCGGCGACCCTATGGTCGTCCCGCTCGATCCGGTCGGCGATCTCTAAGGCGCGTCGGAACCGTCCGGCTCGTGCGAAGGCGACCGCGAGGTCCGGGAACAGGTCGCCACGATCGGGGGCCTTTTCGGCAGACGCGAGAGCCTTTTCGAGGACGTCCACCGGGTCGACCGGCCGACCGCCGTCGGGGGCGCCCGGTGACGGTCGACATAAGCAGAGGCCGAGGAGAACGACCGACGCTCGAACCAGCCGTTCACGTCGTCGATCGAGGGACGCCCCGACCGACGCGGGGGATTCGTCTCGCGCCCGCATGGAATGTCCTCCTGGTTGACGTGCGATCCGCCCCGGGGTTCTCCGAAAAACGGCAAACGCCCCTGATCATAAATCAGGGTCGTAGTTCGCCGGGTCCGTGTTCATTAACTTTGTAAAATAATTCTCCCAACTGACGAAGCCTAATTTTGCGGTCCAGGGCAACGGCCCGCCGGCGAGCCGGGGCTGGAGTTGTCCGTCGGTCCCCGACGGCCCAGGGGTGTATCCCGTCGTCTCATTGACGAACGTCATATCTCCGCCGAACAACAACGTCTTCGAGGTCTCCGCGATCTCGACCCAGATGCCCCCCGCGTTGTAGACCAAATAGTCCTTGAACTCGTATCTAACTGTGTACTTTGTGCACTCGTACCCGGCCGAAGTCCGGCCCGAACCGTACGCGGGACTGTCTCCGGGACACGTGAAAAGGCCCGTCGCCCCTGAGGACACGTAAGTGGTCGTGAGTTTCAGCAGGTACCCGTCGTCGTCGTTGTCGCCCGTCGCGCTGGGGTCGTTGTCGAGCACGTAATTACCGTTGGTCGTCAGAACGTGGTCGATGTTCTTGTTTTGGAGCGGGTCGTAATTCCAGTTGTCGACGCGGGCGGTTACCGTTTGGATGATCGCGATCGAACCGCCCTGTCCGATGACCGGGGCAGTTACCGAGGCGGAGTAAGTGATCCCGGGGGCCGGGATCGCGACCATCCCCCCGGGGTAGCCGTGCTGGAAAAGCTGTGCCTTCGCGAAGTTCACGCGGAAGTAGTTGACCGTCGGCGCGGCGACCGGCACGGTGATGCTAGCGGTGCCGGTCGAGTCGTCGTCATAGACGACGGACACGGAGACCGTGTGGTTGCCCGGCGTTGTGTCCCAAAAGGGGCTGAAGGTGTCGCTCGCCACGCTACCGCCGCCCCAGGTGTGGGTGACCGATCCGGTGAGCGGTATCGTCTCCCCGAGGATGTTTCGGTAGTCCTGGCTTTTTATGGCGCCGGTAACGGTCCACGTCACGGATTTCATGACGGCCTGCGACGACGGCGCGACGACAGTCGCGTTGACCGATCCACCGACGACCCCGCCCATGACTGACAAACTCGGGTTCCCGTACCCGGTCGTGGTGTCCGCCGTGTTCGACCCCTCGGAATCATTCGGCGGGGCGGCCATCGGCGGGGCGCCGGTCGCAACGATCGCCGCGCTTTGGGCCGTCGTCGGACCCTGAAACGTACCGTCCTGGGTCGGAACCGAAGTCCGTTGGGGGTTCGCCGCGGCCCCACCGGCCCCGTCGCCACCACCACCCGGACGCGGTTGGGACGATACCCCTTGCACGGTCGGCGGTTTCACGGTCGGGACCGCGGCCGTTGAAGGCAGCGATGGGGGTGAGGACGCCACGAGGCCGCCCGCCCCCGGTGTCGTAGCGGCCGGGGCGAACGGATTCGAGATTTGAGGCCCCCACACGGCCGGTTCACGCATTCGGGAGACGCGCGCGACCTGGGGCAAGGTCGACGGGACCGAGAAGGCGGTAGATCCTACGACCTTACCCGTCGATCGAAACAACACCGGGGTCGGAGCGGTGTCGGCCCCCACGGTTGCCCCGCCGCCCCTGAATGTGGCGGTCAAGGACGTCGCGGAGAGCCCCGGGATGAGCGATGAGACGGTAGCCCGGTCCTCAAGGGGAGCCGCGAGGGGTCGGAACCGGCGCGGCGGGCGACAGCGGGCGCGCATGGGTGCCTCGTCCTTGGTGTCAAGGTGTCGATCGGGGTGCGGACCGACCCGAGTGGGTGGTCGGTTGAATGGATTGTCGCAGGTTAGCCGCATGAATTAGCTCTGTCAACTATGCAGATAGTTAATTCGACTATCCTTCTCATGTGACTGATCCACTACGCCTTCCACCGCGTGGGCTTACGTTGACAGACGGCGAACCCACCCGCGCCGCGATAGCCGCCGCGGCCGTCCGGTCCGGCCCCGTCCCGCCGGGTGCCGCGACCGAGGCGTTCGGATTCGGCAGGCGCGCGGAGCCGTCGGGGTGGACCGGACGTGGACCGGGGGTGGACCGAGAGGAGGGCGAAAACAGGTCGGACCGACGGCGGGCGCCCGGGGTGGGCCACGAACCTTCCCCGGGCGTTTTTATGCGCGGGGCTTTAATAACCCCGACGCCAGACGTGGACGGGTATCGAGCCGGCGTTATCCCCGTGTGCGATGTCCTGCACGATGAGGAACAGCCAACGGTCGCGTGCGCCGTCGACCCCGGTGAAAATGACGTTCTGGTCGGGCGGGAAGTCGCGGAACAGGTCCACGTTCGAGCCTCGCTCCCAATGGCGGATCATGGTGCCGACCCCGCCGAGCCGTACGTCGGTGCTGGCCGGGATGCGGACCTTGGCCCCGGAGATGTTCGCCGAGCCGTGGAAGTCCTGGCTGAACTGTCCGCCGCCGAGACTGTACCGGGCGGAGGCGTCGGGCTCGATCACGTAGGCCGACCCACGGGCCAGGGCGATCCCGTCCCCGGGGCTCCAGGAAGCGGCAGCATCGAGCGTGTGCGTACGGCCGAGGACGCAGGCGGCGAAGTCGATCACGTACTCCGCGCCGGCCCCGGTCAGCCGATAACGGCCCCCCCCGATGTCCGCCGTGTCGGGGCCAGGGATCACCTTAACGGACGGAGAATTACCCCGGTTATCGAACACGGCGGTCACTGAGCCGATGGTCTCATTTCCCGGGAAGAGTGACCCCGAGACGATGGCATTAGGGTCTCCGCCGGCCGTCACCACGAAGGGCGCATTGTCGATCCTGATCGTCCCTTCCTGCTCGCAGACGACGAGCACGGCGGCCCGGGACTCGCCGGGGGGGACCGTGAATTCGGACAGCTTCGAGGCGACGTTCTTCGCCTCTCCGTTGTGAAACTCGATGATGCTGTCACCGCCCGGTTTGCGTCTCGTCGCGCCGCTCGACTCGACGGAAAGGAAGAGGATCTCGTCCGCCAGGCTATTCGCGCTGGTCAGAAATCCTCCCTCACGCAAGGTGTGGCGGATGCATTTGACTTCGCCGACGAAGGTCGCGGCCCTGAGCGGCTTGTCTGCGGCCCGCGCGGGTAGTGCCGACAACACCAAAGAGGCGGCGACGCAGACGGCCGGCAATGCGTGGTTCACGGATCATCTCCTCAGAAGGAATCAATCATCGGAACCTCTAACATGCCATAATTACACAGGGGTCAAGAGTTCATGCACACGCCCGCGCATAATCGACACGGACCGACGGCGGGCCATTGCCGGTCGGATAGAATGACCCGGGTGTTTCTCAGTGCCTGTCCGCCCGGGGTGGTTTCGTGGGCTGCCCCGGGCGTTTCTATGCGCGGCGCGTTCGCCGGTGAGGGTGCCGCCCGCTCGGAGTTCCTCCGGCTCGCCCTCGCCCCCGTGTCGAAGGCCCCCTGACGCGGTGAACTGACGTGACCGAGAGTGGGGCGCCAGATCCCTGGGAGCGGGAGGGGAGCGAGGCGGCGCAAGCCTATGCCGCATTTGTGACTTACCGCGATTAGGGGGGAACGGAGATCCCAGCGGGCGGTAGGGCGCGAGTAGGGCAAAAGTGGGGCGCTCATTTCGCGGTGGTCGGCCGCCGCGCCCTCACGTCTAAGGCCCCCTGCCGGGGTGGTACGGCGTGGCGGAGGGTTGGTCAAAAAACCCCCGAGAGCCCCGAGACGTCGGGTCGGCGCAAGCCCATGCGCGTTTGCGACTTACCGGGACCTCGGGGGGAGGGAGGGCCGTCCGGGCGGTTAGCCAGGAGTTAGCCAAGAGTTACACCCCGATCCCCCGTCGGTCGCGGCGCCACGAGTGGGTAGCACGGGCGTCAACGCCGCGTCCCGCGCCCCCGCGTCTAAGGCCCCCTGACGCGGTGGTACGACGTGGCGGAAAGTGTATTCGAACATCCGTGGGAGCGGCAAAAGGGCGAATCGGCGAAAGCCTTTGCCGCCTTTGTGGTTTACCGCAACCCCGGTCGGGAGCGTACGATCGACAGGGTGGTACAGGAGTGTACCAAGAGTATACCGCCCTGAAGCGCTGGTCGGCCGCGCGCGGGCGGGCTCGACGGCGCATAAAAAAGGCCCGACCCCTTCGCGGGGGTCGGGCCCCGGTTGAGCCTGCCCTGACGAGCCGCGCCCGGCCTCGCCTCGCCATGCGGCCGGCAGACGTCGCCTCAGCTGATCAGATACGTCGCGAAACGGACGCCGTGCTTGCGGTAGGACTGCCAGGGCGTATCGTGGAACTTCGGGTAATCGTGCCACTCCTCCTCGCGACAGATGAAGACGTCCTGCTCCATGCAGCGCTGGCCGTCGACGAAGACGATGCGGAAATGCAAGGGCTTGGCCAGCACAGGGGCCTGGGCGTCCGCCCCGCCGGCCGCCGTGTTCGGCGTGACTTCCCCTCGGTGAAAATCGCTGGCGTGATCCATAGGTACTCTCCTCCGTTGAGTCGTGGGGATGTGGGGGGGCATAGGCCGGCGGTGGTCACACGTCCGCCGGTCCTTCCGGGGTGAGTCCTCACGCGGCCCTGCCTCGGACCGCTCATTTCGCAAACCGGGCCGGGGGCGGTCGGGACGCCGCCCGGCCCGGGGCGGTCAAAGGCCCTTCGAACGGCCGGCCGGTTTTCTCGCCAGGCCGCGGGGCCGGAGCACTTTCGAAGGTACCGCTCCCCGCGATGCCTTCCCCCCGGCCGGCTGCGGCTTGGTCGCCGCACGACGGGGCTTCGGCGGGTCCAGTTTGATGCAGGTCAGGGTCGTGATCTGGTTGTTCTCTTCCGTCAGGTCTTCACCCCAGACTCGGGGGGTGTGGCGCGTGGGAGGCTCGGGGAGGCGAGCGGTATCGATAAACAGCCGGCCCCCGGCGACGAAGTGTGTCAGCCCGGCACGCTTCATCGCGTCCGTGATCGCCTTCGCACGCTCCTCCTCCACGAACTCATCGTGGTGGAGCCGGTCGACTAGCTCTTTCTCGCTGGCCCGCTCGTACCAGTCCCAAGTGCAGCAGAGCCGGTCCTGTTCGTTCCGGTCGTGCACCTCGATATAGGCGCGGGCCGCGTCCGCCAACGCGGCGGGGACGTCGCGATAGGACATCACCAGGAGGCCGATCCCCTCGCCTTCCGCGGCGAGGTAGAACGGGGTGGACGCTTCGACTTCATTTCCGATCGCGGGCGTGTTAACGTTCGTCATTGCGTCTCTCATCCTCTGAGTTTCAGCGAGGGGGTTTGGGGACCATTCGGGCCGGGGGAGGTAGCCGCCTCTCCCGGCCCCTTCTACGCGCGGCCTTATCGGGGCCGCTCCGTCTCTTCTGTGACCAGCCCTCGGCGCGCGACGGGGCCGCCGGCCTTGGCCGTGACGACCTGTCCAGTCTGCCCGCGCTCGCCGTCGAGAGTAGGTGATATCACGGTATCGATTCCGTCGACGAAAACAACATGGCAGCGGCTTATTTTTACACCGCTACTTATGTTTCCGTCGCGTGAAAACAGGTTTATCAGATCATTGCAGTAACGTTGCCGTGTCGCTACCCTGGGTCGCTGGAATCCAGCGAGTGTCAGACCTGGGAGCGATCGGGAGCGATGGCGAAAGCGAAGTCACAGGGTCGTCCGGGGCGTCCGAAGTCGGACCGTGACGACGTTACGATACGGGTTTCGAGGGTGCTGGCGTCACGGTTACGGGTACTCGCCGGCGACAGGGGCACCACGATCGCGGAACTCGCCGACGAACTGTTCACCCCGGTCATCGACCGCGCCTGGGGCTTGATGCTCAAACGAATGGACGACAAGGGCTAACCCGTCGGCCGAAAACCCGGGGCCCTCCCTGGCCCCGGCCGGTTTCAGCGCCACCGGCTGCTCGGCTGGAAGTTCCGGTCCTTGCCGAATTTGGCCAGTCGGGCACGGTACACGCCCCACCCGACGAAGGGCTTATGGGCCGGGTCGGCTTCCATCAGGTCGGCGTCAACTGCCCCGATCTCGGCGAGACGGTCGCCCGCCCAACCGCCGACGTTGAAGTCGATGCAGCCGACGCGGTAGGAGAGCAAGGCCCGCAGCAGGTTGTCGCGGTGGGCCCGCAGGTCTCGCAGCGTCGTCTTCCGCCGGGCGTCGGCGAGCGCCGCGTCGTGCTCCGGCAGGCTGAGCGGCCCCACGTTCGGCCGCTGGGCCGCCAAGTGCCCGACCTGCTCCGCCCACCACCGGGCGTCTTCTTCACTCGGCTGGAAGTCGGGCAGCTCGGGCTCCGTGTCCGGGCCCGTGATCAAGTTCGTGTCCATCGTCCGTCCCTCCGATACGTGCCTGTGGGCAGGAATCGAGGCCCCGGACCGCCCGGGGCCCCCGGGGACGACTCAGGCGGGGTGCCCGATGATGGAGGAACCCATCAGCACTTCGGCGGTCTCGGAGGGGATGAGGCCCCGGCAAACGCAGTCCGTCGCGTAGCTCTCGGCCGCCAGGGCGTCCCAATCCGGTTCGCCGGCCGAAGGGGCGTTGGCCGCCCACCAGGCGGCGTCATCGGAGGTGTACGGGGCCCGGTAGGTCGGGGCGGTGGGGAGGATGCCGGCGCCGAAGGGGCGGCGGGCGGTCTTGACCGGGGCGGCGGCGTCGAAGATGATTCGCATCGGAGTCTCCAGTGCCTTGGAGGTTCCTTCGGGCCTCGGACGGGTTCCAGCCGTCCGGGGCCCTTTCTTTTTCGCGGTGACGTTCACCGCTGACACCCTAATAATACACCAGGAACACTGAGTGTCAACAGTGTTCTCAGAAATTTTCTACACCTAGTTTACTGAGCGTCCTTATGTTGTATAATGTCCGTGGCGTACAAGTGCATCGCTGGTTACTATTGCGACTTGTGGAGAAAGTGCCCGATGCCCCTCATTACGGTGGAACGTGACATGGCCAAGCGAAATGACGTGACGGTCAAGGTGGATGCGGAGGCCGTCCGAATCGCCAAGATTGCGGCGTCGTTCAAGGATATGACGCTGGCAGAATATATCAGTGCCCTCGTCATGGAGCATGCGCCGCGAGACATCGACCAGGGGCATACGGAGTTGACGAAGGGGACCAAAAAGACGGGGGGACGGTGAATGCCTCACTCCCCCGATTCCGTCGAGGCGAGGGTCGCCGACGCCATCAGACGGAGCGTGGCCGCGCGGGTCCGCGACGGGCAGACCGATGAGGAGATCCGCGCCGGCGTGACGGAGGAGATCACCCGGGCCTTCACCAAGGCGTACGCGGACCCCGAGGCATCCGGGATTCTGGCCGAACGGCTCGACTTCGCGCGGCGGGCCATCGACCGTGAACTCGCCTGGCGGGCGTCGGCTCCGCTAAACTGAAGGGGGCACGATGGCGAAGCGACCGCGGCACAAGAACAAGGACATCGAGGCGGCGATCAAATTCGCGGAAGAGAACGGCTGGTACTACGTCCGGTCGGGTAGCCACGCCTGGGGGGTCTTCCGTTGCCCGACACCGGGGGCCCTCGGCCACGAGTTCATCGTCAATTCGACGCCGCGCTCGCCCGTGGGCCACGCGAAGGACTTCCGCCGGGCCGTCGCCCGGTGCCTGCGGCTGCACCAGACCGGGAGGGGATGACACAATGTCCACGACGTTGACGACATACCGCTTCACGCTAACCCTGGGGGGCGTCCCCGCGCCCTCCGACGACCGGCTCGACACGATGACAGGGGCCCTGCTCAAACAGGGCTGCGACGACGCCTCACTCTGGAGCGAAGGGCCGACCGTCTTCCTTTCGTTCACCCGCGAGTCGGAAGCCCTCGGCCGGGCGATCGGCTCGGCGGTCGAGGCCGTCGAGCGGGCCGGCTTCAAGGTCGCGAATATCGAGGTCGAGCCGGACGACGAAGACGCGGGCGCGCCGTGACCGAACCGGCACTGATGGTCTACCCTTTCGCCCTTGCCTTCCACGGAGCGCGTTCTGACTCAATCGGCGATCACCTCGCCCCCGAATTCGAGGAGGTAGTTAACGGGCTCGATGACGGCCACGTTCACCATGAAGGGGCGCCTTTGCCCCTTCTTCGGCTGGACTTCGACCTTGACGTCGACGTGGCCGTGGGGGGGGATCGTGTTCGCGCTCAATTTCCCGCTCGCGCACGCACAACTCGTACTGATCCGGCCGATCCTCGCGGGACGCCGTCCGCGGTTGTAAACACGGTAGGTCATGACCGCGCGCGGGGGCGCCTCCGCGGGACGGCCGGCGGCCGGTGCGGTCACCCTTTGGAACACCGGGGACGCTTCTAGTAGGGGGCGGGCCGGGACCGTACCAGGCCCTTGTCCTCGGGTCGCGAGCGAAACACCAGCGATGAGCGCGAGCCCCAGCGCGGCGAAGACGGCGGCCTTGACCGGCCAGGCTCGCGGGCCATCCGACGACAAGCCGGCCGCTGGGCCTGTCGTGGTTTTCCCCCGGTTCAACTCCCCTGCACTTTCCGGGATTTCGTGCATGCGGGCTGGGGCGCGAGTCAGGTGGAACGACCCCTCCCGAGGTAGTCGGCCAGTTTGAGGAGGAAGGCCGCCTGCTCGTCGCTGAGCGATCGCGCTAT
>Ga0164243_10001505_pt1 | contig 39428 bp, 34 predicted proteins | sample OricompcompostOP_FD_108781 | JGI IMG/M metagenome (GOLD analysis project Ga0164243, IMG submission 108781) | Organic Plus compost microbial communities from Emeryville, California, USA - Original compost - Organic plus compost (OP) | ecosystem: Engineered > Solid waste > Mixed feedstock >... | reverse complement strand
CCCGGCTCCAATGAGCCCCGGGCAAGAGAGCGCCCATGCCAGAGTATCGCCAGACAAACCACAAAAATAAGAACCAGATGCGCGATCAGCAACGTCGTATCCCCGGCGCCTGCCCATACGGTCGCTATGATCGTCCAGGAGAGCCCAGGCGTCACAAGTGCAGCACCAACGCTATACAACCCCAGAGAAGGCAGCAATCCCCGGCGTTTCTCAAGCAGAGAGACAGGGCCGGCACAGAGAAACCCCATGAGCACAAGAGGCCAGGTAGACTGAAGCGGTTCAAAAAGCGGCGCACTAAAAAGAGCGTTCGCCGCAAGCAGTAAGGCATAGATCCAGCATGCTTCCATCACGATGAGCATGAGAGGAAGAAACGCTTCACCGATACTGAAACGCGGCATTGCTCTTTCAGATGTTCTGTTTGTTCCTTTCATGATTCAATATCTCTCCCTCTACATTCAGGATATACGTCAGGAAACCAGAAGCAATCACCATAAAGACAAACCCAATACAGTCACTCCCTTTAAATACATCTATATAAAGCAGAATTTTGTCGAGGGGAGAAAATATAAATAGCTCATATTCACAAACTTATACAGACACATATCTCACAAAGCAGAACTCTCTCTCGGGCCGCTATCCTCTCCCGGACAGCATTTCTCACCAAATGCTGGAGGGAAAGTATAAGCCAAAAGCATAAAAAAGTATGTCAGACAGCGTGAAAGGAGCAACCTGAAATGGATACCGAACAACGTCAGTTCCTGGATGATATTCTTTCTGGCATGCGTTCAGGGCGCATCACACGCCGCACCTTTCTGGAAAGAGCCACCCTGCTCGGTCTGACCAGCACAAGCGCACTTTCTCTCCTGGAAGCCTGTGGCGGAAGCGCCAGCGGTGCAAATACGCTGGTCTGGCAGAGTGAAAACGACACATCAAACACCTACGGAAAACTAACCGAGGCCTTCAATACCACTGTCGGCAAGAAAAATAATATTGCTGTCGTCTGGCGGCAAGGGCCTAACAGCACAGATGATCTCTTGACCAGATACACCACAACCCTGCGCGCCCGCGGCACCAGTATCGACATTCTCTCACTAGATGTGGTCTATCCGGCTCAGTTTGCCGCCAATGCCTGGATTCAGCCACTGGACAAATTCTGGACACCCGAAGAGCGCAAGAACTATCTGCAAAGCCCGCTCCAGGCCTGTACCTATCAGGGAAAGCTCTGGGCGGCCCCTTTCCGCACCGATATCGGGCTGCTCTATTACCGTTCTGACCTGCTCTCTCATCCACCCAAGACCTGGGAGGAACTGAGCAATGTCGCCAGGACCTTGCAGCCACAGACAAAATATGGCTTTGTCTGGCAGGGAGCACAATATGAAGGACTTGTCTGCAACTTTGCCGAGGTGCTCCATAGCTATGGCGGCGCAGTGCTCGATACCAAAGATCCCACCAACATCAAAGTGAACGATGCGCGTGGACGCGCGGCGCTCTCCACTATGGTGAACTGGGTCGGGACGATCTCGCCAGATGCCGTCATCACCTATCAGGAACAGCAATCGCTCGATGTCTTTAAAAGCGGTGATGCGCTCTTTATGCGCAACTGGCCCTTTGCCATTGCAATCAGCAATGATGCCAAACAGTCACGCATTCCCCGGCAATTTGAGATTGGAGCCCTGCCAGCAGGAGACAAAGAGGGAACAGGACATTCCACCATTGGCGGCTGGAATCTGGCCATTAACGCCTTTTTGCCTGAAGAGCGCGCCCGGGCCGCCTGGGAGTTTATCAAGTATATGTTAAGTCCGGAGGCCCAGAAGATCGCGGCGCTGGAAGCCACCTTCACCGTTACGCTTGCCAGTATCTACGGAGATGCAGATGTCCTGAAGCAACATCCAGAATTTGCCCGCTTTAAACCGATTCTGGAACAGTCTCAGCCGCGCCCAGTATCACCCAAATACACGGCAGTCTCCAACGCGATTCAGAAGCATATCTTTCGGGCGCTCAAGCATCAGGTCACGCCGGTCGAAGCTCTGGCGAACCTTGAAACCGAGCTCAACAATATCATCAATCCCAGATAAAACGCGGCATGAGAGGCTATTTCATGGTCGTGAAATACGAGCAGAGCGACAGTGAAGGGAGAACGGAATGACAACATTTACCGCGAGACCACCACAGGAGAAGAAGCTTTCTCTCTTTGATCGAATCCGCTTACAGGGGGGCTTTCTCCCCTATGCCCTGGTGCTACCAACCATCCTGTTAATCCTGATTATCGCCATCTATCCAATGCTTGACTCGATCCGTCTAAGCTTTCTGGATAACCCATTGCTGGAACACCCGGCGTTTATCTGGTTCCGGAACTACACGGCCAGTCTGCGAGATGATGTGTTTCAGCAGGCATTCCTGACCACCATCATCTTTATGATCGGAAGCGTCACGCTTGAATCGATCATTGGTCTGGGAATCGCGCTGCTGATTAACAAAACTTTTCCCGGGCGCGGTCTGGTACGGGCGGCGATTCTGGTTCCCTGGGCCTTTCCAACCGTTGTCTCGGCGCAGATGTGGCTCCTGATGTACAACGATCAGACGGGCATCATGACCTATATCCTGCGCTTTTTGCACCTGCTTGGCCCGAGCGACTCGCTGATCGGGAGCTACTGGGGCGTGATTGCCGCCTGCCTGATAACTGACGTCTGGAAGACCACGCCGTTTATGGCGCTCCTGCTGCTAGCAGGTTTGCAGGTTATTCCTGCCGAACTGTATGAGGCTGCCGATGTTGATGGCGCTTCACGCTGGCAACGCTTCTGGCGCATCACTCTGCCGATGCTCAAAGGGGCATTCTTGATCGCGCTCCTCTTCCGGGCTCTCGATGCCATTCGGGTGTTCGACATTTTCTATGTGTTCGGGCAACGTTCGGTTCCCTCCCTGGCAACCTTTGCCTCCCAAAAGCTGCTTTCGCCAATTGGTAGCGACTTCTCGCAAGGAGTTGCGGTCTCGGTCGTTATCTTTCTCCTGGGCGTCATTATCAGCCTGATCTTCCTGAGCTTTATGCGTGAGGGCACGCGCCAGCAAAGATAACACGAAAGGAGCCTGAACAATGGCAGTCCAAAAACAGGTACTAATGCCAACTCATATGCATGTAGAAGAAACCACAAAAACAACGAAAGAATGGAACTGGGGTGTTTTTGGCCGCTATCTGGCCGTCATCCTGATCGTCTTTGTGTCGTTGGCCCCACTCTATTGGACCTTTATGACCTCGGTGAAAGAGGGGCTGGAGCTCTCTGCCGCCCCACCGACGCTCTTTCCCCGAACCTTCAGCCTGGAAAACTATCAGCACGTTCTGACAACGCCGACATTCTTGCTGGCCCTGCGGAATAGCGCTATTGTGGCGGGAGCGACAACACTGCTCTCGCTCTTCTTTGGCATTTTCTGTTCCTACGCCATCGCACGCACAAACTTTATCGGAAAACCGCTTGTACTCAGTTGTGTGCTCTCGGTCAATATGTTTCCGTTTATCGCGATGGTTGGCCCGCTCTATATTCTCTTTACCGGTCCATTCTACGTCTACAATACCTACCTGGCGCTGATTATCCCGGATCTGGTGATTACCTTACCACTAACGATCTGGTTTCTGGCTTCGTTCTTCCGCGATCTTCCGGCAGATCTGGAAGAAGCAGCCCGAACCGATGGTGCATCACGGCTACAGGCGCTCTGGTATGTAGTTGTGCCCCTGACCGCGCCCGGTGTCTTTGCGGCAGCGATCCTCTCATTTATCGCCGTCTGGAACGATTTCCTGTTCGGCCTGGTACTGACCGCCGACGAGCAGGCAAAGCCGGTGACCGTCGCGATTACGCAGTTCAGCAGCGAACATACCATCGCTTATGGTGAGCTTGCCGCCGCCGCGATCATCGTCACGTTACCGTTGGTCCTGCTTGTGCTCTTTTTACAACGCCGTATTGTCTCCGGGTTGACAGCCGGTGCCGTCAAGGGCTAGCATGCGCTGTTGCGGTTGCTCCAGATGGATTGATTGGCTGCGACAGCTCCACTGTTGTAACCGGGATCAGCGTTGTATGGGTGGCATAGAATGTGTGCCACTTCTAAACACGCTTGAGAGGAAACAAATTTCTATGGAGCGGACACAGGAGATTTTTTGATCGAGGACAATGAGGCGGGATGCAACGAATCTCTTGCACCTTTGTTTGTGTAATAGCTTTCATATGCGCCCCTTTACATCGAGCAAGAAACAGAATAATACCTAAAACAGGGGAGTTATCCACATAATTGTGGAGAAATACACACAATATGTGGATAACTTTCATTTCTACGCCTTCACGCTATTGGTTGCACGTGATTCTCGACGCGCCATTCCTCAGGCAGGCTGGCAAGCGCGGCGGAAACCAGTTCCTCAGGTGGGATACTATCAATGATCGTGGTACGATCCCAGAGGACAGCCGAACGAATCTGCTCGAAGCTATATGGGCTCGGCTCAAGCGTTACGCCTTCATGCCAGAGCGACGAGGCCCAGACCTTGCGCGAATAGACATTTCCAGGCAGATACGGCGTAACAGTGGGCACCTGGAGCGCTCCGGCAATATGTCCAGGACCGGTGTCGTTCGACAGGGCAAGATCCGCCTGTTTTGCCAGAATCGCCAGATCCCGCAGCGAATCGGGCGCGACTACCAGTACCCGCGCGTTCTGGTCTACCCCCCGAAACCCCTGATACTCTTCCAGAAAATCGGCTCTACGCATCCCATCAGGGTGGATCTCATCGGGACCACAAACAATGATAAACTCCACCTTTTTTCCCGGGAAAGCGCGGGCAACATGCTCACAGAGCAACTGCATCACCTCGTCCCAGCGGCAGTAGCACTTCGCAATGACAACCGTCTGAAAGAAGCAAACGACTCGAAGTGCGTCAGGATTCAGCGTATAGCGCTTCACCAGCGTCTGATATCGTTCCTGTTCTTCCACGGTAGAAAGGCGGATCTGAGGTTGAGCATAGAGGCCATTCAAGATCCCGTCAGGCAAATCAAACAGCTCTTCCACAAAATCAACGTAGCGCCGTACAGGGCCACGATGGGCATAGCTTCGTATCCCCACCCGGAACAGATGGTCGAGAATGGCAACCGTGCAGGAATCCTCTTCGTCGCGCTCAAGCACCTGAAGCTTCGGCAGCTCATCATTGGCCCCGTCGAAATCCAGCACCAGCACCGTTTCACCGACTGCATATTCTTGCACCAGTAGGCGACGCTCTTCCGGTTGAATTGTCGCGCGTACAACCGTTATTCCTTGCCAGTACTCTTTTTGATAGAGTTGCTCATTAAACAGAGAGGCAGCGCCTTCATCTACCAAAATAGTGACGGGAGTTCCTGCCTTGCCGGCGTAGCGGAGCGCCTGCATCACCGCCTCCACCAGCGCTGTCGCAACCACGCTCTCCCCGAGCCGCCCGGCTTTTCCTCCGACACTGATAACAATATGGTCGGCCTCATACACAAAACGGTTGATTGTAGAGAGAATAATCTTTTCTGCTCGCTTCAGTCTGCGCCCTTTATCCAGCGCCCATTCATGCATAAAGGACATATCTGCATGTAAGATTGCTTCCTGGTTCACGATCCTCCAACCTGACTGAACTCAAACACACTTTATCGATTTTCAGACAAAAAGAAAGCCCATTCAATAGCTCGTACGGGGAACAGGCCATAATGAAGGAAACAGGTAAGAAGAGTGTCATAAAAATGGAGACAAAGCATAGCCCTGTTTCTGTTCGTATGCATTACGCGGTTTTCAGTGTAGCAAACCGCCAACGCTTTGTCAAAAAGAGAGACAGGTAAGAGGCGGGCAAAGCCCTGCTTCCTATCTGTCTCAAGCAAAAAACGCCTGCTCTGGAAGAGCGTGTACGTTCCTACTTTGCTCCGCGTCCCTGAGCGTAGCGCTTCTCAACCTCATCCCAGTTCACAACATTCCACCAGGCATTGAGGTATTCAGGACGGCGGTTCTGATACTTGAGGTAGTACGCATGCTCCCAGACATCATTTCCCATCACAGGATAGAGGCCCTCCATCAGCGGGCTATCCTGATTGGCGGTCGAAATGACCTCAAGGTTGCCGCCGCGATCCAGTACCAGCCAGACCCAGCCGGAACCGAAGCGCTTGGCACCGGTATCATTGAAGAGCTGCTTGAAGGCATCAAAGGAGCCAAACTTTGCGTTAATCGCGTTCGCAAGGTCGCCCTTTGGCTCGCCGCCACCATTGGGTTTCATGATCTGCCAGAACATGGTATGGTTCGCATGACCACCACCATTGTTACGAACAGCCGTGCGGATGTTCTCAGGAACCTCATTGATATGGCGCAGCAGATCCTCTACGCTCTGGTTTGCCAGAGATGCCTGATTCTGCAACGCAGCATTGAGGTTGTTGACATACGTCGCATGGTGTTTGTCATGATGAAGCTGCATTGTCTGAGCATCAATATAGGGCTCAAGCGCTTTGTAGTCATACGGAAGAGGCGGAAGCTCAAATGCCATAAGACATCACTCCTTCTTCTAACAAGAAAATAGTGAACGAGGCGCGACACCTCGTCAATTACACATCTGTTGAATACTCACCTTCCCCCTCGCAAAGGCTCACAAAGGAGAGGCGTTATCGAGTACACTTTAGTTGTATGCGATGAGCAAGACACTTGTCAAGCAGAAATGCATACAGACGACCTTACTTCACCGTACCAACCCACTCATTCACATCTCTCACTTAGTATACCCGACAGGCACAATGGAGACTTGAGGCTTCAAGCTCCGGCTATTCTCTTCTTCTATCACGCAAGAGCCATTCCAGATGGTTACAGACGGGCAGAGCGAACCATCTCAATGAATTCGCTTTCTCCGTGCTTATTTTCTTGCAAGAAGGTACGCGCGGCATGGAACCCGGCCCGCTCATAGATCTTGAGCGCTCGCTTATTCCAGGAAAGAACATACAAACAGAAGCGCTCCGGGGTAAACATCGGACGCGCAAACTCAAGGCAAGCGCGCACAAACTGCACGCCAAGTCCCTTCCCGACCAAATCAGGACGCAGACCAAGCCCGATAGGCAACGTTCCCGGCTCGACGAACAGGCGCGGCTCATCGGTGTCGGCCACGGTTGCAGCCGTTCCACAGACAAAGTAGCCGACCAGTTCCCCCTCTTCATCATGAACCGCGTAGTAGGGGCTACGACGATCGAGCAATTCGGCAATAGTCTCCTCATCTGCACTGAAGCTATAGACCTCGTATTCCCCCTCATAGCGCCATTGCGCAATGCGCGTCGCGTCTGCCCTATCCATCAAAATGAAAGAGAATGTCATACTTCAATCCTTTCTCCATTACAACAAAACACGCCCCCCCAAAGCGCGGCTAGATACCTTTGATCTCTTCAAGCGCATTTAAGAGTGCATCTACTTCTGCTATTGTATTATAGAAGTGTGGAGAGATGCGCACAACTGTGCCACGTGCCGCAACACAAATGCGACGCTCGGCCAGTGCTGCGACCACGCCCTGCACTGTCTGCTGACGCTCTGCAATAGGCTGGAAACAGACAATTCCAGAGCGCTCCCCTTCACCCATCGGGGTGACCACTCTATAGCCGAGCTGCTGTAAGCCCTTGATCGTGTGCGCGGTCAGGCCCAGAATCCGCTGCTCGACCGCCTGCATTCCTCCCTGAAGGCGCTCAAACACATGCAGCGAAGCACTCAGGCCCACCGTTGGAAAAGTATTGGGCGAACTATGCTCGAACCGCGCCGCGCCCTCCTTGAGAGGCTGTTCATAGTTGAAGAAATCCATCGGATTGCTCACACTGAACCAGCCTCGACGCGATACCTGCAAACGAGCAAGAAGGTCCTCCGACACATAGAGAATGCCACAGATATGCGGCGAGAGCAGCCATTTATGACCGGCAGCAGCAACAAAATCAACGCCAAGCCGGGGCACATTCACGTCAAGTGCTCCCAGCGCCTGAATCGCATCGATTCCACAGATAATGCCGCGCTCATGACAATAAGCCGCCACCGTTGCGACATCATTACGAAAGCCGGTCGAGAACTCTACCAGGCTCAGACTGACCAGGCGCGTACGCTCGGTGATGCGAGCACAGATCTCCTCAGCCGGAATACGCCCATCACGAACCGGTACAAACTCAATCTCAACGCCCTGTTCACGCAGATTTAACCAGGCATAGACATTGCTCGGGAACTCACCCTCAGCCAGGACAATGTGATCCCCTGCGCGCCACTCCAGCCCTTGCGCGATCGTCATCAAACCATCGCCGGTACTGGCCGTGAAGGCAATCAGTTCCGCTGGCACATCCAGCATCCGTCCGAGGCGACGACGAGCTTCTGTGCAGTGGCCTCGCCAGTAATCCTCATGCAGCCCCCCATAACGAGAGGTATCTGCTATGTACTCCTGCATCAGGCGAGCCGTCGGCAGGGGCAGTGCTCCCGTCGATGCATGGTTAAAATAGACATGCTCCCGGGTCACAGGAAAAAGATACTCACGAGCGGAAAGCGTCGTGCTTCCCTCCTCGTCCGCAAGCAACGGCTGTAACAGCGTATCCAGATCAGGAAGAGTTACGGTCATCAATTCATTCTCCATAAAAAAAGATGAGCTCGTCACACTCAGCACAGTTCCCCGGATGAGCGTGAAGAGCACCCCACAGGATCGTCAATCCATCGTGCTATCTCCAATTGTACTCTACAGAAAGGGCGAGTATAAGAGCAAGCAGACAAATAGCACAGGGTAACATTGAAGTCAGCTCTGACGTGAATAAAACAGGCGGCCCATAAAGATCACAAAAAACAAAGGGAAGGTGAAATCTTCCCTATCTTTCTCTGAGAAAACGTGATATAGTCAGAATAGTATTTCGTTCGCGATCGAAATTGAGAACAGGACGGCATGGTCGGAGCTACGGTATGAGTCATCGGAACGAGCAAGCAAAGCAAAAGTCGAGCAAAAAAACTATCCTTCTAGTAGAGGATGACGAAAATATAGGAGAAGTACTGATCCAGGTCATTTCGGAAGAAACTCCTTACATTGCTATACTGGCAACAGATGGTTTCGAGGCCCTCAAAACGGTCAATGAGATAAAGCCAGATCTCTTCATCCTTGATTATCACCTGCCGCATATGAATGGCCTCGAACTGTACGACCAGTTGCATGCCAGACACGAATTGTCCCATGTGCCTGCGATCATGATCAGTGCACGCCTGCCAAAGGCAGAACTCCACCAGCGCCATATTCAGGGCATGCACAAACCACTCGACCTTGATGAATTCTTGCAGGCCATTGATGAGCTTCTCACTTGAGCAGGCTATTGCTCGTCAAGATGCAGTTGAGCAGCATAATCCTTATCCAGAGCGACAATCAATTGCTGAAACGCGTTGACCAACGCATGGTTACGCAGACGATAATAGACAATGTTCCCTTCTCTGCGGGAAGCGACCAGCCCGATTTCTGTAAGCTGACGCAAATGTTCGGAAGTGGTAGCTGCCGAGAGCCCGATTTCACGAGCAATATCCCCCGAACGGCGCTCTGGTAAAGCGGGGGAATCGCCTTCCTGAGGAATAGCCAGTAACTCCAGAATATAGCGACGGCTGGTATCACACACAATAGAAAGAAATCTATCGACGTACTGATCCACTTCTGGCGGTCGTCGTGGTACTGATTTCTTAGTCGAATCATCTGGAGAAGAGACGTTTTTCGCCTCGGTCATAAAGTTGTTCTCCCTCATGCATAATAAATGGTGCAAACAGCGGTCGGCGCCCCTGGGAAACGCATCGAAACTGGCTGCTCCATTACTGATCTTCAGCAAATTATACCGGCAAACGAACCAGAAAGATAGATGGAAATTGAACAGCTTTCCCAAAAAACCACTGCGAAACGCTCTCACTATGTTATAATGCGGCAAAAGCATTTGTTCTAAGTCAAGCCCACGGAAAAGTTCTGAGGTACATTGATGGTTATAGGGAAGATCGTCAAATCCGACTCGCACATTAACTATGTCTGCCAGATTTTTGGCCCGCGCGAAGTCGATATAGTTCCCCGCCCGGCTGACTACGCTTTTGGCCGGTTCGTACGCGTTGCCATTCGTGCCGGAGAGTATGATGAGAGCATGCCGTTCAAGCAACTGCTTGGTTCCAGCAGTGAGCCTGTGACCTATGCCGTTGGCGTCATCTACGATACGATCCTGCAAAATCCGGCATATGGCACACTTGGCCCACGCCTCTCAAACGAGGCACAGCTTGAACTCTTCTCGCCCGATTATATTTCTGAGAAGGCAGTCCTGATCTATGTCATCATTCTGGGCACTATGGAAGAGCAGCAGAACGCGGATGGCAGTGTAACCGTCCTTTCGGCCTCACATGGCATTCCGCCCCTTTCGCTTGAGCTGGATAGCGAGATCGAAACCATGAACGATGAGGAAGTACGAGCCTTCCACTTCTTTCGCGACCCCGACCGCCCAGACCAGCCAGAACCGTACCTCCAGATGGGCTACCTGCCGCACATTATTGCGCAGCGGAGTAACCTCTTACCAATGGTAGTCCTGCGTATCATCGATCAACTGGAACGGCTCTTCCCCCACAATCTCGCTTTACTCTCGATCGTAAAACGAAATTTTGCCTGGCGGCTCAAAGTCGAAACTACAGGGTAACGGAGGTACAGTGTGCTAGTAGATCCAGGCCAGACAACCAGAACCCAACTTCCCACGCCAGTTGGGATCACCAAAGGCCCGGGAGAGAGCATCCACGAATATACGTTTGTCTCCCGGGACGACTTCCAGATTCTCAAAAACGGCGAATATGTCTATTATGAGCTCGACTCACCACGAGCCGCCTCACATAATGGCTCAACACCAGCCCGCCGCCGCGTGCTCGGACGCATCATCAAACGAGTTCCCCTGCGGCTCTATCCCGATACGTTTCTAGGCGAGCCGGAAATTGCGCCCGATCAGGTGGCCGCAATGGTCGGCTATCACTCGCGCACCAACGAGCTCTTTGAGCTCCATGTGGCAATCATGGGTTATTATGATCCGGCAACCGAGTCGTTTATCAATCCCTGGATTCCGCCACAATCGGGGAAGCAGATCTTCCTTGCCGATGATGCCATGCTGACAGAAGTGTTGAGCCGCAAAAAGCACCATGAGCCCGGCTCAGCCACCATCGGCTCTCTGCTCACTCGTGAACCGAACGCGGTTCCTATCGTGCTCTCGGTCAAAGATGTGGTCAGTACCCATATGGCAATCATCGCCAGCACAGGCGCAGGAAAAAGCTATCTGGCAAGCGTCTTTATAGAGGAGTTAATGCAGCCTCATAATAAAGCCTGCGTCCTGATTATCGACCCACACGGCGAATATAGCACGCTCGATCAGATCGCGAACGAGCCCTCCTTCTCGGAGTCCGGAAATTTCGGCCCCGGCTATCGCCCGACCGTCCACGTCTACAAGCACGATGAGATCAAGGTGCGCCTCTCAACGCTGCAAATGGGCGATATGCGCGCCCTGCTTCCCGAGATGACGGAGAAACAGCAATATCTGCTGAACCGCGCCCTACAGAAGCTCCGCAGCCGCAAGGGCGATACTCCCTGGAGCGTTGCCGATCTCAAGGCAGCGATCAAAGGCAGCGCCCGCCAGAAAGAGGACGAGGAGAGCGAAGGGGCCGACGATTCCAGCACGGTACATGCTCTAACCTGGCGTATTGAGCAGCGCTTTGAACAGAGCATGACGTTCGATGACAGCCTGCACCTGGACCTCCGCGAGATCTTCAAGCCGGGCCAGTGTACGGTGCTTCAGCTCAATGAGATCGACGAACGCGACCAGCAGGTGATTGTCGCAACCCTGTTGCGCCGTCTCTATCATGCCCGAATGGATACTGAGCGCGGCAAGGTCCATTCCGGTGAGTCGTACCTACCCTACCCGGTTTTCGTCCTGATTGAAGAGGCACATCACTTCGCCCCGGGCGGAGCCGAGGTCGTTTCCACCTCAATTCTCAAGCAGGTGCTGGCCGAAGGGCGTAAGTTCGGGATTGGCGTTGGCATTATCAGTCAGCGTCCGGGCAAGCTGGATGCCGACGTGCTCAGTCAGTGTCAGACTCAATGCATTATGCGCATCGTAAACGAGATCGATCAGAAAAGTGTTGCAGCCGCCATTGAAGGCGTTGGCCGCGACTTGCTGCATAATCTCCCGGCCCTCTCCAAAGGGCAGGTTATTGTAGCAGGTTCAGCCGTCAACACGCCGGTCATCTGCCGGGTCCGTCAGCGCATTACGCCGCATGGTGGCGAAAGCAAGGACGCGCCCGAGATGTGGCAGCAATACTTTAGCAACGAGAATCAGGCCCGTCTGCGTCGCGAAGAAGCCCCACTGACCAACAATCAGGGCTTCCAGTTTTTCCGCTAAAAGCCGAGGACGAACGTGACCGGACGAGCTATACTCGCAATGGGCGGGATCGCCATGCTACTCTGGATGGCGCTCGCCCTCTTTACCTATTTTGTGCCACCACACCACCTTTTACTGCTGGCACTGTTTCTTGTGCTCTTCGGCCTTGCCACAATGTGCACGCTTACTCCATGCATTTCGATCTTTGGATCACTCCTTCTCCCTCGGCTCTACCGCGCCGCTCCGGGCCATTCGCTCAGACAATCCACCCTGTTGACACTTGTGCTTATACTCAATATGATCTTAAAGGCACTGCATAGTTGGGAACCCCTCACCGGACTGATTTCTCTGGTTGCAGCTGTCATACTCGAAGCCCTGATACTTGCCAGAAAATAGGAGCAAAGCCAGAATCCTTATGCGCATCCTGCTTGTTCGTCCCGGAGCCATCGGTGATACGCTACTGACGCTGCCCGTGATTGCCGCTCTCAAGGCGTATCATCCGAATACAACCATACACTTCGTTGGACGTGCAGATGTCCTACCACTATTCCACGCCAGTGGCCTGGTCGAAGAGACCTCTGACTATGAAGCGCTTCAATGGAGCGCCCTCTTTGCCAGCCCGGAAACAGCTCGCCGGCTGCTCTCGCCGCAGTTCGCAGGCTACGATCTGGCGATCTGCTGGCTGCGTGATTCCGAAGGGACGATTGCACGCAATCTGACCGCCAGCGGGATTCAAGAGGTGATTACAGCACCGGGCAGGCCGCCTGCTGATACGGTGATCCATGTCGCGGAATATCTGGCTCAAACGGCTGGCGTGATGCTTGCACCCGATTTTCAGCTAACGCTGCCCCAGCGACCGAGTGGGCAGGAAACTATTGCGATCCATCCGGGAAGCGGGGGACCACAGAAGTGCTGGCCCGTTCCCTGCTTTGCCGAGGTTATTCAACATCTCGAGCAGAAGCGCCAGCCAACGCTTTTACTGGCTGGTCCAGCAGAGGCTCAACGCCTGCAAGAACTGCGCCACCTGCTGACTCCCGCCCCCGCGTTCCTGACAGAACTGATCTCAGCACCCTTACTGGATGTCGCGTATGCCCTTACCAGTTGCCGGGCCTATCTGGGCAACGATACCGGTATCACCCATCTGGCCGCCCTGCTCGGCATACCCACCCTTGCCCTGTTTCAGGCGAGTGACCCTCGTCTCTGGCGGCCTCTCGGTCAAAAGGTGCATATTATTACAATTTCTCACCAGGGAGTAGGAAATATGTCTACCCAAAGCATACTATCTCTTCTTGACTCGTTTTCTTCATAGGAAGAATTTCATCCGTTTCCCGTGCTTCTCCTGTATAGCAGGGAGTAGCCTTTTCAGATAATGAAAACCAGAAAAGAGGGGATCAATCGGCAGAAAGCAGCATATTGTTTCAGTGCTTCGCAGCCGAGAAGCCAGGCCGCATATCATTGACAATGTATACAGCGTTCTCTGACATCCAGGGTTCCGGGAAAGAACCGCTACAGAGGGTTGCGCCCTCAACGTCTACTGAGAGGAGGATGCACAATTGATAGACAATTCTCCAGATGGGAAAAATTCGCAGTCGTTCCAGGGCAAATTGATTCTACCATCACCCGAGTCGGGGCAGGTGCCGCCCTCCTCGGAAGAAACACAAATGAACATGCCGCCGGTTCTTCCGTCTCCAACACAGGGACAGATGCCAGTGGTTACACCACCACAACACCCAAAACGACCGGTAAAACCTGAAGATCTGATTCGTCGAGCCCCGGGGGCTGCTCCGGCCTCACCATTTGCCAAAATCGGCTACTACTGGCGCAAAGATCCCGCTTATAAGTTCCTTATTATCTCGATCGTGCTTGTTCTCATCATCAGTACAGTTGCCGCCTTTGTAGCTGGGAATATTTTGAGACAGGTGCCTGACTCGCTGCAAACGAACACTATAGGGACACCGCAGATTGCCCCGACTCAACAGTCGACACCCACCGTTGAGCAGACCGTCATGCCTTCACCCACACCCTCACCTACACCGTCGCCAACACCCTCCCCCACGCCATCGCCGTCACCCACACCTTCGCCGACTGTGGCCCCATCTCCCTCCCCAACAGAGGGAAACCCGGCCACACTGACCGTGCAGATTCTCAACTATCCGCAGCAGGTGTATAACAAGACCGAGATGGCGGTGACGATACAAACCAATCAGCCAAATGCCCGGGTCCGGCTTCAGGTGACTTACGATGCGCTGCCCTATACCTATGTCAGTGACGAAACCACCACCGAGATAACAGGGATAGCCTATCCGATGTGGAAGATACGCGTGTTTCCCTTTGAAAAACACCGCACGGTCAACGCCCAGATTGTTGCTATCGCCGAAGTCGATGGAAATACTGTTCAGTCGACACCGGTAAACGCTCAAGTCCTTAATCCCTGAGCACGAACACACTTCGATCAATAAGGGCGGCACCTCTGGTATACTGCCGGGTGCTGCCATTTCCCGCTTTCCTCGCTATAATGAAAGCAATAATCGCATCTACTCCGTGATATTTTTCCGGTAACAGGCGTATATAACTGATAAAAAGAGTAGTCGGGTTCATCGCCCCCTGGCTCCGTTTCACGGAACCTGGCAAAACGGCCACTATTTCTTGCTCCACCATCTTATCTCTACCATATAGCAAAGGGGACAGAATGACACAAACAGACCCAATTCACCAGCTTCAGAGTGCAGTGCAGGCGGTGCGCACCAATGTCGGGCGGGTTATTGTCGGAAAAACCGATGTGATAGACCTCTTGATGGTAGCCCTGCTCTGTGAAGGGCACGTCCTTTTTGAAGATGTTCCAGGCATTGGCAAAACAACCCTGGCAAAATCTCTGGCGAAATCGCTCGGTTGCTCGTTTCAGCGCATCCAGTTTACGCCTGATCTGCTTCCGTCAGATATTACCGGAATCACCTACTATAATCAGAAAAAAGGGGAATTTGAGTTCCGCCCCGGCCCACTGCTGGCTCAGATCGTGCTGGCAGATGAGATCAACCGGGCAACGCCACGCACGCAGTCCGCACTGCTGGAAGCAATGGAAGAGCGTCAGGTCAGTGTTGAGCGCGAAACACTTACGCTGCCCCGTCCCTTTATGGTGATCGCCACTCAAAACCCGGTTGAGCTGGAAGGCACCTTTCCGCTGCCAGAGGCACAGCTAGACCGCTTCCTGATGCGCTTGCGCCTGAACTATCCCACCCGCGACGAAGAGCGCCAGATTCTGCAACGCTTTAAGGAACAGCAGCCACTGACCGACCTGCAACCTGTCTTGAGCGCTGATTCATTGCAACACCTGCAAACGGTTATCCGTAAGATTCATGTCGAGCCGGGCGTGGAAAACTATATTGTTGATCTGGTAACCGCAACCCGTTCCCACAACAGTATTGAACTGGGCGTGAGTCCGCGTGGAACGCTCGCACTGTATCGAGCCAGTCAGGCCTATGCAGCCGTACAGGGCAGAAACTATGTGATCCCTGATGACGTGAAACGTGTCGCGATCCCAGTGCTTTCCCATCGCATGATTGCAACCAGCCAGACACGCCTACACGGACAAGGTATGGAACAAATTGTAGACGAGATCCTTCAGCGCGTTGCAGTACCGGTGGAATCATAATGATGGGCAGTAAATCACAGGGGCCCCGCGGACTCGGGCAGGGGAAAAGCATAACGGACGCAATCTGGTATCTGGTGAGTATCGCCCTGATCATTCTGGGCATCCTTATTCACCAGCCACTCCTGGTTGTGGTGGGCATTCTCCTTTTGCTGGTAATCGGGACAACCGATATCTGGTCCCGCTACTGCCTGACAGATTTGAGCTACCATCGAAGCTTTGACCAGCAGCGCGTTCTCTTTGGCGAAGAGGTCAAAATGTCCGTCACGGTTGAGAATGCCAAGATTCTTCCCCTGCCCTGGCTGGAAGTGACCGACACGGTACCTCGCAGTCTCCCCATTGAGGAACAAGAAGTGCGCAGCGCCCCCTTGAGCAATGTAGGACGCCTGGAGAGCCTGTTCAGTCCGGGCTGGTATGAGCGAATCACCCGCCAATATACGCTCAAGTGCCTGCAACGTGGCGTTCATACCTTCGGGCCAACGCAGCTCCGCAGTGGCGATGCCTTCGGCTTCCTCAGCCAGGAACAGGAACTGAACAATCAGCAACATGTCCTTGTCTATCCGCTGGTCGTTCCTGTAACCCGCTTCGGCCTGCCAGCACGCCACCCGTTCGGTGATCGTCGTGCACCACGCCGCTTACTTGAAGATCCTTCGCGTATTATTGGCGTGCGCGAATATCGTTATGGGGACAGCATGCGTCGCGTTCACTGGAAAGCAACGGCTCGCTCGCTACAACTGCAAAGCAAAATCTATGACGCGACCACAACCTATACGCTGGCGATCTTCCTGAACATCGACACCCGCCCGGACGCCTATTATGCTATTCACCCGGAGCTACAAGAGCTCTCTATCTGTGCTGCGGCCTCCGTAGCTGCCTGGGGTCTCGATAACGGCTATGCGGTCGGGCTCTATGCCAATACTATGATGTTTCTGCCCGACGAACAAGAGAGTGCACAACATACTGCCAACCTTGAAGCTCGTCTGGCACAAGAACTGAAAAAGCGTCGCATTCGCCTGCCTCCTTCCAGCAGCGAGGATCAGCGTAAGCGGGTAATGGAAGTTCTGGCGCGCATTCAAGGCTTCTTCGGATCAGAGATTGAAGAGGTGCTTCAGGCCGAACAAGCACAGATGGCTTCTGGAACCTCGGTCGTGCTCATTACCAGCACTCTGAATGATCGCGTTGTCGATCAGCTTGCCCGGATGCGCAGGCGCGGCCATGCGGTAACGATCCTGTTCGCAGGAGATGCCCCACCTCCAACCGGAATCGCCGGAGCCAGCATCTACCATATCGGGGGAGAACAGACCTGGAAAGAGTTACTTGACCATTACAGCAAACCAGAGGCAGAACGAGCGCAGGAGCAAGAGGTAACATTTCAGTTCTAGGGCTTGACCCACAAAGAGACAAAGGGCCTACAATGGCCCTTTTCTTTTTGCCTGTTACACATCCGAAACCCAATCGGTTGCCTGTGGAAGGTATATCTGTTCCTGCTTGCCCGGGCAAATCTGCATTGACACTTCTCACAGCTTCTTCTTTCAGCAGGCGTGTAAGCCGCCGCAGCATGACGACCCATCGTGGCACGCTGTCCCGAAGTGTTTGACAAGGGACGCTCGTCAATTCCCGGCTACCTGGCGGGACCAGTTCATGAAAAGAAGCAGAGCACAGGTGAGATCTCCTGTTAAACTATGTTCACGTGCTTCGCTCCGAGGGCACAGGCTCCAGGGGCCTTCTGCCGCTTTCTGGTAATGCCTCTACCTCCATTTATAGAGGCGCTGACGTTTGATTCCCCGCTTATGACTCTTCAGGAGGACGCAGCTCACATAGATGTACAGTGTCGGGAGTTGAACACCGAGCACACGCAGACCTGAGAGCATCCTTTCAGGTTACGCAGAACGCCAGAAGTTCAATGCCAGCAAGACAAGCTATGTCTGTCTACATAGGTTCTCCGGTCTATTGCGTTCAGCCTTCAGCAGACGCTGCCATAAGCTGGTCTTCCCTCTTCCATAGACGCTTGAGCAGGAACGCGGGTTGCATACTCCATGAAAGCGAGTGTTTCTACCATGAGACCTACGTTTCCATACTGAAAACAGAGTCGTGCTTTATACTAGAAACAGATCAGCGGAGAGAAGCCGTGCTCTTTTTTCAAAAATAGTAGGGCCTCTCCCTTTTGTCAATTGCACTACACAAGCCAGATCATCAGGGGGAGCAACGTCACCTGGTGTCAAGGAAAACCGAGTAAAATCAAGCTGAATCAAGCTTTGTTGACATCAGAAAGCAGTGAGTGATACAACTTTACATGTGCGATACCTGCACATCGTGTTTCCGAAAAGCAGGTCAGACCTGTCGGTTGCGAAAGCAGGATCTTCTTTTTCCTTTGGAACACATTTCTCCCCGGGAACAAGCCGCCAGACAAACAGTTGACGGCCAGTATAAAAGCAAAGGAGCAGAGTATGTCACCGTCGATGTCTGAACACAATTCTCCACAACCAGGCAGCACAGCACAGTCAGCAAAAGGGGGATTGGAGGGAATCGTTGCAGCGACAACCGGGATCAGCAAAGTAGAAGGCCAGACCGGCCGCCTGATTTATCGCGGCTATAATATTCATGACCTTGCACGAAGCACAACCTATGAAGAGGTTGCCTATCTCTTATGGTTCGGCAGACTTCCCAACGCTCAGGAATTAAAGCAGCTCAAGGAACAGTTCGCAGCAGAACGAACCATTCCCGAAGAAGTAATGACTATCCTGGAGGCACTCCCTGCCGCAACAGCACCAATGGATGCGCTCCGTACAGCGGTTTCAGCCTGGGGAGCAGTGGCGATTCAAGGGACACCGACGATTGATCAGGCAATCGCCCTGACCGCACGTTTTCCGGTCTTTCTGGCGACATTTGAGCGCCTGCGCAAAGGAAAGAAGCCGCTTACGCCTCTGGCAGAGCTTGGGCATGCGGCAAACTATCTCTATATGCTCACCGGGCAGATTCCGTCGGAAGAGCATGTCAGAGGGCTGAACTCGTATCTTGTCCTGCTGGCAGATCACGGTATGAATGCCTCTACCTTCACGGGCCGCATTGTCGCCAGTACCGAATCAGATATTGCTTCGGCAGTGGTTGCGGCGATTGGAGCGCTGAAAGGGCCTCTCCACGGCGGTGCTCCCGCGCTGGTGCAGGATATGCTCCGCGAGATCGGCTCAGTAGAGAACGCGGAATCCTGGATCCGCAACGCCATTACCAGCGGCAAGAAGCTGATGGGCTTCGGGCACCGTGTCTATAAGACAACCGATCCCAGGGCCGAAGAGCTGCGCGAAATGGCCAGGGTGGCCGATCCCGATAGCTTCAAGATGGCCCGCACGGTTGAAGAGCTTGCCCTTGCCATTCTACAAGAGCTCAAGCCCGGGCGTAAACTCTACACCAACGTTGAGTATTATTCTGCGGCACTGATGGCCTCCGTTGGCTTGAGTGGCGATATGTTTACACCGACGTTCGCGGTGAGCCGGGTCGCAGGCTGGACGGCGCATATTCTTGAGCAGGTGAGCAACAATCGCTTGATCCGACCTGAAGCCGAGTATACTGGCCCAATGGATCTGCATTTTGTGCCACTGGAACAGCGCTCATAAACAAGGCTGAAAAACGCGTGCAAGGGCGGCCTTTGCTGGCTGTCCTTGCTCTTTTTTTGACACGCGTTATCCAAAGTACCCCATGAAAGGAGCATAGCTGAAGATGCGGACACTGGAGCCGCGTACGCGCATATCACCGACAACGAAACCAACATTATGGCAACTGTTATGGATCTGGGGACTCATCGGGTTACAGTCCTTTGGCGGCGGCGCTTCCACCCAACTGCTTGTTCAACGCACCTTTATTGAAAAGTATCAATGGATGACAATGGATGAGTTCCTGCGCTTCTGGGGTATGTGCGTCACCGTCCCGGGCATCAACCTGATCGCCCTCACTATTTTAATCGGGCGCAAACTGGGAGGCCTGGGCGGCATTGTCGTTTCCTTGATCGGCATGCTGTTTCCAAGCGCACTCATCACCTGTCTTCTTGCTATCGGCTATGCCAGCATTGAGCATCTTCCTGCGATGCGCTCCATTCAAAGCGGACTCGTTCCCGCAACCGGTGGCATGATGCTGATGATCGGTCTGCGCTTTGCCAAACTCCCACTACAACAGGCCAGCAAAGAGGGCATCAGGCAAATGATCCTGAGCATCCTCTTGATTGCTCTCTGTATGATCGCCGTAGCCTTTTTTCACCTCTCCGTCATGATTGTCTTCCTCGGGGCTGCCCTGCTTGGAATCGTGCTGTTTACCCCGCGTACCAGCAAAGAGGCAAAGGAAGAACAGCAAGCGCGTGATGAGAGTCAGAAAGAAATGGAGTAACCCGCTATGATTAACCCGCTTCTCTACTTCCTGATTTTTCTGAGAGCTTCACTTTTTTCCAGCGGGGGACTGGCGAATCTGCCTATGCTCCAGCAGGATCTACTCGGGCTCAAGTGGGCACAGCACGCCGATTTTGGGCGCGCTATCGCGATCTCTGAGCTAAGCCCCGGCCCCAGTGGCCTTTGGGTGATCGCGCTTGGCTATCTGACTTATGGCATCCCGGGCGCGGCTCTGGCCTTTATCGCTATCATCCTTCCCCCTCTGTTTGTGCTGGTTATTTCCGCGATCTATGACCGGATCGAACGCCAGCGTTGGGTTCAGGGCATGATGAAGGGTATTACGCTGGCAATCGTTGGCATCTCATTGGCTTCGGGCTGGAACCTGATTCAGCAGCCCGGCGCGGGGTGGCGTGAGTGGGCGATTGCGCTCTGCGTCTTTGCGCTTGGTCTCACCCAGAAATTTCATGTGGTGATCTTGCTCGCCCTGGCTGGAATTGCGGGATTTTTTCTCTATCACTGAGACACGAAGGGCTACCGTTTCCAGCCCGACTGTGATACTCTTTGAGAACACATATCGCACTGTTACAGAAACCAGTTCCAGGGAAAATGTTATCATGCATCAGGAATCGCTTTTCGGAACAGAACCATCAAAGGAACCAGCACAGCCGCAGAAGGGAGCGCCCGTCGGCGAGCCACTGGCCTCGCGTATGCGTCCCCGCTCGCTGGATGAGGTCGTCGGACAGGAACATCTCCTTGCACCCGGCAAGGTTCTACGCCGTAGCATCGAGAACGACCGTATCACCTCAATGATCTTCTGGGGACCGCCTGGCAGCGGAAAAACCACGCTGGCCGAGGTAATCGCCAATCATACGCATTCCCGTTTTGTGCGCCTGAGTGCGGTGTCAGCAGGAGTTGCTGATCTACGCAAGGTTGTTGAGGCCGCCAGGCAGAGCCGCTCGTTAGGAAAACGCACCATTCTATTCATTGATGAGATTCATCGCTTTAACAAGGCACAGCAGGATGCAGTGCTTCCTCACGTTGAGAACGGCGTGTTTACTCTGATCGGTGCGACAACCGAGAACCCGAGTTTTGAGGTCAATAGCGCCTTACTCTCACGCTCACGCGTCTTTGTGCTCAAGGGGTTGAGCGAGGAACAGATTGCAACCATTCTCAGGCGGGCACTACAGGATAAAGAGCGGGGCTTTGGTACGCTTCCTATCACCATTGAGGAGCAGGCCCTTCAGCAGATCGCACTCTATGCCAATGGTGATGCACGAACAGCGCTGAATGTGCTGGAAATGGCGGTCCAGGTCAGCAGGGGACAGCAGGCCGATGAGATCAATGTCACCTTGCCCATTATCGAAGAGGTGATGCAGCATCGAGCACTCCACTACGACAAAAGCGGCGATCAGCACTATGATATGATCTCGGCGCTGCATAAGGCGCTGCGTGGCTCCGACCCTGATGCTGGGCTCTACTGGCTCGGGCGTATGCTCGAAGCCGGTGAAGATCCCCTCTACATCGTGCGGCGGCTGATTCGCTTTGCCTCGGAAGATGTGGGCATGGCCGACCCTCAGGCACTCCTGGTCTGTGTCGCGGCTCAGCAGGCGGTGCATTTTGTCGGCTTACCTGAAGGCAATCTGGCGCTGGCTCAGGCCGTTGTCCATCTGGCAACCGCGCCGAAAAGTAACGCGCTCTACGAAGCCTATAAGCGAGTTCAGGATGACGTACAGAAGACCCGCAATGATCCAGTGCCCTTACAGCTTCGGAATGCCCCCACGCAGTTAATGAAAGAGCTGGATTACGGCAAGGATTACCGCTACGCCCACGATTACTATAAAGAGATGCAGATTGATGATCCGGAACGGCCTCCTGCGCTTCGCCTTCAGGAGTACCTACCCGACAACCTGAAAAATCGCCGCTACTATGAGCCGGGACAACAGGGCAGAGAGGCCAGTATCAAGCGCTGGCTTGAAAAGCGGCGGGCTGAGGAGCAATAACACAGCTCCTCCTTGCCCTGTTTTACCCAGGCCTTGCCGCCACAATCAGCCCACTTGACCAGTTCATCCGGGTGAGCAAGAGATCAGCACGACGCTCCAGAGTCTCAACAAGCGCCTCCACACGCTCCGTATGCCCCGGCATATCTCGCTCCCAATCCTCTTGCGGCGTGAGATCGTCGATCACATAGAGCCCGCCGGGCTTTAACAGCGCCAGCGTCTCCGCCAACAACATAAACTTACCAGCGGTTGTATCCGCAAAGATCAGGTCAAACGAGGCAGGCTTTTGCACACGCAGAAAGTCAGCCGCGTCCTGCACCAGAAACGTTGCTCGTCTGTCAGTGCCAAGTAAGCGCTGCGCAACCAGACTATACCGCTCTTCCTGCTCCACCGAGATCAGACGCGCTGTCCGGTTCATCCCCTCAAGAAGCCAGGCAGAGCCACATCCTGTCCCGGTTCCCAGTTCAAGCAGCATTCCACCGGGCTTCGTGGCCGCCAACATCCGCAAAAGAGAGCCGGTTTGATACTTACACGAACGGGTAAAGCCAAGCGCCAACGTTTCCGCCTCTATGCTCTGGAGGATCGCGGGGGGCGTCACTACCATATCCAGCATCATTCTCGTTCTCTCTTTCTTTTGCACAACAACCTCAGGGAATCAGCTCCTGAATCTGCTGTAAGGTGGGCAGAGCTGCAATTGCGCCTCGCTTTGTCGTTGTCAGGGCTCCCGCAGCGCTCGCTTGTCGTAAGGCGTCCAGCATCGGGATATTGTCCGCAAGTAAGGCTGCCAGCACCCCACAGAACGCATCCCCCGCGCCCGTCGAGTCAACCGCCTGTACCGCAAAGGGCGGGAGCGCCTGGTGCTCAACGGCGCCCGAGGACTCCCGGGCGCTCCACAGGCAGCCCTGTGAGCCAAGCGTAATAATCACATGCTGCGGCCCATAGTGGAGCAGGCGTTCGGCAGCCTGACGCGCTGTCTCAAGCGAAGTTACCGACGAATTGGCATATGTTGCCGCTTCAATCTCATTTACCACCAGAATATCAGCCGAGCGAAACAGTTCCGTATCAGCAAGCTGTGAAACAGGAGCCGCGTTCAGAATGGTAGTCATCCCAAGTTCCCGGGCAAGCCGTAGCCCGGTAGTATAGGTCTCGCGATTGGTCTCGCACTGACAGAGGAAAACTGCCTTATGAGAACGCCCGGCCTGCTCATCTGCTGGAGCCTCGCGCTCACGTTCCTGTTGCACCCCACGCAACGCCTGTTCAACATCGGCCACCGGAACCTGCATATTGGCGTTCGGGTTCACAACAATCATATTCTGGCCATTCTCGGTCGCAATAATGACCAGCGAAACCCCTGTCCCGGCCTTCGCATCACGCGAAACAAACGAGGAAAGCACCCCTTCTTGTTGCAGCGTGTCGAAGAAAGCATCTCCATAGGCATCTTGCCCCACACGCCCGATCAGCGTCACCTGAGCCCCCAGACGCGCCGCCGCAATCGCCTGATTGATCCCTTTACCTCCAAGCAGTGAGTGAAATGACTCGCCGATCACCGCTTCACCAGGTCGAGGCAGACGGGGAGCTTGTGCCATCAGATCAACTATCAAGCTTCCCAAGACAACAACTCTTCCCATTACGGCTCCTCCTGTATCTGAAATAGTCTTCTTCACGAACAGTATAGGCTTGAGCTATCACGATTCACAAGGGCATATCAGCTAGGATACGTTGACCAGCACGATTCCGCTTAAAATAATCCCGATCCCTATCCACTGATTCCACTGTAAGCGCTCACGCACAAAGATCGCCGCCAGTAAGACCGTGACCGCCGAATAGAGCGAGGCCAGCACGCTGACAACAGAAACCTGTGCCCCTGCCAATGAGACTCCCAGATTAAAGCCAATATAGGCAACCGTATCAAAAACGCCGATGGCCGCCAGCAACCACCAGACACCACCTCGTGGCATACGCAACGATGCCTTCCCTACCAACGAATAGCCAGCGAGCAAACAGGGAGTTATCAAACGAAAGAGGGCAGTAGACGCAACCGAGCCAAGATGGGGCGTTACAAAAAAGCCCAGAACCCAGAACGCAACCCCATAGCCAAGCGAAGCCAGAATCGCCAGCAGCACGCCCGGTGGAAGCAATCCCCGGCGAACCGGGGCTGCATGAGCTGAACCGAACGTCGTCGCAACCATAATGACGCCAAGCAACACAGCCAGCATCCCAAAGAGACCAAACGAGCTGACATGCTCCCCATAGAAAAGCGAGAGCGCCGCCGTTACCGCCGCATAGCCCGCAGAGATCGGCGAAACAATCATCGTGACCCCGACCTCGAATGCGCGATATAAGGCCAGAGAGCTAACGGTATTCAACGCAGCCGCTCCCAGAGCCAGCCCCCAGATCACCCAGGCTTCATGGGTCAGCAGATAGAAAAGCTGTCCCGTAACCAGAAGATAGAGTCCTAACGCTGCCAGACCAAAAAACTGCATGTAAAAGAGCGTTCGATATGAGCCAATGCGCCCGGCAGCAAAGCGCACAAAGAAATCAGCCGTTCCCCAACCGAGGGCAGCGGCCAGAGCTAACACAAAAGCCATAGTCCTCCCGGAACATGCATACAAAGGCAAATAAGTGAGACACAGAACAATATAGTTCTACCACATCAGTGCAGAGGAACGCATGCATGCCCACGGAGGCTTCTGCTTACATGGCACTTAGCGGGTCAATGTCAATCTCCCAATCTGGCGCATCAATCACACGCAACAGCCGATGCAGATCAGGACCGCGTAATAACATCTGCCAGCGATATTTCTCCTTGACGCGCTCGGGGAAGGCAGGAGCCGGGCCCACGATATCGGTGTCATTCATGTTTAGTAGTCTGATCCACTCGGTTATCTGCGCCTGCAAGCGCAGCGCCTCATGCTGACAGCGGGACCGCTTCCGATGAGCATACGTAAACTTCGCGAACTGGCGAAAGGGAGGATAGGCAAAACGACGTCGTACCTCTATCTCCGCGGCATAAAACTCATGATAATCATGGCGTGAAGCGGTCTCAATACAGAAATGTTGAGGATTAAAAGTCTGAATAATGACGGTGCCGGGCTCTGATCCTCGTCCAGCGCGTCCGGCAACCTGGGTGAGCAGCGTGAACGCCCGTTCGGATGCCGAATAGTCGGGAACATTGAGAGCGATATCAGCTGAGACCACTCCGACCAGCGTAACACCAGGCAGATCAAGCCCTTTCGCGATCATCTGCGTTCCAATGAGAATGTCGGCATCACGGCGGGCAAAGCGCTCCAGCAGCTCTGCATGAGCATGCCTGTTACGCGCTGTATCACGATCCCAGCGCAACAGGCGCGCCTCGGGGAACAGTCGCTGAATGGTCTCCTGGACCTTCTCTGTTCCCAGGCCAAAATAGCGAATCCCCGCGCTATGACAGGAAGGGCAGAAATGCAGCATGTTCATCTGTAGCCCGCAATAATGGCAGAGCAGAATCTGCTCGGTTGCATGGTATGTCAGGGGAATATCGCAGCGATTACAGAGCGCCACATAGCCGCAATCGCGACAGAGCACAAAGCTGGCCGCGCCACGACGATTGAGAAAGAGAATGGCCTGCTGCTTGCGTTCCAGTACCGTGCGAAGCTCCTCCTGCAAGCGACGGCTGATAATACTGGTATGGCCCGCTCGCAGCTCATTACGCAAGTCAACAATCTCAACCGGGGGGAGCGTCGCCCCGATACGTCCCTTGAGCGAAACCAGTTCATAAACGCCCTGCTCAGCACGATAAAACGACTCGACTGAAGGCGTGGCACTGCCAAGCACCACTGGAATATGGAGGATCTCGCCAAGCCGGAGTGCAGCTTCACGTGCATGATAGGTCGGTTTGGTGCTGCTCTGTTTGTAGGCGGCCTCGTGCTCCTCGTCGATAATGATAATCCCCAGATCGGGAACAGGGGCAAAGAGCGCTGACCGGGAGCCGATCACTATATCGACAGCGCCAGACCGAATACGCTGCCATTCCTCATGGCGTTCACCCGTGCTCAGCTCACTATGCATAATTGCGATTCGACCGGGGAAACGAGCCGCCACCCGTTGCACTGCTTGCGTGGTCAGAGCAATTTCAGGAACAAGCACAATGCCGCGCTTTCCCCGTGCGACAAGGCTGGCTAGCGCCTGCAAATAGATCTCCGTTTTTCCGCTTCCCGTAATACCATGTAGCAGAATTGGCGTGGGCACCTCACCCTCCTCGCCACGGGCCGCAGCAGCGAGGATCCGGTTCAATGCTGCCTGTTGCTCGTCGGTCAGTTGCAGCGGCGACGAGGGTGGGATCACCTGTCCAAGCAGAGGATCACGCCGAATCGCGATTTTCTCGATTTTGACGATGCCCTCTTTCTCCATACTGCGCAACTGCCCGGCAGTGAGACCGGTTGCCTGACAGAGGGTGTACGGCGTCCAGGGATTATTGCGATTGATGCTCTGTTGCAGCAGATCCAGCGCGGCAAGCTGTCGCTGCGCTGCCACTGTGTTCGCGTCCAGTTTTGGCAGTGCCTCACCCGCAGCGATGCCGGTCTTGCTCCACGGGCTGACGCCAGCCGGAGCGAGCGAGGAGGCTGGCTGCTGAAGCGCCTGTCTTACTTTTGCCTCACGCTCCTCACGCCACTCAAGCAATTGCTCACCGCGCGCGATCAGCGTCACAACCCGCTTCATACGGGGTTTTACTTTTGGCCCGGAAAGGCTGGGCTCACGCACAATAAACGGATTCTCGCGGATCTCGCGGATCAGCTTCTGCGCCTGCGTCGGGCCAAGCAGTTTCGTTAAGCGCTTCTCCTCAATGGCTCCCTCCTCCTGTAAGAGCCCGAGCAGCGCTCGCAGCCGTAAGGAGGCCTGATCTGTTGTCTCACCCGGCTCCAGATCATTGGAGAGGCGCAGCACAAATTGTGAGCGCCGCACCAGCCCGGGAGAGAGCATCATCCAGGCAACCAGCGCCAGAGGCGTGACATAATACTCGGCGATCCATTCCGCTAACGCACGTTGATGGGGAAGCAGTACCGGTTCTGGATCAAGCAGCGAATGGATCGGGCGCAGTTCAAAAGCACGGACGCCCTCCGGCTCATCTTCATCATCGAGAACAGGCCCTTCCGAATCGTCCAGCAATTCCCAGACAATCCCCTCAACCAGACGTTCCCCATATGGTGCGGCAACCAGTTGGCCGGGTTGTAATGCAGCCTCCAACTCCACAGGCACCTGATAGGTTAACAGTGGTTGCTCAATAGTCCACCGTGCAGCAGACGGCACAATAGCAGCTAGCATACAATACTCACATCTACCGACGCTCAAACTCGTGTGCAAGGGCAGATAAGCCAAAGTTAATCATCGTTGGCCGCCCATGACAACAACTGAACGGCGCTTTCGTCTGCTGTAACTGCTCGATCATCTCCCGCATCTCGGCAACGGTCAAAAAGTAGTTCTGCTTGATCGCAGCTTTGCAAGCGACATTTGCCAGCGCCTGTTCTTCCCAGGTCTCAGTATGACCCAGATTCTCTTCTGCCGTCAACTCCACCAGGAGTTCTTGTAAGGAGGCCTTATTCAAACGCTTGACCAGCACATCAGGAACCGCACTGATCGAGACCGTCTTACCATCCTCAATCGCCAACGCGAAGCCGATATGTTCCAGTTGAGCGCGATGTTCCTCAAGGGCTTCAAGCTCTGTTGGAGCAAGCGTGATTTCAATTGGAGTCAGCAGGAGCTGCGATAGGGGAGTACGCGCCTTCCAGTTCGCGACCATGCGTTCCAGCAAGATGCGCTCGTGTGCTGCATGCTGATCGATCAAATACATGCCGTCGGGCCCTTCGGTCACAATATAGCTCTGCGCAAGCTGGCCGATGACCCGAAGTTTTGGAAAATGGACCGGGCGTTCCGGCACAAGCGCCGTCTCCACAGGCCGCACTACCGGCTCGGCGGGCTGCGCTATCGGTTCAGCGGGCACGGGAACAGGAGCGACCTCGACCGGCGGAGGCGAAACAACAGGAGGGAGCTCTTCCTGAGACGGTACCGACGTTATCTCTTCAGGCAAAGTGATCCCGAGCGTGGGCGGCATCCGAGAAGGTGCGTGCGCGGCGGTCCGGCTTGCTGTCGGTTCGGGCGGCTTCGGCTCCTCAACCGGTGTCGGCTTGACGGGCTTTTCCTGTGGAGTCACACGGACATGGCCCTGCCAGAGACGCGAGAGCAGCGGCGGCTTCGTTCCCGTCTCCTCCTCGGTAAACGTAATCCAGGGACTATCAGCCGGGAATGTAGTCTCTTCCTTCTGCGTGGGAAGTGGCTGTTCTGTGGTTGGTTCCTCTTCTTCTACCGGCAATTCCTTTTCCCGGGCCTTTGGTGGCTCAGGAGCGCTTTTCGGCTGCCACTGTGGGAGTTGTGGATCTGCCAGCAGAGCCTTGCGTACCGCCCGTAAAATTGAGGCATATACACGGCGTTCTTTGAGAAAGCGAATCTCGGTTTTCGCGGGATGCACATTCACATCCAGCAAAGCCGGGTCAATCTGAATATTAATCACAGCCAGCGGATGCCGTCCCGCCAGCAAAAGCGAGTGATAGGCGTTCTCGACCGCTGCCGTCAACACCCGACTCATCACCCAACGCCGATTGACAAAGAAAGAGATATGTTGCCGGGTACTTTTATAACAAGAAGGACGACTGGTATAGCCCTGTACCAGCGGGTAATCAGTATCGTCATCATGTTCGTCATCGCCGTCGACGGGCACCATCTGTTGCGCGATTTGCAGCCCATACACCTCAACCAGTACGCTGAAGAGCTTACCATCTCCAGGTGTCGCAAAAACCTGCCGATTCTCGCTAAAAACCATAAAGCGAATCTCGGGATAGGCAAGCGCATACTGTTCCAGCAAATGCAGGCAGTGACTGACCTCGGTGTTTCGACTTTTGAGGAACTTCAGGCGAGCAGGCACAGCGCTGAACAGATTTCGTACCGTGATAGTGGTCCCTACCGCAACAGCAGCGGGTGTCACCTCCGAAATACGGCCATTCTGAGCCTGGATCTGCGCACCATGTTCAGCATCACGCGGGCGGCTCTGAAGCGAGACATCAGCTACCGCTGCGATACTGGCAAGGGCTTCCCCCCTGAAACCAAGTGAGCGAATATTTTCTAGATCATCGATAGAGGCGACTTTACTGGTTGCATGGCGCGATAAAGCCAGCGGCAATTCATCAGCCGTAATGCCACACCCGTTATCCGTCACTCGAATAAGTTGCAGTCCCCCATGCATCAGATCAACGCGTATCTGAGTTGAGCCGGCATCTATACTGTTCTCGATCAGTTCTTTCACAACGGAGGCGGGCCGCTCTACCACTTCACCAGCCGCAATCTTCGCCGCAACATCTGGCGCAAGTTGACGTATAGGCATTGTTTCTCTTCCCCGGCAATATTGTTGTCTTTAAGAACGATTGTTCATGGATGATTATAACACAGTCCACGCTCGTTGTAGAGCCCTACTTTTTTCCTGGAACCAGTTTAAGCACTTAAAAAACGCAGGAACTGAAAGTCTCTATACATAGAGAGAACATATGCGGCCGTGCGGCTCTATCCTCAAAAATGAGCGCACAGCGTCATTCTACCAGTATATGTTTTGAATGCATACAGCCGTCACAGCACACTCTGTAGTGGTCTTGCCCGGGTAAGGACAAGGAGCAAAAGCCCATGCCAGTTCTACTGATGATGCGTCCATCGCACAAACAGCTTGTTCCCCGCATACCATTCTTCTCTAGCGAGCCCGACGAAGAGGATGAAGAATCGGGCTGTCTGGGCCCCTATGATGATGATGGGGATCTCGTTTTTCTACCCTAGAACAAGCGTGCTGCGGTGGCTCCTGTCAGGGCCACCGCTTTTCTCGGGATAAAGCCGCCAGAAACCTTTACTTAGGATGCTGTACAATGCTACCATGAAGAGAGAGTTCCGCTTATAGATAGAAAGGGTTTTGGCTGATGTCCCAACTGGAAACATACATCACAGAGAACGAACAGCGTTTTCTAGAAGACCTCAAAGGTTGGCTCCGTATTCCCAGTATCAGCACGCTTCCCGAGCATGCGAAGGATGTACGTCAGGCAGCCGAATACGCGGTCAATCAATTACAACGGATCGGCTTTGATGCCACGTTGATCGAGACCAAAGGTCATCCCCTCGTTTATGGCGAGTGGCTCAAAGCAGAGGGAAAACCCACACTTCTTATTTACGGTCACTATGACGTTCAGCCCGTTGATCCTATAGAGCTCTGGGAAAGCCCCCCTTTTGAGCCAACTATCCGCAACGGTAACATCTACAGCCGCGGCGCAAGCGACGACAAGGGCCAGACAATGCTGATTCTCAAAGCGCTTGAAACGCTGATGGCCGTTGAAGGCAAGCTTCCGCTGAATGTGCGCGTCCTGATTGAAGGTGAGGAAGAGGCCGGCGGCGAGTCTATTGAGCACTATGTCAAGTTTGAGCATGAGAAGCTGAAATGCGATGCGGTCTTTATCTGTGATACCGGGATGCCGTCAGCCAATATTCCTGCCCTGGTTGCCGGACTGCGCGGCATTATCGCCACCGAGATCGAGGTACATGGCGCTCGGCGTGACCTGCATTCTGGCGTCTATGGTGGCGTTGCCCCCAATCCCCTTCACGCGCTATCCCTGATTATCAGCCGCCTCAAAGGAGAGGATGGGCACATCAACATCCCCGGCCTGTATGATAAGCTGCGTCCGGCTCCCGAGGTGGAGAAGGAGTTCTGGAGGAACGATCCGCTGCACCTGGGCGAAAGCATGCTCAAGGAGATGGGCATCAAACAGTTCGTAGGTGAAAACAACTATCCGCCACTGGAACGTGTCTGGGCACGTCCCACCTTCGAGGTACATGGGATCGTCGGAGGCTTCACAGGTGAAGGCTCCAAGACCGTGATCCCCGCAGTCGCAAAGGCCAAAGTCAGCCTGCGCCTTCCGCCCGATCTGAAGCCAGATGAAGTCTTTGAGCTGCTTCAGAAGGCAGTGAAAGATGTTGCTCCGGCAGGAGTCGACGTCACTGTGCACATGGGCCATGGAGGTGATGGGCTGGTCGTCAATCCTGAAGCACCGATTATGCAGGCAGCCGCCGAAGCGCTGAAAGAGGTCTACGGCAAAGAGCCGATCTACACTCGCGAGGGAGGCTCTATTCCCATAGCGGCCCTCTTCAACTCCACGCTCAATGTACCCGTGGTGCTGATGGGCTTTGCTCTGCCCGATGACAACCTGCATGCCCCGAACGAGAAATACTCTATCGATCAGTTCTTCAAGGGCGTGCGCACTGTCATCCGCTTCCTGCAAAATGCGGGAGCATAAGCCCTGGAAGGGAGCGCCGAGAGCCAGGTGTACGGCTGCTCCCTTTTTCTTTTTCCCCCTCGCTGACACCTCACAGGACGAAAGGAGAAGACATGATGTCAGTCGACATGCAGCGCATCCAGACCTATCTATCAGAACATGCTGGAGAGGCTCAGGAGCTTCTTGAGCGACTCTGTCGTCAACCCAGTATTTCCGCTCAGAACATCGGTATCGCTGAAATGGCCAATCTGGTGGAAACGTTGCTGCAAGAAAGCGGCTTCTCCACACAGAAACTCGTGGCTCAAGGAAGCGCCCCAGCCGTGTTCGGGGAAATTCGCGGACGCAGTTCCTTTACCCTTCTTCTCTATAACCACTATGATGTTCAGCCTCCCGAGCCGCTGGAGCTGTGGGAATCGCCGCCCTTTGAACCGACAGTCCGTGATGGCAAGCTCTACGCCCGGGGCGTTGCCGATAACAAGGCCGAAATCGCGACGCGCCTGACCGCGATTCGTGCCCTGCTGGCTCTCTATGGCGAGCTCCCCATCACCATTCGCTGGATTATTGAGGGCGAAGAGGAGATCGGAAGCGTCAACTTTGACGCCATTGCCGAGAAATACACGCATCTTTTGCAGGCTGATGGTGCGCTCTGGGAGGGCGCGAACTTTGGCGACAACGGGCGTCCAGAGCTGATGCTTGGCGCGAAAGGGCTGCTCTATGTCCAGCTTGATGCCGAGGGACTCGGGGTTGACGCGCACTCGGGCTCAGCGCCGATTCTCCCAAGCGCCGCGTGGAAGCTGGTACAGGCACTGGCAACGCTCCGTTCACCATCGGGCAAGGTACTGATTCCCGGCTTCTACGATGCGGTGAAAGAGCCCACCGAGCAACAGATTGCCGCCCTTGCGGCACAGGATGATACCGAAGAGCAGTACAAACAGGCCTACCATTTTGAGGAGTTTGTGGATGGCCTGAGCGGGCTGGAACTGCGCAAGCGGCAGGCATTTGCGCCGACCTGCAATATTGCCGGACTGCTCAGCGGCTACACAGGAGAGGGAACCAAAACGGTCTTACCCGCCCGCGCAATGGCAAAGCTTGATTTCCGTCTGGTGCCCGATCAGGACCCTGAAGATATTCTGGCAAAGCTTAAAGCGCATCTTGCAGCTCAGGGATACGGCGATATCCGTATAACGGCCTTTGATTATTGCCGGGCCGATATGACGCCGATTGAAGATCCCTTTGTGCAGCGCATTCAGGCCATTGCGGAAGCTTTCGCGGGCAAGCCTGCCGAGATTACACCGCTTGGTGGAGGGACGCTGCCCCTGCTGGAATCCCTGCGTAAGCGGGTTGGCTTGCCGGGTCTGTCAGCTCCGGGGAATGCCGCCTACTGGGGAAGCGCCGCTCACTCACCCAACGAAAATATCAGACTGGCTGATCTTGAGCGTGCAGTGCAGTTCAATTGCTATCTGTTCGCCTCTCTGGGAGAAGCATAAGTCGGGATATTCGGGGGCGACGTGGGGCCCTGATAGCCCCTGTGGCTACCAGGGACCCCACGTCGCTACCACGTCATGTTGAATAGCCACAGGACAATCAGCAGGACCTGCACGCGCATCTGCCAGCCTACCAGTGTTTATTCAGAACAACATCCTGTACCATCTGTTGCATCAGGTAATGGGTCACGGCATGGACACTGCCCGTTTCACGATAAACAGCAAGCTGTCGATCCGCTCCGGTCCCTCTGGGATCTTCAAGCAGAGCACGGAGATAGTTGATCTCGCGGCGACTGCCCAGATCATCAAGCACATCGTCTACAAAGTCCAGCATCTCGTTCACGGCATCCCGCATCGACATGCGTCGCGCCTGCACAAAGTCGACATATTCCGCATCGAGACCATAGCGAGCGGCTCTCCATTTATTCTCTTCAATATATGTAGGAGGCAAAACCTGCGTCGCCAGATTCCGTTCATGCAGACGGGTTACCTTCGCAACCAATGCCTGGCAGAGTGCGGCCAGTGCAATCGTATCTTCAAAGGTCGCAGGCATATCAGCAATGCGGAACTCAACAGTCTGGTAGAACGGATGCGGGCGAATATCCCACCAGATGCGTTTTCCGTCGTCAATGCAGCCGGTTTTGATAAGTTCCTGTACGTATGTATCGAATTCCCGGGTGGACTGGAAGAGGATCGGGACACCAGAGCGAGGAAAGCGCCGCCAGACAATGGAGCGCCATGACTTGATGCCGGAATCGCGCCCGGCCCAGAAAGGCGAGTTCGTTGAGAGCGCCAGAATATGCGGTAGCCAGGTACGCAACTGATTCATCAGCGGCACAGCCAGTTCATGCGAGTCAATACCTACATGCACATGCAAGCCAAAGATCAGGATTGAGCGCCCGACATCCTGAAACTCTTCCTCCAACTCCTCATAGCGCTCATTCTGTGTGCGTATCTGGTCGTGCCAACTGGAGATAGGATGCGTACCCGCACTGATCAGGGCCAGTCCTTCGGACTCAACCAGTTGTCCCAGGATGGAATGCATATGCTGTAAATCAAGGCGCAAAGCAGCGATATTCGGACAGACATTCGAGATCAGCTCTACAGTTGACTGTAACATTTCTGCCTTCATGTGTTCACCCAGGATGGACGCGCCTTTTTCCAGAATTGTGTGAATATGGGATGCAAGATGGCCGGTATTTTTATCAACCATCTGAAATTCTTCTTCGACGCCGAGGGTGAAACGCTGCGCCATAGCACATACTCCTTCCTGCGATCAAGCAAACACAGGGTAACAGCCGACAACAAAGGAGAGTACGGTTCAGGCTTTGCGGTGATCCACACTCTTCTATGAGAGGAAGATGCGAGAAAAACCGTGTCCTGTTGTCTCCTCTCCCGTTATGCCACCCTCGGGGGACACATACGGTGGCACATACAGAACAAAGAGAGGAGTCACGACAGGCAGGCACGATCCACTCAAAAGAGAGGAAAGAAAAAAGCAGAGCCCAGAAACACCTGTACTTTACAACTCCGAGCCAGTTTTCAGAAGCAGAACGTGTTCGATTGTTGTGGTACTGGAGCACAGAAGCGCCAAACCACATTGGACACCTCTAGCGAAGAACGCAATTGACGCACCAGGGGAGCCGCACTACAAGTTGTTATATCCGGGACTTATAGCGTATCTAAGAATCCCTCCAGATGTCAAGGGGAATTCCTACAAACCGAACGCATACGGTAACAGGTCTTTCACAGAAAATTCACGCTCTACTCCGTCAAGGTAGATCGTCGCGTCAGGTGCCAGATCTGCCAGCCATTGCCGACAGGCCCCACAGGGCGAACGACCGGCAATTGATGCAGTCGGAGGCGCATCGATGCAGGCAACCGCAACCTGAGTGATTGGGCCAGCGCCCGCACTCACCGCGGCCGACAACGCCGAACGCTCAGCACACAACGTCAAGCCATAACTTGAGATCTCGATGTTCACACCAACAAACACCTGATCTCCAGCTACCAGCGCCACCCCTACCCGAAAATGTGAAAAGGGGCAATGGGCACGCAGAGCCGCTTCACGAGCCATTTGCAATAACTGCTGTCTATCCATACTATCCTGCTTTCCATTATATCATTACGAACTTCTACATTCAATACAGGTAACTTGTTTCAGCTTGTTTCCTACCAGGCAAGGACTTTACGAAAAGCCGGGTATGCGCATCACAATATCATAGAGAAATGAGAGCAGCATAGCCAGCAGTGGAAGCCCGATCACCAGCCCGGGAAGCACAAAATAGAGCGGCGGGCGATCCCCAAAACGATCATATCGCGGTTGCCTGGGATCATAGCAGATCGGTACTTTGAGCCAATCAACAAACTCCCGCTCCTCTAGCGGCGTTGACACGTATTTAATGTAGCGTACAGTGTCTTCTCCTCCTTTGCGCCCTCGCGCCTTATAGAGAATGGTATGCTCGGAAAAAGGCTCTCCGCGCCACCAGAGGAAGCTTCGTCCCGGCTTCACCTCGGTTTTGACGACTGCGCCTATGACGACGACGCCGCGAAAGCGCAGCACCAGAAAGCGCCAGATTAACCATTCCAGACAGAGAAAGAGAATAGGCACAAAGAGCGCAAAGACAAGCGCGTAAAAAAAGAACTGCCCTGATGCCATCTGGAATGTATATCCCTGAAATACCAAGAAGGCATGCGTCGGGTCAGCCGGATCATACCAGCAAGGAGTGGCTTTCCCGGGCTGGAAACGTGCCAGAAGCGCATTCACTTCCTCACGTTTCCGATAAATGCGGGACTCCGGCCCGTCAAATCCCTCAGCCTGAACGACGTTGCCATTGGCAGGATATACCGCATAGCGTACATACGGGGCAAAAGCGGCGGTCACAGGCCCCTGTATCGTGCGCACGCGCTGCTCCAAAATAGTGCAGGTTCCCCGCTGAAAGGCCCCATAATACAGCGCCCGGCGCACCGGACCAAAGGAAGCCAGAGCAACCACAATGATAAGGAGTATGATGACACGACGCTGATAAAAAGATCGATCCTTCACCTTTGCTACACTTCCTGATCCAGATTACTGCTTCTGCCATTGACATACGAACAGAAAGAAGCGCTTCTTCTCACATCTCTTCACAGCTCAGTTGCTCCTCCCCCGGAAGTACCAGCACAGGCGCAGATCTTTCGCTGAAGGAAACGCTTCAAGGAAGCATTATAACGCAGAATATGGAAGGTTATCTATCGTTTCCTGCACGCGCTTGCAGCAAAAAACGGGAAAACCCCCCGGGATAGCGGCTCTGCCACTCCTCGCGCAACACGCCATAGCCCAGCCCATCGTAATATATACCTCCGACAATGCGGGCTTTGCGGAAACGTGCTTCCTGGACATAACCAAGCTTTTCCGCCAGGCGCATCATTCCAGTATTCCCCGACCACGTCCGCAGGTCCAGCCGCACAAGGCGTTCATCTACGCGAAATAAATAATCACTCCATAGGCCAAGTGCCTCAAAGCCGCGTCCGCCGCGCCAGTAGGCCGGATCATAGATCACGATACCCACACATAACCAGTTTGTTTCACGGCTCTCCCAGTAGCTTGAAACGGTTCCTAGCATGCACTCCGTCGCCCGGTCAGCAATCACAAGATTGGTGCGTATGGGCGGGAATGCATGTTGTTCAATTTGTTCCTGCTTCTCCCGGCAAATCTCCTCCAGACGCTCGGGCGAGGGCAATGGATAGTAGGGACCATCAAACGCCTTCCAGGGGGCATCAGGACGCATCCAGTTTCGGTAATAGTCCAGATCCGGGAGCCGCCAATCTCGCAACAGCACCTGGTTTCCGGCCAGAGAGATCGGTTCCTCACTGCACATATTCAGCTCCTTCCTCAAAAACAGCATACAGCGCTTCTTGCCGCTTTTTCAATTCTTGAAAGATACAGTTCCCTACTTGCACGTAATGGAAATGCATACTATCATACAAGCAAGAGGGAGAGCGGGCGGCTTGTCACAAACATCATACCGTAAATTTCGTAAAGAGAACAGGCATCACGTTTCTCCAACTTCGTTGGGGCGCAACTCGGTAGCAATGAGCTCCTCTGACCTTTTGAAAAAAGAACAATACGGAGTAAGGAAAGCATGCACACACTCTCCGCAATAACCGCAACGCAGCCGCTCCTCGATTGGGGTTGGTTGAAAATCGGGCCACCAATCTACCTGAATATCAATCCTGTCCTGCTGCAAATTGGCCCGATCGCCCTGCGCTGGTACGGCTTGATGTACGTTGTTGCTATCTTGATGGGTCTCTGGTTCATTCAGGGATATTGCAAGCGTAAGGGCATCACCCAGGAACTTGTATACCGCCTGCTCTGGTGGTGTATTGCAGCAGGTATTATCGGCGGTCGCCTCTATTTTGTGATCCAGCAAGATAATCTTGTCGACTACTACCTGAAACAACCAATTCATATCATCGCAACCTGGGAAGGTGGAATGGCCTTTTATGGCGCGATCTTCCTGGTTATTCCTACCTTGATCTGGCGGGCACGAGTGGAACGCGTCAATCCGCTAGTGCTGATCGATGCGGGAGTTCTGTTTGCGGCGGGAGCGCAGATCTTCGGTCGGATCGGAAACTTGATTAACGGCGATATTATCGGCTATCGCAACGACCACATTCCCTGGGCAACCGTTTATCTGCATCCTGATAGCTGGGCCTGTCATAACCCGAGCACCTGTGGTGTTCCAGTTGAGCCAGCCGCAGGATACGAGATGCTCGCCAATATTGCCCTTTTGCTTGTGATGCTTTTCCTGGCGAAACGCTTCCGTCGCCCCGGCGCCCTGATGCTGGTCTACCTTTTCGGGTACGCGATTACACAGTTTGTCGTCTTCTTTGCTCGTGATAACGTAATTGTGGAGCCATTCGGGCTGGCCTGGGGCCTCAAACAGGCGCAATGGACATCACTTGTCGTCCTGATCGCGCTCCTGCCTATTACCTATCTGGTTATGCGTAAATCACGGCCTGTGCCAGAGGGAGAGACCGCGATCACCTATGGCGTTACGCAGAAGCAGGAGTCTGAGACCGCACAGCCAGAGGATACCGAGCCCAAAGAGGGGGACGAACAAATCCAGGAGCCTGACAGGACAGCAGAAAACGCCCTGGAGGAACCTATCATTCCGGATGACCAGAAAAAGCCAGAACCAGAGGGTCACCGGACAGAAAAGACCGAGCCAATTGTGAACTCAAAAGAAGAATAGCCTCGCACGTTCCCTGCCAGGCAATTCTACGAATGTTTGTCTGGCAGGTTCTTTTTTCACTCCGCGCTCACATACTACCGGCGAATAACCTCATACGTATATGCTCTATGAGAAAAGGCACAGGGACATACTATCCTCCCAATACAAACCATGCAACGCTCTGGCAGAGAAAGATGCACAGCATAGAAGATAAAGAAGGAGATCCGCATACATGGGACTGACCGTGGAGCACATCAACAAATCGTTTGGCTCATTCCAGGCCATCAAAGAGCTCTCAATGGAAGTGAAAGAGGGCTCTCTATTTGGCTTTCTTGGAGCCAATGGCGCGGGAAAAACGACTACCATGCGCATGATTCTGGATATTATCCGCCCCGACAGTGGACGAATCACGTGGCAGGGCACACCCGTCCATGAGGTTCCCCGACATCACTGGGGCTACCTGCCCGAAGAACGGGGGCTCTATCCCAAAATGATCGTAGAAGAGCAATTGCTTTTTCTGGCGCGCCTCAACGGCCTATCAAAACAGGATGCACAGAAGGAACTTGACGAATGGTTGGAGCGCTTTCAAATCAATGCCAATCGGAAAAAGAAGGTTGAGGAGCTCTCGAAGGGGAATCAGCAGAAGGTACAGTTCTTAGCAACCATCATGCATAATCCCGATATCTTGATTATGGATGAGCCCTTCAGCGGTCTTGATCCGGTGAATGCCAATGTGTTGAAGGATGCCTTTCTTGAGATGCATCGTCGTGGCAAAACAATCATCTTCTCGACGCATCAGCTCGAACAGGTGGAGGAAATGTGCGAGGATGTTGTGATCATCAATAAGGGGGAGGTTGTCGTTCAGGGCAGTGTGCGCGAGATCAAGCGCCAGCATGGACGCAACATCGTCCGTATCAAACTGGACAACGACCCGGAATGTGCCTGGCTCGACACCATAGAAGGCGTTCAGGTACTTAAGCGGCGTCAGGATTAT